>WNGL01035140.1_pt1 | contig 12499 bp, 9 predicted proteins | sample 5400591 | NCBI WGS metagenome assembly WNGL01 (sample SAMN13153377, study PRJNA577476) | soil metagenome | isolation source: 80 cm soil or saprolite under Garry oak tree replicate 1 | place: USA:California | collected 2016-06-15
AATGGTAAATGAGAAATCGGGGATTCAAGTTTGAGTGCAACTCTCGTAGACAATACGAGAGACAGTGGTACCGCGAAGCGGTTATGTCTTAAAGCCCAGGGTTGTTTCAACCCCTGGGTAAGCAAGTGCACAATGTTATCAACCTGGAACGGGTTGCGCCAGTTGGACACAACCGCATTGCGGTTGAATTGGCTATTAAATTCTGTAACCCAGGGTTGCCGCGTCAACCCTGGGCTCTGAGACACCACCGCTTTGCGGTGAAGCAGTTCAAGTCAGAAGACTACCTAGGCGTTTCCAAAAACGTTGTGTTGCACTTCAAAACTTGGACCCACAAATGTCAAGCGGCAAAGGGAAAATGGTTCTGAAGAGCAGCCACGGCTAACTATTTCCCATTTACCATTCACCATTCACGATTTACCATCGTCGCATGCTCTCTCAGCCCCGCACGCTGATCATCGTCAACAATGTTGCCGCGCGAGCGCGACGAGCGTGGCCCGTGATCGAGGCGCGACTAAGTGACAGCAGCGTTAACTACACGCTGCACGAGACAAGATTTGCCGGCGACGCGACGACACAGACGAGCGCCGCCCTGAAGACAGGTTATCAACTCATCGCGGTGGTTGGCGGCGACGGCACCTTGAGCGAAGCTGCCGCTGGATTTTTCGAATTCAGCGAGTCAATGGATAGGCCACATGTGGAAGCTCCTCTGGCAATTAACCCGGAAGCGGCGCTCGCCATTCTTCCGGCGGGCACTGGCGACGACTTTGCGCGCGGACTAATGGGCCAACGCGCGCCCCTCGATCATTGGATCGAGACAATGATCGCGCACTGCCGCGAACGAACCGAGAAGAGCACGCGACTGATTGACGTGATTCAAGGCCGCGCCGACGATTACCAGAAGCCCTTCATCTGTCTAAACGCTTCGACGTTGGGCATTGGAGGCGAGACAGCGGCACGCGTTGCGGGGCAGGGAAATCTGATGCGGAAACTTTCGGGAGAAGTCCGCTTTGTCGTGGCAGCCGTCGGCGCCCTGGCTGCATGGCGCGAACGGCCCGTGCGCGTGTCGATTGATGACAAAAACGTGATTGAGTGTCCGATGAATTTGATCGCGGTCGCGAACAACAAATATGCGGGCGGAGGGATGATGTTCTCACCGCAGGCGAAGATTGATGACGGGAGACTCGATGTGGTGACGGCGTGTGGGCTGACTCGCAGCGTGGTGATGCGAGAGTTACCGCGCATCCACACCGGTGGTCATGTGGCGAATCCGAAAGTAAGAATCACGCAGGGCCAAACGGCACGAATCGAAACTTTTGCGCCGGAGGACGCGTTGCCGATCGAAGTTGATGGCAACCTGCGCGGCTGCACGCCGGCCGAGTTTCGCATTTTGCCGGGCGCCTTGAGATTTGTCGTGTCCGGAAAGCTTTAGGAAACTCTGATCAAGTTTGATGTTCTAACGGCTAGCGCCTACCGCCTACCGCGAAGCAACACAGTTGCTTCGCGGTACTGCCGACCCGCAACACGGACTTGGTTTTGTCGTGGCGGCGAGAAACAAGCCCATCGGGGAAGTCAACGACAAACTGAAGTTTGTCGGACATCGCGGCGCATCGTCTTCATCTGAAGTCCTGTACCTTTCGCGCAAACTGAAACAAAAAGCGATCGCGGCGCAGAATCTCGGTGCGATTAATCGCGTAAAGGTCGAGATGATCCGACGGACCATAAACGGAAGAGAACGCCGCGATGTGCCCAGCTTCTTTGACTATGGTTTTCGCGGCCTCCGAATAGTAACCTGCAGGATAGGTAAACGTGTGGCAGGGTTTCTGAGTCAACTCCTCGATGCGGCGCTTCGCTTCGTTGACTTCGAGCCTTACCTCTTCCGGCAGCAGCTCAGGCAACAACCGGTGATTCAGAGAATGGGAGCCAAATTCAATGCCCTCACGCGACATTTCCAAAATCTGCTTGCGGGACAGATGTGCACGTGGTCCCTCGCCAGCGGCCGCCGCTTTCACTGACATCTCGCCAATACAACCGGCAACGAGAAAGATCGTAGCTTTGATGCCGAAGCGTCGCAGGATGGGAAAGGCATTCGTGTAGTTCTCCTTCAGATACGCTATTTGGCGCGCGAATCGACGCGGCGGCGTGAATCCTCCGCGCACTAGCGAGTCCGCCGCGGGCTTGTCGATCTTGTGATAAAAAATTATGGGGACATTCATGGCCTGAGAAAAGTAGTCTGCTCCTAGAGGTTTGCGCCTTCGTTGATAGTGATATCGCAATCGGCGCGGGTTAAGAACCAGTTGCGCGGCTCATAGAGCAAGTCTTCAGAGCCATTCACCATGAATTGCGGCGCCCGCTTGATGCGCCAGAATCCCAGGTGGCGCAGTCGCTCTTCGACCAGCGGATCGAGAACATCCGTCACCAAGCTCCCGACACGCCGTTCGAGCGCCAGGCGCAAGCTCGCTTGCAAGAGTTCATCTATCACCGCCGCGCCGTCGTAACACAAATCCGAGATGGCTGCTTTTGCCGGGGCCGCGCCGTCACGCTGCGGCTTACGAAAAAAAAGGACGGCGTAGCCCACCAGACGATCCTGTTCATAGATCGCAAACGCGTCAAACTTCTTGCCGGGCTGGCGCATGAACTGCCAATCCAGATAGCCCGAACTGCGGATCATCGCGCATGACCATTGCCGGCTGGCCCGTCGCCAAAGATCGTCGAAGGACTCATCGAAGCCAGTGATCTCACGCACGGTGTACCGGCCCGAACTTTGCGAGATTCCGGGACGGAACGGAGCGTAACAGAAATTGAAAAGTTTTCTGAGCGGAGCAAAGCGAGCAATCTCTTTCACGGCGTCGCCCGGAAAGAGGAGTCTTTGATAGCGGTGACTTTCTCCGAGCGTCTTCCACTTCAGACCGCGAAAAACAGGCACGGCCTGATCAGTGAAGCCGATTCCGAGCGCGGTAGGATAGGACTTAAGCGACGCCTGGACCAGGCGCTTGCCCAATCCTCGCTTGCGATAATCTGAGTGTACATTGAAATCCTGATACCAGATCGAGCGCTGCTCTTCATCTCCGACTTTAAGGCGAATGGGGATTGCCCCCAGTTGGCCCACCACTTCCTCTCCGGCCTTGGCAATCCACAATGGAATATCATCGGCGTGAACATACGGACCCTCGAGAAAATGCCATCTCCAAAAGGCCGGATCGCTCTTGCGCGGCTCTTCCGTGTAAGCAGCGCGCAGAAACGAAAGCAGCGCCTCTTGCTCGGACAACTCAAACTGTTTGATTTGAACGTTGGCCGGCATGCAGAGCGGGTTTCGGTTAATATTCCATGGACAAACTCAAGTTCGATCCCGCCAGTAGAACGGACTGTAACGTCAATCTGATTTCACAACAACCGCCTCGCGTGCTTCAGCACGTTGTCGACATTGAATCCCAACTCACGCATCGCGACATCGCCCGGCGCCGAAGCGCCGAAGCGATCGAGGCAGATCACATCGCCGCCGGGTCCAACATAGCGGTCCCAACCCTGACGCACGCCAGCCTCAACAGCCAGTCGCGCAGTCACCGCAGGCGGTAACACCTGATTGCGATAGCCTTCCGGTTGTTCCTCGAACAACTCCCAACAGGGCATAGAGACGACGCGCGTTGCGATGCTTTCTTTCTGCAACGCTTCGTGTGCCTCCAACGCAAGGGAGACTTCTGAGCCGGTGGCGATCAGGATTAGTTGAGCTTGCTGCCCGACCGCAACCCGCTCGCTACGGCTCGCGGTTCTGAAATCGTCTGACTCGGCGAGAATGTACGCCCCGCGGCGCAGACCTTCGGCTGAAGCGTAAACGCTGCGATCGATCAAAGACAGTTTCTGTCGCGTCAGCGCGAGTGCTGTTGGCGCATGACGGCGCAGGATCGCGATGCGCCAGGCTTCGCGCACTTCGTGTGGATCCGCCGGCCGAATCACAAACACATGCGGTATGGCGCGCAAAGCGGCAAGATGCTCGATCGGCTGATGTGTTGGTCCATCCTCGCCAAGACCGATCGAGTCGTGAGTGAAAACGTAGATCACCTGGACTTCCGAAAGCGCAGCAAGACGAATCGCCGGGCGCATGTAATCTGAGAAGCACATGAACGTGCCGCCGAAAGGAATCAGGCCGCCGTTGAGGCTGATGCCCGTCAAGGTCGAACCCATCGCATGCTCGCGTATGCCCCAGTGCAAAATGCGTCCACCGTATGAGCCGGCTTCGAAGCTGCCGCTGTCTTTAATGTCCGTATTGTTCGATGGGCCAAGATCGGCTGAACCGCCGATCAGCATCGGCAAATGCGGCGCGAGCGCATTGATCACTTCGCCGCTCGCCGCTCGCGTCGCCATCGGTTTCGCGTTCTCAAAGGTTGGCAGATGACTCTCCCATCCTTCGGGCAGCTCGCCACTCATCATCACGCGCCACTGCCGGCCCAACTCCGGAAATTTCGCTTCATACTTACTAACGAGCGCATTCCATTCAGCCTCCTGTTGCACACCGCGTTCAATGCTTCGGCGAAAATGGGCGAGCGCTTCGTCGGGCACATAGAACTGTTTTTCTTCAGGCCAGCCGAGATGGCGTTTCGTTTCGCGCACGGCCTCTTCACCCGGCGCATCGCTGTGGGCCTTGCGGGTACCGGCGGTCGGCATGCCGTAGCCGATTGTTGTTTTGACGGAAATCAATGAAGGTTTGGAGCCGACTGACTGCGCCTCACGAATCGCGGCCTCGATTGCCTCGAGATCGTTCCCGTCTTCTATGGTCAATGTGTGCCAGCCATAGCTTTCGAAACGCTGCGACACACTCTCGCTGAAGGCGAGATCGGTAAAGCCCTCGATCGTCACGTGATTGTCGTCGTAGAGATAGATTAGTTTCCCGAGTTTCAGATGACCGGCGAGCGACGCCGCCTCAGACGCGACACCTTCCATCAGATCGCCGTCCGAGACAATGGCGTAGACATTGTGATCGATGACCGGAAACTCGTCTTTATTGAATTGGGCCGCGAGATGCGCTGCGCCTATCGCCATGCCCACGCCGTTGGCGAGACCCTGGCCCAGTGGTCCGGTCGTGATTTCCACACCGGGCGTTAAGCCATACTCAGGATGGCCAGGCGTTTTCGAGCCCCACTGGCGAAAGCGCTTGATCTCGTCGAGTGAAAGATCGTAGCCGGATAAATAGAGCAGCGAGTAGAGCAGCATCGAGCCGTGACCGGCTGACAGCAGAAAGCGATCCCGATTCTCCCATTTTGGATTCTTTGGATTATGGCGCAGAAAACGCGTCCACAAAACATAGGCCAGCGGCGCCGTGCCCAGCGGCAGACCGGGATGTCCTGACTCTGCCTGCTGAACGGCGTCAATTGCGAGTGCGCGGATGGTGTTGATGCAAAGCTGATCGAGGTCGGGTGTGATGTCTGATTTTTCTTTCATTCTAGCGCTCATTCTCAATCCTCAATCTGCCACAGAGTCACAGAGACTTATAAGACAAACTCAGATACAAAGGCCGTGATTTACTCTGCTCCCTTACTTACTCCGTGACTCTGTGTCTCTGTGGCTAATCATAAGTTCGTAAATCTTTTGTTGTCGTTCGAGTCCCTCACGGTAGCGCGCGTGGCGCCGCGCGTCAGGTTCATAAACCCGCTCGAATGGAATCGCAACAGCTTCGATGTTGTCTATCTTGCCTGCTGCTTCGAGCGCGATCAAGGCCGCACCGCGCGTCGACGCTTCCGACAAAGAACAGAGACTGACCGGGCGCGACAGCACGTCGGCAATCATCTGCGTCCAGACAGGAGACGCGCGCAGCGCATTGCCGGATGCGACGACCGTTGCATCTGGCGCGATTCGATCCAGTGCGCCGGCGATCAAGGCAAATCGATATGCGACGGCTTCCATTGATGCGCGCAGGATCTCGATGGGGCGCGTGCGTGATGTCAAGCCCAGAATTGCACCACGCGCTCTGGTGGACCAGCCGCTGCTCCGTTCACCAGCCCAGAAAGGCAAGACCGTCAGGCCGTGTGAGTCGGGCTCGATCTCGCCCAGCGCGCGCTCGATTGATTCGTCAAGATCGTTGAGAGCCAGCGATTCTTTCATCCAGGCATACAGGCCGCCGCCATCTGACAGCGCGCCACCAACGACAACTCGGGCGCGGTCGGCGCGATAACACCACAACTCCGAAGGCAGCTCCGCCGGCGGCTCGCCTTCGTACAGCACGCGCATCGCTCCGGAAGTTCCGATCATCAACGCCGCTCTATTCACACTGACACAGCCGGCGCCGATATTGTTTGCGGCGCCGTCGGCGATGGCGGGAAAGAATCGCGCGAAGCTCAACTGCGGCCAACGCAACGCGTACTCGTTAGCGAGTCCGATGAATCTGTGATCGGGCGAGGCAATCTCTGGCAGACTTTCGACTGAGATATCCAAAGCGCGAGCGAGATTGTTGTCCCAGGCGCACGTGCGCTGGTCCAGCAGTCCCGTGCCGGAAGCGAGCGACAAACTCGTTGTCGTCTCACCGAACAACCTCAGCGTGAGATAGTCGGCGAATGACAGCCAGCGCTTGGTCGATGCAAAAACACTCGGACGTTCTTTACTCAGCCAGAGAAGTTTGGCGGGCCAATAGCTGGGATGAAAGCGGCAACCAGTGCGCGCGTGAATCTCGGTTTCATTGAAACGCGAACGCAACTCTTCGGCAGCCTGCGCCGCGCGCGTTTCGGCCCAACCAAGAACCGGTGTGGTTGCCTTTCCTTCAGAGTTGATGCCAACCAGACTGTGCCAGAAACAGGAGATCGCTACCAGCTCGATGCGAACGCTCGCCTGATAAGACCTGGCAAAGAGCGCGTCGATCGTACGCGCGACTTGTTGGACCAGCTCGTCCGCATCCAACTCATCGAGATCGATGGAAGCCGGCAGGATCCGATGTGTGCGCGCGCTGGCGCCATCGATCTCGCGGCCTCGCTCATCAAACAGCGCCGCGCGCACGCCAGAGGTGCCAATGTCCAGGCTCAGCGCGACCGCAGGTTTCGACGCGGCCATCACGGAGACAAACTCAGGCGATGGTTCGAAAGTCTCAAAAACCTCGTCGAGCACGCTGCTCATGCGAGTGCTCCGGTTTTCTAGGACTGCGCGTTGCGCGCGACCGAAAGAAAGACCAACGGTAGATTGCCAACTCAACGACAACAGCCGAGCTTGATTCGCAGCAGGCTGACGCTAAGGCGTGACCGCATGCTTGATCTTCCTGCCGACTTTGCCGAATTCTTTTCCGCCTTTCGCCGGCTTGCCGTGCGCAATGTTTTTGCCAAAGCGTTTGCCGCCGCGTCCGGCGCTTTTGCCTGCGTTTCCGTAACTGTATCCGATGCCGCGATGCCGTCGCACGTCGGTTCCGCGTCGTCGCCGCCGGTGCGGCACGTTCAAGACCCGTTTGTTCTGGTTTTCCTGATCTTGAAAGCGATTAACGGATGCAGCAACTGGCGAGATCGCAACCGGACCCGCGAAGGCCGCGAGAAGAACAAACAATAAGCCGAATCGTTTGTACATAAGACTATGTCTCCTTGATGGTTTTCGTTGTCAGCATCGCACAGCAAGCGCCACATAGTCCAGCCAGTTTCGGAACTGATAGAATCCCAACCATGCAGGCCGAAACTCTTAAATGTCCCAACTGCGGCGCGGCTGTTTCATCGGACGCGCCACAGTGCCAGTACTGCAGCTCGCGACTTGCGACAGTCGCGTGTCCTTCGTGTTTTGCGCTGATGTTCATCGGCAGCAAGCATTGCCCGCGCTGTGGCGCCGCAGCCGCCGAAACGGTAGCCGCCGATTTGCCGACTCTTAAGTGCCCGCGGTGTCGTGTTGAAATGCAATCGCTCGTGATCGGAGCGACGCAGGTGCGCGAGTGCGCCCAGTGTGAAGGCCTCTGGGTTGACGTGACCTCGTTTGAAAGAATCTGCGCCGATCGCGAACAGCAAGCCGTGATGCTAGGCACAGCCTCGCTCACACCGGTGCACCCGGCCAGTACAACGAACAAGGTCAGCTACGTGCCTTGCCCGGAATGCGGGCAGTTGATGAACCGTGTGAATTTCGCGAAGTGCTCGGTCGTGATCGTTGATGTCTGTAAGGGTCATGGGACGTGGTTCGATCGCGACGAGCTGAGCCAGATTGTTGAGTTTGTACGCGGTGGGGGACTCGATGTATCCCGTTCAAAGGAGAAAGCCGAAATTGAAGAGGCACGCCGGCAGTTGCAACAAGAGCGACTTGCTGACGACATGCGGCACGCATCGATCTTTGGAGTGGATGACGATCACCGCGCGACCGGAATTGCTTCGGCGGGAGGGTTGTTGAAGATATTGCTGGGTTGATGTAGGGGCGGACCTGCGTGTCCGCCCTGGTGGCGTCCGAGAATTCGAAAAGGGCGGACACACAGGTCCGCCCCTACAACCTTACCTCACCGTCTTCTTTACCAGAGCGACAAAGTCCCTGATGTCATCTTCCGTCGTATCGAACGAAGTCATGAAGCGCACTTCAGAAGTTTCTTCATTCCAAACGTAGAAAAAGTATTTCTTCTGCAACGGCGCCACGTACCGCTTCGGCACAATCGCAAACACGCCATTAGCCTCAACTTTTTGCGTGATTTTGATTCGGGGAATCTTTGCCAGCTCACGCGCCAGGATCCGGGCCATGCGGTTGGCATGTGCGGCGTTCTTCCGCCACAGATGGTCCGAAAGATGAGCCTCGAATTGTGCCGAGATAAAGCGCATCTTTGAAGCGAGATGTGTTCCCTGTTTGCGAATGTACTTGAAATCTTTGGCCAGCGTCTGATCGAAAAAAACAACTGCCTCGCCATACATCATTCCGTTCTTCGCGCCACCAAACGACATGATGTCCACGCCGACATCAGCTGTGATCTGTTTTAGATCTGCCTTAAGACTTACCGAGGCATTGGCGATGCGCGCGCCGTCGACATGCAGCAGCATCTTGTGTTTATGAGCAAAGTCCGCGAGCGTTTTGATTTCGCCTGGAGTGTAGACCGTGCCCATCTCAGTTGATTGCGAAATCGAGATGACGCGCGGTTGTACGTGATGCTCGAAACCTACACCGTGGAGGAATGGCTTAATCTGATCGACTGTGATCTTACCGTCCTTTGTCAGCACTGAAAGCAGCTTGCAGCCGGTAAACTTCTCAGGCGCGCCGCACTCATCGACGTTGATGTGCGCAGTCTCAGCGCAAACGATAGCGTGATACGGTTGAGTTACCGCCTTTAGCCCCAGTACATTCGCGCCCGTGCCGCCAAAGACGAAGAACACGGCAACATCTTTGCCCAGGTGTTCGCGAAACTTTTTGACCGCTGCCTGCGTGTACCCATCATCGCCATAAGCTACGACGTGGCCCTTATTCGCGGCGGCGATCGCCCTCAGAATTCTGGGATGAACGCCGGCATTGTTATCGCTGGCAAAGCTGCGGCTTGGTTTGGTGCGGTTCTTCATACCAGATTGCTCATCCATTCGAGCTTACGGAAATCTCTTGAAGTCTTTGATAATCTCGCGTGCAGCATTGCTACCGGGCCCTCCGGTCACGCCGCCGCCCGGATGCGTTCCCGCGCCGCACAAATAGAGTCCATTGATCGGCGTGCGGTACTGTGCCCAACCGATCAACGGCCGAAAAGCAAAGAGCTGATCGAGCGACTGCTCGCCATGCATAATGTGGCCGCCACTGAGCCCATATTTCTGTTCAAGATCGAGCGGCGTGATTACTTGCCGCGCCACAATCAGCTCCTTCAGATTCGGCGCATAGTCGCATAGCAAGTTAACCACCGTATCGCCAAACTCTTCGCGGCGCGAATTCCAATTGCCGTCTTTTAGTTTGTATGGCGCAAACTGAGCGAAGATCGACATCACGTGTGCGCCGTCAGGCGCTAATGTTGGATCACCGATTGAAGGGATCGTCACGTCCAGATAAGGCTGAGGTGAGTAGCCACCATACTTCGCCGCATCAAAGGCACGCTCGAGATAGTCGATGTCCGGCCCGATGTGAATCCTGCCTGAGAGTTTCGCCGCTTTGCCTGAACCGTTGAGCCCTGGAAATGTCGGCAGACCAGACAGCGCGAGGTTCACTTTCGCCGCACTGCCGGTTGAACGATAGTTGCGAATCTTGCTGAGAAAGTCCGGATCGAGATCGATCGGATCCAGCAGTTTCAGAAAAGTAGTTTTTGGATCAGCGTTCGAAACAACGGCGCGCGCCAAAACTTCTTCCCCGCTTGAGAGAACCACGCCGCTTGCCCGGCCTTCGTTGATCTTGATCGCCGCAACCTCGACGCCTGTTCGAATCTGAACGCCTGCTTCCTGCGCGACCTTCGCCAATGCCTGCGTCAGCGCGCCCATGCCGCCTTTAACAAACGTCGCCGGCCCCGCCGCATGACCATCGGTTGCTGCTTGCCACAGCAAACCGGCGCTCGTGCCGGCGGACCAGGGCCCGGCAAACGCGCCAAAGATGCCGCGCGCCGCGATAGCGGCCCGCAAGAGTTCCGTTTCAAACCATTCCGCAACGAGATCGGCGACCGCCATCGGGCCCCAGCGCAACAACCTGAACGAGTCTTTCTTGCCTAACCCACGAAACGCTAAACCAACTTTGCCGAGGTTCCACAACTCACCAGCCGCCGGTTTCTCAATCGTCGGTGGCGTCATCTCGAGCAATGGCGCCAATACGCGGCCGATGCGCGCGAAGCTCTTTTCAAACTCCGGATAGCTCTTCGCGTCGTGCGCGGAGATCTTTTCCAGCTTGCTCGCAGTCCGTGCCGCGTCGTTGTAGATGCAGAGCGAATGTCCGTCTCTATTGAGAGCAAGCACGCGCACTTCAGGCCTGATGATCTCCAGACCATGTTGCTCCAACTGCAGGTCTGTCACGATCCCCGGCCGTAACGGTCCGGCGGAGTGCGCCAGTGTCGAGCAACGAAAGCCGGGAAGGATCTCTTCGGTGACCGCCGCGCCGCCGATGATCTCTCGCCGCTCGAGCACGAGCGTCTTCAGTCCCGCCTTGGCCAGATAACAGGCGGTAACGAGACCATTGTGGCCGCCACCGATGATGATGATGTCGTAGTGTTGTGCCGACATCGACGATTCGCCTTTCGCGGCTCTGCCACTGTCCAGTGCGGAAAGGCTGCGCCTTTCCGAGCGACTTCACTAACCGCTTGGGAGAGGCTACGCCTCGACCCAGGCGGATCCGAGGCGCAGCCTCCTGTATTTAAAGGCCATGGCTCCGGTAAGGTGGAACCTTACCGCACTGGGGGGTGGCGGAGCCGCGTTACTAAACTCTTCCCCGCTTCCAGTCTTTCAAGAGTTGCATCGCCGCATTACGTCCCGGTGCTCCCATAACGCCGCCACCGGGATGCGTCGCCGAGCCACACATGTAGAGATTGCGAATTGGCGTGCGGTATTGCGCCCAACCCGGCGCCGGCCGCAGAAAGAAAAGTTGTTCGAGCGTCAGTTCGCCTTGAAAGATGTTGCCTTCCGACAAACCAAACTCGCGTTCGAGATCGAGCGGCGTCAATACTTGCCGGTGCAGGATCAAATCTTTAATGTTCGGCGCGTGCTCGGCGATCGTATCGACAACAGTATCGCCAAACTCTTCGCGCTGCTCGTCCCACGCTCCTTCCTTCAAATTGTAAGGCGCATACTGCACGAAGCACGACATAACGTGTTTGCCGGGTGGCGCGACTGATGGGTCAGTCAAGCTGGGAATGACGATGTCGATGTACGGGCGGCGCGAGTAGCGACCGTACTTGGCATCGTCGTAAGCGCGTTCCATATATTCGACACTCGGCGAGATAGAAATCGCGCCACGCAGATGCGCGCCCGGGCCGGGCAGGGATTTGAAATCAGGCAGACCATCCAGGGCGAGGTTCACTTTTCCGGATGAGCCGCGATACTTATAGCGTTTGAGATCGTCGGCAAAGTCTTCCGGCAAGTGTTCCTCGCCAACCATCTTCATAAACGTCAATCGTGGATCGACGCTCGAAGAAACGACGTCCGCATGGATCTCGTCGCCGTTTGCGAGCACGACACCTTTTGCCTGTCCGTTCTTCAAAATGATCTTCGCAATCGGCGCTTCAGTGCGGATTTCCGCGCCGGCTTCGCGCGCGGCATCGCCAATGGCATTGGAGATCGCGCCTGTGCCGCCGCGCGAAAGACCCCACGAACGAAACGCGCCGTCAATCTCGCCCATGTAATGATGCAACAAGACGTAAGCAGTGCCCGGCGAACGCACGCCGAGGAAGGTCCCGATGATCCCCGACGCCGACATCGTCGCTTTGAGCACGTCGGTCTCGAACCATTGATCGAGAAAATCGACGGCGCTCATCGTCATCAACTGTACCTGATTGTATTTGTCCTCCGCCGGCAGATGCTGAAACCGGCGGCCAAGGAACAACAGATCCATCAGGCCTTTGGGATTGAGCGACGTCGGATCGGGCGGCGTCATGCTCATGATGGGCTTGACGAAGTGGGCCATCTCGATC
>WNGL01007881.1_pt1 | contig 12498 bp, 8 predicted proteins | sample 5400591 | NCBI WGS metagenome assembly WNGL01 (sample SAMN13153377, study PRJNA577476) | soil metagenome | isolation source: 80 cm soil or saprolite under Garry oak tree replicate 1 | place: USA:California | collected 2016-06-15
CGCCGATCCGACGCTATGGTACGAGCGGGCCTATTCCGAGGACGCCACTGATGAGGCCATTGCCATAGGCTATGCCAAGTGCCTGATGCAACAAGAACAGATTGGAGCTGCCATTTTTGTTCTTGATCCTCTGGCAGGTGCTGGGAACGCGTCTCCCGAATTCCGGGACCTATATGTGCGTGCCTTGCTGAGCGCAAACCGGCTGGTAGATGCGGCCCCGTTAGTCTGGCAAATCTTTGAACAGAATCCTTCGCGGATCGAGCAGGTGCGTGACCTGATTGGTGCATTCTTAGATTCGCAAATGGATCGCGAGGCGGTTACTCTCGCCGAAAAATTGGAGCACTTCCAGCGTCGAAAGGGAGAGCGGCGCGCATTTCTCGCCATGATGCAGGATGTCATCGCCGGCCACAAACCATCCGTTGAAATGCTGGAATTTTTGGCGGACCAGTTCAACACTGCCAACCGCGAAGCGGACTACTGTGAGACTCTGCTCCGGTTGTTTGACTTGTACTTCCAGCAGGGGAATTTTCCGAAAGCCGGGGATGCGCTCGACCGCGCGGCTGAGATTGATCCCTATGAGTCCGGACATCAAAAACGTCTGGAGCTGCTAAAAGGCAAGATTGAACAGAGCCGTTACGAAGTGATTGCTTCTCGCTTCAGCGGCACTGCGGCCGCGCAACCCGTGCGCAACACTACCGAAAACGAAGAGAAATCGCTGGGCTCCGGTACTCTGCAAGACCTTATGCTGCAAGCGGAAATCCTGGTGCAGTACGGGATGCGAAACAAGGCACTGGAACGACTGCAACGCATCCAGCAGCTTTTTCCGCATGAAGAAGAACGCAATCCGGAACTCTATCAGCTCTACACGGCGGCCGGAATGATGCCGCAATATGCAGGCGGAAATCCCGCGGCTCCGGTTGCACCAGCAATTCAAGTAAGCCCGGCTCCGATCACTCCTGCCGCGTTGCCCGACAACTTTGATATGAGCAGCTTTGCGCGGGTTCCGGACATCACCCGCAAGCTCAACCGGCAAAACACCGCGGAGGCGGTACTGAATACCACTGCCGCCGAAATCGGAGCGCAATGGAATTTGGGGCGCTGCATCGCCGCATTGCGCAAGCCTGGCTTGGTCACCAGTGTGGTTAAGGAATTCGCTTCGGGCGGAAATGCGCCTGCCCAATCGGATATGGCGGAGCAAATCGTTTGCACTTTGCACGAGCTTGCCGTGAACCGGGGAGCGCTGGCTTATCCTGACATATCTGCGGTAGCGGAGTTGCAGGCTCTTGGGCCACAGCTTACTGCCCTGAAGGCTCGCTCACTTCTGGTGCTGCCGCTGACCGACGGGAACGATCATTTGGGCGTTCTACTGCTCATGGAGAATGCCCCTCGTGCTTGGGCGCAGAACGATGTCTTAGTATTCAAAATGATTGCCGAGCAAGTGGCGATTGCGCTTAACAACGCCGGATTGCGGCGACTGGTGAAGAACCTCTCGGTCACAGATGAAAACTCCGGGCTGCTCAAGCGCGCTTCCTATCTCGATCTGCTCATGGGCGAAGTTCGCCGTGCTTCGCAGCAAGCGACGCCGGTTTGCGTTTTGGTGATGCGCTTTGGAGATCGAGCGGCACTGGCGAAAGACCAGGGCGAGGCCGCGTTTGACAACATAATGCAGCGCCTGGGACAACTCGTCGCCGCAAATGTGCGGCAAAATGATCTCGCATTCCGCTATGCGGCGAACGCGATCGCTATCATCCTGGGCGAGACAGCTGAAAAAGAGGCACTGTTGGTCGTTGAGAAAATGCGTCGCCTAATTGTCAGCGCTATCGGAGAGCAACAAATTGCCAGCTCCTTCAACGCCGGAGTGGCGGAAGCAGTCATGCGGCAACAGTTCGATGCCGTGGATATCGTCACCGAAGTGATCAACCGGGCTGAGCGGGCGCTGGAGAAATCTGTTGCCGAGGGGCCAGGGAAGAGTCTGGCCTTGGCTGCGATGCAATCCGCAGCCGCCGTGGCGTAAAGCCACCCTTCCTGAAAGAATTCGACACCAGGTAGAGACGTAGCTTTGCTATGTCTGAGACGTTGCAGAGCAACGTCTCTACATTAAGATCCTGTTCACTTCCCCGCCCGGCATTCCTCGCACGGACACACATCCCTCAAGAACTGCCAGGAGTAGATACCCAGCTCGTGGCCATCGTTCCATTTGAACTTGAGCGCGTATTTGCCGACGGGCTCTGCCGAGACTGGTTTCGCGGCGGCCTTGAACATCGGCAACTCGCCCGGCTTCGAGTGCGGAGACTCTCCCGGTTCGCGTCCGGCTTTGCTTCGTTCGTCATCGCAAAGAGCGCAGGGACACGCATCCCGCAGGAAAGGAAATGTGAACTGCGACAGATGGCCGTCCTTCCACTCAATTTCGACGCCGCTGCCGGCCTTCAAGTGGACTTTTACGGATTTGGGGTCGGCGGAGGCCATCGGGATCCAGTATCGCAGAAGCGCATCGTTGGCGGTTCGGTGGGCAGATAGCGATCTATTTTCAACGATGCTTTGCTAGACTTGACGTGTGCTGCAGCTTGGCGTTCTTCTTGATTTCGGACCGATAGGACCAATTATCCTGCTTACTATTCTTGGCATGATCGGTGTTGCCATCTTTGTCGCTGGCGTTCTGGTTGGCGTGATCCTCACGGTCCTTTTCTGGTCTCGCAGAAAGCGACCTCGCTCGAGGCCTGTGGAACTGAGCCCGAGTCCCCGACCAAGGTAATTTGGTTACGCAAAGTGCTGTGATACGGTCAAGAAAAGCGAGAGGTAGCAATTTACGTCTCTACGAAGCGCGCGGAGGTGTCTTCAATTTCCGAGTCGTCGCGACTCGCCAAAAGCCGCAAATTAGCTTAAAATCTATGGTTTCGGCACTAATCTTCAGATTCATCCGGAGCAGTCATGGCACAAGTTTGCGAGATATGCGGCAAGGGGCCGCAATTTGGAAATAACATCAGCCACGCCCACAATGTGACCAAGCGGCGTTGGAATGTTAATCTGCGTCCAGTGCGCGCCAAGGTCAAGGGTGGCGCTAAGCGGATCCGCGTCTGCACCTCCTGCCTGCGCAGCGGAAAAGTCGTAAAAGCTTAAACCACAGAGGACACAGAGTTCCACAGAGGAAATATCAAGGAATTTCTTCTGTGGAACTCTTTACTGCACGCCCAACAACTGCACATCGAAAATCAGGGTCGCATTCGGCGGAATTGCGCCGGGATAGCCGCGGTCTCCATAAGCGAGGTCGGGTGGAATGCGCAACTGGCGCTTGCCGCCGACTTTCATTCCGGCCACGCCCTCATCCCATCCCTTGATCACTTCGCGGGCGCCCAGAGTGAATGAAAACGGCTTACCCGAGGGGATGGAACTGTCGAACTGCTTGCCGCTGAGCAGCCAGCCGGTGTAGTGGACTTTTACCTTTTGTCCGGTAGTAGCAGTGGGACCGGTGCCGACCACGATGTCCCAGTACTCCAGACCGGAGACGGTTCTTTTTGGATCGCCAGTAACTTTCGTTGGACCGCTTCCTGCCGGATGGGCAGGTTTGGTAGTCTTCTTTGCAGTGTCGCTCTGCCCAAAAGCGGCCGCCGTTAGCAATAGAACGGAACTTATTGCCGCAATAATTCGCAATTGTTTCAGCATTGTCGCACTCCTATTTGTAAAAGGTTCCGCCCTCTTCGGCCGGAGTCAGGGCAATCACATCAATTTCCACAAGCACATCTTTGGGTAAGCGAGAGACCTCAACCGTGGACCTTGCAGGCGGAGAGGAATCGAAATACTTCTCGTAAACCGCGTTCATTGCCGCAAAATCATTCATGTTTTTCAGGAATACGGTGCAGCGCAGAACTTTCTCCAGACTGCTCTCAGCCGCCATCAAGATAGCCGAAAGGTTTTTCATTACCCGCTCGGTTTGCGCTGTGATGTCGCCCTCTATCACCTGCTGAGTGGCAGGATCAATCGCAACCTGCCCGGAGATGAACACTAAGCCTTTCGCGCTGATGGCTTGGGAGTACGGGCCGATAGCTTTCGGCGCATCTGGAGTAGAGATTACTTCGCGCATCGGTCTCCTGGAGTAGATGTCAGCCGATCAGCTTCAGCCAAAACTGTTCTCGCTGGCCTGACTCGCAGTTCAATAGAGTAACTGAAATTAAGAAGTGATGGGATCTAGCTGAAAGCTGACGGCTGATAGCTGACAGCTAGACTCTTTGCAACCTTTGCACGTCATGCACGCCGGGAATCTTCCTCACTCCGTGGATAATTCCTTCAAGATGTTTCAGGTCTTCGATTTCGATTACGACATCCACGTTCGCCTGGCCGTTTGAGGTGCGCGCTTCGATGTTGCGAATATTGGTTTTGCTGTCGCTGATGATGGCGGTGATCTGCTTCAGCATGCCGAAACGATCATCACAGAAAACGGTTAGCTTCACCGGGAAGGCGACGGGGGCGCCCTCTTCTTTGCCCCATTCGACATCAATCTTTCGCTCCGGCTCGTACATAAGATTGAGCACGTTGGGACAGTTCACCGAGTGCACCGCGACACCTTTACCGCGAGTGACGTAGCCGACGACCGCTTCTCCGCGAATGGGATTACAGCAGCGCGCGCGATAGACGAGTAGGTCGCCGTGCCCCTTGACGCGAATGGCGTTGCTTTGATCTCCGCCAAACACGCGGCGAACGACACTGCCGATCCCTCCCCCGCCTTCATCTTCGGCGGGAGCCGGGGCTTCCGTGGCGGGTGCGAGCTTGCCGAGAATCTGGCGCGCCGAATATTTACCGTAGCCAATGCCGGCCATCAAGTCGTCGGGCTGGCCCAGGCCGTAGTCGGATGCGATCCGCTGAAAATCTGCATCTTTGATGTCTTTCAGAGAAATGCGGTACTTGCGAGCCTCTTTTTCAATGAGCTTTTTTCCGATTTCGATTGCCCGCTCGCGCTGATGAATGTTGAGCCAATGTTTGATTTTGTTGCGGGCGCGCGACGAACGCACAACACCCAGCCAATCGCGGCTCGGCTTGTGTCCAGCCTGCGTAATGATTTCTACAATGTCGCCGCTGTGCACCTTGTGGCGTAGAGGAACCATGCGTCCGTTTACTTTGGCTCCCACGCAGGTGTGGCCGACTTCGGTATGAATTGTGTAAGCGAAGTCGATGGGCGTGGAATCCCGCGGCAGAACCACGACTTTGCCCTTGGGCGTGAAAGTGTAAACCTCTTCGGGATAGAGATCGATTTTCAGCGTGGAGAGAAATTCGTTAGGATCAGAAACGTCGCGCTGCCACTCGACTACCTGGCGTAGCCACGCCAGCCGCTGCTCATCCTGCGCTGAAACCGGGCCGTCTTTGTATTTCCAATGCGCCGCGATACCTTCCTCCGCCATGCGGTGCATCTCTTCCGTACGAATCTGGATTTCAAAACTGGTGCCATCTTCCGTAATTACCGATGTGTGCAGTGATTGGTAGAGATTCGGCCGCGGCATGGCGATGAAGTCCTTGATTCGTCCTGGTACTGGACGCCACACGTTGTGCACAATGCCCAGCACTCCGTAACAATCTTGCACTGAGCGAGTGATTACGCGCATGGCATAGAGGTCGTAAACCTGGTCCACGCTGATGTGTTGTTTCAGAAGCTTTTTGTGGATGCTGTAAAGCCGCTTGATGCGGCTCTCAACTTTCGCGGTAATTCCGGCTTCCTGAAGTTTGTCGCGGAGTACGTGCTCAACTCCGGCCAGGAAGTGCTCACCTTTCTTGCGCCGCGCCTCAACAGCCTCGTGGACTTGCTGATAGCCGATTGGGTCAAGATAGCGGAATCCGAGGTCTTCCAACTCGCCGCGGATCTTGCCCATTCCCAGCCGGTGCGCGATGGGGCCGTAAATATCGAGAGTCTCACGCGCAACTTTCTGCTGGCGGTCAGGCGGCAAGTGCTCGAGGGTGCGCATGTTGTGCAGGCGGTCAGCTAGCTTGATGAGCACGACGCGAATGTCATCTACCATGGCGAGCATCATCTTGCGGAGGTTCTCGGCTTGCTGCTCCTCGCGCGTGGAAAAATCAATTTTGCTGATTTTGGTTACGCCCTCGACAATGTGCGCGACCTGCTCGCCGAATTCTTTGCGAATATCAACAATGGTGACCGAAGTGTCCTCGACGGAGTCATGCAGCAGGCCCGCGGCTACGGCGACCGCGTCCATTTTCATTTCAGTTAGAACGAGAGCAACTTCGAGAGGATGGACCAGGTATGGCTCGCCCGAGGCACGCTGTTGGCCGGAGTGGTGTTTTTGGGAAAATTCGTAGGCCTTACGGACTAGTTCCAGCTCGTCATTTGGACGGTTCTCCTTCATCTCCCGCAACAGTTCGCGGAATTTTGTCACCGTAAGGACGTTGGTCGCGATTTGTTCGCGTAGGGTCGTCATCTCTAGCTCAGCCTGCGGGAAGGAGGGATCAACGCGGTTCCCAAGGCTTGTTTCCTTGACTCTGATTATATCGGCAGGCGCTGGTAAATGTGGGAATGGCAGCCTCTGGCATACGGAGCTTCGCTCGACCGGAAGCCGGGGGCGGCTGTCCCCCCGCGCACTCAAAATGCTAAAGTGTCGGCCATGGCTCGTATCTTGATCGGCGGCGCTTCGGGACTGATTGGCTCAGCGCTCGTACCTTCATTCGAATCACGGGAAGACGAAGTCGTCCGTCTGGTGCGTTACGCTTCCACAAGCGCCCGCGAAATCCGCTGGGATCCTATGCGCGCGATTCCGCCGGAGCTTGTCTCGGGATTTGATGTCGTGGTCCATCTCTCGGGAGAACGTGTTGCGGGACGCTGGACGAAAGCTAAGAAGAAGCGTATTCGCGAGAGCCGTGTCGTGAGCACGCAGAATCTCTCGGATGCGCTAGCGAAAGCTGAGAAACCGCCAACGACGTTTATCTGCGCTTCCGCAATCGGATACTACGGTAGTCGCGGCGATGAAATTCTGAATGAGGGCAGTCCTTCCGGCGCCGGGTTCCTTGCGGAAGTCTGCCGCGAGTGGGAATCGGCAACTGCACAAGCAGCTGACACCGGCATTCGTACTGTCAGGCTACGTATTGGAATCGTGTTGAGCCGAAACGGTGGCGCTCTCAAACAGATGCTGCTACCGTTTCGTCTCGGACTGGGAGGACAGATCGGAAGTGGACACCAGTGGTGGAGCTGGATTCATATCCGCGATCTGGTTTCAGCCGTCCATCACATTTTGTGGCATCAAGCTTTGAAGGGACCAGTCAACATGGCCGCACCGAATCCTGCGACTAATGCTGAATTCACGAAAACACTGGCGGGAGTCATGCGGCGTCCCGCTGTGCTGCCGATTCCAGCGTTCGCAGCGCGACTTGCATTTGGAGAGCTCGCGGATGAAGGATTGTTGGCGAGTGCGAGAGTGGTGCCGGAGAAGTTGATCGAGAACGGTTTTGAATTCAGATATCCAGAACTCCGATCGGCGCTCCGTGACTTGCTTTGAGAGTTGGCTGAGCTAAAGTCAAAAGCTCTTAACCGCAGAGATCGCGAAGGGTATGCAAAGATCGCAAAGACAGTAAATGCGGGGCTCTTCTTTGCGACCTTTGCATACCCTTCGCGAACTTTGCGGTTAAAGTCTTTTCTAGGTCGCCGGAATGAAGTGGGTGTGCGCCTAGACCAAAAAATTATTTGCCTCTGGCCTTCGCAAATTCTTCTACACGCTCGCGCACACTAAGTACGTGTTTGGGTAGCGGCAGATGGCTACCCTCTTCCAGAATCGGAATGAGCTTGTCGAACTCCGGGCCGGAGTGCGATCCGGTAACGACAATTCTGATGGGATGAAACAATTCTTTGGCCTTGGCTCCAGTTTCCGCCTTCACCTCGTTCACGATTTTCTTGAACTGCTCGGAGGTCAACTTACCTTCGCGCGCGGATTCGTCCTCGAGAACCTTGACCGTGAACCTAGTCAGCACCGCATCGGTGTTCGGCCAGGCGAGAACCTCGGCGTTTTCCGGAGATGCCAGCGCCGCTTTTGCATCGTAGTAAAAAATCAGATTGGCACGCTCTGGCAATTGATCAAGGCGATCCACGGACGGCGCCAAAAGCGCCAATACCCCGTCGAACCAGATCTCCATTGCGGAAGTAAGAGGCTCTGGCAGAAGTCCGGCATCTTGAAAGTACAGCTTTGCTCCTGTCGCAAGGCGTTCTACAGGCTCTTGCTTGATGTAATGCCGGTTTAGCCAGTACAGCTTCTCCATGTCGAAGATCGCGGGAGAAGGCGTGACCCGCGCTAACGAAAATTCCTTGACCAGTTCTTGCGGAGAGAATATTTCTCGCGTGCCTCCGGGCGGTGCCCATCCCAGCAGCGCGAGATAGTTCACCAGCGCCTCAGGGAGCACTCCCATATCGCGGAAGTTTGCAATCGAAGTTGCGCCATGGCGTTTTGACAGCCGCTCGCGATCTGCGCCAAGAATCGTGGAGAGATGAGCGAACTCTGGCACTGGCCACCCCAGGGCTTCGTACAGCGCAACTTGTTTCGGAGTGTTCGATAAGTGATCGTCACCGCGGATCACGTGCGTGATCTTCATTAGCGCGTCATCGATGACGACCACGTAGTTGTAAACCGGCATTCCTGAGGAGCGCAGAATGATGGGATCGCTTACTACTTCGTTCGAAAACTCGACGGGCCCGTGAACGATGTCGTGAAAGCGGATTGGGTGTTCAGGAATCCGCAGGCGGATCGCACAGGGCTCGCCCCCAGAGCGGCGACGGAATGCTTCTGCTGGATCAACACCGCGACATTTCCCTGAATAGATTGGCTGGCGGTGCTCGGCGGTGGCTCGTTCACGCTCCCGCTGAAGTTCCTCTTCGGTGCAGAAGCAGAGATAAGCCTTGTGCTCATTCACTAATCTCTCAGCATGCTCGCGATAAATCGCCAGGCGGTCTGATTGTCTGTATGGTCCATACGATCCGCCTACGTCCGGCCCCTCGTCCCAGTCGAGGCCAAGCCACTTTAGGTCTGAGATGAGCTGGTCTTCAAAACGAGCTTCGCTGCGATCCGCATCGGTGTCTTCGATACGAAGGGCCATTACCCCGCCACGCTGCCGCGCGAGCAGCCAGTTAAAGAGCGCCGTGCGGGCGTTGCCGACGTGAAGATGACCGGTGGGAGAAGGGGCGAATCGCACTCGAACGGGGGGAGTTGTGGTCACAGAGAGATGTTAGCAAAGAAGTTCGCATCACCCCGATGATGCCTTGCTCGTTATCAGCCGAAACCACCGCGCTGTCTTTCCAAAAGACGGAAGCACAAGAGCGAGGCACCCGGATTTTTTATTGAGTTGCCTGCCGTGTGCTGGAAGCCACCGGCAAGGCTGGTCCGAGATGGGTTCGAGTGATTCGGTCGTGCCAGGAGAGTTGGTCTTCATCGAGAAAGCACCAAGCGTATCCCAGGCCAAGAGAGACGCAGGAAAGCACGGACGCGATCACGCGCCAGCGCCGAAGGCTTCGCGAGGCGGGTGCACCGTCAAAACGGGTTACCTGAAGCTTGGCGGCGCGTAGTCCCGGAGTCACGCCAGAAAAAACCAAGAAAGCGTACTGATAGGCTGGCCATAAAAGAGCCAGCAGCACTGCAGCAAGTTCGACAGCAGTCCGCCATTGAGGCACAGTTCCCGCGATGCGGAGGAAGATGTATCCAAATGCTGTGAGCGCGATTGCGACAACAGCCGCATCAATCGCGCCCGCAAAGAACCGGCGCGAGAGTGCGGCTGATTGCAACGGCATTTCGAATCCGGCTCTGCGCTCCGGTTCTGGCTGGCTGACTGCTTCAATTAGAATTCCGCCCATTGCTGGAAGAGGGGGGAGAAGCTCAGGGGCCTCCAAGATGCGAGGTCTGTCCATGACCGGATCGGCGAGCTCATCCTTCGTGACAGGAGCGGCGGCGGAACGCGGGAATTGAATTACTCGGGCCGTCGCCTCGGCAGACATCGCAGGGGCGGGTCGCAATTCCGTGCTTTGGACGGCAATGGATTGGCTGAATGTTACGTTTTGATCCGGGCGCGTGGATCGCAGCACGCCGTCCGCGGACGGTTCAAATTGCAATTGTAGGGAGGGATAGCGTTCTTTTCGCGGTCGGCGGGACTTATAGCTGGTAACTTTAGCGGCAACTTGATCGCGCCAATCCGGTTCCAAATCCGAATCTCCGAACTTCGCTTGGTCGGCACAGCCGTCCTCAGCTGGCAGCCCGGCGCTCGCACCGCCCGGCGTCGAGCTTCGCTCGACTGGGACAGCCGGGGGCGGCTGTCCCCATACGGTTGAAGTTTGTGGAATAAGGGGTCGCTCCGGCACTTCATGTACTTCTGGCGCGTCCACGACAAAGCGTGGCGGCCTGTTCTCAACGTCGGTCTGCACCTCAGGGGTTTTAACTTCAAGACTGGCAGAAAACTGCTCTTCACTCATGTCAGGGCCATCGGGATCGAAGTAGGTTGACGCCGGATCAGAATCGGATTGGGCCTGAGATGGGTTCATGCCATACCGAACAGTGTGCTTTAACCTTGCGTTTTGCCTCAAGTGTGGTCAACGTGCTACCTTCACGCCAAGTCCCGCATTGTGTGCTGGACCCTTGCGCTCCGATGGCTTCCCGCACTCGATTGCTTATCACGGCGGCGGTGCTTTGTCATCTGCTACTCGCGCCCAGGCTAGTTACCAGCCAGTTGCATCCGCCGTCGCCCGCTCCACAAAATGCCTCTGAATCGACCGGTCAACCATCCCTTCCGATCACCATACAAGCCCAGCAACAGGAAAAGGTTGGGCCAATCTACAAGCTGCTCGGCGCAGTCAAAATCGAGTATGGCGCGTACACGCTTTCCGCCGACGAGATCACCTATGACTCCGATTCAGGGGAGGTGCAGGCTCAAGGTCACTTGCTGCTTGAAGGCGGCCCCAATGACGAGCACATTCAGGCGGCACGCGGCACTTACAACGTTCAAAAGGAGAGTGGCAGGTTCGAGGACGTGAAGGGAAGCATTGGGCTGAGACTCAGGAACAGCCGGACCATTTTTACAACCTCGAATCCATTCTTCTTCACCGGCAAAGTTGTTGAGAAGACCAGTCCCGATCACTACGTCGTGATCGATGGCGCTGTAACCACTTGCGAGTTACCGCGCCCTAAATGGCAATTCTTCGCGCACAAGGTCGTCGTGGACGCCGGTGCTAACGCGACGATCTATCAAAGCAACTTCCGGGTGGAAGGGATTCCGGTTCTCTATTTTCCATTCGCAACGCACCCAGTGCAGAAAATTCCGCGGCAATCCGGGTTTCTGATCCCAAACCTGGGTCACTCTTCGACGCGAGGCTACACAGCCGGCGAATCCGTTTTCTGGGCGATCAACCCGAGCATGGACCTGCTGGCTGGCGCAGAATATTTTTCTCGCCGGGGCTGGGCACCTCAGGGAGAGTTTCGAGCACGTCCTACGGAAGACTCTTTCGCTGACCTGACGTTTTTCAGCGTGCTCGATCGCGGACTTAATGGCGTCAACCAAGGTGGGACCGAAGTCCGTCTCAACTCGGAGGGCGCTTTTGCCCACAATATTCGCGCGGTGGCGAACATTGACTATCTCAGTTCATACGTATTTCGTTTGGCGTTCAGTGATGTTTTTGCGCAGGCGATCAATTCAGAAGTCCGCTCGCAAGCCTTCCTGTCGAATACTACCGGCGGTTTGTTCATGAACGCCACAACCAGCCGCTATCAGGATTTCCAGAGTGCTACGCCGGGCGACGTCATTACTATCCTGCATGCACCGGGGATTGAGGTCTCGAGCGTAAATCAACAGCTGTGGAAGTCGCCCTTGCATGGGAACATTGAGGCGGCTGCGGAGGGCGTGGCTCGCAGCGAGCCATCTTTTAGCACGGGGCCACTACTGGGGCGGTTCGATCTCAATCCTGTGGTTTCGCTTCCACTGCTGTTCCACGGTTGGAGTTTTCGTCCGGAACTGTCTCTACGCGAGACCATCTACACGCAACAACTGCTCCCATCAGGTGGAGTCGCGCTCACCGACGTGGGAACCGCGTTGTCAAAAGCTATCAATCGGAAGGCGTTGCAAGGCTCGGTAGAATTGCGCCCTCCCGCCGTGGATCGGATCTTTGACACAGAAACTCTGGGTCGCAAGTGGAAGCACGTGGTCGAGCCGCGAATCACTTATACCTACGTGACCGGAGTTGAGAATTTTTCACACATTCTCCGCTTCGACGAGCGCGACATCCTCAGCGACACAAATGAAGTCGAGTATTCTTTGGTAAATCGTTTGTATGCCAAGCGAGTTTCCCCGGAGAATCAGAATTGCGGGCCGGAAGGCATGCCGGCCCTGATGGTTGGTGCCGCGCCTACACCTAACCGTATTCCGTGGGAGCGGACACAACGTTCCGCGGAGCCAATCTGTGCACAGCAGCCCGCGACTCGCGAAATTGTGACCTGGGAACTAAAGCAGAAGTATTTTCTGGATCCAACCTTTGGTGGCGCG
>WNGL01008969.1_pt1 | contig 12498 bp, 10 predicted proteins | sample 5400591 | NCBI WGS metagenome assembly WNGL01 (sample SAMN13153377, study PRJNA577476) | soil metagenome | isolation source: 80 cm soil or saprolite under Garry oak tree replicate 1 | place: USA:California | collected 2016-06-15
CAAAGGCGCACGGTCGCCCCATCCAGGTGCTCTCGCCCTGAATCGAGTGATAAATCTCGTTAATGGTCAGCGTCTTTTCCGGTTCCGGCATACCGTCGGAAGATCGAATCGTGCATTCGCCAAGTCGATAAACGTCTTATGCGAGCGATCGTAAAGCAAGTCTCGCGCGACAGACCAATCTCCTCCCAGGCGTCGCGCACGACTCGACGCCCGAGGGAACGGCGGTTTCTCGTTTCGTAATTTTACTAAGATTTTTTATTGACGGGCTCATGGCACGACTCTAGTCTCGCGGCCATGAGCTCCGGTTTTGCCTTAACCATTTGCCGTTTTGCTCCATTTCCACTCCGCCAAATTGTCCGACCAGCCCTCGTATTTGTGGCGGGGATTTTCTTTGCGTTTGTTCTTGCTGCGCAAGCGCAGGAGTCGATTGAGCCGGACATCCTACCTTCGTTGGCCGAGCCACCGCCCTCGTCAGTAGAACCGCCGCCGTTTACCTCAGCAGAGCCATTGCCAGCCTTGCCTCAATCATTGCCATCGAACACGGCGGAGCCATTGTCCGCATCAGAACCGCCGTTGCCTTCTTCCGAGGAGGCGTTTCCGTCTTCATCCCAGCCGCTGTCGTCGTCAATGAACTACACTGGAGGGTACACAACCGTTGTTCCGGCGCCGGTACCCGCGGGTCCTAACGGCGTGGTATACGGCAGGGGCGTATTTCCAGGTGGCGAAACGATTTCTTCAGGTGAACCGCGTCGCTTTTACTACAAACTGGGGCTGACAGTACGAGGTGTGTGGGATGACAACATCTTTATCAGCAATACCAATCGGGTCTCGGATTATTATGTCGCGATTGAACCCTACATTACCATTGGAGTCGGCGACATCGAGGGGCGCAACAAGAGCTATCTTCGGTTGGATTACATGCCCAGCGCTATTCTGTTCGCAGATCACTCAGATGAAGACGCATTTAACCAGCTGATTCACGTCGAGGGCGGGTACGATTTTGGCCGATTGAGGCTGAGCTTGGCCGAGGATATCGCGCTACTGGAATCGGCAAACCTCAACAGCTTCGTCGATACGACGGGGCTATGGGCAAACCTCGATGCGAGCGGGCCAACGCGGGTCAACATCTTCAGCACGCGCTTGAGGGCAGATTATCAGCTAACTGGAAAAGTATTTCTGCAGGGTGAGTTGGATTCCTTGATCTACTTCTATCCCGATCACATCAGTTCCTACATGATCGCCGGCGGGTTGTATGTTTACTACAATTGGCTGCCAAAGGTGTCGGTCGGCATTGGCGGCACCTTCGGGTACGATTGGGTGGACGATCCGACTACTAACCAAACTTTCGAACAGGTGAACGCGCGCCTCAATTATGAGGTGACAAACAAGGTTTTCTTGTATGCTTCGGCGGGTGTTGAGTTCCGCCAGTTTGACGGCAACCGGAGTGAATACACCTCGCCGGTGTTTGAAGTTGGCTCGATTTATTATCCCTTCAGCGGTACCACAGTCACGCTGGCAGCTGGCCGGCGAATTTACAATTCCGGGTACCTTCCTAATCAGGATTTCGCGACCACATACGTCGTAGGCCGGTTTCAGCAGCGTTTATTTCGGCGCGTTTATTTCGGCTTGGGCGCCGGCTATGAAAATTCAGACTACATCGCTACTGACCGCGACGTCAGCGCGCCGCGGAATGATGATTACTGGTTTATCGAACCGTCGGTTGACGTGTTAATTACCAGGTGGCTGAGTGCCGGCGTCTACTACCTCCACCGCCAGGACAGCAGTGATATCGATTTCTTCAGTTTCTATGATAACCAGGTCGGCGTTCGGGCGACGGTCAGGTTTTAAAGAGGGATTCAGTCGTTTGCGAACTGGGATGCCGGGGTGGTGCTTGCCGATTGTAGTTGCGTCCGGGTTGCTGCCAGGCTTTCTATCAGCCCAAATCGCGCCCACGACCAGTGGGTCGTCTCGGACGGGTGCATCGATCTCTACCTCGCCAGCGGCTGTTTCATCTTCTGCCTTCAGCGGCGGAGCGAGTGCGCCATCTGGTTACATTTTGAGTTCGAACGATCAAGTGGCCGTCGAGGTTTTCGGCGAAGATGATCTACGCACAAATGGACGATTGAACCCTGAGGGCAACTTGAGCGTGCCATTGCTGGGCTCGATCCATTTGGCGGGACTGACCCTAATTCAGGCAGCTTCAAAACTCACAGAGTTGTACGGCCGCGATTATTTGGTCAACCCAAAAATCAATGTCGTGCTCCTAAGCTACGCAAAGCGGCGTTTTTCGATATTGGGCCAAGTAAATCGGCCCGGCAGTTACGAAATGCCCGAAAGCAGTCCGGGCGGTATCGACCTACTGGAGGCGGTCGCCATGGCCGGCGGATATACGCGCATCGCTGCACCGGAAAGAATTACGGTGCGACGACATAACGCGAATGGCGACCAAATTTTCAAGGTGAATGCGAAGCGCTTCACCAAGGGGAGCGGCGGAGGTTTTCTTGTCGAGCCGGGCGATACCATTACCGTCGGCGAAAGTATTTTTTAGCTGAAAAATTTTGCGCCTTCGCCTTTCCGAGCGCACTGCTTGAGTGTAAGCTTCGAGCCAATATTTGCCGTGATTGATCCTGCCTACTCTGTGAGGGGAACGAACGTTCCTACAAATTCCGAAAAACCGGCCGTTTCTCTGACCGGGCAATACGCCGAGGGACTACAGAGCTTCGATTTTCGGCGCGTCTGGCATTCTTTCGTGGAACGTATTTGGATCGTTGCCATCTGCGTTCTGGCCGGCCTTTTTCTAGCGCTGGGTTACCTCGCGCGCACGCCGAAACTTTACCAGGGACACACAGTCCTGGAAGTGGAAGTTTTGGAGCCAACTCCAATCTCTACGGAAGATTCCACAACTCGCATGCGCTCCGCGTTTCTGGGCAGCCAGGAGGCGCTGCGGACGATCGAACAAAACCTGACTAACCAAACCCTTCTTTCCCGGGTCGTCCGCTCCGAAGGTTTGGCGCAAGACGGTGGACGCGCGCTTCTGGGTCAGAGTATCGCGACCGATAAGGCTTCCAGCTCGGAGCAGCGCACCGATCCGTCGCGGCACACGGCTGATTGATTTGTACGTGACGAACCGCGATCCAGCCATGGCACAGCGCCTCGCCGAAGCGATCGGCCGTGAGTACATCCGGGCTTCAATCGAGCGCCGCGCTTCGCTCAGTGAGGAGGCACTGCGTTATTTGCTGGAAGAAGAAGAACGACTGAAGCGCAATCTGCAACGAAGCGAGGTGGCCGTTACCGAATACAAGGCGCAGAATCCAGATGCCTTGCAGCTTGGTGGCGGCACCGCCGCAACCGGGTCACAACAGGGAGCCGGCGCTGGCGCTGGCGGATCTCGCGGTGGATTAGTGGAGGAAAAGCTGGAAGATCTAAATAACAAACTTACTGGAGCGAAAGCCAATCAGCTGCGGTTGGAAGGTGAGCTGGAACAGGTGCAACAAGCTGGCAATAACATCGACACATTGCTCGCCATCCCGAGTATCTCTGCTGCCGCAATGGTGACCGAAGCGCGGCGCAATGTTATTCAGATGGAAGCCGGAATCACCACTTACGCGCTACGATACAAGGAGAAACATCCCAAGATGATTGCGGCCAGGGCCTCGCTGGCCGAGGCGAAAGAAAAGCTTCGGCAAGCCGTGTTGGCGCAACCTGCGATTCTGCGTAATGCGATCGAACAAATCAAAGCCACAGACACGAGTTTGCAGCAAGCACTGCAAGACCAGAAGGGAGTCGCGGTCAATCTAAACCGCACAGCTATCGGTTATCAGGAGTTGGCGCGGCAAGCCGAAACCGATCGTGCACTCTACGATAGTGTCCTTCGTCAAATAAAAGACACAAATCTAACAAAAGATGTGAAGACCAATGCCGTTAGCGTGATCGAGCATTCGCCGCTTCCGGGGTCCCCTGTGAGTCCGCGTCCTACAAAAACGATCGCTTTGGGACTTCTTGCCGGCTTGGCTATTGGGCTGGCCTTCGTTTTTGGCGCCGATGCGCTGGATCGTTCTTTAAAGACGGTCGACCAGGCAGAAACGACACTTGGATTGCCTGTTTTCGCAGCTGTCCCTGACACTACCGACGAAGGCGCCGTGAGTCGAATAAAACGCCGAAGCAGGGCCTTCAGAAGTTCGAACTACCGCGTGGTCGTGGAAACTCCTGAAAGCCCTGCCGCCGAAGCATTCCGTAATCTGCGCGCCGCACTTTCTCTTTTAGGCCCGGAAGCTGAGCGCAAGGTTTCACTTTTCACCAGTGCTCTGCCTAACGAAGGAAAAAGTTTCACCAGCGCCAATTATTCGCTTGCACTAGCCCAGCAGGGCTATCGCGTCCTTCTAATCGACGGCGACCTGCGGCGGCCAAACATGCACAAGATTTTCCGCTTCCCGAAAGCGCGAAATAATTCGGACGACGACAACCCGCCGGGAGTGACGGACTGCCTGGTAGGTGAAACGGATATAGCCTCGGCAGCGCGCCAGATTCCCGCTGGCGAAATCCAGCTCGTCCACGAAGACATTGAGCTGACGGGGAAAATTCTCACCGCAACGGGAGGCCAGCTTTCCGTTCTCGCAGGTGGACGACGCGCGCCCAATCCGGCTGAGATTCTTGCCGGACCATTCTTCGGCCAGCTGATTACTGAAGCTGCAAAACTTTTTGATCGCGTGGTGATCGATAGCGCACCCATCCTGGCAGTCAGTGACACGCTGCTCATGACTCCGCACGTCCAGACGGTGTGCATCGTAATACGAGCAGCAAAGACACCGCGGCCCGCGGTACGCCGGGCGATTTCGCTGCTGGCGAAATCGGGCATTCGCCCCGCCGGTCTGGTGTTAAACCGACTCCGTCGGAGCCGCGGAGTTGGCTATTATTACTATTACGCTTCGCACGGTTACGGTACGGAAGAAGGAGCGTATTCTCGCAGCTACCGTTACCCGTCCAAGTCCGATCACGAAGTTAATGGAGCGTAAGGCTGACCTCTGACCTGTCTGACCTCCGACTCCTGTCTTCTGACTTCTGGTGCCACAGGGTGCTTCCCCAGCAAATACCCAGATAGGTTGCCACATACAGCTGGATCGATTCGATCTGAAACGGGAAATCGACCAGCGCGTGCAGCGCCACTCCTACAAGTGCTATGATAACCAAAGGCTGCAGCACGCGTCTCCGCGGTGTCCAGTCTCGCCTGGCATTCTTGTTATTACTACGAATACCAACCGTTATTCCCCCGAAGAAAAGCAACCCCCAGAAGCTGCATCCCAGCCACCCCCATTCCAGCAGAGTCTGTAGGTAGTCCTCGTGCAAAAATCTCCAGGTGCCCGGAACCTGATTAACCGATCCGATGTTATAGGTTGGAAATACAACGCGAAAGGTTCCTGGGCCAAACCCGAACACCCCCGCGTCGGGCAGCGCGGCTAACGCGACGTGCCATGCCTGCCAGCGCGCATCGGTGGGAATCCGCAGGCTCTCCGTCTGCCAGCGGGTCAGCGGTTGCTCCAAATGAGTCGCCTGAGCAAGCGCGACCAGCGCCAAAAGAATCGCAAGTGCGCCCGCCAAGGCGACGCTTTTCTCCGTGCCCGACAGTTTTCGAACAAGCGCCGGTCCGAATTGCAGGCAGATGGCAAGCACCAAGACGACCGCGACTAGCTGAGCCACGCGCGAGGTATTCGCCAGCACCCCGGCAATCGTTAGGATAAGAAGACTAATCCAAACCGCGCGCATGGCGGGATGATGTCGCTTGCTAAAGGCCCGGATGACAAGCCCGGCACTCAATGGCCACACCAGGTTCAAAAATGCGCCGGCATTACCGTGGTAATAATACGTTGCAAAAAAAGTGCTGATTCGCAGGTCATACCGAGGTGGCGGCGGTTGCCAGAAGATCATCTGCGCGCCGGTGGCTTTCTGGAGTAAACCGAGAAGCGCTATCGAGCCGCCGACCAGACCAATTGCATACCACAGCCGAAGCAACCACCGGTTACTCTGAGAAAGATCGGCGACGAACAAAATCGTCCCCAGCAGCAACGCGCCTCGAATGATCCACGCCGCGCTCATCGTGTAATCAACGGAGCCGGCCAAAGGCGGTGCGAAGTTGCGTAGCGGGACGAAAACGAAAAAATCCGGATCGTAGATCGACTTGGCGTTGAAAACCATCCAGCCGCCGACAGAGATCAAAGCCACGACTAAAGAAAATAGAAGCCGCGGAAATCGCGGCGTTCGCCTACTAACAAGCAATTCAACGGCCCAAAGGACGAGCGCAGCCACCAACATCCAGTTGGTTATTTTGATGCTCACCGATGTTGTCGCGCCGTACGCCCACGGGGCGTACACAAGGGTAGCAAGAAAAATCCAGCGAGATGCGGCGCGACAAATGCGAGAGATCACAGGCAAAAACGCCGAGCTGGTTTCTAGTGACCCTTATCAGCGCCCTTTGCCAAACAGCATCGTGTATAAGGTTTTCAACACGATCATCGCATCCAGTTTCAGTGAGTAATGGCGGATGTAGTAGAGGTCGTATTTTAGCTTCTCCACTGCGTCCTCGTCGCTCTCGCCGTACGGATAATTCACTTGCGCCCATCCGGTGATCCCCGGTTTGACCAAATGCCGAAAATGATAAAACGGGATCGTTTGCTCATAGCGTTCGGCGCACTTGCTCCACTCCGGGCGCGGCCCAATCAGGCTAATGTCGCCCTTGAGTGCATTCCAAAGTTGCGGTAACTCATCCAGCCGAAGTTTCCTTAGCCATCGCCCCACCGACGTCACGCGACGATCATCTTTGCGCGTGTAAATGTCTTCGTCCGGTTCGTCGGGCCGCAGGTGCATCGTACGGAACTTGCAGAGAATGAAACGTCTGCCGTCACGGCCTACTCGTTCCTGGCGAAAGAAAATCGGACTGCCGTCCTCTATCCATATGAACAGAGGAATAAGCACGAAGAGCGGAGCGCAAAGGACCAGTGCTATCGCGGAGGCAGCGATGTCGAACAGTCGCTTCAGGTAATGGTAGGGAGAAATGCGAGCCAGTTGGAACCCAGTCTGGAGCGGCCAGAACGGATCGACAATTCCCAGCGGCAGATAACGCCAGTGCGTCTCGTAAAATGATTCCAGCGTATAAACGCGCGTTTGCTGAAACTGCGCGCGCACCAGGCGCTCCAGCAGCTCGATGTTGAGCGAACTGGCTCTTTCGGCGAGAATGATGCCGCCGTAACGTGGATTGTTTAACTTGGCTTCGAGGTTTCCCTGCACAATCGGCGATCCTTTACCGGCGATTGGCCGGCCCACGCGCTTCTCGTTCGCATCTACAAACTCAAGCGGCTCTCCGTTCGGTGAGTTCTTGTAAGCCTCGTAAAAACGCGCCGCCCTCGCGCCGCCGCCAATCACCAGGAACGAGCGGCCGGCGCTGCTGGTCACCACATATTGCCGAATCCACCGACGGTAAGCTAGCGATGCCGGGAGGAAAATTGCAAAGCTCAGCAGCAGCACGCCGCGGCTCGGCTTCATCGTCTGATCGAACGTCGCCGCAGAATAGATCAGCATCGCACTGACCACGCCCGCGGCGATGATGGCAAGAATATGTTCGGCCGCGTAACCCAGAGTGAGTTTTTCCACAGTGCGATCGTAACCCCCGATAAAGTAAAGCGCCGCCACAATCACCCCGAGTTGAATCAGATTGATGATGAAGAACTGAAACGGCGTGGCATAAAATGCGTCGTACCTAAACCAGCCTGCGATTCGGTAGATCGCGACCCAGCTCACTACGTCCAGAAAAAGATAGAGCGCGGCAGCCGCCCACTCGTGGTGGAGAAAATGCGACCAGAAACCAACCCTGCGCCCAACCGTGACGGCGGACTCGCCGACGCGTGTTGAATGCTCCTCTTCAAACGCAAGAAATTGCTCAGAAATCGTTTGCGATTGTTCCCTGTTCGCCATGAGGCCGCCCATTATATGCTCAACCGCAGCGAAGCGAAAGATTACTTTGTTAGACGGCTTCGCGCTTGGTATGAAACGCTGGTTGTTTGCCATTGTTCTCGCCGGCCTTACCGTTTCCTGCGACCGGAACGGTGAGGTCAGCGGCATTTTTCGTCTCAGAGATGATTCTCCGCTGCCCTCGTGGGTGGCGCTGCCACCCGGAACCACGCGAGATGCGGTGAGTGTCACAATCACCACATATGAGGCGACAACCAGCCCGCAGTGGAAAGAGAGATTCCTTGTGCGGGACAGAAAGAGCGGGCAGATAATTCAGGAAGCGATGGGTGTCGGATACTGGCATCCTGATTCTGAGCGACTGAAGGCACCGGCGGCCACTTATCCGAATTGGGTCATCATCGAAGTCAGCGGGACCAAGGAAGTCTATGAGCAATCGGAGGCGAATGATTTGCTCAAGATTGTGAAGAGATGAAGCCGTCTAACAAGGCGCTGCAGCGAACCGCCGCCCCGCTTTGCAGTCGGACGGTTCGGGAGAGTTTGTTCGCGACGGTTGCAGCCGACCGGGCGTTTCCGGCGGCGGTCGCTGAGCTTGATCGTTAGGGGACCGCCTGTCCGCCAGCACGCTGCCCAAGCGGACGACGCGGGCGCGCGCGCCATGCTTGACGCTCCAAGCAGCGTTCATAATCTGAAACGCGCGTCGCTCGGCCGGCCCGGTTTCACACGGTGAATATTCTATCAGCTTTTTATCGCTCCTCTGTTGGGAAAAAAATGATCGTCGCCATCACCGGCATCATTTTGATCCTTTTTGTGATCGGACATTTGTTGGGGAATTTGCAGATTTTTATTGGACCGGATTGGATCAACGGTTACTCGCAACATCTGCGCGATCTGGGTCCGCTTCTTTGGCTGATTCGAGTTTTTCTTCTCATCACTGTTGTTCTTCACATTTACTTCACGATCTTGCTCGCGATTGAGAATCGTCGCGCCCGACCCGAGCCGTATATCGACAGACGATACGTGAAGGCCACATTCGCCTCGCGTCACATGGTCATGAGCGGTCTGATTGTGCTGGCGTTTATCATTTATCATCTCGCCCATTTCACCGTCCGAGTGACGGATCGCCGCTTTGGCTTGCTGAAGGCTGATCCCCTTGGGCATTACGACGTGTATTCCATGATGGTTTACGGGTTCCAAAACTATTTCGTGTCGGGTTTTTACGTGCTCGGATTGTTCTTGCTCGCACTCCATTTGAGTCATGGTTCATCGAGCTTTTTTCAATCGCTGGGATTGAACGACAAAAAATTGACGCCGCATCTCGCCCTCGCCGGCCGGATCTTCGCGTGGCTTCTCTTTGTCGGCTACACGTCCATTCCCGTGGCTATCCTGCTTGGCCTCATCAAACCAGCGCAACAGCTATGATTGGGACATTTGACGCCAAAATCCCCCCCGGGCCACTTGCTCAAAAATGGCGCAGCCATCGTGACCACTTGCGGCTGGTGAGCCCAAATAACCGGCGAAAGTTTGAAATCATCGTCGTGGGCAGCGGCCTCGCGGGCGGATCGGCTGCGGCCACTCTGGGTGAACTGGGATATCGAGTGAAATGCTTTTGCTTCCAAGATTCGCCGAGGCGCGCGCATTCGATTGCAGCGCAGGGCGGGATCAACGCAGCGAAAAATTATCAGAACGACGGGGACAGTATCTATCGGTTGTTCTACGACACGATCAAGGGCGGCGATTTTCGTTCTCGCGAAGCAAACGTTTATCGGCTCGCTGAGATCGCGAACAACATCATCGATCAATGCGTGGCGCAAGGCGTGCCCTTTGCGCGTGAATACAGCGGCTATCTGGCAAATCGTTCCTTCGGTGGCGCGCAGGTGTCACGGACCTTTTACGCGCGCGGCCAGACGGGACAGCAACTCTTGCTGGGTTGTTATCAAGCGTTGTGCCGCCAAATCGCTGCGGGCATGGTGCAGATGTTCCCGCAGACGGAGATGCTCGATCTGGTGATTGTGGATGGACAAGCCAAGGGAATCATCACGCGCAGCCTGCGCTCGGGAAACATTGACAAACACGTGGCCGACGCGGTCGTGCTCGCCACCGGTGGCTATGGAAACGTGTTTTATCTCTCGACCAATGCGCGCGGCTGCAATGTCACAGCTACTTATCGCGCCTATAAAAAAGGCGCGCTTTTTGCCAATCCATCCTTGACGCAAATTCATCCCACTTGCATTCCGGTCAGCGGCGAACATCAATCCAAGCTTACGCTGATGTCCGAGTCGCTGCGGAACGACGGGCGCGTCTGGGTGCCGAAGCGCAAGGAAGACCGGGACAAACCGCCGGGCGAAATTCCCGAAGCAGATCGGGATTATTATCTCGAGCGAAAATATCCGAGCTACGGAAACCTCGCGCCGAGGGACATTTCATCACGCGCAGCGAAGGAAGTTTGCGACGAGGGTCGTGGCGTTGGGCCTGGCGGACGCGGCGTGTATCTGGATTTTGCCGACGCGATCAAACGCCTGGGCGAAGATGTGATTCGCGAGCGCTACGGAAACTTGTTCGAAGTTTACGAAAAGATCACCGGTGAAAATGCCTACAAGATGCCGATGCGGATTTATCCCGCCGTCCATTACACGATGGGCGGGCTTTGGGTCGATTACGACTTGATGAGCAACGTGCCGGGTTTGTTTGTTATCGGTGAAGCGAATTTTTCCGATCACGGCGCGAACCGGCTCGGCGCTAGTGCGCTGATGCAAGGTTTGGCGGATGGTTATTTTGTTTTGCCTAACACCCTGCCGAATTATCTCGCCGGCCAAATGGGAAAAAGGCCGTCGCCGGATTCTCAGGAGTTTCAAGAAGCAGAAGAAGATGTTCGCGCCAGGATCGAGAAACTCCTGAAAGTCAATGGAACCCGTTCGCTCGATTCGTTTCACCGAGAACTCGGCCGTCTTCTCTGGGATAAATGCGGAATGTCGCGCCACGAGAAAGGATTACGCGAAGCGCTCCAAAAGATTCCAGAACTGCGAGAACAATTCTGGCGCGATGTGCGCGTCCTGGGCAGCGACGAGGATTTTAACCAGTCCCTGGAACGCGCCGGACGCGTCGCCGATTTTCTCGAATTCGCTGAGCTGATGTGTACGGACGCGCTCGAGCGCGACGAATCTGCTGGCGCGCACTTCCGCGAGGAACATCAAACCCCCGATGGCGAGGCGCTCCGCGACGACGAACGCCATGCCGCAGTGTTTGCGTGGGAATTTCAAGGCGATCCGGCAGCTGCCGGACCGAAACTCCATCGCGAACCGCTGCATTTCGAAACCGTGCATCTAACGCAAAGGAGCTATAAGTGAAGTTAAGAGTCGTTAGTTGAGAGTTGAGAGACAAACCTATGTTCAATTTCGAAAAGCTCGATGTCTGGCAGAAGGCGATTGATTTCGCCAACCTGGTCTACAACGAGACCCGAGCATTCCCAGCCGAAGAGCGGTTTGGCCTAACAAACCAGCTCCGCAGAGCAGCCGTTTCAATTTCGTCAAATATCGCAGAAGGTTCGTCTCGATCTTCTAAGAGTGATTTTGCTCGATTCTTGGAGATCGCGGCTGGATCCGTCTTCGAAGTAGTCTCGCAAGCTTTCATTGCGCAGCGTCAAGGCTTTTGGAGCGACATCCAGTTTCGACACAACCATGAACTTTCAGTTGAGAATCTGGCGGCAGAAGGATCGGCAATCACCCGGCAAGCTTGTGGATTACGAAGTACGCGACATCTCACCGCACACGTCGTTTCTCGAGATGCTCGATATCCTCAACGAGAAGTTGCTCGAGCGCTGCGAGGAGCCAATCGCATTCGATTCCGATTGCCGCGAAGGAATTTGCGGTACGTGTTCGCTCACGATTAACGGCGAAGCTCACGGTCCCGATCATCCGGCCGCGGTATGCGAGCTTTACATGAGAAAATTTCGGGACGGCGCCACGATCACGGTCGAGCCATTCCGCGTCGGCGCTTTCCCGCTCGTCAAAGATCTGGTGATCGATCGAAGCTCGTTGGACCGCATTGTGCAAGCCGGTGGATTCATCAGTGCCCGTGCCGGGTCTGCCCCGGAAGCAAATTCGATCCTGATTCCCAAGCACGATGCCGACCTGGCCATGGAAGCGGCGGTCTGCATCGGCTGCGGCGCGTGCGCCGCGGCGTGTCCAAACGGGTCGGCGATGCTCTTCACTTCCGCGAAAGTCTCACACCTTGCGTTGCTGCCACAGGGACATCCGGAGCGGGAAAGCCGGGCTTTAAGAATGGTTCGCGTGATGGATGCGGAGGGTTTCGGCAATTGCACTAACACTTACGAATGCGAAGCCGTGTGCCCCGCCGAGATCAGCGCCAGTTTGATTGCGAAATTAAATCGCGAGTACGCGCGAGCACAATTACGCCAACGCTTGGGGGAATAATCTCGCATATGTTCGCGTACTCTGGGGAGCGCAAGCGTCTCGTCCCGCGCCTGCGGGAGCGAACGCGTCCTCACGATCGCGAACTTTGCTTTAGGTCTCGTAATCCCCG
>WNGL01010525.1_pt1 | contig 12498 bp, 9 predicted proteins | sample 5400591 | NCBI WGS metagenome assembly WNGL01 (sample SAMN13153377, study PRJNA577476) | soil metagenome | isolation source: 80 cm soil or saprolite under Garry oak tree replicate 1 | place: USA:California | collected 2016-06-15
CGCAAATCACGCTCCACAATCTGCTGCACTTCTCCCACATCAGCCGTTTCCGCTAGAACTCCTAGACGCTGGAGCTTCCGCACGGTCTCTTCAGCATGCTCGTGCGCTTGCTGCTGCAACCACTGCTGTAAGGCTTCCTCGACCTCCCCGGCCTGCTTACGTATATCCATGTGTAGAGCGGTAACTGTGTGTGTGAAATCCTCTTCGCTAATGGTAGGGCCAGACTGGTGCAACACGGTAAAGAGTAGCTGTGGCACATCTGCATTGAGCGCGCGATAAATATCCATAGTAAGCTCCTCTTGAACTGGTTCACATTCTCTCGCATTACGATAGTATCACACACGCCAGTACATCCGCCAATAACCCCTGCCCAGTCTCGACACGCCCAGCTCCAGGACCAATAATGGTCACTTCAGAAAGCGTATCTGTCTGAACTGTGATGGCGTTCATCGCGCCATCTACCCTCGCCAGAGGATCGGTTAAAGGCAAAACGAGCGGCTTCACACTGGCTTCAAGCTTCTGTGGCCGCCCCTTCTCCCCTTCCTGCCTGGCAACCAGGCGCAATGAGGCAATCAGTTTGATGCGTTTTCCGGCATCGGCAGCCGCCTGCATTTGTTCCCCGGTAATAGTGGTGATACCTTGCCGCTCCACCTGCTCCACTGTGAGCGGCTGATCAAAAATTAGCGCAGCCAGAATGAGCGTTTTAGCGACGGCATCGTAGCCCTCTACATCGGCGGTCGGGTCGGTCTCAGCATAACCCTTTGCCTGGGCATCGGCCAGCGCCCCGGCATAATCTCGATCAGAGGCCATCGCAGTCAGGATATAGTTGGTGGTGCCGTTGAGGATGCCACGTATAGCCGTAACGGATGCCCCGGCCATGCCTTCGCGTATAGTACTGATGACGGGCGTGCCAGCCATCACCGCCGACTCCATACGCAGCTGTACGCCATGTTGCTGCGCCAGCGTGAAGAGTTCGCGCGCCGATAATGCCCCTGGCCCTTTGTTTGCCGTGACCACGTGCATACCTTTACCCAGCGCGGTTAGCATATGGCTGAGAGCAGGTTCAGCATTGTGTAAGTTGGTAGGAGTGGCCTCCACCAGAATATCCGCGCCGGTTGCCTGGAGTCCCTCCAGGGCGCTATTCCAGTGCCTGATCCCCGGATGTTCGGTCAAAGAACGCTGCTTCGCGGCAAGTTCGAGCAGTGTGGGAATATGCAGGTCCTCTTCCCGGTAGATAAAGCCATGACGGGCATTGGCGACACCAACCAGCTTAAGGTCTACATCGTACTTCTGCTCGAGAAGCGCGTGTTTACTTGAGAGTAATTCCGCGAAGCCCTGACCAACGACTCCGAAGCCGACGAGTGTAAGACGAATACTTTGCATGTAATGCCTCCCTGGGAGTTTTCCCATGGTATCTCTCTGGTATGGTCGCAGGTTATGAGAAATAGAAACGCAACCAGATTGCAAATGATATTGAGAAATCCAATTCAATAATATTATCATGCCGCTAAAACCTTGACATCCCTCGACTCCATTCGGTATACTACTTACTAACAAATTGAAAGTACTTTCATAAGTAAATATGCGCAGCAAAAACTGATCTCATCAAGAGAGGTGGAGGGATACGGCCCTATGAAGCCCGACAACCCACCTGCAATGTCGCAGGAAAGGGTGCCAATTCCGGCGGGATAGTTCCGCGAGATGAGGGGAGAAGCGACGAAGCCAGAACCCCTATAACAACAGTGACGAGGACGAGTAAACGTCACGGACGGCTACAGCGAGTTGGCGATGATGCGAGGCCAGCGCCGCACCAGCGTTGAATATGACCTCTGAGTTGCACGTTGAACGCCTGCGAAGGTTAGTAGACGAAGCCGGGCAGCCCCGTTACAGGCTAGAGTGTTGAAAGTATACGCCTTGCAGCACTCGTCGAGGTTGATGCTGTGAGGCATCGATAAACCAGGGTGGTACCGCGAAGAACGTTGACCCCTCGCCCCTGCCAGGGTGAGGGTTTTTTTGTTCTCTTTTTCGGGTGGAATGGCAGGAAAGAAAGGAGCGCCAATGGTGACACACGTTGAACACAATGTCGTGACAGACACACAGATTACACCTGCACAAGGGTTCACGTTCGATACCTTGCCGCTGCAACTGGGCGGTCAACTTGGCCCCGTGACAGTGGCATACGAGACGTGGGGCAGCTTGAATGCGGCGGGAGATAATGCCGTGCTGATCGCCCACGCGCTCACAGGCAGTACTCACGCGCATGATGCTGAGCGCCCCGACGATACTAAGGTGGCATGGTGGAATCCGCTGATCGGCCCTGGACGCTTCTTCGATACCTCGCGCTACTTTGTGATCTGCTCGAATATCCTGGGAGGCTGTTACGGCAGCACCGGCCCATCATCGATTGACCCGAACACCGGACGCCCCTACGGGATACGTTTTCCGGTCATCACCATTCACGACATGGTAGAGGCACAACGCAGGCTGATCGAGCATCTAGGCGTACGCCAACTGGCGATGGTCGCAGGCGGCTCGATTGGCGGGCAGCAGGCCTTAGAATGGGCGGTCGCCTATCCAGAGCTGGTGCAGAAGGCAATTGTGGTAGCGGCAACGGCAACGCTCACCGCGCAGGCCATTGCTTTCAGCGAGGTGCAACGCCAGGCAATCCTGGCCGATCCGCGCTGGCAAGGCGGCGATTACCTGCCCGGCCAGGGACCCGACGCGGGGCTTGCTATCGCCCGTATGCTCGCCATGATTACCTATCAGAGCGAGGAGGGGATGGAGTTGCGCTTTGCGCGGGAAACTGCCCGGCAGTCCGATATCGTCGCTCCCAGTGGCCACACCGATTTCGGCAAACGCTTCGACGTGGAGGGCTATCTCTACTACCAGGGTCAATCGCTGGTCAAGCGCTTCGATGCCAATAGCTACCTCTACATTAGCCGGGCAATGGATTTGTATGACGTCAGTGAGGGATATCCCTCGCTTGAAGCAACGCTGCGTCGTGTACGCAGCAAGACCTTGTTTATTGGAATTCGTTCAGACTTCCTTTTCCCGGCGGCGCGCGTGCGCTGGTTAGCAGAACAAGTGCGCGCCGCAGGTGGGGACGCAAGCTATGTGGAACTCGATTCCCCGCACGGTCACGACGCCTTCCTCAAGGAGTGGAAGCAGATGATCGACGCGTTGAATACGATAAAGGAGTAACTTCAACTATGGCACTCAACAGTAATCGTCAGTATGGTTTTGAAACGTTATCGTTGCACGCGGGCCAGGAGACCGCCGACAGCGCGACTAATGCGCGCGCCGTTCCCATCTATCAGACAACCTCGTTTGTCTTCGATAGCCCGGAGCACGCCGCAGATCTCTTCGGACTTCGACAGTTCGGCAATATCTATACGCGCATCATGAACCCCACGCAGGACGCCTTCGAGCGTCGTATGGCCGCACTCGAAGGAGGCGTTGGCGCGCTGGCAACTGCATCCGGACAGGCAGCGGAAACGCTGGCAATTCTCAATCTCGCCGGGACTGGTGACGAAATCGTCACCTCTGCCAGCCTGTATGGTGGCACCTATAATCTGTTTCACTATACCCTACCGAAGATTGGTATCACTGTGCGTTTCGTGGACAGCCGCAACCCTGAGAACTTCCGGTCCGCTATCAATGATCGCACCAAAGTGGTCTTTGCTGAGACGGTTGGCAATCCTCGCCTGGATACCCTGGATATTCGCGCGGTAGCCGATATTGCGCATGAAAACGGCGTTCCGCTCATGATCGATAATACGCTGCCCACACCGTACCTGGTGCAACCCTTTAAGCATGGAGCCGATATAGTTGTTCACTCCACCACCAAGTTCATCGGCGGTCACGGCACATCCATTGGCGGCGTGATCGTTGATGGAGGTCAGTTCGACTGGACAAAGGGACGTTTTCCAGGATTCGTGGAACCAGACCCCTCCTATCACGGTCTGCGCTACGTCGAGGCCCTCGGCCCCCTGGCGTACATCATTAAAGCACGTGTGCAACTGATGCGCGACATCGGCGCAGCAGCATCTCCTTTCAATGACTGGCTCTTCCTACAAGGATTAGAGTCGCTGCCCCTGCGTATGGAACGGCACAGCCAGAATGCCCAGCGCGTTGCCGAATTCCTGGAAGGGCACGAGGCAGTGAGTTGGGTAAGCTATCCCGGCCTGACGAGCCACCCACAGCACGAGGTAGCCGCAAAGTATCATACGCATGGCTATGGCGCGATTCTTGGCTTTGGCATCAAGGGCGGCCTGGAAGCTGGCAAGCAGTTGATTCGCCACGTCGAATTGTTCTCCCACCTGGCAAACGTGGGCGATTCCAAGTCGCTCATCATCCATCCCGCCAGCACCACGCATTCACAATTGACCCCCGACGAGCAGTTTGAAACAGGCGTCACGCCCGATTACATCCGCCTCTCAGTCGGCCTGGAAACAATTGATGATTTGATCGACGACCTGGACCAGGCGCTGAAGGCCGCGGTCCTCAAAGCCAGCGAACCAGCAACAGCGTAACATCTACTTGCGTCCAGGGCGGGAACCCCGCCCGAACCCTAGCCGCATCCAGGGCGGGGGCAAGCCCCGCCCGTACCCTATACGAATCAGACGTTCAATTGTATAGGATAGAGGCGGGGCTTGTTCCCGCCCTGGATGCGGTGCGGCACACAGCCATAGAACTCATTTGAAGGTTCATTGACTCGACGCTAATAAACGGATGACGCAAGCGTCTATATCCGTAGAGGACGCAGCTATTGTTGGCATATCGGAGCAATCTTATGGAACGCAGCGTACAAATTCTGAAATTTGGAGGAACTTCCGTTGGCAGCGGTGAACGTATCCGGCGTGTAGCAGCCATTATCGCGCACCATCTTCACAATACTGAAGAGGCCTTTCCCGTTGTAGTTGTCTCGGCCATGTCCGGCATAACCGACCAGTTGCTGCGCATCGCACGTTATGCCTGCAGCGACGAACTGGAGTTGTGCCAGCGAGAACTGGTCGCGCTCAAGCATAGACACCTGGAAGCAGTGGATAAGGCCGTGCATAAGCCGGAGGGTCGGCAATTCCTGGAACACGACTTGCAACTAGCCTTCAGTATGTTGGAGCAGGATGTAATTGCGGTAGAGACCGGGCGTATCACCACGGGGAAAACGGATGTAGACTATGCAGCCGCCTGGGCGAAGCATGCTCCTACCATCGGCGCGTGGGGCGAGCGTTTTTCCGTCTTGCTCGTCGCGGCGGCCATCCGCGATCTTGGCAGAGAGGCAACGCCAGTTCGCGAGGAAGTCATTATTACCACCGATCCGCAGAGTGACGCGCGGCCATCCTTTGGCACACTTAGCGGGGCCGACCCGCTGGCTCAAGAGACAAGAGTCAACGCGCAGCGACTCATTCATCCCGCGATCGAGCGCGGCATTGTGCCCATTGTACCCGGTTTCATCGGTCGCACAACGCGAGGCCGCGTGATCACGCTGGGGCGCAACGGCTCAGATTATTCCGCGACCGTCATCGGCGAGGCTTTGGACTGTGTCGAGGTCACCATCTATACCGATGTCGATGGCGTTTTAAGCGCGGACCCGCGCATCGTGGCGAATACACGTTTGCTGCCGCGCCTTACCTACGCGGAGGCCGCGCGGCTCTCCTGGTTTGGAGCAAAAGTGCTGCATCCCCGCACGCTCATTCCCGTGGCGCACCGCAATATCCCTGTGCACGTACGCAATACCTTCCGCCCACACCTGCGCGGAACGGTTGTTGGACCAGAACAAACAACACACAGCGCGGCTGCCGCCATCTCAGTGCGCCGCCAACTCGCCTTGATCACCGTAGAAAATACCGACCTGTTTGGCGCACCTGAGAATGCAGGGCAGGTGTTCGCCCTGGCGGCTCGCGCGGGCGCCGCACCCGTTGCCATTTGCTCCTCATCGGGGCATCACCTCGCCTTCGTCGTCGAGGAACAGGCGGTTGATTCGGCTATCGCCCTGTTACAACATGACATGGGAAGCTGGCGTGTCGGGTGCCGACGTGGCCTGGCCGCCTGCGCCTGCATTGGCTCTGGCTTCACCGTTGACCCGATGAGTTCCGCCCGCGCCATTACCGCGCTGGCCCGCGAACGCATCTCAGTCATCACCCAGGGGGCATCCGATACCGGTATCATCCTGATCGTAGAAGAAGCAGACAGTGAACGCGCCTTGCGCTGCCTGCACCGTGACTTGATCGCCCCAGTCATTCCGCTTGTGCGGCATGAGGGTCGCGAACGACAAGCTACGCAGGAGAGACGTCGCGAGGCACACTAGAAGATTAGCAGGGAAATTCGCTTAGGGGAGAAAATTTGTCAGGTTTTCACATGCAGGAGACATGAATTATGACCGACTCACGACAAGGTATCCCGGTGGCCGTTCTAGGCGCAACCGGCATGGTAGGGCAGCGTTTCATCGAACTGCTGCAAGGGCATCCCTGGTTTGAACTGGTGGCCCTTGCCGCATCCGAGCGACGCGCAGGACGCACTTATGCAGAGGTAGCGCAATGGCGGTTGGCGGGAAGTGCAATGCCAGCCTCGGCCGCCTCTCTGCCAGTAACGGCCTGCCGCCCTGATGCGCTGCCTGCAGGTGTAAAAATTGTCTTCTCAGCCTTGCCAGCAGAGGTAGCGGGAGAGATCGAAGCGAATTTTGCCCAGGCCGGCATGGCAGTGTTCAGCAACGCAAAAAATTACCGTATGGAGCCAGATGTGCCGCTGCTCATTCCAGAGGTCAACGCCGATCATGCAGCCGCACTCAGCGAGCAACGCAAAAGGCGAGGTTGGTCGGGCAGCATCGTCACCAACGCCAATTGTTCGGGCACACCCCTGGTTATGGCGCTCAAACCGCTCCAACAAGCCTTTGGCGTGCACAAGGTGATGGTGACAACGCTGCAGGCCATCTCCGGCGCGGGCTATCCCGGCCTGCCCTCCTACGATATTCTCGACAACGCCATTCCCTACATCGGTGGAGAAGAGGAAAAAGTGGAAAAGGAGACACGCAAGATGCTGGGCACCTGGGAGGAAGGCAAGGGGTTTAGCGATGCGCCCATCGTCGTCAGCGCGCAATGTAACCGCGTGGCGACACGCGAGGGCCACCTGGAGTGCGCCAGCGTTGAACTGGAAAATGAGGCTGACGAGCAGGATATTCTCGCTGCCTGGGAGCACTATCAATCTGAGGCGCAACAACTCCAATTACCATCCGCCCCACGTCACACGCTCGTCTACCGCCATGAACCCAATCGCCCCCAGACCTTGCTCGATAGAGATGCCGGTCACGGCATGACCGTAACCCTGGGAAGATTGCGCCGTTGTCCTATCCTGAGCTATAAATTTGTTCTGCTTGGTCATAATACCATTCGCGGCGCGGCTGGCGGCTCGATTTTGAACGCTGAATTTTGTGTGCGCAAGGGATTGATTTAGAAAAAAAGGTTGACATTTTACTTTTCAAATGCTATTGTTACACTAATAACAGAATACAGACTGACCCGCGATGACCGAAAAAGTACGAGGTCGGCGATCAATAGCGATCCGGTACCTGGTGGAAGGCCGGAAGGACACGCCTCCTCAGAACCCCCCTCGTGAGCGGCTCTCCAAAGAAAGTGGCGACTGCCACAAGTAGGAGAGGTGGAAGGTTCCCACGCAGCAAATGAACCAGAAACAAGTGGTCTTGCATCTTCGTTACACCGGTGTAGCCAGGATGTTCCCAGCGCTGTGATTTCTCGCCTGAGAAAGAAGACAATCAGGGTGGTACCACGGGAGTTTGTGTAGAAACAAAAGTAATGCAGAACTAACTCTCGTCCCTTTGCCGTCGGAGAAGGGATGAGGGTTTTTTTATGGTCTTTTTCGTATAGAAGGACTTCTGACATGGCCATTACTTTTTCACGAACATCTGAGGGCGATACTAGCCACAGGCATCACCTGAGGGCGGAAGTACTGCGAGAGGTGTTGCGTTACATCGACTCCGTGAAAGGGAAGCTGCTCGTGATTAAACTGGGTGGCAGCACTCTAGAGCACCAGCGCGATGTTATGCAAGATATTATCTTGTTGCGCAGCCTGGGAGCTTTTCCGGTTCTGGTGCATGGAGGAGGCCCATACATCAATGCCTGGCTGGAGAAGCTCAATATACCAGCGCGATTTGAAAATGGTCTGCGTGTCACCGACGCTCGCACGCTGGATATCGTTCGTATGGTGCTACTCGGCCAGGTCAATTCAGAGCTGGTGCTGATGGCGACACAAATGGGTGGCAGAGCCATTGGATTAAGCGGTACCGATGGCGGCATGGTACAGGCAAAAATTCTCAATCAGCGCCTGGGCTTTGTCGGAGAAATCGAATCGGTTGACCCCACGCTCGTGCAATCGCTGCTCGACCAGGGATACATTCCCGTGATCGCTCCGCTTGGTCAGGGACCAGAGGGATCATGCCTGAATATCAACGCGGACCTCGTCGCAGCTCACCTGGCAGGTGCGCTCAAAGCCGAAAAAATCATCTTTCTCAGCAACGTCGCCGGCATCTGCCGACAAGATGGTTCGTTGATCTCGGAACTAACAGAAACCGAAGCCAGACAACTTATCGCCGAGGGCATCATTAGCGGCGGCATGATCCCTAAAGTCGCTGCCTGTCTCGATGCTCTGTCCACCGTCTCCTGCGTGCATATCGTTGATGGAGGGGAGCCGTATGTGCTGCTGCGCGAGTTGCTCACCGATCAGGGAGCAGGCACAATGATCGTAAGAAGCGCCGGATAAATCAATCAGAGGCGACCATGTCGGACGCCTCTGATTTACAGCGCATATTTGGGAATCAAGCGCAAGCAGGATTTACCACTGAGGCGGCTGTTGCTGCGGCGGCTGTTGTGGGTACTGCTGCGGCGGTTGTTGCTGCGGTGGATATTGCTGTTGCGGGTACTGCTGCGGAGGCTGTTCCGTCGGCGGGTAGGGCTGCTGGTACGGGGGATATGACGGAGCCTGCGGCGGATAGGGCTGCTGGTAGGGAGGATACGCTGTTGATTGTGGATACTGCCACGACTGCGCCGCTGTCGGCATAGGGGTTCTGTAAGCAAGCACTCCTCCGACGATCATGGCAATTGCCGCTATCAGGAAGACCCAGAAACCAAACCCCAGGCTAATGCCGATATCGAAACCGGCAACAGCATTATGGAAAGTGAGGGCGAACAGCAGATGGATGAGCAAGGCCAACGCGCCGCCACCTATCAATGCGTACCTGCCATACAGAATCTGTTTCTCTACAGGCATATTGGTCAAACCAAAAGCGTTGTTCCTGTAAATGAGCACCACCGCAACAGCAGTGACTACCAGTGCGGCTATTTCCTCGAACCAGACCCATCCTAAACTTGCTCCACCTACGGAGCCGCCAACACCCAGGAAACTAAAAGTGATATAAGGCAAGAAAAACGCAATGAGGCCAACGAGACCGCCAATCCCAGCGATGAGGTAGCCCCGATTCTTCTCCTCCTTGAGCAAATCCATATTCATAGAACCCAACCTTTCCGACGACAATTGTGTCGTCAACGATATTATTCTTGATAGCATCGGCGTTCGATAAGTAGCCGGACGATTGCTCGCCACTACTATACAGCAAGATTACCCCGAACACAAGATGATCGCTATGAGTAATCCTACCGATGAACGGTGAGACAGGGCATATTTGGACGGTGAAGTAGTTTATTCTGCTTGCAGAGTTTTGCCCGCTTCCACTACCGATTCATATCCATTATGCGATACAATGAAAACACGAAGGCGTTTTAAGCACAATGAGGAGCAGATTTATGGCAAAAATGATAGAGAGCGTAGCGTCACGAGCGCGGACGCCCTTTAAGAATGAGGATTTTACCGACTTTAGCAAACCGGAGAATCGCCAGGCGCAGATGGCCGCGTTGGAACAGGTGAAGAGTGAGCTTGGGCAAACCCACCTATTGGTTATCGGTGGGAAACACATCACCAACGATGCCACCTTCGCCTCGGTCAATCCATCGCAGCCCGAACAGGTGATCGGATATTTTTCACGCGCCACCGTTGAGCAGGCCAACGAAGCGGTGCAGGCCGCCGCCACCGCGTTTGAAAGCTGGAAGCGCGTTCCGGCAGAAGAACGAGCGGGCTATCTTTTCGCGGCTGCCGACCTGCTCAAAGAGCGCCGCCTTTACTTCAATGCCTGGATGATCTACGAGGTAGGGAAAAGCTGGGCTGAGGCCGACGGCGATACGGCGGAGGCCATCGACTTCATGGAATTTTACGCCCGCGAGATGATACGCCTGGCTGACGATCAGCCGCTGGTGCGCATCGAGGGCGAGGATAATCAACTTGTCTATATTCCCCTGGGCGTTGGCGCGGTCATCCCCCCCTGGAACTTCCCAGGCGCGATTATGGTTGGCATGACCAGCGCAGCCTTTGTAACCGGCAATACGGTGGTACTCAAGCCCGCCAGCACATCTCCCATGATTGCCTGGCAGTTCATGCGCATCTTAGAAGATGTAGGCTTACCTGCGGGCGTGGTCAATTTCCTGACCGGTTCAGGCTCGACCATCGGCGACGCGCTGATTGAGCATCCCCAGGTGCGCTTCATCGCCTTCACGGGCTCGCGCGATGTAGGACTGCGCATCAACGAACTGGCCGCCAAACCCAAGAAGGGGCAGCGCTGGCTGAAGCGCACCGTTCTGGAGATGGGCGGGAAAGATGCCGTGGTCGTCGATGAAACGGCTGACCTGGATGCAGCCGCGACGGGCATCGTCGTCTCCGCCTTCGGTTTCCAGGGACAGAAGTGCTCGGCAGGCTCGCGCGCCATCATCGTTGACAAGGTCTACGACCAGGTATTGCAGAAGGTGATCGAGAAGACAAAGCAATTGACGATGGGTGATGTCACCCAACCTGAAACGTACATGGGGCCGGTCGTCGATGAGAACGCCTTGAAGAAAATCACCGAGTACATCGAGATTGGCAAGCACGAAGGTCGTCTCGTCGCAGGCGGCGAGCACCATGGCCCCGGCTATTTCATCGAGCCAACCGTCATTGCCGATGTAGACCCGCACGCGCGCATCGCCCAGGAAGAAATTTTTGGCCCGGTGCTGGCCGTAATTAAGGCGAAGGACTTTAACGACGCGCTGCATATCGCCAACGATACCGAGTACGGACTGACCGGCTCGCTCTACTCAAAAGATGAAAAGCGCATCGAACGGGCGAAGGAAGAGTATCATGTCGGCAACCTCTACTTCAACCGCAAATCTACCGGCGCGCTGGTGGGCGTCCATCCATTCGGCGGCTTCAATATGTCCGGCACCGACTCCAAAGCGGGTGGGCGAGATTACCTGCTGCTGTTCACACAGGCGAAGGCCATCTCAGCCAAGAAAGATGCAGAGCCTACCCGTCCAGGGCCAATATAATATAGAGAGGGAGTTTACCTTGTCTCATGTTACTGAACTGAGTCCGGGAACGTGGCAAATCTCGCATCCATTCCTCGGAGAAAACGAGATCATCGGCTCCTACCTGCTCATAGGAGGCAATGAACTTGCCATCGTCGATCCCGGGCCGGGAAGCGTGGTAGACTCATTGCTGGATGCGATTCGCGAAGCCGGTTTTGCGCCTGAGGATGTCACCCATATTCTGGCAACTCATGTCCACCTGGATCACGCGGGTGCGGCAGGCACACTCGTGAAGCTGATGCCAAAGGCGCAGGTGTATGTTCACGGCCTGGGCGCGCCGCACCTGCTCGACACAACGAAAGTGGTGTCGAGCGCGTCGCGCATCTTCGGAGAGCGTATGAAGTTGCTCTGGGGAGAAATCGAATCCACGCCGATGGATCGTCTGAAGATCATCGAGGGTGGTGATAAACTCATCGTGGCAGGCCGACGCCTGGAAGTGCATTACACTCCAGGGCACGCTATTCACCATGTGATCTTCTTCGACGCGCACTCCGGCGAGGCGTTTGTGGGCGATGTAGCCGGAGTGCGCCTGCCCGGCGTAGATTATGTGCGCCCGCCGACACCACCGCCCGATCTCGACCTCGAAGCCTGGTCCGAGAGCATGAACCTGGTCAAAGGCTTACGCCCGGATGTCCTCTACATCGGGCATTTCGGCGCGGTTAAGAACATCGTCCCGCACTTTGAAGACCTGCGCGAAAAGCTCTATAGCTGGGGCGATTTCGTCCTCGCCGCAATGCGCGACGGCAAAAGCGAAGCTGAGATCATCGAGTTGCTGATCGAGCACACCAGGCCTGCATTGCTGCAAGCCGCGCAAGATCCGCTTATCAAGGTTCAAACGAAATCTAAGGGCGCAATGATGAACCTTCAAAAATGAAGAGGGTATGTAGGGACGCGATTGATCGCGTCCACCTCGGCGCACCTTGAAGCGGGACATGGACGCGATCAATCGCGTCCCTACATTTTGATCCCTGATTCATTATTCCAGGAAATACAAACTATGAACTCACCATTCGCGTAATGAGCTAGGCAAACGCGGAAT
>WNGL01032354.1_pt1 | contig 12495 bp, 12 predicted proteins | sample 5400591 | NCBI WGS metagenome assembly WNGL01 (sample SAMN13153377, study PRJNA577476) | soil metagenome | isolation source: 80 cm soil or saprolite under Garry oak tree replicate 1 | place: USA:California | collected 2016-06-15
TACCTCGTGATGCGCAAATGCACGATCCGTGACTTGCACGGTATTGACCCTGGAGCTGATTAGCGGCAATGTGTGCCCACTAGAACGCGCCGGTGTTCTGGGGGAGTACCGGCATTTCTGGGAGAAGCCACTGCCGGAGGGCGTTGATGAAGGACGACAGCTCATCGAACCTGGTGATATCCGCCCTCCGGCCGGTTGGCGACCCTGACGCCACCCCGTTACCTGAATGCAAACATATCTTGCTTGCTTTCCACCTGCGAACTGATGTAAAAACCAGCGAACCACCTTTCATTTCCACAAAAGTTCGTGCTTCGGAACGACTCCGGGCCGGCCACGATGCCTCCCCGGAGAATTCGCGCGTCGGAGAAGCTCTATGCGAATCCTAAGGCTTTGTCTGCCCATCGTCATGCTTTTCATCCTTCCATCCCTACTCCAGGGACAAGGAGTCGCCACCGGAGACCTGCACGTCACTGTCAAAGACCCCAAGGGAAGTCTTGTGGCCAATGCTGAAGTAACCGTGCGCGACGAAGGCAAGGCCATCGAGCGGTCGGCGTCGGGGAATGGCCAGGGAGTGTACAGTGCATTGACGCTTCCTCCAGCGTCATACACGGTGACGGTCACGGCCCAGGGATTCGCCAAAGCCACCGCTTCCGATGTTCTCATTACAGTAGGGGGCTCGGTGGACCTTGCCGTTACGCTCACTCTGGCTGGAACGACAGAGTCGGTGAATGTGAGTTCTGTTGCCGAACTGATTGAGACCAGCCGCACCTCGACTACGGATACCGTAGATCAGCGCAAGATCGATAACCTGCCAATTAATGGCCGCAACTACATCAATTTCACATTGACCGACTCGCAGGTGGTGCGTGACAACGCGCCCAACACTGGTGCTGCGCCGACGTCGGGCCTCAACATGAGTGGGCAGCGCGGCCGATCCAACCTGGTCAACGTGGATGGCGCCGATGCCACCGACAACTCCATCAACGGCGTTCGCTCCACGGTTTCACAGGAAGCGGTGCAGGAATTTCAGATCATCACTAACAGCTACCAGCCGGAATATGGGCGCGCCTCCGGTGGTGTCGTGAATATTGTCACCAAGTCAGGATCCAATGATTTCCACGGCGATGTCTTTGGATTTCTGCGCAACCGCAGTTTTCAGGCGGTGAACCCGTTCGCGGTCTGCCTGAACCCGCCGTGCTCCAAACCCGCTTACACGCGGGTGCAGGGCGGCGCTGCATTCGGGGGAGCGATTAGGAAAGACAAGACATTTTATTTCTTCTCCTACGAGGTTACGCGCAGGCATGAAACCGGGTTTTCTAGCATTGGCACCGGCAACTTCGGGCTTGTCCCTTTCGATACATCACAAGTCGGATTGCCGTTTGGAACCCTGCAGTTGACCCCGGATCAGGTTGGCTTTTTTACTGATCCAGCAACGCTCGCTGCGGAAGCCAACCCCGCTTTCTTAGCGGCTGTCGAAAACTACGCCGTCCTTACGGGTGCGTCTTCGGGTCAAGCTATCAATGGAGTTTGGCCAAGCCAGTTGGTAGTAGGGGCGACGGGAGGCCTACTGAACAGCTGGGCAGGTTTTCCCACTACGTGTCCTCCAGGGGCTGCATGCGCGCCCGTGCCTGCGTCCTACCAGACGTTGGCGTCGCAAATTGGAAATTTCCCCGTTTTTGAAGGCACTAGTCTGTATTCGTTGCGCCTCGACCACAACCTCAACAATAGCAACCGTTTGACGTTTCGTGTCAACGTCAGCCCCAGCACAGTCACCGGAATCGAAGTCAGCGGCGAAGACCAACCGTTTGGCCAGAATGCATACTCTCGTACTTCGCAGCAGACTTACCGCGATGTTGCGGGTGTGGTTCAGGAGACTTGGATCATTGGCAACAACAAGGTGAACGATTTCCGTTTCCAGTACGCTCGCCGCGGGCTGTCTTACTTCTACAATACTGCTATTCCGGGAGGGTCTGACCCGGCGGTGAATATTCCAGGCTTCGCGAATTTTGGTCGCGAGCCTTACTCATACATTCAGCGGACTGAACAACGCTATCAGTTCAGTGACAATCTTTCCTGGACAATCGGCCGCCACAATACCAAACTGGGCGCGGACTTCAACTACATTCCACTAAAGGCAATCTTTACTGTCAACTACGGAGGCGTGTACGATTTCGGCTCGTTTAGCGCAGCGAATCTCCGGTTCCCATCCACGTTCCCTGACCTGTCGCCCGTGCAGGCGTACGGCGCTGGTCTTCCGGCGGTGTACGTCCAAGGCCTAGGCAGCCCCAGCGACTCGTTCAAGAACATCCCATTCGGCGCGTTCTGGCAGGACTCCTGGCGGGTCCGGCCCAACTTCACTTTCAACTTTGGCTTGCGCTACGACGTGGAAATTGCGCCCAAGTTCAAAGCCCCCACCGGCCTTGCGCTGGGTGGCTACAACTTCCTTGGACTGCAAAAAGGCATTCAGACCGACAAGAACAACTTCCAGCCACGCATTGGAATTGCCTGGGACCCGAGCGGTAGCACAAGAACCGTGGTTCGCGCGTCTTATGGCATCTTTTATGATCACCCCCTGCTCGGCCTGTATTTTCTCGGTGATGCTTCAGACGGCTCTACCAGCGGACAGTTGGCGTTTGGCGGCACCGGGTTGTGTAGCAACGGCGCAGGTGATCCATCCAACTTAAATGCCTTCCCAATTTTCCAAGGGCTCATTCCTGGTCCGAACGGTTCTGTTGCCTCACCGTGTTCTCCAACACTGAACCCAGCCGTGCTGACCGCCCTTGGATATCAGCCGGACCAACAGCAATTCCAGGCGTTGAATTTTCCGCAGTCAATCTTCCTTAATCAGAACTATTTGAACTCAAACACTTTTCTGCCACTGGGCTTTCAGCCGTTCGGCTATCCCCAAGGCAAGAACTTTGTCTATGCCTATGCCCAGCAGGCGAACCTGAGTGTGGAGCGTGATCTCGGCGGGGGCTTTGCACTGAATCTCGCTTACAACTTCAACGGCGGACGCCACCTGAATCGGCCGATTAACGCCAATACGATTCGCGGCGATTTAATGGTTAACAACCTACTGGTCGCACAACAGGCCGCCCAAGCGGCGGGAATCAATCCGGGTAACCCAAACTACCCTACGAGTCCATTCACTGTCGGGAGCTCGACCGCTTTCCCACCCTGTGGCATACAGGGGGGACAACCATACGTCCCAGCTGCGCTGATGAATTTCTTCCGTCCGGGCGGACTTAATCCGTCAATCGCTGATGCGCTGATCGCGAGCGGCGGTGGAGCTTGCGTGCAGCTCGCCGAGTCCATGCTCGCGGGTCTCAAGAGCCAGGGCTTTAACGCGAACTGCGATCCTTTTACGTCATTCACAAGAAATTCAGCGCTCACTATGAATTCCTGGCTTCTTACACCTGGTCGCACGCCATTGATGACTCGACCGACTTGCAATCCACGTTGACCCCTCAGGACAGCTACTTCCCGGCACTCGACCGCGCATCATCTACGTTCGACCAGCGCCATCGTTTCGTCTTCAGTGGGGTTTACCAGACTGGCAAGCTGGGCGGCGATAGCTTTGCCAGCAAGTTTTTCAGCGATTGGACCTTCGCGCCTCTCGTGGAGTTCTCGTCAGGTCGTCCGTTCAACATCATCACCGGCAACGGCGACAATCTGCAGCTGTCTTCGCTTACGGGTCGGCCAAATACTACGGTGGATCCGGCATGCGGCAAGGTTTACAACAGCAAGTACTCGCCGAGCGGTTCCCTTCAGGAACCATGCATTAACGGCTTTATTGCCACTCAAACCGTCCCGACGTTGCTGCAACTCGATGGTAACCTTAGCCGCAATGCCGGAATCACGCCGTGGACAGTGTTCGATGATCTGCGTGTCGCGAAAAGAATCGCGGTGGGCGAGCGCGCTAACCTGGAGCTGATCGCCGACATGTTCAACATTGCCAACCGCTTCAACGTGTCGGCAGTCAGCCCGCTGTTCGCGAACGCCGGCCAGCCCAGCGCGGCCTATGATCCGCGGCAGTTTCAGTTTGGGTTGAAGGTGAATTGGTAGTTAGTTGAGCGTGGCTAACCAAGAAAGCCTGGAGCGCGGTCGTGCTAACGCTCCAGGCTGTCCGCTCTGGAGGAGGGACACTTCGTCCGCGGACCTCTTCTGTGACTAGAAGTCGCTGATCTTCTTTGCGACCTTTGCGCGACCTCTGCGACCTTTGCGATTAAAAGCTGTTCTCGCTTTCCCTGCAAAACAATCTGCCAATCGTGTGAAAACTGAAACTCAACTCGGCACGTTTACGCCGCTTAGAAATCCACCTAGATGTCCGGTTAACACGACGACCAAGAGCGCGACCAACTCCAACGGCAAGCGATAAGAGGGCAGCGCCTGGCCGCTCCGAGCGGTTCGGAAGTGCAGCCACCACACCACCCACATCAGCACGGCCGAAACGCTTCCCATGATCAAGTGCAACAGCAGAATGCCGTGCAGCCGTTGCCCGTCAAGCTGCCACTGCCAAGCCAGCAGCCCGGTTGCGACAGCGAAAGGCGAGGACACTGCCGCAACCAGGAAGTTGTAGTACGCAGCGGACGCCAGCGCCGGTTTCTGCGTCCACTGTGCGATGTAATCGAAAACCACGCCAATGACGAACAGCGCCAGCGGAAAATGTATAAGCACTACGTGCTGCGCGTGCTTGGCGAGGATTGCGGCTTTCAAATCGAACGGATGCAATTTGGATCTCCGGTACCAGTTATTTCACGACCACTTCGGCAGTCATTTTGGGATGAATTGAGCAGAAGTACTTATAGATTCCCGGTTGGGAGAACGTGTAAGTGAACTTCTCGTCAGTATCGAGAGCCTTCGACTTGAAGAGCTTGTCGTCGCTCACGACAGTGTGCGGGATGTCGTCACGGTTGACCCACGTGACCTGGGTCCCGGCCTGGACGGTGATGGTTTGGTCCTTGAAAGTAAAGTTATCAATCTTTACTTCGGGGCCGGTGGACGCTTGCTGCTGGTCTGGTTTGGCGCCATCGCCGCGGGCTCTCTCGATCGCGACAACACCGATCAGAGCGAACAATACCAACGCCACTAGCCCGGCACCTGTCTTTCTGTTCAGATAGCTCCTCATTTGCTTAATCTTTCTCCTGAAGTAGAAATCGCTCGCGTTACCCAAAAAAAATGGAATCACGCGAGGTTGGAATCAACCACGGCCAGCGCGTGCTTGCCGCGAACGTAATTGACGTCGGTTATGCCGAGCACACTGCGCAGTTGCTCCGGCGATACTTTCATCGGTCCGGGGCCCTGCGCTGCACCCGGGTGGGGTTGCGGGAATGCGGTTGAGGCTGCGGTGTGGAATGTCACATTGCCTTCGACCTTCTGCATAGTCTGATGGATATGTCCGTTCAAAACGGTGACCGAGCCGAACCGCTTCAGGTAGGCAAGGGCTTGTGCGCTGTCCTGAGTTCCCCAGCCCCAGTCTTCGTAAACTGTCCACAGCGGAATGTGAGCGAAAACGACAATGGGCGTGCTGTGCGACAGATGCTTGACGTCATCCTCCATCCATTCGAGTTGCTCGTTGCCTAGGGCACCGAGCCCCCCAGACTTCAAATTCATTACGTTGACCAAGCCGATGAAGTGCACGCCCTTTTTGTCGAAGCTGTACCACCCGTCCCCTTTGCTGTCCTTGCCGAAGCGCTCGTGAAACCCCTTGCCGTTATCGTCGAGGACATCGTGCTCTCCGGGTACATAGAAAATGTCCTGGCCGGGAGTGCCTTTGACCATTTGTGCCACAGTGTCGAACTGCTCGGGCTTTGAGAGTTGGCTGACGTCGCCGGTGTGAAGCATGAATTCCGGTGGCTGCGGCAAGGCCTTGATGCGATCGAGAGCGACCTGCAAAGTGGCGGCAACGTCGGGATTCGCAGGTTTGTTAAAGCCCATATGACTGTCGCTGATCTGGACGAAACTCAGCTCGCCCGTTATTTTCTTTTTGGCGGCTTCGGGCAGGGCGTACGATTTCAGTACGCCTCCCTGTATTACGCAGAGAGCGCCTGTCCCTGCCCAAGCCATGCACTTCAGAAATCCCCGCCGATCTACGCCGTCATGGTTGTGATCAACAAGAATCCTGTCGTTTTTTAGAAGCTCGTCACCTTTCGCTTGCATTCAGTCCCTCCTCAGAACCAGCAAATTTTCGTTCGGACACTGTGGGAAACTGGAGAACTGGATTTCTATTCCCGGGCGCTGTGGGAAACCGTGATAAGGAACTCGCCACAAGAAACGGGAATATTTCCACCGCAGGCGAGTTATCGTAGTAAGACGTGCCTGACGACCGCAGGAACGCCGAGATGTTCGAGGCGCTAGCTGTCCCCCTGCTTGCGCCCCTGTACAACTTTGCCCACTGGCTCACGGGCAACCGCGACGAGGCGGAGGACCTTGTGCAAGAGGCGTGCGTTAAAGCGCTGCGAGGGTTTTCTTCATTCGCGCCAGGAACGAACTTTCGCGCATGGATCTACAGGATCGTGCGCAATACATTCCTGACATCACGGACGGGATTGAAGGTGGTCGCATCCTTAGACGACGAAGAAAACCCCGTTGCCGAGCCGGCCGTGGACGACAACCCGGAAACGACATTGTTGGCGCGCGCCGACCAGCAGCAAATCCAGTCAGCGCTTGAGCAGTTACAGGTGCCGTACCGCGAAATCATCCTGCTCTCGGACGTCGAGGAAATGACTTATAAGGAAATCGGTGAGACGCTGGGAATACCGACTGGAACGGTGATGTCGCGTCTGTCCCGAGCGCGGAGAGCCATGCGGGCGCAGTTGGGGACAAAGGTACATAGAGCAAACCAATGATCTGCGAGTGGCGTAACAAACTCGATCTGTATGTTGACGGCGAGCTGCCGGAATCAGAGCTGGCGGAGATAGAAACACATCTGCGCGGTTGCCCGTCGTGCGCTGCTGATGCCCTGGGACGCATGCAGTTGAAACGCTCGATTCACGTCGCCGCCAAGGCGTTTGCTCCCTCGAGCGAATTCCGGAAGAGAATCGGCAAAATGACAGCCGCCCGGCAAAGGCCAGGGCTCACCTGGTTTCCTCAAATCGCGCTTGCGGCGGCTATGACGGTAGTGGTCGTGCTGGGGATTGGACTCTGGGCGTGGCATGGCAGCCGGCCAGAAGTTCTTGGCGAGGTTGCCGATCTGCATGTTGCCACGCTCGCCAGCGCCAATCCGGTTGACGTAATTTCTACCGACCGCCACACCGTTAAACCCTGGTTTGAAGGCAAGTTGCCGTTCACTTTCGATCTTCCGGAATTGCAGAATACGGAGTTCCGCCTGATTGGCGGTCGAATGGCCTATGTCGGGCAAAGTCCGGGAGCACATCTTCTTTTCGGCGTGCGTAAGCATCAGATTTCGGTGTTTGTGTTCCAGGACAGGGACAATTTCGCCGGACTGAGTGCTTCTCCCCGGGATTCTGAACGCCTAGCTTTCAATCTGGAAACCTGGTCCGATCATGGGCTGCGTTATGTGGCCATCGGGGATGCGAGTCTCACGGATGTTCGGGAATTGTGTAGCTTGTTACGCACCGTAGAGCAGTGATGGGGCGCGCTCGACGCTCAGTACATGTAGGGGCAGGTGCCTTCACCTGCCCTTTAACTCGAGCACCCTAGCCGGGCAGGTGAGGGCACCTGCCCCTACATGTACAGATCCCTTTTCTCGCGACCTTCCTTCAAAAAGACAAGAGCACCACTCCGCACGCTACTAAGCTGGCTGCTGCCCAGCGCCGCCAGCGGACGTCTTCTCCGAGGATGTACTTGGCCAGCAACGTCTCTAGCAAATAACTCACAGCCGTGGCCGGGACCGCGAAGCTGACCGTCGTGATGGAGAGCAAGGAAAGCAGGGCAAAAAAAGAAACGGCCAGCGCCCCGAATCCCGCAAGCACTAGTGTATTTCTGAAAATGCGTTGGATCATGCGAGCCAGGTTACGCGGACTCAGGTCCTCGACTTCACCTTGACGCTTCATGCCGGCGGTATTCAGCACGTCCCCAAGCGTGTTGCATACCGCGATTATCGCTACCAGTAGCCACTTCATAGCAAGTGCTCCGGTGGGCCTTTTGTCGTGCGGGCCGGTGTTTCCTCCGCCAAAATGACTCCAAGTGTGATGAGTACAATTCCGGTCCAGCGCGGCCAACTGATGCGCTCATGCAACAGGAAATGCCCGCCCAGCGCCACCAGCACGTAGGCGCTGGCGGTCACTGGCAGTACGAAGCTCAGATCAGCACGGCTCAACAGTGCCAGGTCGGAGAGCATCCAGATGGCAAGGACGAAGACTCCCAGCAGAGTCCAAGAATTGGCGAAGGCGCGTAGATAGTCGAGAGGTGAAGCCGACACAATGCGGCCAACCTGATGCATGCCGTGGCTGAGCGAGACGTTCCCCAACACATTCGTGGCAATAACGACCAGCACCAGAGTTCTGGTTTTGCGGACACCATTACGGCTTTCCAGATTCGTGTTCGTGGCCGTGGTAACAGAAGGGGTTGGCATCGTGGCGCAGAAACAAGTGTCTTTATAGAGTAGCAATTCTAAGAGTAGCAATTCCGCTGCTGCGCGCTTCGCCAACTGGCGCGCCAACCGAGGTTGAAAGTCCTTGAGAGTTCCGAGGTCCCGGAACAGACCTTCGATGCAATCGTTCGATTCGGCGTCGAGATTTGGACGTAACTACCTGGGACGACGGAACCTCCTAGGTGTTCCCGCCAGGTACATTGAACTTCCGGCCTGTTCCAGAAGTAACCTAAGCTAACTCGATTAGGCGTTGACCCATCAAAAACCGGGTAGTAGGATTTCGTATCCTCGCCGGAAGCAGCGGCGCGCACGGCGGTAAGTTATAGATGGCGGTAAGTTATAGATGGAAATGAGGATTAAGCATTCTCGTTGGCTGATCGCCGCGCCCCTAGCGACGGTGTTGGCCGGTCTGGGCTGTGCAACCGGCAAGAAGCCGGTGGCAGTTCTCCCAGCTTTTCAAGGGCCCCCAAAAATCCAGCAATCTACTCCTCCTGCCGCTAGGCCAGGTTCTGCGACTCAGCCAGCCGCCGCATCCCAAGCCAGACCAGAAGTTAAGCCAGCTCCCCCTAAGCCCGATCCAGTTGCAGATCTCATCGGGAAGGTCGAAAGCGAGTACCAAACCGGGCTAGACCTCTACAAATCAGGCCAGAAAGATGGTGCTAAAGAGCATTTCGACCGGGCCTTCAACATGTTGCTGGAGAGTCCGACAGAGATCCGTTCGAACCTGCGCTTTCAACCAGAGTTTGATCGGGTTATGGATGGGGTCAGCAAGCTGGAATTCGATGCCCTGCAGCAGGGCGACAATGCCGCCGAACAGCAGAAGTCGGAGCCCGCACCCATCGACGAAGCAAACGAAGTCACAAATTATCCGGTAGATCCGAACCTGAAGGCGCAAGCGACCGCGGAAATTAAGTCCACACACTCCGACCTTCCCCTGATGATGACAGACCAGGTGGCAGGGTACATCAATTACTTCTCAACTCGTGGCCGGGGAACGCTCGAGCACGCGCTCACGCGCAGCGGACGTTATCGCGAGATGATTGAACGGACCCTCAAAGAAGAAGGTGTTCCGCAGGACCTGATCTATTTGGCGCAGGCGGAATCTGGTTTCCATCCCTACGCCGTTTCGCGGGCAGGCGCACGGGGAATTTGGCAGTTTATGGGAAGCCGCGCCAGGGCCTATGACCTGCACCATGATTCATGGGTGGACGACCGGCAAGACCCAGAGAAGTCAACCCGCGCGGCCGCTCACCATCTGAAAGATCTCTACAACCAGTTCGGGGATTGGTATCTGGCGATGGCGGCCTACAACTCCGGCCCTGGCAGAGTGCAGAGCGCCGTGAAGCGGACTGGTTATGCGGACTTTTGGGAGTTGTATCGGCGAAACGTGCTGCCCAAGGAAACCCGCAATTACGTTCCCATCATCGTCGCAGTGACGATCATGGCCAAGAACCCGTCGCAGTACGGGTTGGACAGGATAATCCCCGACCCACAACAGGCATATGACACTGTGAAAATCACCTACCCAGTTGATCTTCGACTGGTTGCGGAATGCGTTGACGCCTCGCCGGAACAACTGCAGGAGCTCAATCCCAGTCTGCTGCGAATGACGACTCCGAAGGGTCACTTCGACTTGCACCTGCCACGGGGGACGAAGCAGAAGTACGAAACCGCGGTCATGGCCATACCTCCGGATATGCGCGTCTGGTGGCGCTACCACACAGTTGTTCCTGGGGACAGTTTGATATCACTCGCGCGGACATACCGGACACCGCTACGAGTGATTGCCGAAGCCAACCAACTCGATATTTCTGCGAGTGTTGAACCTGGGGCCAAGCTGGTCGTTCCCATTGCTCCCGGTAAACACTCAGGCGGCGACTCGCAGACTTACGCGAAACGGCTGACGGTCTATCGGGTCAGAAAGAACGACAGTGTGCAGACAGTCTCCGACAATTTGGGAATCCCCGCGACTACGATTCGCCGCTGGAACCGCCTGAAAGGGGATAGCCTCGCTGGCAGACGGGTTCTTTACATCCATCTGCCGGTCAGTCCAATGGTTGGCACAGCCGAGCGCCTCACCTCATCTAACCGCAAGCATAGTAGTAAGTTAGCAGCATCGAAGTCCAAGCTGCCGACACGTCACACGGTGCAGCGTGGTGAGACGCTTTACTCGATTGCCTCGAACTACAAGACCAGCGTCACCGCGATCAAACAAACCAATGCGCACCTGGCGACTCTGCGCCCGGGCATGGTACTGATAATTCCCGCGCAGTAAGAATCGCACATCCAAACTCACGCATCTGAAATCGGTTGCTACGCCGATCACAACCCGTTATAATCCGGCGCCGTCGCAAGTTTTGTCTTTTTAATTTTTCCCGCGCAACGTAGCTGCGCAAACCGGTGCTGAGGCAGCCGGAATACGAGGAGGAAAGAATGATGTTCGAGGAAACCCTCTACCTGCGTGACGATGAAGCCGACGAATTTGGTGATTCCGGCGCCTTCAGCGACTCGCTCGACGAAGATTACGAAGAGGAAGAGGAGGAAGAAGAAGCCGAAGTACCTTCGATCTCCGGCGACCTGGAACCCCGCTAGAAGTACCAGCACCGGCTCCTGCAACCACGGGCGGTGGCGGAGGCTCTAAGCCGAAGCCCAAGCCGGCACCGAAAAAGAAAGCGGCCAAGAAGGCTCCCAAGAAAGCGGCCAAGAAAAAAGCCGCCAAGAAGAAGGCGGCGAAAAAGAAGCCTGCAAAAAAGGCGGCAAAGAAAAAATCAGCCAAGAAGAAGGCGGCCAAGAAAACTGCAAAGAAGAAGGGCGGACGTCGCCGCTAGAATTAGCGTTTTGGACAAGCCGCAGCTTGCGCGCTGCGGCTTTCGTCTTTTGTGAATCCCATGTAGAGACGCTGCTTGCAACGTCTGCTTTGTCGGGTGACCGTGTGATTGTCGCGTGGAAGACGTAGCGGAGCTACGTCTCTACAACGTAGGGTTTTATTTTCTCGCTACGGCCTGCAGGCACTTACCGTAGAGCTCGAGCAAATGTGCCGCGTATTCCTCTGGTTTAGCAGCCGTGCCGGTGCCCTGAAAGCCGACGCCTGAAGAAGTGGTGCGGCCATAGCCAGTAGTCATGGCAACAAATTTCATAAGATCAAGCGCGATGTCTTCGTTACGGCGGAACCCTGCAGCAGTGCTCGGCGCTTCTTCCATGGGAAATTTCTCCGTCTTCGTCTTACAAATTCGATAATAACAAAATCGGGTTTGAACGCGTGGATCTGGACTGACCACGGAAAGGAACAACTTAGGTCAGCAGTGTCACGATCTCGTCGTGACCTTTGGCTTGAGCCATTTCCGCCGGAGTCTTCCCATTGTCGCTCCTCACCTGGGGATCAGCGCCGTATTCGAGTAATACCTTCACCATTTCTTTGTCACCGATTTGCGCGGCTTCATGAAGAGGCACCCAACCTCCTTCCTGGCGCACGTTGGGAGGAGCGTCATTCTCGACCAGCAGGCGCACAATTTCGCCACTGTGCGCCGCAGCAGCGCTGTGGAGCGGCGTGACCTTCATCGGATTGTTCGCCACCGAAGCCACGTCAGCCCCTTGCCGAATAAGATCCCGCGCGATCTCAGGACGATTGAAGAATGTTGCAAAATGCAGCGCGGTAAATCCGTCTGCGGACCAGCTCTTGGCTGCAGCGGGATCGTGCTGCAGAATCTGCGAAACTCTTTGTGCGTTTCCCGATGCAGTTGCTTCGAATATATCGAGCTCCGCTTTGGCGCTTAGAAGTAAGTCTGCAAGATCAGACCTGCGGTGATAAAGAGCGTGCATCAGAGCGGAGACGCCATTCGAATCTTTGGACGCGGCCAGCGAGGGATCATCCTGCAGCAAATTCCGCACCCTCTCTAGATCTCCGGATTGCACGGCTGAAATCACATCTGACTGGTTGGGCA
>WNGL01021316.1_pt1 | contig 12493 bp, 9 predicted proteins | sample 5400591 | NCBI WGS metagenome assembly WNGL01 (sample SAMN13153377, study PRJNA577476) | soil metagenome | isolation source: 80 cm soil or saprolite under Garry oak tree replicate 1 | place: USA:California | collected 2016-06-15
GCCGGAGAAAACAAGAACTGATCTCACCGTGGACAGAATCAACGCTAAATCCCGGAGCAATGAAATGCGTTCTATATACTGTACGTTCAGAGCGAGTTTGTGCGGCAAAATGGTTTCCCGGTAATAGCGTTCAGGATCGGTGCTGTTATTCAGCAGGCGTTCTTCCTCGCGATAATGCAGAGAGGCAAGATCAGTGATCCCCGGTTTGACGGCGAAAACTCGTCTTTGCTCGGTGGAGTATCCGACCACGTAGCAGGGGAGCTCCGGCCTTGGGCCCACAAGGCTCATGTCTCCCTTAAGAACATTCCAGATCTGCGGAAGCTCATCCAGCTTCCACTTGCGGAGAACCGCGCCGAGACGCGTGATGCGAGGATCTCCCGATGCGGTGATCGGCGGGCCCAATTCTTCCGCCCAAAAACACATGGACCGGAATTTCCAAATCGCGAATGGCTTCTCGTTCTGCCCCACTCGGACCTGACCAAAAAAAACGGGGCCTTTCGAAGCGATCTTCACGAGTACTGCAACAAGCAAAAGGACCGGAGAAAGCAGGATCAGCGCAAACAACGAAACAACAAGGTCAAAGAGGCGTTTGCCCACGCGAACGTAAAACCCTCCCGCCTGACCGGCGGCAGGGCTTTTTGCCCTTATCTGTACTTCACATCTGGTGGACAACGGGTCGACGTGCAAGATTTCGGTCAGTTTCGATAGCTTCGCACAATACTTAGAACTTCCTCGATTACGCGCCCGACGTCGTCCTTGGTCATCGCAGGGTAGACGGGAAGAGAAAGACAACGCGCGTATTCAGCCTCAGCTCTCGGAAAGTCTCCAGCGCGGTATCCGAATGTCCTTTGGTAATAGGGATGAAGATGCAAAGGAATGAAATGAACGCTCGCTCCGATCCCACGCCGCCTCAGTTCCTCAATTAATTCATTGCGGTTGATTCTCAAGCGGCCTAAGTTGAGGCGGAGAACATACAGGTGCCAAGAAGTCTGCCGGTCGGCGAGAACACTCGGTGGCTCGAGCGCATCCGAGGCGCGACAAGCATCGGTATATTGCTGGGCGATTGCGCAGCGTGCCTGCCGCAAGGCGTCGCACTTCGCCAATTGGGCCAGTCCGAGAGCCGCTTGAAGATCGGTCATGTTGTACTTGAAGCCCGCCTCGATGACCTCGTATTGCCAGGACCCCTCGGCGCTGTAGCGCTTCCAGGCGTCTCGCGCAATGCCATGAAGACGCATGGTCCGCATGCGCTCTGCGGCCGCGGCATTCGAAGTCGTAACCATACCTCCTTCGCCGGTGGTCAACGTCTTCGTGGCGTAAAAGCTGAATGCCGTGAACTCGCTCAGCGAACCGATGGGCCGGCCACGATAAGAAGCTGGCAGAGCATGGGCTGCGTCTTCAATCAGGCGCAAACCATGCTTGCTCGCGAGTGCCTGGATTGTCTCCATGTCGCAGGGTTGGCCGGCAAAATGAACGGGCAGGACCGCGCGTGTTTGTGGTGTCACTCGACGCGCGGCATCCTCCGCGCCTAAGTTCATCGTGGAAGGGTCGATGTCCACAAGGACTGGTCTGCCGCCTAGATAAGTGACCACTTCAGCCGTCGCCGTAAACGTTGTCGTCGGCAACAGCACCTCATCTCCGGGCCGAAGTCCGATTGCTTCCAGCGCCAAATGCAGTGCTGCTGTGCACGACGAAACGGCGATGGCGTGTTCCGTTCCAACATATTTTGCGAACAGTTTTTCGAATTCGAGCGTCTTCGCTCCCATGGTGAGCCAGCCGGAGCGAAGAACCTCGGCTACCGCCTGGACTTCTTCCTCCCCGACATCGGCTCGATGAAATGGGATCAGCAATTCAGTAGTCTCTTCCGTCATAAATCTCAGCCGTCACAACGCGGGAATAGGAAAGCGAAACGCTTCTCAAATCCGCCTCAGACGTATGTTGCGCTACCGTACAAGCGATAAGCGCCGGTGCAAAACGAACCGTGAATTCGGCATCGAAAGCCCTCACCTCAAGCGAAATAATCACTCAGGAAGAACACGCGGGTTGCAGTATCTGGAAAATCCATCAACCGTTAGCGACTTCGATGGCAAGGATTGAATTTCGCTTCGTCGGTTATTGCGGAAAAAACGGAACTTCATCTCTGATCGGGCACCCAAACACACATTCACGTTCGCAACCAGTTCACATTCATTCTGTGGCCGCTGACCGACTGGGTAGCTTGAACTGTAGAAGACCTCGCACCAGAACAAAGTGAATCAATCCAGTCAGAAACCCAAGCCCGTAGCTCAAATGTAAAGTTGCGAATGCCATCGCCAAATTGGCAAAGTGACGCCACCCATGGGTTAGAGAATTCATCACTGAAGCAGTGACCACAGCTACGAGGTACGACACTCCTATGGCTAGAAAAGAAGGACGGGCCCAGCGAAAAAAAGGCAACATAACACAAGTTACAATCAAAGCGAGCACAAGAGACGGCGGCACAAACTGTCGCCTACTCATTTGTCGAGGATGCTTCTGCATCACGCGCACTTTCCAATAGCCGTACTGGAAGTATTGCCTCCAGAGCGCCAAGAGCGTGGACCGGGCGTAATAGCGAACACGTATGTCGCCAGCCAGCAGGATCTTCGCACCGAGCTTCCGTAGACGGTAGTTGTATTCATCGTCTTGATTACGCACCAATTCTTCATCAAAGAGGCCGCCTTGTTGAATAATTGCGCGTGCAAAAGCTGGGAACGCTACGGTGTCGACCAGCATGAGCGTATTCTTCCGGGTGCGGAAGGCTGACCCGCCGACACCGAACCATGAACTCATCGCAACAGCGATTGTTTGAGACAGCGGAGTTGTCCCGACCGTGGTCAGCGGACCACCGACAACCTGCACTCTGCCCTTCTGTAAATGTCTGACACATCGGGAAACGTAGTCCGGTGCAACCTCGCAATGACCATCCACGCGAATGATTACGTCGCCCTTCGCGATTCGCAAAGCGCCATTGAGGCCAGCCGCGACAAATCTTCTATGATTGTCAATCAAGCGCAAGCGCGGATACTTAGCACATAATTGAAGAATGGTCTCTCGTGTCCCATCGGACGAAAGACCATCGGCGACGATTATTTCGACGTGATCCCGGGGATAATCTTGGTTCAAGACTGCTAACAGGCTACGGCTAATCCAGGGTGCTTCGTTCAGGACAGGCATGATCACAGTCACAAAAGGAAGTCGGTCCTGGTCCCCGATCGGGTAGCCAGCTGGTGACGAGGTGGTGCTTGTCGAGAAGCTCTCTAAATCTGAATTGCTTTGTTTCGTTGGCGCCATAAAACATAGACCAATATTGCCCAGACAAGGTAGGCAACCGCGTCGTCTCCCGAACGGTGACGGGACAGTAGATTTTGCACTCCTCGAGGGTTCAGCTCCGGGACCTCACGCAGGCTGGCCGGTTGCCCCATTTCTTCAAGGGATGTTTTCAATTCCCGCCTCAACCAGTATGCAATAGGAAGGGAGAAGCCCTTCTTTTTTCTGTAAACGGCTTCGCGAGGGATGAAATGCAGGGCGATTTTTTTTAAAAGCCACTTTGTTTCGAGGCCCCGAAGCTTCACGTTCTCGGGAAGAGCTGCAGCAAGCGTCGCCACGTTACGATCTACGAAAGGAGTGCGCACCTCGAGCGCGTAGCGCATACTGGAGCGGTCCGTGTAAGTCAATAAGTCCCCCGGAAGATAGGTGGAGGCGTCAACTGCCATCGCCCACGAAGGGGACAGTTCCTGTGAGTTGACGGGAATACGCAGCGGATCGCGCCAACTGATTGTTCGAGCGAGTTCGGGCGCGATCAAGGGAGACACAAGTTCGGGTGTCGCAAAGCACGACAGATCATCAAAAAAATTGCTGGGTGTCCGGTCCAAGCTCGCATGCATCAGCCTCTGAAGCCGAGCGATCGTATTTTTGCGGTCGGGTGAGACGCGCACCACGCTCAACAGCTTCTCTGAAAGAAAGAGAAGGCTTCGAGGTATCTGCTTAAGGCGCGAGTACCATCCAACAGCCAAATAGCGCGGATAACCACCAAAGAATTCGTCTCCGCCGACACCCGACAGTACGACCTTCACATAGCGGCGAGTATACTTGGAAAGGGCGCTCGCCATGAGACCAGCCGGATTGCCGAAGGGTTCGTCGAAGGCAACCAACATGGCATCGAGGTCGCGAACAACTGAACTGTCAACGACTATCTCATGATGGTGCGTTTCCATCCGTTTTGCAACGGACCGTGCGAAATTGCCTTCGTCAAAGGATTTCCATTTTTCAGGGTACACGATGGAAAACGTGTGTAACTCGCGGTTGGTAAGCTGTCGCATTAGGCCGACAACGAGGCTTGAGTCCACTCCGCCACTTAAGAAAGCGCCGACGGGAACATCAGCAATCAGGTGGGCAGCCACAGAATCACGGAGTGTTGCAGTCACTTCCTCAACAAGGTCGTTCGTGCAGTCCAACGGCATTCTCTGATTCGTCCGCGTGGCGGAGAAATTTGCGCGTACAGGAACACCCAATCTTATGGACCCACGTTTCCAAACCAGAGTCGCACCGGGCGGCAACCGCTCAATGCCTTCGTAAATGGACAGAGGTTCGGGGATATACAAATATCGGAAGAATTGGCCGACCCCATTGCGATTTATCTTCTTTGGGACCATGTCAAAGGCAAGCACGGCCTTTAGTTCGGAGCCAAAAACTATCCATCTTTTTGGTAATACTGCGTAATATATTGGCTTTATCCCGAAAGGATCACGGGCAAGAACTAGCGTTTCGTCTCGTGCGTCCCATATAGCCACCGCATACATCCCACGCAAGTACTGAAAGATTTCTACACCCCACTGCACGTACCCCTTCAGGATGACTTCTGTGTCCGTGCGAGACGCAAAAGCCCAGCCGCATGTGGCAAGCTTCTCTTTCAACTCACAATAGTTGTAGATTTCTCCGTTGTAGGTGATCCATACGGGAAGATCGTCAGCCTGCATCGGCTGGTGTCCTGCGCTCGAAAGATCGAGGATGCTCAAGCGACTATGAACTAACCCACAGCGCGGATCGAGAAACATGCCGTGATCGTCGGGCCCCCGGTGCTGGAGATTCGACGCGACTACCCGCAAGACGTGCGACGAAACCGGTGAGTCAGTACTAGAAATTCCTGCAATACCGCACATTAGAAAACGGACCTTCCAATCTGAGTGCTGATGGATATCTAGTCGACGTACACCTCTTGAGTGCGAGATTTTACACGGATGTAAAATTCGAAGGCCACGAGTGAGAACTGCATTTAGAGAGGCAACCCTTCCTGCCGTCCGAGATTCCGATCAACTCATTCAAAATCGCCTGCAGGGCCTCTCGTCGTCGTTCAGTAGGGAAGTTATCGAGAATTCTTTTTCGAGCCATGCCTGCCATCCGCGGATCTTCCAAAGCGGCCTGGACTGCAGCACAGGCTCCCGGAATGTCACCATAGTCCACATAGTAGCCGCATTCGCCGACTACCTCGGGAAGGGACCCAGAGCGTGAAACAACTGGCACGCATCCAGCCAACATGGCCTCCGCCACAGAGCACCCGAATCCTTCCATATATGAGAGCTGGAGATACACTTTTGCTCTGGCTAAGAGATTTGAAAGGTGCCTGTCTTCCAGAAATCCCGTGGCATCTAGATTCGGAGGCGATTGAGATCTCACCCATTCGAGAAACTTATGGGAAACAGGCCTGCCCACCAAATAGAACTTTGTCGCGGGAGTCCGCCTCGCAACCTCGACAAACTCGCGATGTCCTTTGCGAATCCAATTCTCCGCGTTTAATCCTCCTGCGGTGACCACAATTTTCTCCTTGGCCAAAGTTGGCAGCAGAGTCGGTTCAAACCCGTGCGGCATGATGCGTACCCTCTCGGGGAACATATTCAACACTGTATTCTGCAAAGCTAGTTTCCGCGAAAACTCTGAAGGCACTAAGACAAAATCAGCTAAAGAAAAGACTCGGTTACCGATCCATTTACGGAATCCGCCACGCATGGAGCCGTACTCGAACCAAGGTTCGTTGGCCAGATCGTAGTCGGAAGATGCCACAATCACTCGCTTCCCGAGGGTCTTAGCCAGTTCGGCCGATGGATACAAGTGGTGACCCGCAAACCAGCCGAATACCAAATCGCACCTACGCACTTGAAGCAGAAGGCGAAGGACACAACTGGGGGACCACCGAAAATTCACTTCCGTGACAGAATGATTCTCTTCAATGAGCCTCAGGTCGGTGCGGACGAACGGCTGAAGCCAGTTGTGAACGAACAGGACATTCATGATCGATGGGCCAAATGCGACGGAACAAGCGACTGGGCGTGGACTGGTCGAAAGCTCGAGAGAAGAAATAGTATTAAGAGCGGGAGGAGCTCGGAACACATCAGTGCAACTTGGACTGCAACTGGGCCCTCGACAAAGAACATGAAATGTAGGAGAAGAACTCCATAGAGCAAGATGGCCCGATTTGTACTGCCCCGCACGACGAGATACTCGTATATTGTCCTCGCCAAAACCCCGAATGCAATCGCGCCGATAATGATTCCACAAATACCGAAATTCAAATAAAACTCGCCGAAAAATGAAGGCGTGTCGAATGCATTGCCTCCAGAGCCGGTGTAGAAAGAGAATGGGGACGAAAATCGGTAAGAAAAGGAAGAAGGCTTGTTCGGCCATATCGCTCGAGGAATGAACCAGTAGAGCAGTTCGGTGAACGACGACCCCCAAAGAAAATGACCGGAGGACCTCACCAAGCGAAGACAAACAATTAGGCTATCCAGCCCATAGAATCGCCCGAGGAGCATGTTGAAAACCTGCCCCGGCGAGTCTAAGGAAGCTTTGAGAAATTCCCATGTAGCGACGAAGTCATAGCCGAACACGCGTTGACTCAGCAAGAAAAATATGGAAACACAGAAGATACCCAGTCCGCAGCCCACCGTTTTAAGAATCCCGACCTGCCTGGTCCGATAATGGTACAGAATCATTCCATAGAAAAAAGGTCTCAGGATCCACCCTTTACTGCCTCGTATGGTTTCAAACGCCACGATGATCACAAGGAGAGCTAAATTCCAGAAGAGGTCGCTGCTGGCTCGAAACTTTTTTTCGCGGTCAGCCCAGCAGACCCGAGCACGGCTTCGTCTACTGCCGACTCGCCACGGGTAGCATATGCAAAAACCGCCAGTCCGACGATGCCAACGAGTGTCGCCGCTACGATAAGCCGGAACGGGAATTTCCTCTCGTCTCTGAGGTAAAAGGAAACCCGTAATCGGGATGCGGCCCATTCTCCTGCGGGCAAGTAGTAACCAGCATAGACCGCAGCTATTCCTAGAATGGCCAGTCCGAATGCCCTGCCAAGGAGATCGTCGGGCGCGAAAGAAAGGAGATCCGGGGCGTAGTGCAGGAGAAATAGACCTCGAAGCCCCATCGTAAGTGCGAAATACCCGGCGATGAGGTGGATTGGCTCGAAAGTGTCAAACGATTTTTTGGTGCTAAGGAATGCGGCCGGTAGTATCCCAATCGCGAAACACGCAAACGCTAAAGCTCGGGGAGATGGAACCGACGTGATCTGGGGAGCGACTACTAAGACAAAACTCCCAATTAACACAAACACACTGAGACCCAAACCGAGAAATGGTGCGGGGCGCGCACTGCGTCTACGCAGGATCAAGAAAGAACCCCCCGAAGGAACTTTTCGGTGGCCCCCTTGAAGGAGTAATCCGGGAGCTCCTCTAAGGAAAAAGCGGAGTCAAGGTGACCAGTCGTATGTAAGTCGAGCAACTTCCTGAGACCGGAAGAGATTTCCTCTACTCCATTGGAGACGATGACGCCGCGATGATGTTTCTTAACTAAGACTGCAGCTGGATCATCTTGCTTTTCAGCGACACACAAAATGGGACGTTGGGCGGCAAAATATTCGTAGAGTTTCGCCGGAATTTGGATGGCTCCACGAATTCCGAAGAGCAAAAGCACCGAGGCGTTCCGTTGGAGTTGCATCACCTCTGCTCGGCCGAGGCAGCCCTTCAAATCGATAACGCCCTGGGGATTGGTCGATCCATCGAAGCTAGCAAGGCTGCCATTCACTTGGCCTGCGAAGGAGACTCGTAACTCATTTGCTGTAAATCGTTTTATTGCTTCAAAAGCCGGATTGCTTTATATTCATCGATATCTACAAAAGAACTCGGGACAACGAAAGTCCTCTCACAATCCAAACCGTACTGTAATTGGAGCTCCCGCGCAATCCCTTCGGAAGAGGTTGTGACGATATCGACCCTCTTCAAAAACCTTCGTTCTAGAAACTGATCGATCCGTTTGCGCCACCTCGGAAGGTGGTCCAGCATGGAGTTTGTTCCCCACGCATCACCATAGTCCGAAACCAGACGAACCTTCCGGTTTCCCAGGCTGTAATAACCCACTAGGTGGCACGTGTTTGGATTACCGTGAGTTACGACCAAATCGTGGCCCCGCCGCCTCAGTAGGCTCCTAGCTTTGATTACAGCCCCTGGAAGCCAGTCCACACTTGCGTCAGGCACTGCGAACGGTTGCCAGAACGATCGTGATCTGTACAGTTTGCTTCCTAAGCCGTGGACGTAGGTTGCGTCGCTCAGCCCATTTGAATTCGGGTTTCTTGTGCCTCCTAGAGCCATCCTGGCAGCCAAACGATTCACTATCCCCATCGGGATGCGATGAACGACCACGCTTTTGTCAAGAAGTTTCGCCTCGTTCGGGTCAATCCAATACACAGGATGGTTTTCTTCCGGCTCTACCGTGAGAACATCAACTTCATATCCGGCTGAAACTAAGGCCTTCGCGCAGTAAGCCATGCGGCGAGAGGCCATGCCCAAGATGGGAGGAAAATGAAGGCTAATAATCAGCGCCCTGATGCCGCCCCCCTCTCGGCCTTCTTGTAGGCCAAAGCGAGTAGATTCGGAGTGAATACTTGCTCTGGTTGCCAACCCGATTCAACAGCAAAGGACAACTTAAGCATCGGTTCCCAGAAACGCCAGAGCACGGCCCGGACCGCACTGGGCATTCCGTGAACCACAGGAGGGACGGGTTTGATAACGACATTCCGAAATCCAATCGCGCTCAAACATTGGCGGGCACTTTCAGCGTCGAAGATTGTCTCGTGAGTGAAATCATAAGTTCTGTACCAGCGGCCGTATTTGCTCATCCCGTTCGGCGTCTGCATCAGGAACAGTCCGCCGGCTCGAAGAGCTTGGTGGACCAGATCTAGTATTGCGAAAATCTCGTCTTTACGGAAGTGCTCAATCACATCTAGGGCGACGATCATCCCGTACCGCCCGGATACATCCTCCAAGTATGAGAAGATGTCCGATTTCGACACTCCGTCGATGCCTAGGCGCGAAGCGACTTCCATCATCTGCGCAGAAATGGTGCCACAGTTTTTCGCAGAATTGGAAAATCGCGGCGAACGCCATCAAGAGTAATGTCCCGAATCCGCGCCATGTGGGTTTGCACATAGCTACCGTAGAGCCGCTCACGATAGTCAGGCTTCGTTGCCAGCATGCGTTGGTGCATTCTTTAGGAACAAATCGGAGATCTGACGGATGCTCCCGAGTTGAAGGATCCACAGTCCAATCGGATAACCCAGCGCGGCAAAGGTCAGACAGGCAATCCATCCGATATGCGAGTTCAGCCACAAGCCCGTGGCTGCCAGCACCCCGTTAAGCAGAACGAGACGAAATACTTCAGACCGTGCAGGTATGGAGAGATGGCCATGAACTTTGTACGAAGACGAAGCAAGCGCTCCAATGATCACTCCCTCAGCTAGCAGAGTGCTTGCAGCGATTCCAAAGGCGCGAAAATATGCGCCCAACAAAAACCCAGACAGCAATGCCGTGACAAATCCCACCATAGAAGCGCGAAGATGCAGCCGCTGAAATCCGGTGGAGAGCATCGTTGAACCATAGACATACCGGATGCAATACAAAGGCACGAGCCACACGATGATTCGGAACAGGGATGCGCTCTCTCGGAAACCGGGGCCGAAGACCGTGATCATAAGCGGTATGGCAATAATCGTTCCAAAAATAGCAATCGGCGGACCGCAAACGAGCATCGCGAAAAGCAAGAGCCTCCGCGTGTCGTTGAAGAGTTCAGAATTCTCGCCGAAGAGTCGGGCTGAAATTGGATAAAAAGCCATTGGAATAAGGAATCCAAGGCTGCCCAAGTGGATAATCAAACGATAAGGTGCTGCGAAGAATCCTACAATCTCCTTTGGCGTGAACCAACTCAGCAACACAAGTGGCAAATACTGATACGACTGCATAAAAACACCCGAAAGTGAAAAGAAAGCGGAATCACGAAGATGGGCAAGCCATCGAGAAAAAGGAAAGCGAAAGCGAATTGGTCTGCCTATCAAATGGGAGCAACGAAAGAGATACAATAACGAACAGAGAATGCACGAACCGGACCAAAGAAAGCCAGCTATGGGAGCCTTATCAGCTCCTGATACGGTAAGAAGCAGGGAGACCAGAAAAGACGCTGAACTCAAAAAGTTTACGAGGAGAACGACTTCGTATTTCTCTCGTCCGCGAAAGAGCCAATCGAGACTTGCGCCATAGCCGATCAAGTAGATTCCGCAAGCGAAGTCCGTGAGACGAACTACCGGTTGCGACACGAGTAGCCAGCAGAAGAGAGAAAATGGAACGAATACTAGAAATCCCAGAACAAGTTTGAGGCTGAAGATTTCGTCGGCTAGCCTTCCAAGCTGATCCATTTCGCTTCGGCGTGCGGCCTCTCTTTGGCCATACATTCCGATTCCAAAGTCCACAATAAGTACCGCGTAGAGAACCCAAGTCTGCGCCAGGGCAAGTGTGCCGTAGCCATACGAGGTGAGCAAGCGCGCCAAAAAGATATTGGCGAGAACAAAGGATCCCTTGCCGAGCGCCTCTGAAATAATCAGCCAAAGCGCGTTTCTCCCCGCTCGCCGTAATATTGCACTCAGGTCCTTATTGAATGGAATTTGCGCTCTATGCGTCACGCCATCGCGGGAAAGTGCCTGCTGTGCACGCACGGTATCCTACTGGTCATCGAGCTTACTGTGAGCCGGGGAACCCCACAACTTTGGCCAACGACTTCTCTCCTCCTGACAGTACTGGCCACAATATTTTCTCCCGTCTTCGTTTGCTATGGCACATGACTCTGCGAAGCCCGTGGGTAACTTCGGGTCGAGGCGATAGCAGAACGGAGTAGGGCAGCGGCCCTGACCGAACCCATCTTCATATCCAAGGCAACCGAACACAAACAATGTTTCGTTGCCTCGGTGAATTCTTGTAATATCATCCCGTGTCAGGTACTTGAGATCTAGCCTTACTTTACCTTGTTGCTTTGGTTCGATTTGCCCCAAGTTGCGCACATCTTGAGCGCCTAACAGAAGAGGCCGGAAATCGAAGCCGTCGTGCGGCCCCGGCGCTGCCTTAATTCGAAGGTGAACGTCCTCGGCGGGTATCTCACCGCTATTGTCGAGAGTCACGTCGACGGAACGGATGCCATTCTTCTGGGCTGAGAAAGTTAAACCGGAGCCGCCTATACCGACGAACGCCCGGCGGCTCATCCAGATCGGGTATTCGAGATAAAGGGCGGCAATCACGGCGGAAATCACGAAGGAAACCACAGCAGACACCAGGGAAATCCGAGCAATCACACAACTGCCCGGCACATTTTTCACCTGATTAGGCTCCTCTTCTAGTTGGTCTTTTTGGCTGACCTCTTCGTCAGCTCGTTGTGGCGCGCGGCTTGCCTCGTTATCGAGCCCGGAACATCCCTGCTTGCTGGTGATGCCTCATCCTTTGCGTCATTGCTGGACTTGTCTTGTTCCATCCATCTTGCTAGTTTTTCAGGGTTACCGCCCCAATTTGGAGTTTCATCCCACCCCGCGAACCGGGCAAGGTTCAAGACCCAATTCTTCGTCAGAGGCTTGCCGTTGATTTCGATTGTGTCATCCATTTTGAAGAGCTCAGTCTGTCATGGCCATCGCGAGCGTCTTCGGAGCTCGGCGGTCGTTACGGCTCTTCTGCCAGTCGACTCGGGGTAGAAGAACAGAAGTGTCAATCCGGTCGCGATACTGCACGGCGACATTCAATAGGGAATCCAGAAGAGATTCGGACAGAAGATGCGGCGTCAGCCCGAGGTCGGCAAGTTTCGTGTGCTTAGCATTGTAATAGTGTTCCTCCGCCTCCACGCGCGGGTCTGGAATGTGGGCGATCGAGACCTTCAGGCCAAACTTTTTGCCAGCTGCTTGCACCAACTGTGCCAGCTGCAATACCGAGAATTGCTCAGTGAACTGGTTGAAGACTCGATATTCACCTCGAGCTGCCGGATGCAAGCAGGCCAGCTCGACGCAGCGGACTGTATCTCGAATATCCAGAAAGCCTCGGGTCTGCCCACCCTTACCGTACACCGTGAGCGGATGCTGAATCGCGGCTTGCACGCAAAACCGATTGAGAGCCGT
>WNGL01015461.1_pt1 | contig 12492 bp, 10 predicted proteins | sample 5400591 | NCBI WGS metagenome assembly WNGL01 (sample SAMN13153377, study PRJNA577476) | soil metagenome | isolation source: 80 cm soil or saprolite under Garry oak tree replicate 1 | place: USA:California | collected 2016-06-15
GATCAACTGGCTGAAGGCCGAACGGAAGGTTTCGAAATCGCGCGCGATCAGGGCATCGATCAGATAGAAACCGGTCACCGCCGGCGGCGCGCTGTAGAACACATCGAGCCGCCCCAGCGGCGCTGGCGACCATCCGAGCTTGAAATAGAAAATATAAACCAGCACCAATCCCGTGAAGAATACCGGCAGCGACACCCCCGCGGTCGTGGTGACGCGACAGAGATGATCGATCCACGAGCCCGGGCGGGTTGCGGCGAGTACGCCGAGCGGCAGCGCGATGGCAACCGAAATGACAAGGCCGAGCAGCGTCAGCTCGGCCGATGCCGGCAGGCGATTGCGGATTTCAGTCGCGACCGGCTGGCCTGTGGTGAGTGAATTGCCGAAATCGCCGTGGGCGAGATCGGCGGTGTAACGGAAGAACTGCTCGATCAGCGGCTTGTCGAGGCCGAGTTTCTTGCGGATCTGCTCGATCGCCTCCTTGTTCGCCGCGGGGCCAGCGAAATAGGCGGCGGGATCGCCGGGCAGCGCCCGCGTCAGCAGGAACGTGACGATGACGACCCCGATCAGGCTCGGGATCGCGAACATCAGCCGCTTGCCGATCATGGTCAGCATGATGGCCCACCCGCGATTTGTGCGCAGAGCCGCGCGAATAGCGAGTAGCGAATGGCGAATGGACGATCGCAGCCGCGCTTTTTCACTATTCGCTACTCCCTATTCGCTACTCGCCCCGCTCACGCCTTGACCATCGCCCGGTAATCCAGGCGGCGGTGAAACCAGTACTGGTAGCCGGAAACGTTTTTCTGCATCGCGACGTTGACGTAGGGCTGATACAGCGGGATGCGCGGCATGTCGGTGAAAGCGCGATCGATAAAGCCCTTCACGTCGGTATCGTAAGTCACCTTGTCGCCGTTCGCGCCTGCGGCCACGGCGCCATCGATGAAGCCGTCCATCTCCTTCGACTGATAGCCCATGGTGTTGAAGATCGAATTTCGGCCGTGATAGCACCAGATGAAGAAGTATTCGGGATAGTCGAGCCAGCCCGAGAATACGTTGGTGTAAAGCGGCATCTCCTTCTTGTTCAGTTCGGTGCGCCAGTTGGCGCCGGGAATTTTATTGATGGTGGTCTTGATCCCGATCTGGCCGAGGCTCTCCTGCACCAGCACGCAAAGCGGCTCGTTGACCCCGGCGAATCCAAGATCGAATGACAGCGTGGTCTCGAAGCCGTCGGGGTAGCCGGCTTCGGCGAGCAGCGCCTTGGCTTTCGCAATATCGGTATTATACGTGTGCGCCTGGGGCCAAACCGCCTCGGCCGGCTTGCCGGCGGCACCGAACATCGGCTTGGCCAGCCCGAACAGCACGGCATCCATGATCTTCTGGTAGGGCACTGCGTAGGCCACCGCCTGGCGCACTTTCGGATTATTGAACGGCGGCTTGGTGACGTTCATGCCGAGATACTGGATGCCGTTGGAATAGGGCATCGAGACGATGTTGAGCTTGCCGCCGTCCTTCAACTCGACGAAATCCTTGTTGGGCAAATCATACGACACATCGGCATCGCCGCGTTCAAGCAGCGCACGGCGATTGCCGGCCTGCGGCACCATGCGCCAGATCACCCGCCTGATCTTCGGCGCGGGACCGCTGACCCACTCGTCATTGCGCTCCAGGATCACTTCGGTGCCGGCGGTCCATTTCGTCACCTTGTAGGCGCCGGAACCAACGGTCTGCTGCTTGGCAAATTCGAGACCCCAGGGATCTTTCTCGCTGGCATTCTTCTTGAGAAGTTCGGAATTGACCACGCACGGCACGATCACGGCGAGGTCGGGAATGGTGAGGCGGTCTTTCTTCGCGAAATCGACTCGCACCGTGTAGTCATCGACGACGACGAACTGCTCCGGCTTGGTCAGCGAGCCGGCGCTCATCTGGAACGCCGGGAATCCGCCAACGCCGATCGCGCGGTCGAGCGACCACTTGACGTCCTTGGCCGTGACCGGCGCGCCGTCGTGGAATTTCGCATTCTTCTTCAATTTGAAGGTCGCCGACATGTCGCCGACATTCATGTCTTCGGCGAGTTCGGGCTTGATCTTGTCGCGGTCGTAATACGGCACCCCGCCAGGGCCGGTTTTCATCTCGTGGGTGATGAGCCGGTCATAACAATTCCACGACACCTCGTAGCCGGGCACGTTGGTCCCGGTACCGTGGATGTCGAGATTGTTGGGACCGCTTTCAGAAACGATCAGCAGGGTCTCGGAGCGGGCGTCGGCCTTGGCGGCCGACCAGATCGCAGGAGCGGGCACCATGGCGCCGGCGGCGATCCCGGAGACGGACTTCAAGAAATCGCGACGCTTCATGTGATGCTCCAGAAATCCTAACTCTGGCTTAAATGCATGATTTAGCTACGGAATATTTGAAGGAAGTCATCTCCGCTGTCTTGCAAGCGTGAGCCTTCATTGCATACAAAGAGGATTCTTTGCCCATATACAGTGCAAATATTCTGGACGCCCTTTTCTTGTGCGGCTCTGGCTGCGCGTCCTCGAGAATGCAGCCTTGCCCGTCACGCCGGCCAGAGCAACTCCTGTAATTCGAACAGGTCAGCGGCCTTCTGATGCCAATCCTCGATGCAAATGTGCCTGACAGGATCGCTGAAACGATGAAGCAAAAGCAGCGCCATCAGCCGCCGCTTCAGTGTCGGATCAATATCCGCGTTCGAATAGCCGAATCCCTCGAACAGGCTTCGGACACGGCGCGGCATCCCGGCGGTCATGAAGGAGCTCGGGCCCAGCAGGTCGTATTCGCCCCATCCCGTCATGACGTCGCCGAAATCGATCAACCCTGACAGCCGCCAACTTCCGCTTTCGCGGCTCAACAGGAAATTCTCCGGAATGTATTCTCCGGTCAGGATCACGGGCGGTGTGTCCAGGGGAATGAGCGCTGCCGCATCGCGAAGAAGTTCGTCCAGCCCGTCGAGATATTTTTGCGGCAGTCCGAGACGCTCATGCCGCGCGCGACATCCTTCGATCTGCTTTGACATGAACTGGCGCCAACGCGGTTCAATGCGCGACAAATCGCCCACCGGCACCCGCTGTACTTCCGCGATGGTCTCGCCGATCTGAGCGAGGACGCGCTCTTTCTGATCCTCAGGCAGCGCAGGCCACGCTTCCGTGCCGAGGATGCCGGGCAGACGTGTGATGACCAGATATGGCCATTGGTCGCGCTCGCCTTCGACCACGATTTCCGGAATCGGGACGCTGAGCCTTCCGCGAAGCTGTGCCAGCGAAATGCGCTCGGACACGAACTGGCTGCGCAGGAATGGCGGGAAAATCTTCAGGATCAGCCTGTCATCGAGCCCGACGACGAGATTGGTCCCGGTCGAAAACAATTGCGGATCCGCATGCGGCAATCCGTGACTGCGCGCGATATCGAGCGCCGCCGACAGGCATTGCGACGCGTCGGCGCGCCATGCCTGCAAGGCCTCGAAATTCGACAGGCTCGGCAGTGAGTGCATCAGATGTCGCAACTATCGATCCGGATTCGCCCGCTCGAATTGACGCAGCAGCCGGTTGCCGCGCTCGACGGCGGAATCCAGTGCAGCTTGCGCGGATTTCTTGCCGCTGAAGGCCTGCTCCAGTTCGTCGTCGATCACATCGCGAATCAGAACGAACGATCCAAGCCGGACTCCCCTCGAATTTTCGGTCGGCGTTTTCAATGTGATCTGCTCGATCGAGATCGCCGTACCGGGATTGCGTTCGTAGAAGCCCTGCGCGCGGGTCAAATCGAAAGCGGCTCGGGTAATCGGCAGATAGCCGGTGTTCTGGTGCCAGGCGGCCTGAATCTCCGGCTTCGACAGGAATCCGAAGAACTTGGCGACACCCTTGTATTCGGCGCGCGGCCGGTCCCGCAGCACCCACAATGTGGCACCGCCGATGCTGGTGTTTTGCGGCGCGCCTTCGACGTCGGGCCAATACGGCAACATGCCGTATCCCACCTCGAATTTCGAGTTGGCCCTGATATCGGCGCGCGTCGCCGAGCTCCCCAAGAAGATTCCGCATTCGCCATTTTGAAACCGCGGCTCCGCCGAGGTGGAGCGGCCGCTGTAGTCGAACACCTTGGTGGTCTGCCATTCCGCCAGCTGCGCAATGTGGTGCACCATCACCGGATTGTTGAAAGTCAGCACCGCATCGAGACCGTCGAAGCCATTGGCCTTGGTCGAGATCGGCAGATTGTGAAATGCCGAAAAATTCTCGACGTTGATCCATGAAGGCCAGGACGTCGTCAAACCGCAAACGGTCCCGGAAGCTCGCAATCGCTTCGCTGCCGCGCCGACTTCGGGCCAGGTCTGCGGTGCCACTTCGGGGTCGAGCCCGGCGGCGCGAAACTGGTCCTTGTTATAATACAGCATCGGCGTCGAGGCATTGAACGGGAATGACAGCATGTTGCCGGCGACGTCGGTATAGTAGCCGGTAACGGCCGGAAGATACTCAGCCGGAGCAAAGCTCTCCTGTTCGTCCCGCATCAATTCGAACACCGGATAGATCGCGCCTTTCGCAGCCATCATGGTCGCGGTCGCGATTTCGCTGACCTGGACGATGGTGGGCTGGCTCCGCGAACGAAACGCGAAGATCGCCGCCGTTACGGTCTCGGTATAATTCCCTTTGTAGCTCGGCACGATCCGGTATTCGGATTGCGATGCGTTGAAATCCGCAGCGAGCTTGTCCAACTGCCGCCCGAGTTCGCCCGACATGGCATGCCACCACATGATTTCGGTGACCGCCCAGGCCGGCGAGGCTGACATGAACGCCACGGCAACAGCAGCGAGTTGCAAAAACCTCAAAGCCGACCTCACAATAAAACCATTCCAATCTGGCGCGGTCGAAACGCTTTCCTCACGCCACGCGCCCAAACCCCGCGCCGGCGGGTTCAAATCCGAAAAGGCCGATCGCGGCGCAGCATTGACGATATCAGCGAGGCTGTCAGGATAGCCATGTCTCACCGGCTTCTGCTAATCTCACTGGCTTGTTCTAAAGTTGCATTGAACCTTTTTTTCCCGCCGTAGACATCATCATAAGGGAATGAAGTTGCCTGTGTACAGCCGCGCCGGCCTTTCGCGGACCGTAGCACTCGTTGGCGCGCTGTTTTTGACGGCGGTCTCGACGAGCGCCGTCGCGCGTGCGTTTTGCTCGACTGCTACCCAGAGCGAGGAGTATCCGACCGTCCAGGCGCGGCGCGTCGCGGACAGCGCGATCGCGGAGTGCGGCGAGCAGACACGCGCCGGGGCCATCGATCGCACTCGGACCAGCGTCGTGTCGATCGGGAATTTCGTGCTGGCGAAGAATGTGCTGGCGATGCCGTTTCTGTTTCGCTCCATTGAGCATTTGCAGAAGCTGACGGACGGACCGATCGGCAACGAAATCCTAAACAGTTTCGATCCTTATCAACGCGATCCCGCAACCGCGGAACCGATCGAGCGAATTCGCAAGGTGGAGTGAATTGGTCTTGGGTACACCCGAGCAGGATCAGACTGCGGAACGGCCGGCGAGCTTCGCCGCGCGCGGTCGTTTTCGCATCGTCACGCTGCTTCGGGCGGTGCCGATCCGCTGGCGCATCCTGTCGATCGCCGCGCTGAACTCGGCGGTCGTCGTGGTGCTTTCCGCCATGATCTGGAACGGCGCGCAGGTGCTCGGTTCGGCCTGGGACGACGTCCGGCAAGTGCGCGAGTCGGACAAGATCCTGGCGTTACTCGAAAGCGAAACCGGCCGCCTGCAGAATCTGATCCATCGTTACATCAATCAACCGAGCCCTGAACTGTTCGCGGAGATATTGCTGTTGCGCGAGGCAGTTCTCGGTACGCTTACCACCCGCGCGTCGACCGATCCGATGCTGTCGGGATCGGTCGAGGAGCTTGAGCGCGTCACCGAGCGTTTCCTGAACGGCTTCGGCGAATTGCGCGGCGTCCAGGCCACCATTTCGAAAACCTACGAGGAGCAGGTCCTGACCCCCGCCAGGGAAATGGCCGGGCTTTATTCGATCATCGAAGGCGCGACAGGGCACCGCGACGCGTTGATCTGGCCGTCGCTTGGAAGGTCCCGCGAGGCGTTTACCGCGATGTTGGTCGCCGCCAACGCCTATTATCTCTCGCTGGCGACGGCATCGGCCGAGGAAGCCCGCCGCAGCACCGAGACGATCGAGAAAACGATCCCGGTCATGTCCGACCTCGCCGACAACGACCTGCAGCGCATGGCCTTGCGGCGATTGAACGCGCGGACGGTGGCGCTGCGGGAAGGCCTGGCGAAATTATCCGAGGAACTCGCGAGCCGGACCGAACTCTTGCGCAATACCATCGACGCCAGCCAGGCCGACGCCATCGGCGCCATCGATCGATTGTCGGTCAAGATGCGGCAGCGCGAACAGAAAGCGCAGGAGACATTCGATCGGACGCTGGCCGATATATCCCGCAGGGTGATGTCCATCGCGGTGATTTTTCTCGGCATCATCATCACCGTGGGCGTCCTGATCGCGCTGAGCATCCGGCTGCCCCTGCATCAGATCATGGCGGCGATGCACGCGATTACCACGGGCGATTACGACCGGCGCGTGCAGGGCACGGATGCCACGGACGAGGTCGGCGCGATGGCCCGCGCGGTCGAGGTATTCCGCGAAAACGCCATCGCCAAGAGCAAGACCGAAGACGAGTTGCGCAATTCCAAGGAGAAGGCCGAGAGCGCCCTGCTCGAACTGAACGCCGCCCAGCAAAACCTGATCGACGCAGAACGCCTGGCGGCGCTTGGCGGCCTGGTCGCCGGTGTCGCCCATGAAGTGAACAACCCGATCGGCATCAGCCTGACGGTCGCGTCCAGCTTCGCGCGCCGCACGGAAATGTTCGAGGCCGAGCTGAGATCCGATGGCCGGTTGCGCCGCTCTCAACTGGAGGAATTCGTCCGGACCTCGCGCGACGCAGCCCAGCAACTGGTGGCGAACCTGCATCGCGCCGGCGAACTGATCCAGTCCTTCAAGCAGGTGGCGGTGGACCGCTCGCATGCGGAACGCCGGCAGTTCGGCCTGAGCGAGGCGACCGACCAGATCATCGCCAGCCTGCGGCCGGTCCTGAAGAAGGCGGCGATCGTCCTGTCGGTCGACGTGCCCGAGGGCCTGGTAATCGACGGCTATCCGGGCTCCTATGGGCAGATCCTGACCAATCTCTTCCTCAACGCGGCAAATCATGCATTTCCCGACGGAAGCTCCGGGACGATCTCGATTTCGGCGAGGCCCCGCGGCAGCGACGACGTCGAGATCATTTTTGCCGACAATGGCGCCGGGATGACGCCGGACGTGCAGCGGCAGGCGTTCGACCCGTTCTTTACCACGCGCCGCAACGAGGGCGGCACCGGGCTCGGCTTGCACATTGTCTATAATCTTGTCACTCAGCAGCTTGGCGGCCGGATGATGCTGGATTCAAGGCTGGGACAAGGCACCACATTTCGCATTATCATGCCGCGGGCCGCCAAAGGCGGCTCCACAACCGCAGACGCAACAAGCGACGGGACCCCTCAATGGCCGACCAGGACGATGTCCTCCACCTGATCGACGATTCCGGAGCAGCTCCGGAGGCATCGACCGCGCGCCGATGGAAGGTCGCGGTGATCGATGACGACCAGGCCGTGCACGAAGGCACGCGATTTGCGCTGAGCGACTACAATCTCAATGGGCAGAAGCTCGAGATCCTCTCGGCCTATTCGGCGGCCGAGGGCCGGGAATTGATGCGAGCGCACCCCGATATCGCCGCCGTGCTGCTCGACGTCATCATGGAAACCGACGCCGCCGGCCTCGATCTCGTCGAGTACATCCGCAATGAAATCAAGAACGAGACCGTCCGCATCATCCTGCGCACCGGGCAACCCGGACAGGCCCCCGAGCGGCGCGTGATCGTCCAATACGACATCAACGACTACAAGGCGAAGACCGAGCTGACGGCCGACAAGCTGTTTACCTCGCTGACCGCGGCGCTGCGCAGCTATCAGCAACTCGAGCGCATGGTTCAAACCCGGCGCGGGCTGGAAATCATCATCGATGCCGCCTCGACCCTGTACGATTTCAGATCGATGCAACGCCTCGCCGAAGGCGTGCTGACACAGATCGCGTCGCTTCTGAATGTCGACTGCGCCGGCATTCTGGTGCTGCGCGACGGCGGCGTCGTCGGCGATGATTTTTCCGTGCTCGCCGGTTCGGGCTGCTATAGCCGTTTCATCGGCACCACCGGATCCAAGTCGCTCGACCCCGACCTGCGGTCGATGGTGGAAGCCGCCTTCAAACGGCGCAAACATGAATTTGCCGATCAGCGCACCGTTCTCTACGTTCGCACCGGCAGCGGGCGGGAAGTGGTCGTGCTGCTGCAGGCGGAGCGCCAGCTATCCGAAACCGACCGGTCGCTGGTGGAAATTTTCGGCAGCCGGCTTTCGATCGCGTTCGACAATGTCATTCTTTATCAGCAACTGCATGAAGCCAACACACAGCTCGAGGACCGCGTCGCCCAGCGCACCCGCGCGCTGATGCAGGCCAACCGCAGGCTGTCTGCACAATGGCTGCGGCTGCAGCGCGCCAACGGCTTCAAGAACGAAATTCTCGGCACCGTCGCTCACGATTTGAAGAATCCGCTCGGCGTGATCCTGGGCCGCACCGAAATGCTGACGGAACTGATCGGCGCCGGCTCTTCCAAGGAGAGCGTCACGGCCCAGGTCGAACACATACGCGATGCCACCAGGCGCCTGACCTCGATGGTCGACCATCTGATTTCGGATGCGATGGCGGATGCCTTCGACATCACCATTCGCCGCGAGCCGGTCGATGTCGCGGCGTTGGTCAGCGAAGTCGCCGATGCCAATCAGCCTTTGGCCATCAACAAGCAGCAGGCCATCACGGTATCAGCGCCGCCGAATTTCGTCACCATGTGCGATTCCGACCGGATGCGGGAGGCGATCGATAATCTCATCAGCAATGCCATCAAATACAGTCCGATCGGCGGCAAGATCGCGGTGGTGGTTTCTCACGAGCAGAACAACACCATCATCCGCATCGCCGACGAGGGCGCAGGCCTGTCTCCCGAAGATCTCGGACGATTGTTCGGTCGCTTCCAGCGGCTGTCCGCAAAACCCACCGCCGGCGAAAGCTCGACGGGTCTCGGGCTTTCGATCGTCAAGCGCATCATCGACATGCATGGTGGCCGGGTGAACGCGGATAGCCAGGGACCCGGACTAGGATCGACTTTCACCGTCATATTGCCCGCGACAGAGATTCCATGAGCCAGAGTCCCCATATCATCATCGTCGATGACGAAGCGCCGGCCCGCGAGATGGTCGGCGAGTACCTCAAGATGCACGGCTTTACCGTGACGCTTTGCGACGGCGGCAAGAGCCTGCGCGGCGCGATCGAAATCAGCGTGCCCGATCTCGTGGTGCTCGATCTGAATATGCCGGAGGAAGACGGGCTTTCGATCATCCGCGACCTGAAAAGCCGCACCAATGTTCCGGTCATCATGCTGACCGCTACCGCGAGCCCGATCGACCGCGTCGTCGGGCTGGAACTCGGCGCGGACGATTACATCGCAAAGCCCTGCGAATTGCGCGAATTGATGGCGCGGATCCGCTCGGTGTTGCGGCGCAGTTCTCCGGTCAGGGCGGCGGCACCCCCGGAAGCCGCGGCTGCGAAGGCGGCGAAAGACCAATTGGTGCGGTTCGGAACGAAATGGCTCGATCTCGAGGCCCAGGCGCTGCGCGACGACGAGGGCAATGAGCACCCGCTGACCGCTTCCGAATTCGGCCTGCTCAAGGTTTTCGCGGCCAATCCGAAGCGGGTGCTGTCGCGCGAGCGACTGCTGGAACTGGCCAACGCGCGTGACGCCGAGGCCTTCGACCGCGCCGTGGACCTGCGGATCATGCGAATTCGGCGCAAAATCGAGATCGATCCGACCAAACCGGCGGTGATCCGCACCATCCGAGGCGGCGGATATCTGTTCTCGCCCGCCGGCGAAAAGGCCTGACGGGTATTCGCCCAAAACCCATCTACTTGAAATTGCTTTGGTCGGGGTCCCGAATGTTTCGTCGCCGACGTTGCGACGAAACAATTCTCCCGTGCACGAAACCATTTTCCACTTGGCGTGCAGACGTCCCGAAACGTTCGCTGACTAACAATCGGCCTAACGCAACGCCGCCAAGCGGCGATTATCGGGAGTTAGTCATGCAGAACGTCGTCGCCATCAACGCCGCAGCCGAACAAGGCATCATCGCTGCCCAGGCGACTTCGGATGAAATGCTGCTGGCAAGCATTGCCGGTGGCGGCCGAACCGCGATGCACACCCTTTACTCCCGTCACAATGTGCGGGTTTACCGTTTCGTCCTTCGCATCGTGCGCGACACCACCATGGCAGAAGACCTTGTCAGCCAGGTTTTCCTCGATGTGTGGCGCACCGCCAGCCAGTTCGAAGGCCGTTCCCAGGTTTCCACCTGGCTGCTGTCGATCGCCCGCTTCAAGGCGCTGACCGCGATGCGCCAGCGCCGGCACGAGGATATCGACCAGGAGGACGTGCTTGAAATCGCCGACGAGGCCGACACGCCCGAGGCTTCGCTGGACCGCAGCAACACCAGCGCCATCTTGCGCGCCTGCGTGGCCAAGCTGTCCCCGGCGCACCGCGAGATCATCAACCTGGTTTATTACCATGAGAAGTCGGTGGAAGAGGCCGGCGCGATCATCGGGATTCCCCAGAGCACGGTTCGACACCCTTGCCGCGTGAAAAACAAAAACCAATTCAATTAGTTGCGGGTTATTTAACGGCGCAAAAGCGGAGTCCGGTTTTGCGAAATAGTTAACGCCCACGAAACAATTGAAACAATTCGCAACATCACCCGGAAAAACTTGGCTGTTACACCGACAGTCAGCAACACCAATCTTGTGGCCGACCGATCTTCTGACCTTCCAAAGTACCTCCAGCGACCCGGACGGGATGCCCCCCTCCGGGTCGTTCTGTATCTGGGGTTTCGGCATCGTGGCTTTCGCACCTGTGAGAGCCTCACGAACACGTGAGGCATCGCGAGGTAACGCTTCGCCTCGCGTCCCGAAAAACCACTGAGACATCCACCGTGGCCACAAGGCCCCGCCGGGATCGTTCGTGGGACCATTCGATGTTCAATCTCGTTCTCGCACTGCTCGCCGGGGTGGTTACTGTGGCCGCGCCCTGCACGCTGCCGATGCTGCCGATTTTGCTGGGCGCATCGGTCGGCCAAACCGGCAAAGCGCGGCCGGTGCTGATTGCGCTCGGCTTTGTCATATCGTTCTCGGCCGCAGCCTTGCTGCTGAGCGCGATCACCCGCATTTTCGATTTCGATCCCAATGTTCTGCGCACGGGCGCCGCGATCCTGCTGCTCGGCTTTGGACTTTTGATGATCTGGCCCGCGCCGTTCGAATGGCTTTCGATCCGGATCGGCGGCCTCACCAACCATGGCTCCACCGGCGACGCCGCGTTCCGTCAAGGCAATATCGGTGGCTTCGTGCTCGGCACCACGCTCGGTCTGGTCTGGACGCCCTGTGCCGGCCCGGTGCTCGGTTCGATCCTCACCGTGGTCGCGACATCGAAAGACGCCGCATGGGCAAGCACGTTGCTGGTGGTCTACGCCATCGGCGCCGCTATCCCGATGCTGGCGATTGCCTATGGTGGACAGGCCGTGACCACCCGCATTCGCAGCATCGCGCGAATCTCACCCAGGCTGCAGCAGGGATTTGGCGTTGTCGTCATCGCCTTCGCGGTCGCCTCCTACTTCCAATACGACACGCTGATCGTGGCGTGGCTGACAGGTTTTTACCCGAACGGCCAGATCGGCCTGTAATCAACCCCTTGCTTGACGATGGAGTTTCCCATGACCATACGATCGCTCGCCGCAGCCGCCTCGGTCATTGCCACTTGTCTAACGAGCACCGCCTTACCCTGCATCGGCGGCGAAGTTATGCGCGACCAGACCGCTCCGTTCGCGGTCGCCGCCGTGCAGGGCACCGCGCCAAACTTCGCCGGCATCAGCACCTGGTTCAACTCCGCGCCGCTCAGCATGGCGGACCTGCGCGGCAAGGTGGTGCTGGTGGATTTCTGGACCTATGGCTGCGTCAACTGCGTCAACACGCTGCCTCACGTCACCGAACTGTATGCGAAATACAAAGACCGCGGCCTTGTCGTGGTGGGCGTCCACACGCCGGAATTTCCGTTCGAGAGATCCGCCTCCAACGTGCAAGCCGCGCTGAAACGGCATGGCATCACCTATCCGGTCGCGCAGGACAATGGACAGCAGACCTGGAACGCCTATCGCAACCAGTATTGGCCCGCGCAATACATCGTCGATCAGAGCGGAAAGATCGTGTTCCAGCACGACGGCGAAGGCCAGTACGAGCAAATCGACCGCATCATCGCGCGGCTGCTCAACGCTTCCAGCTGAGCGGTTCCGCGAACGCGCAGCACCTTCA
>WNGL01009393.1_pt1 | contig 12491 bp, 15 predicted proteins | sample 5400591 | NCBI WGS metagenome assembly WNGL01 (sample SAMN13153377, study PRJNA577476) | soil metagenome | isolation source: 80 cm soil or saprolite under Garry oak tree replicate 1 | place: USA:California | collected 2016-06-15
TGGGGAATAGTGCCTGCTTGTTGTAATAGTAGCTCTCGGATGAAAGCAGAAGGACAGCAGGAGAAGCGAAGAGAGAGCCGACCCCGTATCCGCAAGAAGCGTTAGAGATTACACAGCATGGAGGACTTTCACACGTAACAGGTCGAGATGGGCACGACCAAACATCTGCCTTTTCAGAAATTTCAGGCGATTCACATGCCCCTCAACGACGCCATTGCTCCACGGAAGCGAGAAAGCCGCCCGTACAGCGGCATAATCACGGCGAATGCCATTGGCAAAACTCTTGAGTTCGGTGATTTGGCTTTCCGTTGCACGCTTAAGCCAGTCAGGAAGCTGCTGCGCTTGACGCTCCTTGAGCAGTTCAATGAACTCTTGAGCCAGACGATACACCCGATGGAGTTCCTCGTTTTGCTCCATCTGCTCAACTTGTTGCTGTTGCCGAACAGTGAGCTTCTCAGGGGTCAAGATCATCAGGAAGGCAGCACTGCGAGAGGAAAGGCGCTGCTTCCTTGGCTTGGGGACAAGACGCGGTTTGCGCGGTTTTCCTTGCCTGGGTTTGGGAGGCAGTGCTGTGCGCCACTCCCCGAGCAAGCGCCTGAGTAATGATTCTGAACCGGTGTAGCCACGTTCCTTCATCTCACAAAACAGATGCGAGCTGTTGTGAGTCCCAGCATCCCATCGCTCACACAGATAAGGAAGATAGGGGGCTAATTTGCTCTTGCGAATGGCACGCAGCCCAGAGCCAGGAGCACGTTCTGGGAAGGCTGGGGAGGTGATAAAACGCTGGACGACGTGCCTGCTCATCTGAAGTTCACGGGCGATAGCTCGCTGCCCTATACCCGCTCGGTGTAAAGCCAGGACCTGCTCATAGCGAGCCATACGCTTGTCGCGACTGATCTTCTTCTTGCGTTCCGCGTAGGTCAAGCAGGAGAGCTCCACCTCCTGCTCAATCGATATACCTTGCAGCTCTGTCTGAACACCTGACATCTGCTGGTCAGCGTCCTCGGCCTGCGAATGTTCAGCAGAAGGCAGGAGAGCCGAGGCTTGCGCCTGATCAGCAAGGGAACCTATGCTACCAGAATCGTGAGGAAGCCCTTCTTTGAGCAGGATCTCCTCCACGACTGGGAGACAGGTGCGCTTGTGATCCAAGAACCGTTGCAAATGTTCGCGGAGATTTTGCACCAGATGAGAGCGGTCCGCCACCTGGAGCGCATGAGGCAGTGCTCGCTTGACCGCATCCGCATAGGCGACTTTACCGGTCTCGGCTCACCACGTCAATTTCTTGGTGACGCTTGAGCCAGGGCATGACCGCTTCAGCCGTGCGGTCCGGCAGTCTCCACGCTTCAAAGCAAAGTCATCTCTACCCAACACGCGTACGGGCCCATCAGCAGGGGGAGGGATGGTACGCAGGTAGCGCAGCAGAGTAGGGGCTTTCACCTGCATCCCCAGTCGCGGAGCTAAGCGCTCGCTCACCTCCGCAGAGGCGGAGAGCCCCACGGCTTTCAACTCCTCCAGCAGACGGGTGCTCACCCGTGCCCAGGGTTGCACCAGATCAGGAAGACGCTCGGCAAACACTTTGCGTGAGCAGGTGGCTGTCCGGCATACAAACTTGCGCACCCTGAGTCGCAGCACGACGGTGCGGCCTCCACACGGCACATCGTGGACCGTGCGCTGGTACTGACAATGAATATGGTCTGAAGGGCTTCCACAGCCAGGACAGTGCGCGACAGGCTGGGTTGAGATCACTTCCACCGTGAGCTGTGCTGCGCTGATCTCCACCTGGCCCATGACCATCCCTTCGGGTAAGGGGAGAAACGGGGACGTTTCCATCGCCAGCATCCTCCTGAAAAGACGAAACAGTTTCCTTGCATCGCTTTCAGGAGTATATCACTCTCCAACAACCAAGCCGTGTTCCCCAAATGTGACGGAGAGCCCCTTTTATATTAGCCTAAACACATCGTGTTTTTCTCTCTCAAAGTGTCAATGTGATAACTCAAAGTGGCCATGAGCCAACGAACTGTCACATGTACAGGCCATGTGTCTCAAAAATCCGAAAGACTAACGTACCTGCGGCAAGACATACTTGACGAGTTCTTGCAAAAACTGATGGGGATGACAGAACTCAGCCAGGTGGCCAGCGCCCTCGAGAGGAACAAAGACTTTTTGAGGAGCATGGATGTGTGCCACGTACGCCTTCGCGGTAGCTACAGGAGTAAGAATGTCTCCCGCACCCTGTAAAACGAAGAACGGGAGAGCAAAGCTGTAGCCAAGCGCGTCGAAGTCGAAGGTCTTCATTTCCTCAAAGAGCTGCCTGGCTGAATACTCCATGCCTTTCTGGACGGCCTGAATGTCACTCATCTTGTAGTCGGGAGCAAACAGTAAGGCTGGGAGCATCAAGTCGTTGACCATGTGGGGGACCGACTTACTCGCATTGATGGCGATCTTGTTCATCCGCAGACATTGTTGGTAGGTCCATGCAGATTTGTTGTCGCCCATGGCTCGCAACGCTGCCAGGCCCTTCTTGTCGCCAACACGCTCGGCTGCTTCTTGGGTGAGCGCATACGATGCCTCTGGCACTCCTGGACCATTTTGATCCGTCCCAACATACGCATAAAACAGCTCTGGGTGTTGACGGAGCATCAAGAGACCGATGAAACTCCCGACCGAGCTCCCCAGTAGGATGATTTTCTTGTGTCCCAGATGGGCACACACGTACTCTACCAGCTCAATGCCATCGCTGGCCAGCTTCTGGAAGGAGAGGGGACCAGTGCCTGCCTCGCCGTTCTTCCGAAAGGTTTTCCCGCCTCCTCGCTGGTCCCATTGGACCACCGTAAAGGAGTGCTCCCATTCACCGAGCCAGGAGTTGAAAGGGGTGTAAGGTGATCCTGGTCCACCATGGAGGATGAGCAGGACAGGGTTTGAGCGGTCCTGTCCGCGAATGGTGACCCATTGCTCAATGCCACCGATGGTGATGAACTGTTCTTCACGGATGCCGCTTGGCTGGGTAATGATGAGTTTTTGCGCGTTGCGCCGCTGCATCAACGGACGGATGAAAAATCCAGTGACTGGGTTGGTCATGTCTCATCTCGCTTTCCTTGTTCGAATTCTCTCGAGCCGTTCGGTAAGCTGTCCAGGTGCAGAGTGCCGATATCGGTGTTCATCGGATGCTTCGTCATGAGGGCTCCTTCTTCATTTTCGCTACCAGGGCCAGGTAGACCTGCTCATTCAGGTCACGGTAGAGCTGGGCATCAACCCCGGCGGCTTGCATCAACTGGTCAAAGTGCGTGTCGAGCAGCAGCCTGCTTTGTGCCACCACCTCGCTTCCTTTCGCCGTGATGCTCACCAGGCGTTTGCGTGCATGTTCCGGGCTCACGGCTATCTGGAGATAGCCCTCTTTGGCAAGTTCGACCAGCATGGTACTGACAGAGGGATCGCGATAGCCCAGGGCTACCGCCAATTCGTGCTGGGTGACCGTGCCACACTGTTCGAGGGCCAACAAGAAGACGGCACGCTTGTAGGAGATGCCCATCTGTGTTCGCAGCAGGGAATCGGCGCCACGGTCCAGTTCAAACACGAGTTTATGCAAGAGATAGGCAGATGACTCATTCGCCATAGTGTTAGCTCCATAATATTAGCACTCTAATATTAGGATACTAACACAAAGGAAAGAAATGCGCAACCCTTTTTTGAGGATCATGCTCAAAAAGCACCGACGGGTATTGGAGTGTTTTGACACGTTGGGGAAGAGAGCTTCGAATCATGGAATTGATCCAGCGGTGTGCAAATCGAGATGATGGGTGCCACAGCTACTGATAACGGCAGAAGGAAGTAAAGTGTGATAGCATAGGAGTATGGGAGCACCAAGAAAAGCCGATTGGCGAGAAGAGCGGCGCAAACGCGCCTGGAAGCTGAAAGAACAGGGCTGGCAACAAAAAGAGATCGCGGTCGCCTTGGGGGTGAGCGAAGGAGCGGTCAGTCAATGGCTCAAACGAGGGCGAGCAGGAGGAATAGAAGCCCTGGGCGCGCATCCACCCAAGGGCGTGGCGCCTCGATTAACGGCGGAGCAGAAGGCCCGGATGCCGCGCTTGTTAGCCAAAGGAGCCGAGGCGTACGGCTTTCGGGGGAATGTCTGGACCGCCAGGCGTGTCGCTGAGGTGATTAAGCAGACGTTTGGGGTCCGCTATCACCGTGATCACGTGGGACGGATGTTGCGTGAGGCTGGCTGGAGGAGGCCTCAGCCGATTGAGCGAGCAACGCAACGCGATGAAGCAGCCATCACAGACTGGTATGAGAAGCGCTGGCCCGCTCTCAAAAAAACCGTAGGGGCAGAAGTGCCGACTGAAGGGAAGTGATATACTCAACAAGAAAGACGGAAGGCCCAAGCAGGAGGAAGGCACATGAAACCAGCCCGGAAGTTTGCTCAGGTGAGCAGGCGGTTTTATCGTCCGGAACAGTCACACTGTCCCATCTGTCAGAGACGGCTACGGCGGGCAGTGACCTTGTCGGAGCGCACGGTGATCACACTGGAAGAGATCATCAAACTGGTCCACGCAGGCTACCGCTGTCCAGACCCCCAATGTGCGGGATCTCAGCGGACCTATCGCAGTGCGAAGGCAGATGCGCTGGCGTTACCGTGGTTTACCTATGGATTGGATATCGTGCTGCTGGTAGGACGGTTGCGCTTGAGAGAGCACCAGACGGTGGATGAGATCCATCGGGAATTACTGAAACAGCTCAAGCCGCTGGGGGTGAAGATCGCGCGGCGGGAAGTGCTCTACCTGTTTGAGGCCTACTGCACACTGTTGCGAGCCTCGAGTTCGGCCAAAGACGATGTGGAGTGGCTGGGGCAGGTAGAGAAGCATGGCGGGATCATCGTGTCGGTGGATGGCATCCAGCCGGAGAAGGGCAACGAGACGGTCTATGTAGTGCGCGATGCGCTCACCGGGCGGGTGCTTTCCGCCGAGAATGTGACGTCATCGGAGACAGCGGTGATGAAGGCCCTGCTCGCCCCGGTGGTGGCGTTAGGGGTGAAGGTGTTGGGCACGATCAGCGATGCACAAGAAAGTGAGCTGATAGCGGTGGAGGAGCTGTGGCCGCACGTGCCGCACCAGGTCTGCCAGTTCCATGGGTTGCGCGACGCGTCGAAGTCGGCCTTCGAGGCCGACAAGCAGGTCAAAACAGCCATGAGGAAACGGCTACAGCCCAAGGTGCGGGAGGTGCGCAAACAGATCAAGAAGCGTTCGGCCACGGCCGCACCCAAGGAAGCTGAGCAGTTCGCAGTGCTCGACGAGTATGCAACGGGGATCGTGACTGCGCTCAATACCGATGGGCTGCAGCCCTTCACCTACGCCACGGTGGAGGCCACCCCCATACTCGATGAGATCGAAGCCAGCCTCGAGCAGCTTTCCAAAAAGGGGGGGCGGTAAGCCCAGTGGTCGCCCAGAAGCTGGCCCGCTTGCAAACCATTGTGGCGGAGCGAGTCGCCTGGGCAGATCAACTGGCGCACATCAAACGCCTGCACGGTTGGCTGTTGGAAGTCGAGCACCTCTTGGACGCAAGCCCGGCACAAGAAGGAGAAGTGGTCAGCAATGCAACGGTGAGAAGCCGCCTGGACGCTTGGCGCGCGCAGATGGCTACAGAGCTGACCGATGGCTCTTTTTCCGAACTGGAGCGGCAGTGCCTCACCGAGTTCTTACAGGTGCTCTCCAACTTGCGGCCGTACCTGGTGCAGTGCTACGATCGGCAGGACTTTCCCCGCACCAACAATGACATGGAGCGCAGCATTCGCGGGCTCAAGACCCAGTACCGCCGCGTCAGTGGTCGCAAGAATTGGAACGCCTATCTGTTACGCTACGGGCGCTCGGTCGCCTACGCCGCCTGGTGGGAGCAAGATGCGGCCCATCGAAAGTCGCTGGAACAGCGCGCCGCCCAGCTGGACCGTACCCGCTGGCGCGAACTGCGACGGGAGACCACCGTCGCTCAGAGCGAGCAACTCACGCGCTTTCGTTTTCGTCACAAGCGCCAGTCCTTGCTCATTTCCCTCGAAGAGCGCTGGGCCGCTGCTGCTCAGTCGGCGCTTTTGCCCTGACGGAAAAAAAAGCCCAGGAGGAAAAACGCACCATCGTCTGGGTAGATGAAGCCGGCTTTTATCTGTTGCCGATGGCGGTGCGCACCTGGGCGCCACGTGGGCAGACGCCCGTGCTGCGGGTGCCGCTAACACGTGATCACCTCTCGGCAATCAGTGGCATCACCCTAGATGGGCGACTGTTCCTACAAGTACGAGCGGTCTCTTACGATGCGGCCGCGGTGGTAGGCTTCCTGCGGGTGCTCCTGCGCAAGATCAGGGGCCCGATCCTGCTTATCTGGGACGGCTCGCCCATCCATCGCGGACACGAGATCAAAGACTTTCTCAAGCGCGGAGCGGCTCCGCGCTTACATCTGGAACAACTGCCGGGCTATGCCCCCGATCTCAACCCCGATGAGGGCATCTGGAATTACCTCAAACGGGTGGAGTTGGGCAATGTTTGCTGTCCCGATCTGGATCACTTGTCCACCGCGCTCATCCGAGCCAGAGAGCGCTTGCGGCACAAGCGAGAGGTCATTCGGAGTTGTTCGCTACAATGTGGCTATTCGGTTTAGTTTCTTATCACGTGGTCAGTAGTTCTACTTCTTCCGAAGCGTGTACCACCGCCGAAAAGCGACAACCGCCCAGACGCCCTCGACCACACCAAACGGCCAGGTGCCAGCAAGCCATCCGTACAGAGAAGATGCTGCACAGGCCAGCGTGAAGATCAGTACCCAAAGGCGCGAACGATGTTCGCGCGCGTAAGATACGAGCATCATCGTGACGGCACATGCGCGCAATTTGCGTCAAACTATTCATTGGGGTAGTGTAGCACACGCGCGCCATGGAACGGATCGCCGTGTGCTACACGGATCGTACAGACTAGCCGAATTGGACAGCACGTGGTCGCATGCCCTGGAGCAGGACCAATAGCGTCAGGACCGCAAGCGCTACATGAGATACCGTTACCAGCACAGCTATCGTGGCAAGGAGGCTCTTCGCCTCGCCTACTTGCCGCACCACCTCTCCTACATCCAGCACCATTGCGACGACCGCAACGATCAGTATGGCGGGCAGCGCGATGCGCCCAAAGCGGAGCAGCGCCGCAATGAACACCATCCAGACCAGCGCGAACGCTGTCACGAACCAGGGGTTCTCCAGGTCCAGACCAAAGACGGTCTCGCTCTGCAATCCCTCATGCGCCTGCGCTGTGGGCGACCTCTGTGTGCTTGTCGATTCATGGCCTCCATCTACATCCTGCGATGTGCTGGATGTCTGGCCTTGTGTGGTACTCACCGCAGCAGGAGTGCCGCTCCCACTGCGCTCGATGATCACGCCGATCACGAAGAGCGCTGTCCCGACCGCGATCAGGCCAACGATGAACACCAGCATCTTCCGTGCTATCGGCTCCGTGAAGTATCTGCGTCGCATAGATGTCTCCTTTTTCTCACATCTCGGAGGAGTAGATCTCCTCTGCTTCTCTCATTTGTCGTGTCCAGGTGTATACCGGGCAGGTCCAAGCCCGAACACGATCTCAACCGTTGTTTCTCTCTTTCCTGCCCGAAGGCTGAGGGAGGACACACGATGCTGTCACAGTATGAGCCAGCAAGAAGAGCGTGACGCCACACAAGAGCAGGCTGCCCAGGAAGAGCAGTCCACTCCACTGCACCAGGTGGGTATTCAGCGTGAGGATCAGGCTTCCTGACGCTCCGAGCAGTGCCAGCAGCGCTGGGAGGAGCAGAGGGGTGCAGCAGGTGAGGCAGGCGATGCCAAGCAGGGCTCCCAGCCCACCACTGAACCCGGGGACGAACGACCGCAGCCGGGAGGAAGATGCCTCTCGTTCGTCGTGCATCTTGAGACCCTCTGGCATGATTGTTGTGCTCCGTTTGCCCTTGCGCAGTACATAGACCTGCATAGGGATGAACAGGCCAAGGCTTCCTGCCAGCGTCAGCACCTGGATGAGGCGCAGGGGTGTGACGTCCCAGAACAGGCCACTGCCCGGAACATAACTGACCACCTGCATAGCCCAACTCACCCCTGCTGCTGCCAGCAGCCCCAGCAGCACAGCTGCTACCTGGTACGGTCGCTCACGGTACACGATCTGGAGCGCCCAGGGGACCTGCTGCGCGTGTTTTTTGATGTGCATGTGCTTCTCTCTTCTCGACTTCAGTTCACCTGAGCCAGATCGGCCTGTACTGCGGGGTCCTGGCACACGACTTGCGATGCGCTGCTGGTCAGCTTGCAGATGAGTGCCGTGATGCGCGTCCCCTCCTGGTGAATCATCTGCCCAACCGTGCTGGTGGGATCGGCCATATCTTGCTTGACCTGCGTAAAGGAAAGCCCTTGCAAAAGGGACGGCGCATAGCCTGAACTGACCTGGACATACGCGTCACCAATGTCGAGGAAAGGGATGCCTCCCCGTGGATCGTACCGATCCAGTATGCTCTGTTGTGCGACTGTGAGCTGCTGCAGGGCATTGCCATGCTGGTCGGCGACATCGACGTGTTGAAAGTCCACCACATGACTGGCAAACTGTGCCTGCGTCAAGTCGTAGGTGGGAATGGGAGCGCTTACGCCATCAACGATGGCGCTTTGGGAAGAGGTGATCTGGCTGAGCGTCCCAAAGCGCTCGAGCGCATCGACAAGCGCCCAACGCTCCGCTGCACAGAAGACGCAATACTGGGCGCTCACAAAGAGCACCGGGAGCCGCCCCTGCACCAGGACGGCCTGATCTGCCACCTGTTGAAAGCCGCCCAGGTGATGAACCGCACCCGTGGCCACGGTGCTTCCATTGGGCGTAGCAGAACCCACGTCATGGGAAACAGCCAGGTGCCAGGCGAAAAGATTCACCCCTACGACGAGCGCGAGCCCGATGAGCCAGCGCCTGCCGCGACGTGACGAACGCCGGGTTGTGCGCCGCGTGTCAGCCTGTATCGGACGGCGCTTCATAGAAGTCGGTACCCGGCGCTGCTGCTGTCGTGTTGCCATCGTTCGTGTATCTTCCTCTCGTGGTAGAAATTGCGGGCTCCCCTCGCATGCAGCCCGTCTCTGACAGTATAGTGGAGGTTTTTTCAGGATTCGTGTGAATAGCATGGGAAAATTCTCATGATTCTCGCGGCCTTCTCTGGTATAGTATGCGGAGGTCATCTGCATGCTATAGCACTCTGAAGCATTGCAGGGGCGAACAGGAAGGAAAACAGGAGAGGGAACACAGACACATGCACATTTTACTGGTCGAGGATGACGAGCGCCTGGCCAGACGTCTCGCGCGCGTGCTCACCGAAGAACGGCACACGGTTGAGGTGGTGGGCGACGGCAAGCAGGCCATTCTTCACGCGCAGGCAGGCGACTTCGATTGCCTGATCCTCGATATTCTGCTGCCCGAGATGAATGGGATCACCGTGTGTCGCTGGCTGCGTGCCCACGCCATCACCACCCCGATCCTCTTGCTCACCGCCTTAGACGAGATCCAGGACAAGGTGCGCGGGCTGGATACCGGGGCCGACGACTACCTGACTAAGCCGTTTTCCTTTGAGGAATTGCTGGCCCGTCTACGCGCCCTGGAGCGCCGCAACACGCCCGCCTTGCAGGTCACGACGCAGCTGCAGCTCGGCTCGCTCTCGCTCCACCTGCTCACGCGCGAGGTACAAGTGGATGCCGTGAGGATCGACCTGACAGTGCGCGAGTTTGCGCTGCTGGAGCACTTGCTACGCCACCCCCATCACGCGCTCACGCGCGCCCAGATCCTCGCCGCCGTCTGGCCGAGCGATACCGAGGTGAATACGACGATTGTGGATACTTACGTGCATTACCTGCGCACCAAAATCGAGGGCTACCCAGGCGCGCCAGCCGTGCGCACCATTCGCAGCATCGGCTACATGCTCACCATGCCAGCTCACGATGACGAGCATCCGTCGCCGGAGAAAGGAGCGAGCGCACCATGAAAGCACCCTCAAGCCACGCGCTCTTTCGCACGCTTGGATGGCGACTGACCGTGCTCAATGGAGCCGTCCTCTGCGCGATCCTGCTGCTGCTCTCTGGCGCACTATACCTGAGCGAAGTCGTGGCGACCGATGCCCAGATCAACCAGCTCCTCACTCAGACCGTGCAGCAAGAACGGGAAGAGGACCTGATGCAGATATTACAGAGCCGCCAACCGATCGTCGATCCTCCCCGTCCTTTCAGTCCCGCTCCGCTCCAGGCCTTTTTCTTGCTCATCGATACGCAGGGCCGAGTCCATGAAGGGACGAGCGCTCTGCTTGCCGGGCTCCCTGACCAGGAAGCGGTGCAACGGGTGCTGGCCACAGGAGCCACGGATATGCGCGAGCGTACGGTGGATGGGTTCCACCTTCGTCTGGAGACGGTACCTGTGCTCGACCGGACAGGCAAGCCCACAGGCGTCATCCAGGTCTACGTCTCGCTCGCGGGACGCGATGCCGAACTGGAGCGACTGCTGCTGGTCTTGCTGGGAGGAAGTGCACTGGCAATGGGCATCGCGACCCTGGGCGCCCGTTTCCTGGCTCTTCGTGCGCTCGTGCCCATTCACCGGGCCTTTGCACAGCAAGAGCAATTTGTGGCCGATGCGTCTCATGAACTGCGTGCGCCACTCACCTTGCTGCAGGCCGATGTAGAAGTGTTAAAGCGGGCACTCGAGCCACTCCCACCGGCTGGTTCGGATGCCGAACAGAGACAGGGAACAGGCGGCAGCAATGTATCGGACGATCCCGCCGTGGTGCTCTTCCTCAGCTCTGCTGACCTGGAGGTTATCGACGAGATGCACGCGGAGATCGGACACATGCGTACACTCATCGGCGACTTACTCACCCTGGCCCGCTACGATGCCGGTAGACATCCGTTCGACCTGCAGGTGGTGGAGCTCGCGCCGCTACTCACCTCGATCGTCGAACGGCTCTCCTCGCACGTCACCCAGAAGCATCTCTCGCTCTCCCTGCAACTCCCGGATGACCTATCTTCCCTGACCGTTGTGGGCGATCCAGCAGCGCTTCGTCGCCTCTTCCTGGCGCTCCTGCACAATGCGATCACCTATACCCCGGCAGGCGGACAGATCTGGCTGGGGGCAAATCCGGTGGCTGGGACAGGGATCGAGATCACCGTTCGCGATACGGGTAGAGGGATTGCTCCCGATGACCTTCCCCACGTGTTCGCGCGGTTCTACCGCGCCGACAAGGCAAGGACTCGCCATCCTCCCGTGGCTGACGAGACGGGGCTAGGAGGAACAGGGCTTGGGCTGGCGATCGCGCAGTCCATCGTCGAGCGCCACGGAGGCATCATAACGGTCTACAGCGCTGGAGAAGGGCAAGGAAGCACCTTCACGGTAGTCTTGCAGCGGACTTCTTTCCGCCCAGTTGCCAGCGGCGCAGCTTCAGCAGATACAGGGTAGCGCTTTCCTGCCCGATCTCCCTCGCGCGCTGCTTGGCCTCCCTCATGGGAGATGTGCCAGATGGTTTCCTTGAACAGCATCTGGTATGTTCTCTGTGAGGAGAAAAGAGGCGAGTGTCTGACTCGCCTATTAGTCACCTACTATTACCTGCTATTGGCCGTTGCTTCTTACATATCGGTGCATCATGCCCTCGGTGATCGCTTTGACGCCCTCTGGTCCGCGCAAGTGCAGCCAGATGGATCCTCGCTTCGGCTCGAAGACCAGCGCGAACGTGAAAAAGGGGCCGCACCCTCGCTCAAGGGTGATGAATTGCCTGAGCGTGTCCGCCCAGCTGTTATCTTCGGGAAAGCGGAGGGCATACCCACCGGCCAGTTCGTTCACCTGCTGTACATACTGGAAGAGATTGTTGACCTCTTCGTTTCGCCTCGCTTGCTCTGACCCGGATATCGTGCAAGCAAGTGGCACCTTCTCAATGATCAATTCTCCGTTCTGTACCATAGCTCTTAACGCCTTTCTTTCATTCTCGCTTCAACGAGCACACCTAGTACTCGTCTGTCTTTCAGCACAGAATTTAAAGTGTACTTTAAGTCAAGACTCTTGGTCGGTCAAATGATGACAACCTTGTGAAATTGCGGTAAGGTGTATGCATGGAAGAACAGCTTACTGTCACGACGGAACGAGTGGATGATATTCCGGTCTTACTGGCAGACAACGCATGCTGTAGGTCCTGGATCTGTTGGGCCTGCTTGTGACCACCCAACCTACGGCAGTAATCAAGCGTTTGCACGAAGAGGCCTCGTTGTAATTGTTGGTTGACATCAGCAACCCGTCGTGAGTATACTACGTGCGGGAAAACTGTTCTTGTTCTCATCGGGTGGCCTCAGGTCGAGGCAGAATAGGGAAGCCGGTGCAAATCCGGCGCAGTCTCACGCGCTACTGTAACTGGTGAGCAACTCATCCTCTCACGATGAAGAGAGCCAGCCACTGTTCTGAATTGAATGGGAAGGCGGACTGAGAAGCGTTTGG
>WNGL01014398.1_pt1 | contig 12491 bp, 10 predicted proteins | sample 5400591 | NCBI WGS metagenome assembly WNGL01 (sample SAMN13153377, study PRJNA577476) | soil metagenome | isolation source: 80 cm soil or saprolite under Garry oak tree replicate 1 | place: USA:California | collected 2016-06-15
TCGCGGGTTGCGGCAACAAGACTATGGCAATCGTCGACATGCGGAGCGGAAAACTTATCGCGAGTCCGGCCGTGGGTGCCGGCGTCGACGCCGCTGGATTCGATCCGGCCACTCAGCTCGCCTTCACGTCGAACGGAGAGGGTACGATTACCGTCATCCACGAGGACACGCCGGACAAGTACACTGTCGTCGAGACAGTGCCCACTCAGCGCGGCGCACGGACGATGGCGGTCAACCCGAAAACGCATCGCCTCTACACGGTAACGGCCGAGTTCGGACCGGCGCCCGCGCCGACCGCGGATCGCCCGCGACCTCGCCCGCCAATGATTCCGGGCACGTTTGTGGTTCTCGAGCTGGATCGCTAGTAAGGGCAGTACTCTGGCGCGACTCCGACTCGATGTGTCGCGCTCACTCCAATAGCGCCATCAACTGCGCCAGAATCCGCTCCGTCATTCCCCAGATCACGTGGTCCTGATGGCGAAAGACGCGCGCGTTGATCTGAATCCCACGAGCAAAAACTGTATCTTCGCGCCACGATTCTGTGTGGGCGAGTGAGCCGAACGGAATCCAGAACGCCAAAGCAATCTCCGCGCTGAAAGCCAATGGGGCCGTGTGATCGAGCAAGGCGACATACGGCCGAACAAGGATGGCGGGCAGCCTTACAGTTCGGGGACGCAGATCATCGAGCGATCCGATTATTTGACCGTCGCGGAGGAGATCGATCCCTGTCTCCTCGCGCGTTTCCCTGATCGCTGTTTCGGCCAGCGATGTGTCGCTCGCTTCTTCCCGCCCGCCGGGAAAAGCGATCTGACCACTCCACGGATCGCCCGAAGACCAGCGCGACAGCGGCTCGTCGCACACCCTCCTCGGCCGCAACTGTTACTGCGCGGCGCGACTCCAAAGCGGCGCGCAGCTTCTGGATCGCAGGATTGGCGAGGAGCGTCGCCAGTCCATCCACACCGCCACCTCTTTGGACTTCGCTCACATCATTGCGGCGTCGCGTTGCGGACGAAGAACTTTGCGGTCTCCGACACGACCTTCTCCAAAGCGGGTGGCACTTCGTTCAGTGGATGCTTTGCGTCAAAGCCATGATTCGCATCCCTGATGAGACGAAGCGTGCTCACTCCTCGCGACAGCGAGTGAAGATGCTCCGCCTCGGAGCTGGGTACTGTCTCGTCCGCTGTCCCGTGAACTATGAGCCACGGCACTCTTACTTTCGCCGCCGCAGCTTCGATGTTGAGCTTCGTCGTTGCGTGCAGCTCGACATCATCCAACAAGTCCGTGTCGAGACGCATCACCTGTCCCGTGCGTGAGTTCGTGATCTCGGTGTAGCCGCGCTTGCGCCAGGTGATGACATTCTCGGGCAACCATCGGTTCGGATACGAGATCGCCGACCAGGTGACGAGTGAATTCACATTCGAGTCCGCGGCTGCGGTGTAAATGATTGCGGTTCCCCCACCGCGTGAGTGTCCGAACAGACCGAATTTTCCGTTGATCCACTTCTTTCTCCGCGCTAGGTCCTCGACGAGCTCGAGGTCATCGAGCTCTCTCGAGAACGTGTTGCCGGCAAAGGCTTCTGCCTCGGTGAACGTTTCACGATCGGCTCCGATTCCACTGCCCGAGAAATCGAAGGTGATCGCGGTGAGCCCGTCCTGGGCGAGCCTCCGCGCGAGGTAGGGAAAGAAGGCCCAATGCGCGAATCCTTTGAACCCGTGACAGATGATGACGGAGCCGTGAGGAGATTCCGCCCTGAAAACTTCACCGCGAATGGTCAGTCCGTCCTTGCACGGAATCTCGAACGTCTCCGCCTTGATCGCGCTTACGCTGGTCATCCCTCGATCTCGCCGTTGATCTCAGCCCACCCCTGAATTCCGCGAGCCATCGATGCGATGTTCTCGTAGCCCATCTGCTTCATCGTCAGCGCGGCAAGCGCAGAGCGATTTCCACGCGCGCAGTAAATCACGACTCGCTGACTCCGGTCGATCAATGCCTCGACTTTTGTCTCCAGATTTCCCCGCGGCAGGTGGATCGCCTGCGGCAAACGCCCGAGATTCCATTCATTGGGCTCTCTGACGTCGAGATATACGACCGGGTCGTTCCGCGCTTGCATCTCGCGCACCTGCTTCGGCGTCACTTCTCCTATCTGCTGCTTCGCTTCGTCGATCAGATCCTGCCCGGTCTTTAGAGTCATGAGATTCGTCAGGATGTATAGGATGTGATGGTGAGAGTGCGCGTTCCGGTGTCGAGCGCTGCCATCGCGCCGAGGGGGACGGTCCACTGCTGATCGATGTGTCCGACTGGAATACCGGCGATGCAGGGCACACCCAGCTCGTCGGAGATCTCACCCAGTACGTCGTCAAAGCTGCGGTTTCCGCCGCCACCACCTCCGTCGTCCGAACACTTAACGCACGCACCGAAAGCAATCGCCTTACACCCATTCAGCGCCCCCGAGAGCTTGAGCTGCTGCAACATCCGATCGACGCGGTACACGGGTTCGTTGATGTCTTCGAGAATCAGGATTCCGTCGGTTAGATCCGACATGAACGCAGTTCCGCAAAGAGATGCCAGCACCGCCAGATTGCCGCCCACGACTCTCCCCTCAGCAGCGCCGGGATTGATCTCCCGCGCATTGGCTGCGGTGCCGCACGAATCCCTTTGGCTGACGACCGCACGCTGAAAAGAATCGCGCGAGAAATCGCTCATCAGTTCCCGCGCGGTTGGTCCGTGATACGTGATGACTCCGCATTTTCGCTGCACTGCGGCGTGGAGCGCGGTGATGTCGGAGTAGCCGATGATTGCCTTCGGTGTCTTCGATATCGCGTCGTAATCAATGCCCGACAGGATGCGAATGATTCCGTAACCACCGCGCAGACACCACAGCGCATCGATCTCCGGATCGCGCAGCGCGCTGTTGATGTCGTTCAGTCTGTCGCGGTCGTTCCCGGCCAGGTATCCGATACGCTCCGTGGCGTGCGGCGCGACGACTGCCTTCCAACCGAGCTTACGAACGTTTTCCTCTGCGCGGGGAAGATCTTCAGCTTTTTGCAGTGGACCGGCGGGAGCAATGAGCGCTACGCGTGCGCCGGACTCGAGCGGTTTCGCGCGACGAAAATGTTTTGCTGGCACGAAATCCTAATTGTGGCGCGAATTACGCAGTGAGTTTGGTGCTTGCATGTCCCTAATATGGCACATGCGTTGCTTTTGTCGCTGCGCCAGTAACGAACAACTCCGGAGGGTAGCAGAATGGCTGGTACGGAAGAGAAGTTTGGTGCGAAGGGCGGTGGCGGATCTGGAGGTGGCGGATCCGGCGGCGGCCGTCCCGGCGGTGGAGGTGGCGGCATGGGCGGCGGTGGTTCTTCCGGCGGCCAAGGCGGAGGTGGCGGCGGTCGCCCGGGTGGCGGTGGTGGTGGTGGACAAGGTGGTGGCGGTGGTGGACGTCCTGGCGGCGGTGGTGGAGGCGGGGGCGGCCAAGGTGGAGGTGGAGGTCGACCCGGCGGCGGTGGTGGACAGGGCGGCGGTGGTGGTGGTAAACCCGGCGGCGGTGGTGGACAAGGTGGTGGCGGTGGCGGCAAGCCTGGTGGTGGCGGCGGCGGACAAGGTGGTGGAGGTGGCGGCAAGCCTGGTGGTGGCGGTGGCCAAAGTGGTGGAGGAGGAGGTATGGGAGGTGGAGGCGGCGGTGGCCGTCCCGGTGGGCGGTGGCCGTCCCGGTGGAGGAGGAGGGGGCGGCGGAAAAGTTTAACACTTCCCGTTTCTGCGGGGCGTCGCAAAGTCGCGGCGCCCCTTTTCGTTGATGCGATATTTCGCCGCGTTTCTGTGGTCTTTGCCGTGGATCATCCCCCCGCTTATCACCTACGTCCGACTGCGACACTCGCGCTCGCTCGACGATGAGAGCAACGATACTCCCGAAAATCCGCAGCTCGTGACCGTGATCGTCCCCGCCCGCAATGAAGCGCACAACATCGGACGTTGTGTGACGTCGATTCTTTCGACGACCTATCCGAATCTTGAGCTCGTCGTCATCGACGATGCTTCCACCGACGGCACAGCAGATGTCGCGCGCAAAGCATCAGGCGGTGACTCGAGGGCGCGCATCGTACGGAACTCACCGCTTCCCGACGGCTGGTTTGGAAAGCAGTGGGCCTGCGCTACCGGCGCGAAGGTCGCGCGCGGGCACATTCTCCAATTCACCGATGCCGACACGGTGCATGGTCGTGATCTCGTAACTCGCTCCATCAACGCAATGCGTCGCAACAATGCCGATCTCTTTTCCATCGCTGGCCGCCAGGAGCTCGGCGGATTCTGGGAGAAAGTGATTCAGCCTCAGATCTTTACGATTCTGTCGATGCGCTATGGCGGCACCGAGTCAGTGAATCAATCGGGGCGGGTGAACAACAAGATCGCGAACGGGCAGTGCATGTTCGTCAAGCGCGAGAGCTACGACGCGATCGGCGGGCACGGAAGTGTGCGCACGTCCGTAGCGGAGGACCTTCTGCTCGCACAACGCTTCTTCGCCGCGCGCAAGCGAGTGGTCCTGATGCTCGGCATCAATCAGCTGTCGACACGCATGTATGCGTCGCTCGGCGAGATCATCAGCGGCTGGCGGAAGAACGTGTTCGCCGGCGGACTCGATTCCGTACCGTTCGGAAAGATGGGTCGGACCTTATTCCCCCTTGTCCTGGTCTTGCCGCCATTGCTGGAGCTGCTGCCAGTACTGGCGCTCGTGCTAGCGGGATTCGGGATGACAGCAGGCAGCACGTTACTGTCGTGGGCGGTGATTTCGTACGCGGCAACGTTGCTGTGGTGGGTCGTCGCCTACATCACCGTAGGTGAGAATCCACTTTATGCGCTCGCCTACCCCCTCGGAGCGCTCGCGCTTCTCTACATCTTCGTTTCGGCGGTAATTCGCGGACGTCGCGTGAGCTGGAAGGGACGAACGTACATCTCGCAGTGATTCGCGCGGCGTAGCCACCAAACGATGCAAGGCGTCCAGCACTGCATCGTTAGCGTCGGCGTGTGCAAAGCCTCGAGCGCGCCGCCGCTCTCCTTCGGGGCGCGACATCGCTCGACGGACTCGCGGCAATTCTCTACGAGCTGGGATTCTCCGCGCCGGCCCTTCCACTCGACGACAAAGCCCGGCTGGCGCTCGGACTGTGCGCTGACACACGCGCAGCAAGCATAGCTAAGGGAAAGGGCTGCCTGCGCGGACTGGCTCTCGAGCTGAATGGTGACGCCGACTCTCGCCAGACTCTCAAGGCCATCGCACGCGCACTCTCCAGAAACAGCCCACAGCTGCTATGGATCATAGTTTCGAGAGGAGTTGCGACGGCCGACGTGGCCATCGTCTCCTGGTATTCGGCGCGCTCACGCACGCGCGTCGTCTCTCTCATGTACAACCGCGATCGGCTCGCCGCGAGCGACGCAGAAACGCTCTGCTCCCTCTCAGCCGGCGCTACCGACTCCGATCTACTCACTCACGCGCGTTGGCTCGACGTCCTCGGTCGCGAGGCAATCACCAGGAGATTCTTCACCTCACTTCAGGAAGTCATCGACGAGATGACTGAGTCACTGAGCGGTCGAGCAAGCGAGGTGGAGCGGAATGAGCTCGCTCTGCTCTACGTCTCGCGTCTCATCTTCCTCTCGTTTCTGGAGAGCAGGGGCTGGCTCGACGGCGACTTCGGATTTCTGATCAACGGATATTCACGCTGCATTTCCGACGGCGGGCGATACCAGCGGAGAGTGCTCGAGCCCCTTTTCTTCGGAACGCTCAACACGCCTGTGCGCTCCCGATCCGCGCGAGCGAGGGAGTTTGGTCAAATCCCATTTCTCAACGGCGGACTCTTCGCGCGTTCCCATCTGGAGAAGCAGCGTCGCAACTGTGTTTTCACAGACGAAGCGTTCGGCAAAGCGTACGGCTCCGTTCTTTCTCACTACCGCTTCAGTGGACGCGAAGATGCCGCTGACTGGTCCGAAGCCTCAATCGATCCTGAGATCCTGGGCAAGACGTTCGAGACTCTCATGGCGCCGCCCGAGCGCAAAAGCGCCGGCGCGTTCTACACACCGCAGCATCTCGTCGAGGATGTCACTCGGCACGCGCTCGCCTCGCTACCCGATACAGAGAATGAAATTGATAGACTTCGCCAAATCAGGGTGCTAGATCCGGCATGCGGTTCGGGGGCGTTTCTCGTGCACATGCTCGAGCGGATCGCGGCGCTTCGCAAGGAGTTTGGTGAATCCGGCTCGATTGCCGAGATTCGCCGTCGAGTACTCACCTCCTCGATCTTTGGCGTCGACCTGAATCCAATTGCCGTCTGGCTCTGCGAGCTCCGCCTGTGGCTGTCGATCGTAATAGAGACCGGCGATGCGGATCCGATGCGGATCGCCCCGCTGCCCAATCTCGACCGACACATCCGGGTTGGCGATTCACTGGCGGGCAGAGCGTTCGATGATCGCGGAGTTGCGACAAGTAGAAAAAAAATTGTTGGCCTTCGCAGTCGCTATGCGAGGGCCGTGGGACCAAGAAAGCGCACACTCGCCCGCGCACTCGACCGCCTCGAGCGTACTACCGCAATTGACTCGCTGGTCCGCAACCGAACCCGCCTGGCCGCAAATCGAAAGGAGATTCTCATCGGGCTGCGCGCCAGAGATTTGTTTGGTGATCGTCATCCGCCGGGCGCCGAAGCACGAATGCGTCTCGCCGACATTCGTTCAGGTCTCAGAGAAATCACTCGGCAGGTAAAAGCCTTAAAGGCCGGTGCCGCGCTTCCCTTCTCGTTTGCTGCGCATTTCTCCGACGTCGCTGCTGCGGGCGGATTCGATGTGATAATCGGCAATCCACCCTGGGTTCGTGTACACAACATTCCTGAATCCTCGCGTGAGCGGCTGAGACGCGATTTCGCCGTATATCGAAATGCTGCCTGGGAAAGTGGCGCGACAATCGCCGGCGCTGGGCGCGGATTCGCAGCACAAATCGATCTGGCAGCCTTGTTTGTCGAGCGATCGTGCGAGCTACTGCGACCGGGCGGAGCGATGGCGCTTCTTCTTCCTGCGAAGTTGTGGCGGTCGCTGGCCGGCGGTGGCGTCCGCCGGTTGCTGCTGGATCGCACCGAGGTAGTTGCGCTCGAGGATCTCAGCGAATCGCACACACAGTTCGACGCCGCTGTTTATCCGTCGCTTCTGGTGGCGCGCCGACGCACGGATCGCGCTGATTCCAGTCCCAATGTCTCGACGATCACCACGGTCGATGCTGCGGAGCAAGGCACACTCCGTTGGACATGCCTGCCTGACGCGTTCGCGTTTGATCGCACACCTGGCAGTCCGTGGGTACTGATTCCGCCACAAGCCCGAGCGGCGTTCGATAGAGTTGCAAGAGCTGGAGTGCCCTTCTTTCAGAGCACCTTCGGCCGACCGCTTCTCGGAGTGAAGACCGGGTGCAACCGCGCTTTCATTGTCGCGATCGACTCCATTGATGGTGACGTCGTCCGCATATCAGCGGGCGATAGAACTGCGCTGATCGAGCGGCACATGCTGCGTCCGCTCGCCCGGGGTGAGTCGCTCGAGAAATGGACGTTGAGAGGTTCCCGCGAGTACATGGTATGGACCCACGATGAGAACGGGCGACCTCTACGGTCGCTGCCTCCTCTCGCGCGTCGTTGGCTGCTTCCGTTCCACGACGCTTTGAGCGAGCGAAGTGATCTTCACGGACTCCCATGGTGGTCTGTGTTCCGCACCGAGAGCGCGAATACCTCGCGGCCGCGACTGATCTCGGCCGACTTCGGATTGACGCCGCGTGCAGTTGTCGTCGAAGCTGGGGATCCGCGCGTCGCACTCAACAGTTGCTACGTCGTGAGCTGCCCCACCAGCCTGGATGCCCACGCGCTTGCAACGCTCCTCAACAGTTCCCTGGCCGCCGCTTGGCTCAACTCACTCGCCGAACCGGCGCGCGGTGGTTATCGGCGGTACCTCGGCTGGACGTTGTCCCTGTTTCCGATTCCTCGCAACTGGAATCGTGCGCGCGTTTTGTTGGCGGCGCTTTATGAGCGGGCAATACGTGATGATCTCCCGTCTGACGCTGAGATACTGAGCGCCGCACTGGACGGCTACGAGCTGGATCTCGTCGATGTGCAGGCTCTCCTCTCCGGGGCCGTCGACTGCGATTAGCGGCCGCTGCAGACGTACGCTCACGGATCGCGCGACTTGTTCTCGCGGACCCTCCTTCGTCACAGCCCCGACTTGGAACCATCACACTGCAGCCGCATCAGGTTTCCGCGGTTGAGCGGTTGAAAGCGGCTCTGGATCAGTTCAATGGCGCGCTGCTCTGCGACGACGTTGGGATGGGCAAGACTTACGTCGCAACGGCCATCGCACAGACCTTCTCACACTGCCTCGTCATCGCGCCAGCTGCGCTTGTCTCAATGTGGCGCGATGCGCTCACTGCGACCGGCACCGTCGCGGAGATAATGACTTTCGAGGCGCTGAGCCGCGTGGACGCAGCTGACTCGCGCCCCCAACCAATAGTCTCAGAGCAAGAGCGCCATGACTTGATTGTCGTCGACGAAGCCCACCACGCGAGAAATCCCTCAACGAACAGATATTTCGCGTTGGCGTCACTCGCTCGAGGAGCTCGAGTGCTCTTGCTGACCGCCACACCGATTCACAATCGGCGCGTGGATCTGGTAGCGTTGCTTTCGTTGTTCCTTGGATCGAGGGCGCGCGCGATGACCTCGGCCGAGCTTGCCCTCTGCGTTGTTCGCCGCGATCACGCACAAACTGCGCTGTCGTCCGGGATTCCTGCTGTCGCACCGACACAACATCACCAGCTCTCCGATAGCCCAGGAGTTGTCGATGAATTGATGAATCTCCCGCCGCCTCTGCCTGTTCGTGATGGCGGACTCGGCGGGACTCTGATCGGTCGCGGTTTGGTTCATCAGTGGGCGTCGAGCGAGGCCGCGCTACTCGAGGCAGTTCGAAGACGCATCGCTCGCGCGTTGGCACTCAGCGCATCGCTGGAGGCGGGTACTTATCCCAGTGCGCGCGAGCTCGAGATCTGGACTTATGGAGAGGGAGCGCTGCAATTGGGATTCCCCGAGCTATTAGCCCATCCCGGCGTCGGACATGGTGTGCTTCTCGAGACAGTTCAGGCACACCTCCACGCGTTGCAGAAATTCCTTAGCTGGTCCTCTGCTGCGACCGCGCTCGACGCCGAGCGCGCTGACATCGTCGCGGAAATCAGGAAGGCGCATGCCGGCGCAAAGATCGTCGCCTTCGCTCAGTACTCCGAGACGGTGTCGATGCTCTTTCGCCGATTATGTGGTAGCGGGCGCGTGGCAATGCTCACATCTCACGGTGCGAGGATAGCCGGCGGTGCGCTCAGTCGCAGCGAAGCAATCGGTCATTTCGCTCCTGCTGCGAGTCACTTCGCCCCCACCGGGCCAGCCGAGGCAATCGACTTGTTGATCACGACGGATCTGCTGAGCGAGGGAGTGAATTTGCAGGACGCCGAAGTGGTCGTGCACTTGGACATCCCGTGGACACAGGCGCGAATGGAGCAGCGTGTCGGCCGCGCCGCCCGCATGAGATCACAGCACGCTACAGTTCACGTTCACCTGCTGCGTCCGCCGCGCAGCGCCGCTGCCATACTCGAGAATGAGATGATTGTGCAGCGCAAGTGGGACTTGGCGCGAAGCGCGGTCGGGACCAGCGCAGCAAACCCGTTGTCCGACAAGACGTCGCGCGACACCGCCCCTATCGAGAGCGCGCCCGCCAAAACCGAGAGACTCCGCTCGATCCTCGAGAGTTGGCTTACGTCCGACGGTAAGCCATCTGCCGACGACACGCTGGTCGCAACCGTCAGCGCGCCCAGCTCAGGTTTCATCGCGGCTATTTCGACTGAGCACCAGACTCAACTACTCGTCGAGATTGCCGGTGAGGTATCGGCCGACGTCGACGCACAAATTGAAGCGTGTACGTGCGCCGGCGGTGAGGAGGTCTGCACCGATTTCGCTGATTACGAGGGCGCTGTTCGGACAATTCTGACATGGCTCACTCACCAGAGCGCGTCCGTAGCGGCAGGTGTTGGAGGATCCAGCGCAGTGCGACGCAAGCATCTGACAAATCGCATCGACTCAGCGATTCAACGAGCGTTGCCCCACCTGCGATCGGCACGATCGATTACTGCCGCTCGCGCCCGACGAATCGCGACGACGCAGCAATCCGCCGCGGTCGAGCGCGAGCTTGATGCGCTACAGCATTCCGAGATGCCTGACGACGCGTGGCTGGAGGCAGTAGCACGACTCGGATCGAGTGATGCTGGCCCAGGCCAGGCGACGAATTCCAACAGGTCGCCTGGTATTCGCGCAATTCTTTTGATGCGCCGCGTCTAGCAGCTCGTCGCTCGCGTGCGATCGTCAGACCGCGTCGATTTCGCTCGCGGCCCGCTCGAGAATTTCCTTGATTTTCTTGATTTGCTCAGGCGATCTCGATGACCTGGATGCGTAGACCGCGCGTCCAACGTTCTTGAACCCGCGATGCACGTCCATCATCGGCTCACCAAAGATGCTTTGCGCGAAGTCCGCGATCTTTGAGAAGATGTCGTCGATCAGTGGCTGATTCTCGGCGAGATACTTCCGGCCTTCATCGGTAATCTCGTAGATCTTCTTACCGCCTTCCTCGGGTCTCGCCCGCGCGTAGCCCAGGTCCTCGAGCATCGTCAGCGTTGGATAGACCGTTCCCGGGCTCGGTGAATACATCCCGCCAAACCGTTCCTCGATCTCCTTGATGATCTCATAACCGTGCCGCGGCTTCTCGTCGAGAAGGCGAAGGATCACGAACTTCAGGTGACCCTGATCGAACATCCTTCCACCGCCGAACGGCCCGCCACGCGACTTGCTCCGCGCACCCCAGAACGACCCGGCGTCAAATCCAAAGTTCTCCGGCCGTGCCCCAAACGCCCACGCGAACCCCCTCGGCCCACAGTATCTTTCGTGCATCGAACTGGTCCTCCCTTGGTTGCGTCATCGAGCCAGCTAGGCGCCAACAAGCGCCTACGATATTACTGGCGATATATCTTTCGTCGAGAAGTTATATCGGGCGATATATCGGCGCAAGGCCGTGTGTTTGACCTTCCCAGCTGTTGAGCTGCAAAGCTGCGCCGGTCATGGTTTCAGCGGCGACCATTGCATTCACTATCGCTTCCTCCGTCGCTTGCACCGTTGCGTAGAAGAGCGGATTCATTCTGGCGTTGGGAAGCAGCTGCGCTCGCACGACTCCGGTGTCTTGCGCCGCCAGCGGGTTTGCTGTCGAGAATGCGATGATCAAATCTCCGGAGCTGTTTTCGCCCTTTCCCCCTGTAACACCGACTCCAAGTGCGGCTCTCACTGCGAGGCGGTGCAGCTGGTTTGGAAGCAGTGGCGCATCCGTAGCAACCACCACGATTATCGAACCCATTCCGTCCTGCCGGGCGTCGGTGGCCCTCAGTGCCGTTGCGCTGCACGGTCTCATACGGCCCGCCCCAGGAATTGTCTGACATGGAGTGAGATCGGTGATCTCGCGACCCACGGGAACGCCGGCAATGCGCAGCTCACTCCTCCGTCCAGCATTGCACTGAACGAGAACACCAACGATGTAACCGCCACTCTGCGCATCCAGCTTGCGCGAAGAGGTGCCGATCCCGCCCTTGAAGCCGAAGCACACCATCCCCGTTCCGCCTCCGACTCCTCCTTCGGTTACAGGTCCGCTAATCGCTCCATCGAGGGCGCGAATCGCGTGTTCCGGCTTCACGTGAAAGCCGTTCACATCGTTCAACAGACCATCGTAGGTTTCCGCAACAACCGGCAACGCCCACGGCTGTCCAGTCGGTCGACGTACCATCCAGTCGACGATCGCATCGCGGACCACACCGACGCTGTGCGTGTTGGTGATGGCCACCGGTCCTTCGAGAAAACCGGATTCCTGCACCCACGTGGTTCCGGTCATCTCGCCATTTCCGTTGAGCGCAAACCAGCCAGCGAAAACCGGATCGGTGGACGCGCGCCCGCGGGGCAGGATGACCGTAACTCCAGTCCTCACCGGACCGCTTCCAACTACGAGTTTTCCCTCACCCGAGATCAGCGTTACCTGACCAACCTCAACACCTGAGATGTCGGTAATTGCGTTGAGTGGTCCTGGCGTCCCATCAAATGGTACGCCAAGCTCGCGAGCACGTGGCTTTGCCTGGGCGTGTACCTGAAAGGCAAAACCGGAAATCGAGACAACCATCATTGAGATGAGCAACCGCAGGCGCAGGCACATGCACATGGGATTTCCTCCGAAACAGGATTCAGAGACGGCGCGCCTAAAACCTGCGGCGGCAAGTCGCAATAATACGCTCTTAAACCCAACGAATCCAACTACTTAGGGGTCAAGGTAAAAAACAGACTGTCGGGCTTGCATCTTGCCGCTCTCGCACTAGCTGGTGCATTCGCGCACCACGACGGGCAACCGGAAATCTGACGTCA
>WNGL01007889.1_pt1 | contig 12489 bp, 9 predicted proteins | sample 5400591 | NCBI WGS metagenome assembly WNGL01 (sample SAMN13153377, study PRJNA577476) | soil metagenome | isolation source: 80 cm soil or saprolite under Garry oak tree replicate 1 | place: USA:California | collected 2016-06-15
CGGGAGACGCGCGGTGAGCCGTTCCGGTGCGCCGCTCCGCGTGGGTGACGAGATCACGCTGGAGATCGCCGACCTGGCTTTCGGCGGCCGCGGCGTGGCACGCGTCACCGGCTTCGTGGTCTTCGTGAAGGGGGCCCTCCCCGGGGAGAGCGTCCGCGTGCGCCTGGGACGCGTGAAGGCGGGCTACGCCGAGGGGGACTGCCTCGAGGTCCTGCGCCCGTCTCCGGATCGGGTCGCCCCGCCCTGCCGGCACTACGGAGAGTGCGGCGGCTGCGATCTTCAGCACCTGTCGCCGCCGGCTCAGGCGGACGCGAAGCGCCGGCAGGTGATCGCGATACTGCGCAGGGTCGGGGGGCTCGACGAACCCCCGGTGGAGGACGCGCCTCAGGTGGGGGAGCCGACCCTGTACCGGTTCGGGATGGATTTCGACTGGGGAATCGGCCCCGGAGGGCGGCCGGCGCTCGGGCTCCACCGCGCCGGACATCCAGCCGAGATCGCGCCGATCCAGCGATGTCTTCTCATGCCGGAAATGGCGAACGAGATCCGCCTCTTCGTCGGGCGGAGGGCGGAGGCGCTCCGCCTGCAGGCCTGGGACCCGAAGCGGCGGCGTGGCCTGCTGCGCCGGGTCGGGATCCGGATGGCGCGTTCCACCGGCGAGATCCTGGTGATCCTGGAGACCGGACGCGGGGATCCGCCCGGCCTCCTGCGGCTCGCGCGGGATCTCCCCCGGGCCTTCCCCCGCGTCGTCGGCGTGGTCCGCCGGGAGTGCGATCGTCACGACCGTCCATCGGGGGAATCGATCCTGCAAGGCCGCGACTATCTCTTCGAACAGGTGGAGGGGGACCGGTTGAAGGTCCCGGCGTGGACCTTCTTCCAGCCGAATGCCGCCGCGGCGGGGGCGCTGCGTGCGGCCGTCCTGGAGGCGCTCGTCCCGGGCGCGGGGCAGGCGATCCTCGAGCTCTACTGCGGGGTCGGTCTGTTCACGCTGCCGGTGGCGCGGACGGTGCGGCAGGTCGTGGCGGTCGACCTGTCGCGGGAAGCGGTATCGGCGGCCCGGGACAACGCGGCGAGCGCGGGGCTTTCGAACACGCGTTTCCTGTGCCGCGGGGTCGTCGACGCGCTGCCGGGACTCCTGCAGGAACTGTCCTGGGACGCCATCCTTCTCGACCCTCCGCGCACGGGGCTCGCGCCCGCAGCGGTCGAGGCGATCGTGAGGGCGGGTCTCCAGCGGGTGGTCTATGTGTCGTGCGATCCGGCGACGATGGCCCGTGATCTCAGGCTGATGTTGCGTCATGGCGGGATGAGCCTGCGCTCGGTGAAAACTCTCGACCTCTTCCCCCAGACGCACCACGTGGAATGCGTGGCGCGGCTCGAGCGGCTATGCGTCTGAGACGCGGCCCCCGCAGCGTCAGCGCGCGGCGCGCCGGGCGGTGCCCTGGGAGCCCCGCAGCTTCAGCACACCCGATGAGACCAGGTTGAACAGCAGCGAGGAACACTCGAATTCGCCCTGGCGCGACAGGTTCGAGATCTCGCCGATCGTCCGCGCGCCATCGATCAGCGCCAGGATCTTCTTGTCCTCGGCACCGAGATCGGGCCGGGCGGCCACGGCCGCGGGCCCGAGGACGGGCTCGAGGACCACCGAGTCGTCGGGGAACAGGGTGCGAATCTTCGCCCACTCGTCGAGGCGGTGTATCCCTTCCATGATGATCTTGGTGGTGGACATCGACAGCGTGATCTTCTCCTTGGCGTCCGATTCGCCCTCCAGGAACTCGAAGAATCCGGTGCGCCAGTGGAACAGCGAATAGACGATCTCCAGAACCTGCTGCTTCACCGCCCACAGCAGCTGGTCGGCGGTGATGAACCCCATGCGCACCATCACCTTCCCGTGACGCGTGGTCTCGTCAATTTTGGAGGCCGACACGGCGTTCTGCTCGGGCGTGATGATCCCCTTGCGGACGAGGAAGTTGCCCAGGCTGTCGCGGACGGAGTTCGAGCGCGCGAAGACGATTTCGCCCAGCTCCCAGTGCAGGGAGCGCGTTTCGGCGCCGCGCGCCAGCTTCAGGACGCCGCCCTTTTTCGACATGCCGAGGAGGTTGAAGATGTCGGCGAGGTTGATGGCGCTCATGTCGCCGCTCAGGATTGTCTTTCCCGGCATCCCGCTCTCCGTCAGACGGCCGGGCCGGCGGTGTCAATCCGCCGTCCCCCGATGGGCCTTGATACAATGCTGTATCCGCGCCGCAAGGCGCCCGAATTGACCTTGACAGCCCCTGGACCTCCCCGTACACTTAGCCCGCGTCCGGGGTGCGTGATCGCTCCAAGTGACTGATTCTCAGGGGGTCTGGAACGACGTCGGGCCGGGATTCCGGCGCCCCCGGTTGTGTCGTTCAAGAGTGTCGGCACTCCATCGTTCGTCCCGTCCCGAGACCGGCAGCACGACTGAAACGCGAGCCGCGCGGACCCCGCGGCAAAGGCCATGAACGCTCCGGAGGTCGTGAACTGATGATGTCGAAGCGGACTCCCTCAGCGCTCGTTTCGATCGCACTGCTTGCCGTCCTGGCGTGTAGCAAGACGGCGGACACGGCCCCGGAACGGAGGATTTTCGGCAGTCCGCCCACTATCGAGACCGTCACCCCAATTTTCAACCCTCAAGCTCCCGTCGATTGTGACTTCACCGACATCGTGAACGCTCTTGTTTGCAACTTCGGGTTCCTGGACGCGCAGCCGCAGACCGGCAGGGGCTGGACGAAAGCAGTCGATCCGAACGATCCCAACAAAACGATCGTCGTCTTCAGTGACGTCCCGACGACGGTGCCAGGCACCTTCATCGAGGGAACGTACACCGAGCTGTCGTTCACCGTGAAGGTGACCGACCCCGAGTCGACTGCCCAGCAGAGCAACATCCTCCTGGTCAGCGCCAGCTACCAGCTGCCGCCACCATCCACGACCGAGGACACCCTCGTCCTGTTCGATGACGGGGGCCAGATCAACTTTCCCTTCGAGCAGAAGGCCCTTGTCGCGGAGGACTGCACAGTCGACATCCCAAACCAGATCTGCGACTGCGGCGGCGCCATTTACAACATCAAGTCGGGCGATCTCGTGAAGGGAGACGGCGTCTACACGCGGAAATTCGCGCTCGCCAATCCGGGCGCCTCGCAGTTTCTCAATGACTGCATCAAGCGCTCCAAGCAGGAGATCCCGGTCCCACTCTCGGCGGGCAGCACGCTCCAGTTCAAGATCGAGGCCGTCGACCGGCAGGGGAACCTGGCCACCTGGCCGACCAAGCTTCCTGCCGTCGTGGGCACTGGCTCGTTCGTGTGCAACGGCGACAGCTGCGGCTGCTGCCTGCTGCACGCTTTTTCTCAGCTCGCCGACATCACCGAATGCCATGGCCTGCCGGGGCTGATTTCGCCGAGCAAGTACCCGGACGGCGTCTGCATCGACTTCATTCCGGGTCCGGGTTGATCCCGTTTCTGCTCCCCGGCTCTCAGGCGATCGCATCCCGGCCCCCCGGACGGGCTCCGGCCGCCAGCCGATTCCATCCGAAGGCGGTGCTCCGCCGGTGCTCCGCATTTCCCGAATGTAATTTCCCGGGACAGCGAGATCAAGGCAGGGCCCCGAGCAGGCGGGCGATCCGCGCCGCAACCTCGGGTGTGATCGTCCGGGCGTGCAGGGCGAGGCGGGTGGAACGCAGGGCCAGGATCCGGTGCAACCGGCGGAGGTCGGCCGGGAGCGTGCGCAGCGCCTCCGTATGCAGGCGTAGGGTCGCGATGTCCCCTCGTGAAACCGGCCCTGTCAGAGCCTTGACGGGACCGAGGCCCGCTACGTTTTCCAGCGTTCCCCGGATGAGCGGCAGGTAGAGCCGGGCGGCTTGCCGTGGACCGAGCCCCAATCCCCTGGCGCTCTCGAATCCGCAGGCCAGGTAGGCCACCAGGTCGTTCGAGAGGACGCAGGCGATCAGGTGGTACAGGGCCTTCGCCTCACGCGGGATCGTGACCGGAAGCCCTCCGATGTCCAGCACCATCCCACGCAGCACGCGCACGGCCTTCGGGGCCCCCTCGATGGCAAATGGTGTGCCGCGAAATTCCATGTCGGGTCGGGGGGCCGCCACGCTCGCGAGAGGGTGGATCGAGGCCACCGATGCGCCCCGGCTCTTCAGGGGAGCCAGGGCCGCCGAGGAGAGAGCGCCGCTCGTATGGGCGACGATCCGCCCTGTCCACGCCAGGCGCGCGCGTGCGAGCTCCCGCGCCACCGCCACGATCTCCCGGTCCGGCGTGGCGATGAGGACAAGCGGAGCGCGGGTCGCCGCCTGGGAGTTCGAGGTGGTCGGCGTTCCGCCGCCGATGAAGGCGCTCGCCTGCCGCGCCGAGCGCAAGGTGCGGCAGGACAGGCCGCCCGGAGGGTAATTCCGGAGGGCGAGAAGACGGCCGAGCGTCCTTCCGAGCCGGCCCGCGCCCAGGATGGCGAACTCTCTCTTCATCGCTTTGGCGGACGGGCGGCGGGAGCCGCTCCGCTCCCGAGAGCCTCGAGGCGCAGCACCAATTGGTGCAGCTCGGGCCGCCGCGGGGCCTCGAACTCACGCCACTCACCCGAGCGCGGGTGTGCAAAAGCCAGGCGGCGTGCGTGCAGGCCCAGACCGCTGAACGCCGCCAGCGCCTCCCGGAGGGCCGGGTGGCCCGATGGGCCGACACGACGCCCTCCATACAGCCGATCTCCGACAATCGCGTGCCCCAGGTGGCTGAGGTGCACCCGGATCTGATGAGTACGACCGGTCTCGGGGCGCACCTCGAGCAGCGACACCGCGCCCCAGGACGATAGCACTCGATACGCCGTGCGCGCGGCCCGGCCACCGGGTCGCACCGCCATTCTGACGCGCGCGGAGGGGTGCCTGCCGATGGCAGCCTCAATGACGCCGCTGTGCCCACGCGGCCGGCCCCAGACCAGAGCCTCGTAGGTCTTTGCGACGGTCCGAGCCTTGAACTGGGACGCCAGCGAGCGGTGCGCCTGGTCGTTCTTGGCGATCACCAGGACCCCCGACGTCTCCTTGTCGAGCCGGTGCACGATCCCGGGCCTCTCGATTCCGCCGATGCCGGAGAGGTCGCGACAATGATGCAGGAGCGCGTTGACCAGGGTGCCGCCGGGAGATCCCGCGCCCGGATGGACGGACAGACCGGCGGGCTTGTCGACGACCAGGATGTCGGCGTCCTCGTAGAGGACGGCCAGCGGCAGGTCCTCGGGGATCAGCAACGAGGGCTGCGGCGGCGGGAGGTCGATGGCGACGCGCTCTCCACCCCGGACGGCGTCGGACGGACGGGCGGCTCTTCCTTCGAGGCGCACCAGCCCCTGGCGCATCAAGCGCTGCAGGGAGGCGCGACTCTGGCCCGGCACGAGGCCGGCGAGGGTCCGGTCGAGGCGCTCTCCCCGCGCCCCGGCGGGCAAATCGACGACCAGGCGGCGCCCGGCCGCGCCGGGCCGGGTGCGTGCCGTCATCGCCTCACGTGCCGCTCCGTGCCGTGGCGGAGCGGCCGAGACGGACGAGCATGACGATGGCGACGAGCGCCGCCGGCACCGCGACGATCTGGGAGGTCGACAGGTGTCCCGCGAAGAACAGGCCTCGCGCGGTGTCGCCGCGGAATACCTCGACGATGAATCGGAGCACGGCGTAGGCGAGAACATAGGCCCAGAAGACCTGGCCTGGGACAGGGCGGCGCTTCAGCACCGCCAGGGTCATCCCGAGGATCAGGAAATCCGCGAGGGCGTGGTAGATCTGTGTGGGGTGGAGCGGCACGCCCAGCGGGACCCCGGTGAGCTGGTAGGCGGCCGGATCGCTGAAGGTGACGGCCCAGGGAAGATCGCAGCTCCTGCCGTAGCAGCACCCGGCCGCAAAGCACCCGAGACGGCCTATCGCCTGACCCAGCGCCAGGGGCGGAGCAATCACGTCGGCGACCCGCGCGAGGGGCAATCGGTAACGTCGCACATAGAGCACGCTCGCCGCGGCGGCCAGCGCGAAACCGCCGTAGAACACACCCGCCGATCGAAGGTTTCTCAGGATCTCCATCGGGTGCTCGTAGTAGTAGCGCGCGTCGATCAGGTAAAGGGCGGCCTTGGCACCTACGAACCCGGCCAGGAGGGCGACAATTCCGAGATCGACGATCCGGGCGCTGTCGATCCCCTCGCGGCGGGCGAGACCCACGGCCAGCCGCAGCGCCAGGAGGAAGCCGAGGGCGTAGAAGAGTCCGTAGGTCCCGACCGTAAACTTGCCGAAACGACCGAGGTCGAGGGTGAACAGAACAGGGTACACGTCAGGCCTCCGGTGGCAGCACCGTCTGGCGGTGCCCGCTGCGCGCGAGAAGGTCGAGGATCAGGAACGCGACGCCGACGCAGATGCATGAGTCGGCGACGTTGAAGGCCGGCCAGTGGTGCTCGCCCACGAAGACGTCGAGAAAGTCGATCACGTGTCCCAGGCGAAGGCGGTCGACGAGGTTTCCGATCGCGCCTCCCAGGATGAGGGCCAGCCCCGACTGAGTGATCAAATCGCCGATCGTCGTGCGGTACTGGAAGACCAGCATCAGGATGATCGCGAGCACCGGCACGATGGTGAACAGCGCACCGCGGTAAGGATCGGAGAGGTCGTGGAACCATCCGAACAGCGCGCCCCGGTTGGTCACCAGGGTGATGTGGAACAGCCCGGGGATGACCGGCACCGAGGAGTAGAGCGCCACGCGCGAGACCACCATCGCCTTGGTCGCCTGGTCGAGGAGCAGCACGGACAGGGTCAAGAGCGCGTAGGAGATCCGAAGCAGGGTGCCGCGGCTCACACGCCCGCTCCCCGGGTCTTCAGGATCGAGCGCACGGCGGACACGCAGCGCGCGCACAGGCTCCGGTACTCCTGGTCCAGGCCGACGTCCGTGGTGGTGCGCCAGCAGCGCGCGCACTTGCCGCCCGCGGCGCGCTCGATCCGGACCGCAGCCGGCGACGACTCTCCGGCCGGGGCGACGGCGGGGCAGAGGACCACGTCGGAGACGATGAACAGGTCCTTCAGGAACTCGGCGTAACGCTGCAACAGGGACAGCCGCTCCCCCCCCGCCTCGAGGATCACGCTGGCCTCCAGGGAGTTCCCGATGAGACCCTCGGCGCGCGCCATTTCGAGGGACTTCAGGACCTGCTCGCGGACCACGAGCAGCTTCTCCCAGCGCGCGTCGAGACCGTCGTCGGCCGGCCGGTCGACCGGCGGCGGGAACTCCAGCGTGTGCACCGATTCGTCAAACGCGGCGCCGGCTTCCCGGCCCCGCATGGCCTGCCAGACCTCCTCGGCGGTGAAGCAGAGCACCGGCGCCATGAGGCGCGTCAGGGCGTCGAGCACGATGGACATCGCCGTCTGCGCGGAGCGACGCGGGCGCGCATCGGGTGGGCTGGTGTACAGGCGGTCCTTCAGAACGTCCAGGTACAGCGCGCTCAGCGTCACGGTGCTGAAGCGATGGACCGACTGGGTCGCGACGTGGAACTCGTAGCGTTCGTAGGCGGTGCGCGCGCGGGCGATCACCTGGTTCAGCTGGCCCAGGATCCAGCGGTCGATCTCCTCCAGGTCGCGCGGCGGAAGCGCATGACGCGAAGGATCGAAATCGTAGAGGTTGCCCAGAAGGTAGCGGCAGGTGTTGCGGATCTTCCGGTAGGCCTCCGCGCTCCGGTCCAGGATCTCCTGCGACAGCCGCATGTCCTCGAGGTAGTCGACCGTCGCGACCCACAGGCGGAGCACATCCCCGCCGTGGCGCTGGATCACGTCCTGCGGCGGGATCACGTTTCCGAGCGACTTCGACATCTTGCGTCCCTGGCCGTCGAGCGTGAAGCCGTGCGTCAGCACGGCGCGGTACGGCGCCTCGTCCCGGTCGTTGACCGCGACGATCAGAGAGGAATGGAACCAGCCGCGGTGCTGATCGCTTCCCTCCAGGTACAGGTCGCTGGGCCAGGCGTGGTCCTTGCGGGACTGCACGAGCGCCAGGTACGACACTCCCGATTCGAACCAGACGTCGACGATCTCGTCCCGCGCCCGGAGGTCCGTCGCGCCGCAGTGCGGGCAGGAGGTGCCGGTGGCGAGCCTGGCGAATTCCTCGGGCTCGAACCACGCGTCGCTGCCGCGCGCGCGGAACAGCGCCGCCGCGCGCCGGATGAACCCCGGGTCGACAACCTCGCGCCCGCACGAGGCGCAATACGGAAACGGCAGCGGCACACCCCAGACTCGCTGGCGGGAGATGCACCAGTCGGGCCGGCTGCCGACCATGCCGCCGATGCGCAGGGCCCCGCCCTCCGGGATCCAGCGGACCCGGCCGATGGCCTCCAGGCAGCGGCGTCTGAGGTCGCCATGGTCGAGCGCGATCCACCATTGCTCCGTGGCCCGGAAGATGATCGGCTGCTTGCACCGCCAGCAATGCGGATAGCTGTGGGTGATGGTGGCCGCGTGGAACAGCAGGCCGCGCTCCTCCAGGTCCTTGACGATGGCGGCATTGGCGTCGAAGACGTTCCGGCCGGCGAACGGGATGATCTCGGCGGAGAATCGACCCCGGTCGTCCACCGGGGAGACGATCGGCAGGCCGTACTTCCGGCCGGTCAGGAAATCGTCCATGCCGTGCCCCGGTGCCGTGTGCACCGCGCCGGTCCCGGTGTCGCGCGTGACGTACTCGCCCAGCACCAGCCGGGAGACCCCGTGCGCCGCGAAGGGATAGGGTGACCGGGCGGTCGCGGCACCCTCGAGATCCCGTCCCCTGACTTCGGCGACGATACCGCGCGCCTTCAGGCCCTTCACCGCCAGGACCTGGGGGACGAGGTCGGCCGCGATCAAGAGGATTTCGTCGCCCAGATCCACGAACTGGTAAGTGAAGTCGGGGTGCAGCGCGATCGCCACGTTGGCCGGGAGCGTCCAGGGAGTCGTGGTCCAGACCAGGATCGACACCCTCCGTCCGGCGAGCGTGGGGAAGCGCTTCTGGAGCGGAGCGGTGTCTAGGGGAAAGCGCACGTAGATCGACGGGGAGGCATGATCCTCGTACTCCACCTCCGCCTCGGCCAGCGCCGTCGCGCAGCGCGGGCACCAGTGGACCGATCGCTTGTCGCGGTAAATGTTGCCATGCTCGACGAAACGCCCGATCTGCTCGACGATCGTCCCCTCGTACCCGGGGGCCATGGTGAGGTAAGGCGCGCGCCATTCCCCGAAGATGCCCAGCCGGCGGAATTCCTCACGCTGGATGCTCACGTATTTCTCCGCGTAGGCCCGGCACGCGGTCCGGATCTGCCGCGGCGTCATCGACGCCTTCTTCGCCCCCAGATCCTTGTCGACCTGGTGCTCGATGGGCAGCCCGTGGCAGTCCCATCCCGGGACATAGGGCACGTCCAGGCCCATCATCGTGCGCGATTTGACCACCATGTCCTTCAGGATCTTGTTGAGCGACTGGCCCAGATGAATGTTGCCGTTGGCGTAGGGGGGCCCGTCGTGCAGAACGTAGCGGGGGCGACCCGCCCGCGAGCGTCGCACCGCCGCGTAGACGTCCATGCGGTCCCACTGCTCCAGGAGACGCGGTTCCCGGCGGGGGAGATCCGCCTTCATCGGGAAGCCGGTCCGCGGCAGGTTGAGAGTGTCCTTCAGATCGAGCGGTTCCATGGCTCCCGGGATCGTCGTATATCGTTGGCCGCCAGCGGGTTGGCCGGAGCGCGGAAGCACGGAATCTAGCACACTTGCGAATATTGTCAAGGATGGCGGGCTTGTGCTAGGTTGCCCCGATGTCCAGGATTTATCTCGATCACAACGCCTCCAGCCCCCTGCGACCGGTGGCGCGCGAGGCCATGCTCCGGGTGTTCGAATCGCCCTCCGGCAACCCGTCCAGCCCGCACGCCTTCGGCCGGGCGGCGCGCATGACGATCGAGCACGCCCGCGGGCAGGTCGCGCGCCTCCTGGGGGCGCTCGCGGAAGAAATCGTTCTCACGGGTGGCGGGACCGAGTCGAACAACCTCGCCATTTACGGGGCGGCCCGGACGTCAATCGGCTCGGGGCGGCGCATCGTGACGTCGTCGTTCGAACACCCGTCCGTGCTCGGACCGATGGAGGACCTCGAACGCGACGGCTTCGAAGTCGTGCGCCTGTCTCCGACCCGGGCCGGTCTGGTGGAGGCCGGCGAGGTTCTGCGAGCGGCCCCCGAGGGGACCGCTCTCGTATCGCTGATGCTCGCCAACAACGAGGTGGGAACCGTGCAGCCGATTGCCGCGATCGGACGTGAGCTGCGGCGCCGCGGCGTCCTGTTCCATTGTGACGCGGCTCAGGGGGCCGGCAAGTTGCCGATCGACGTCGGGGAGCTGCACGTCGACCTGCTGTCGATCGCGGGACACAAGTTCGGGGCTCCGCAGGGCGCCGGGGCGCTGTTCGTGCGTCGAGGTCTGGCCATCCGCCCGCACTTGCGCGGCGGCGGACAGGAGCTGAGTCGCCGGCCCGGAACGGAAAACGTGGCCGCGTTCGCCGGTTTGGGTGCGGCTGCCGCAGAGGCCCTGGCGGGACGCCTCGCCGGGGCCCGGCGGATGGAGGAGCTGCGCGATCGCCTCGAGAGCGCGGTCCTGGCGCGCGATCTGGGCGCCCGCGTCAACGGTGGGGCCGCCCCGCGCGTGCCCAACACCTCGAGCCTGGCGTTCGAGGGGGCGACGGGTGATGTCCTGGTGATGGCCCTCGATTTGGAGGGCATCGCTGTGTCGTCCGGGTCGGCCTGCTCGGCGGGCACCGTCAGGAGGTCGCACGTCCTCGAAGCGATGGGCCTGCACGAAGCGTCCGCCCGCTCGATCCGGGTGAGCCTGGGGCCGGCGACCACGGAGGCTGAAATCGACGCGTTCATCGGGACGCTGGAGCGGGTTCTCGGCCGGGTCCGGGGCCCTGCGGAGAAGGTCCCTTCGGGGGAGAGGGCTTGATCGTCAGCTGCGGAGGTTGCGACCGCCGTTACAACTTCGACCTGGCGAAGCTGGGGGGTCGGGCGTCCGCCCGTCTGCGCTGTCCCCACTGCGGTGCGACGATCACCGTCACCGCGGCCGACCCGGGCGATCAGACCACACGCCTGGACCAGGATGCGAACCTGCTCTCCAAGAGCGCCAAGGTGCCGCAGGGCGACCTGTCGATGCCGTCGGAGCGGCGCCTGTCGCTCGCCGTACTGCAGGGGAAGGACAGCGGCCGCATCTTCCTGCTCGACAAGCCGAGGATGATCCTGGGGCGCGGGGAGGCGGACATCGTGCTGAACGACACCGAGGTCTCGCGCCAGCACGCCTGTATCGAGGTCCATGGCTCGCGCGTGGTGCTGAAGGATCTGGGCAGCACCAACGGCATCTTCGTCAACGACGTCAAGGTGTCACAGAGCGAGATCGAGAACCGTACCGAGTTCCGTCTCGGGGGCACGCGGCTGATGTTGATCCTGACCGAAATGAAAGGCGATCTGGAGAGCCTCGAATGACCCCGGTGGCCACCGGGCGCACCGTCGTCGCGATGAGCGGAGGGGTCGACTCGTCCGTGGCGGCTCTCCTTCTCAAAGAAGCGGGTGAGGAGGTCGTCGGCCTGTCGATGCAGCTCTACGACAGGACCCGTGACGGGCGACCCGTTTACGGGCGCTGCTGCTCGCCGCGCGACCTTCACGACGCCCGCGTGGTGGCCGACAGGCTTGGCATTCCCTTCTACGTCCTCAATCTCGAGGAGGAGTTCCAGCGTGAAGTCATCGGCGGCTTCCTTTCCGAGTATCGCGCCGGGCGCACGCCCGTGCCGTGCGTCCAGTGCAACAGCGGGCCGAAATTCCGGCACCTCGCCGGACGGGCGCTCATGCTGGGGGCGAGATCGGTCGCGACAGGCCACTACGCACGCGTTCGCCGCGACCCGGTGACCGGCCGGCTGCAGCTCCTGCAGGCGAGCGACCGTTCGAGAGATCAGTCGTATTTCCTGTTCGATCTGAGCCAGGCGCAGCTTGCGCTGGCGGTCTTTCCCCTCGGGGAGATGCGCAAGGACGAGGTGCGTCGGCTCGCCGCGGAGCGTGAGCTGCCGAACGCCGACAAGCCGGACAGCCAGGACATTTGCTTTGTCCCGGACGGCGACTACCGCGAGTTCATTCGCCGCGAAACGGGAGATACCGGCGCTCCGGGGGAGATCGTCGACGCCGAAGGGAGGGTGCTGGGGCGGCACACGGGTCTCGCCGGCTACACCGTCGGCCAGCGGCGGGGCCTGGGCCTGCCGTCCGACCGGCCGCTGTACGTTCTCGCCCTCGACCCGCGGACCAACCGGGTCATCGTGGGCGAAGACCAGGAGCAGTACCGGAGCGTCCTGGTGGCGGACCACGTCAATTGGGTCTCGATGGCGAGGCCGGACCGGCCTCTGGAAGCGATGGCGCGCATCCGCTCCTCGCACCGGGGTGCCCGGGCCGTGGTCGAAGCGCTGCCCGGCGACGGCATGCGCGTCGTCTTTCACGAGCCGCAGCGCGCCATCAGCCC
>WNGL01015601.1_pt1 | contig 12489 bp, 9 predicted proteins | sample 5400591 | NCBI WGS metagenome assembly WNGL01 (sample SAMN13153377, study PRJNA577476) | soil metagenome | isolation source: 80 cm soil or saprolite under Garry oak tree replicate 1 | place: USA:California | collected 2016-06-15
CTCGAACAACCGGTTCGGGCTGAGCGGGATCTCCGTGATCTCGACGCCACAGTCGGCCAGGGCGTCCTCGACCGCCTGCGCGAACGCGGCGCCGGCGGGGATCGCGCCCGCTTCGCCCACCCCCTTTACGCCCAGTGGGTTCAAGGGCGACGGAGTCTCGCGGTGCACCGTTTCGACGGGCGGGACGTCGCTCGCCGTGGGGAGCAGATAGTCCATGAACGAGGCGTTCAAGAGCTGCCCCTCCGCGTCGTACACGAGCTGCTCGTAGAAGGCGTTCCCGATGCCGTGCGCCACACCGCCGTGGATTTGGCCGTCCACCACCAGCGGATTGATCACCCGGCCGCTGTCGTGCACCACCACGTAACGCTTGATTTCGACCAGGGCCGTCTCGGGATCCACCTCGACAATGGTGGCGTGCACGCCGTTCGCGGTGCTGCCGCGGTCGGGCCCGAAGTACGCCGTGGCTTCGAGCCCCGGCTCCGCGCCGGGCCGGACCGCGCCGCGCAGCGGATTGGCCTTGCGCGCGAGTTCGCCCAGCGGGATGACGGAGCCAGGCGACTCTTTGATCCGCACGCGACCGCCGTCGAGCTCCAAGTCCTCCTTCGGGGCGCCAAGCTGACGGCTCGCGACCTCGAGGATCTTTTCCCGCACGGCGAGCGCCGCGGCGTGACACGCGCTTCCCGCCACCACCGCGCCGCGACTCGCGAAGGTGCCGGTGCCCCAGTGGAACTCGCGCGTGTCGCCCGTGATCACGTGCACCTGCTCCACGTCCACGCCCAGCACCTCGGCGACGATCTGGGCGAACACCGTGAAGTGGCCCTGACCCTGCGTCCCGACGCCCGTCGCCACTCGCACGCGGCCGCTTGGCTCCACCGTGACCCGCGCGCCCTCGTACGGTCCGATCCCCGTGCCCTCGACGTAGCACACGACGCCGATCCCCACGTGCCGCCCGGCGGCGCGGAGCCGGGGCTGCTCATCGCGCCGGAAGCGCTCGTAGTCGATCATGCGGAGCGCCGCGTCGAGCGCGGGCAGGTAGTCGCCGCTGTCGTACACGAGGGGGGCCGAGTCCTGGAAGATGATCTGGTGGTTGTGGGGAAACTGGTCGGGGCGGAGCAGGTTGCGACGGCGGATCTCGGCGCGGTCGATCCCGAGCTCCCGGGCCGCAACGTCGAGCAGTCGCTCCATCACGAAGACGCCGTGCTGGCGGCCCGCGCCCCGGACCGGCGTGACGATGGTCTTGTTGGTGAAGACCGCCGTGAACTCGCTGTCGTAGTTCGGGACGTCGTAGGGTCCGAGCAGGGTGCACTGGCTATTGATCGGCACGGTGAGGCCGTAGGGGTCGTAGGCGCCCGTGTCGTGCAGGAACACGTCGCGCACACCGAGGATCCGCCCGTCCTGTGTCACGGCGATCTCGGCGTCGTGGATCTGGGCCCGCTCCTGCGTCGTGGCGAAAAAGTTTTCCTGCCGGTCCTCGGTCCACTTGACGGGCCGGCCGAGCCGGAGCGCCGCCCACGGCACCAGCACCTCCTCGGGGTAGAACATCATGATCTTCGGCCCGAACCCGCCTCCCACGAACGGCGCGACGACCCGCACCTGCGACTCGAGCAGGCCGAGCAGCCCGGCGAGCCCGTTGCGGATCGGGATGGGCGCCTGCGTCGTGTCCCAGACCGTGAGCTCTTCGGCGCGCGGGTCCCACTGCGCCACGACAGCGCGGTTCTCGATCGCGGCCGCCGCGCCGCGATCGTAGCGGAAGCGGCGCTTGACGACGGAGTGCGCCCCCGCGCGGGCGCGCTCGTAGTCACCCTTCCGCTGCACCACGTGGGCCGCGACGTTCGAGCCGAGCTGCTCGTGCACGAGCGGCGCGCCGGGAGCGAGCGCGGCCTCGAGATCCACCACTGCGGGGAGCGGCTCCGCGTCCACCACGATGTCGTCCACGGCGTCCTCGGCCAGGTAGCGGCTCTCTGCCACGACCATCACGATCGGCTCGCCGACGTGCCGCACCGTGTCCCGCGCCAGCGGGACCTGCGTACGCGCGTGGAACACGAGGTTCGGGATGGGTGGCGGGGGGACGAGGAGCGGGCCGGGACGCCAGTAGTCGCCCAGGTCCGCCGCCGTGTACACCGCGACCACGCCGGGCCGGCGGCGCGCGGCGGAGACGTCGACGCCGGTCAGGCGGGCGTGCGCGTACTGGCTCCGCAGGAACGCGACGTGCAGCATCCCCTCGAGCTGGACGTCGTCAACGAAGAGCGCGCGGCCGGTGAGGAGCCGCGCGTCCTCGTTGCGGCGTACGCGCTCACCGACGTAACGACGGGGAGTCGTCACACGCGAGCCTTACGGCTGCGACGATGTTCTGGTAGCCGGTGCAGCGGCACAGATTCCCGGAGAGCGCCTCACGGATCTCGCCCTCGCTCGGGTTCGGGTGCTCGCGCAGGAACGGAACGAGCGTCATCAGGAAGCCCGGGGTGCAGAAGCCGCATTGCAGCGCGTGGGCTTCGCGGAACGCCGCCTGGAGTGGGTGCAGCCTGTCGCTTGAGCGGGCGGGTGCCAGGCCCTCAACCGTCGTGATCTCGTGCCCGTCCGCCTGCGCGGCGAACATGAGACACGAGCGCACCGCGTCGCCGTCCAGCAGCACGGTGCACGCCCCGCACACGCCGTGCTCGCAGCCGACGTGCGTGCCCGTGAGGCCGAGCTCGTGGCGCAGCGGACCCACGCTCCGCCCCCCTTCCTCCCGCGCGCCGAAACGACGGCGCCCACGCCCAAGAGGCCGCTTGAGCCGCGGCGGCCAGACAGGCGGGGCGCTGAGCGGGAAAACGAGGCGCTAACGTACTCCCTCCCCGGGAGGGCAGCAAGCGAGCGCGGCTCGTCAAGCCTTCTTGGGGGACGGGAGCGCGATTTGGTGGGCCCGGGGCGGCCGGTGCGCGTCGCAGTAGTACCGCCCGGGATGCCCGCTGCCCTTTGAGCTCTGGTAGGTCACCCAGCGCGCCGGCTGATCGCACCGACGATGCGTGCGCCAGTCGTAGAAGTCGCAGCGCGGTCCGGCCATGGGAATGCTGCGGCGTGGCGTCCCGTCACCGCTCCGGCGTGGCGGAAGCGGTGAGCTCGCGAGGCCCGACCGCGCTCAGCTGCCTCTCTGCCATGTCGCGACTGATCCAAACGACGCGATCGCCGCACATGATGGCATCCACGGGATACGGCTGATGCACGAAGGACTGCCCGTCGGACGTCAAGACGCTGGTGCCGGGAAAGGCATACCAGCAGTTCTGGCCGTCGGGATGGCTGTGGATCATCCCAACGGTCCCCGACCACCCGGCCTCCTCGCAGCTCTGCTTCGGCACCACGTGGGTGCGGGCGGACTGGGCGGGCTCCACATCGGCAGGGGCGATCCGCCAGACCACCACCGAATGGCCGCGGAGCTCGCCGAGCATGCAGCCCATGAACTCGGTTGGATACGAGCGATACTGCAACGTGAGGTAGCGGCGCGCCTGGTCAGAAAGGACCAGGGTACGAGCGATCGGGATGGGCGCAGCCCCCGTCCCCCCCGCTCCCCCCGCCCCCGCGCGTGCCCACGCCGCTTCGACGATCCGGGCGGATTCGGGCTGCACGGCGAGCAGGACCAGCAGGCCTGCCGCCGCAATGACGGCGCGCGTGATGCGCGTGCGCAACCGGAGACTCATGAACTGCATCCGACCGTCCTTCCGTCACTGGCCCTCCGGATCATCGGTCCGGGACCCGACTGCACTCGACCGCATCAGAAGGCAAGACCGATGCCTGGCCGGAGTTGAGCACGAGCGCACCGCTCGGCGCCCCTTTTCGGGGCACCAGGCGGCGCGGACGCAGCAGCGAACCGGTGCGCTGTTGCTCAGCGGTGTGGCGAGAGCGCAGCGCGTCAGCGGCCGTCCAGCACCGCGCGCACTTTGGTCGCGAGCGTGCCGGGCGTGAAGGGCTTCTGCATGAACGCCGTTCCCGGATCGAGCACGCCGTGGCGTGCGATGGCGTCGTCCGCGTAGCCCGACATGTAGAGCACGCGCGTGTCCGGGCGGGCCTGCGTGATCCGGTGCATGAGCTCGCGGCCGCTCATTTCGGGCATCACGACGTCGGTGAGCAGGAGGTGGATCGGGCCGTCGTGGCGCCGCGCGATTTCCAGCGCCTCCGCGCCGCCGGCGGCCACCAGCACGGTGTATCCCGCCTGCTCGAGCACCTTGCGCGCGAGGACGCGGACGAGCTGCTCGTCCTCTGCGAGCAGCACCGTCTCGCTGCCGGCGGCCGGGTCGAAGACGCGTTGCTGCGTTTCGGGATCCATGCCTACGCCCGTATCGGTCACGCGCAGCACCACGTAGCGCCCTGGCGGCACGTGGGCGTGCCGCGACGCGCGCGGATCCGGGACTGCGACGCTGAGTGTCTCGATGGTGAGCCGCCCGCCCGCCGGCATCGCGTCGCGCGCATTCACCGTCAGGTTGACGAGCACCTGCTCGAGCTGGCCCGGGTCGGCCCGCACGTTGCCCAGGTCGGGGGCGAGCACCGTGACCAGCTCGATGTCCTCCCCGATCAGCGGGCGCAGCATCTTCGTGATGTTCTTCACGAGGGAGTTCGGGTCGAGCACCACGGGCTGCAGCACCTGCCGCGCGCTGAAGGCCAGCAGCTGGCGGATCAGCTCCTGGGCCCGTACGCCGGCGTCGCGGATGATCTCCAGCTCCTCCCGCTGCGGGGCGCCCGGCGGCGTATCGAGCAGGAGGAGCTCGGTCGAGCCGAGGATCGCCGTGAGCACGTTGTTGAAGTCGTGCGCCACACCACCGGCCAATCGCCCGACGGCCTCGAGCCGCTGCGACTGCAGCAGCTGCTGCTCCAGGCGCCGGCGCTCGCGCCGCACCGCGGCATCTTCCACCGCCCGGCCCACCGCGGGGGCGAGGCGCTGCAGCCGGTCCTTCATGAGGTAGTCCGTCGCCCCGGCCCGCATCGCCGCGACCGCGGCGTCCTCACCGACGCTCCCCGACACCACGATGAACGGGGGGTCCTGCCCCTGTTCCCGCAGCAGCGCGAGCGCGGCGGGAGCGTCGAAGCGCGGTAGAAAGTAGTCGCTGAGCACGATGTCCCAGGTCTGGCGCGCGAGCGCCTCGCGCATCGCCTCCGGGGTCTCGACGCGCTCGTACAGCGGCTCGAAGCCCCCGGCGCGCAGCGCGCGGAGCATCAGTTCGCTGTCGGACGGCGAGTCCTCCACGATGAGCACCCGCAACGGGCTCATCGCGTCAGCGCCGCGGGAGCAGCGCGATCACAGCCGGGCGAGGATTTCCCGGAGCTCGTCGAGACTGAACGGCTTCTTGAGCACCGGACGCTCCGAGAGCTGTAGCAAGTCGCGCGTCTTGGGCGAGATCGAGTCGCCCGTGGTGAACACGAGCCGTCGCTCGCGGCCCTGACCTTCCAGGCGCAGTGTCTCGAACAGATCGAACCCGCTGTGCCCCGCCTCCAGGTGGACATCGACGACCAGCGCGTCGTAGCGCTCCTTCGGGTTGTGCAACCGCGCCACGGCCTCGTCGAAACCCACCACCGTGGTGACGCGGTGGCCCAGGCGCTCGGTCATGCGGGCGATGCCGCGCCGCACACTGTCCTCGTCCTCGACTACGAGCACCGACAGCGGCCGCGTCGCCTGGCGGGCGTCCGCCTGGGGCGGCGGCTCGGCCGGGGCCGTATCGATGCGCACTTCGATCGCCAGGCAGGCGCCGCCGCCCTCGACGTTCATAATGTACATCCGCCCGCCCATACCTTTCACCAATCCGTAGCTGATCGCCAGGCCCAGCCCCGTGCCCTGATCGCCCTTCGTCGTGAAGAAGGGCTCGAACACGCGGTCCAGGATCTCGGGCGGCACGCCGGGACCGCTGTCCTCGACCAGGATGACGAGCGTGTCGTCCACCCGCCGCGACGAGAATACGACCTTGCCCGGCTGGCCCGTGGCCGCAATCGCCTGCTCGGCGTTCACGAGGGCGTTGAGCAGCACCTGCTGCAGCTCCTGCTGATCGCCCACCACGGCCGGCACATCGCTCGGGATCAAATCGATCGCCTGCACGCGCGCCTTCTTGAGCGCGCTCCGGTGCAGTGCCACGACCCGCGCGACGACGTCCTTGATGTCCACAGCCTGGCGCTCGTGCGGCCGCTGCCGCGCGAAGTCGAGCAGCGTCTCGATGACTCGCCCGGCCCGCAGCGCCTCCGTCTGGATCACTTCCGCGGCCTCGCGCAGGTGGGGCTGCCTCACGTCGGCCAGCAGCACTTCCGCGAAGGCCGCGATGGCCGCCAGGGGGTTGTTGAGCTCGTGCGCCACGCCCGACACCAGGCTGCCGAGCTGCGAGAGTCGGTCGGCCTCGAGCAGTTTGCGCTGGAGCAGCACTTCGCGCGACGCGTCGATCGCGAGAAACAGCAGCTGGGGCGCGCCGCGCCGGGGATCGAGATTCTCGATGACCGCGTCCACCTCGCGCACGGATTCGCCCGCGAAGTCCACGGCCATACGGAACCGCTGCCGCCGCGCGACGGCGTCGCGCAGCGCCGCCGCCAGAGCCGGTCGTTGCGCCGCCGGCGCCCAATCGGCGAGCGACCGTCCGTGGAGCGTCGGCGTTTCCGGCGCCCCGAGCAGCGCCCCGGCCTCGGGGTTCGCCCGGAGAATCTGGCCGTCCGGCGTGAGGACGAGGGCGGGGATGGGGATCATGCTGAACAGCTGCGCGTACAGCCGGCGCTCCTCCTCGAACGCCGTGAGGATCTGCGCGGCGCGCGACTCGGGCGGCAGCTCGTCCTGCAAGGGCCGCAACAGCAGCACCAGCACGTCGCCCGGCCCCCGGGTCGCGCGGACCTCGAAGAACGCGCCGGTGAATTGGGGAGCCCGGGCAGGCGCCAGGTAGGAGCGCGGCCGGCCGTCGAACAGCACCTCCTGGAGTACCCGCTCGACGTGCGTCGTCTTCGCCGTGGGAAAGGCGGTCCAGAACGTCTTGCCCAGCACTCGCTCGGCAGGGAGTCCCGTGATACGAGCGGCCGCGGGGCTCCAGTCCAGGATCGTCCAGTCCGGCGCGATGACCGCCACGCCGACGTCCAGGCTATCCATCAAGGCTTTGGAGTCCATGCGGGCCTCCTTCGCCGTGGGGAGCGACAAATGCCCCGTCGGCCGGATCGCGGGCGCAACGGGGCCTCTTACGACTGAGATGTCGTGGTACCCGACGAGTAACACCCTAACTCCAAGTCTGTTCCCGGCTAGTGATCGGCGTCACCGGGTCGGAGGTCGAAGGGTCAAGCCGCCCGCACGCCCACCTCGTCCAGGTGGCGCAGCAGGTCGGCGGGGTCCTGGTACACGCGGTACGCGCCGGCGCGCTCCAGCTCTTCCTCGCCGTATCCGCCCGAGAGCAGTCCCACGGAGAGCGCGCGGGCGCGCCGCGCGGCGAGCAGATCCCACACGCTGTCTCCCACCACGACCGAATCGCCGACCGCGACGCCCAGCCGGTCGGCGGCCGCGAGGAACAAGTCGGGGTCGGGCTTGGCGTGCTCCACCTGGTCGCGCGTGATGACGGGGACGCCGGGCGGGACGTCGAGCATCTCGATGTTGGGACGCGCACTCTCGAGTCGCCCGCTCGTCGCGATGGCCCACGGCACGCCGGCGGTGGTGAGATAGGCGAGGAGCTCGCGCGCGCCTGGGAGCGGCCGGACCTGCGACACCAGGCGCGCGTACGCGTCTCGGTGGGCGCGCTGGATCCGCGTCACCTGGTCGGCGCTCACCTCGCCGCCCGTCTCACGCAGCAGCGCGTTGATGAAAAGCCCGCCGCTCATGCCGATGCGCCGGTGAATCCGCCACACCGAGAGCCGGATGCCGCCGACCTCGAGCGCTTCGCGCCAAGCGAGCACGTGCTGGTACACGCTGTCCACCAGCGTGCCGTCGAGATCGAACAGGAAGGCGGGGCCGGATGGCATGGGACACGTAATGTAAGACCGTGGCGCTGCCTCGGAGTAAGCCCTTCAGGGCGGGTACCTGGAGGGCGTCGGTTATTTCAACAGCATATCATGCGGCCGCGCCTGGCCCGTGGCGAAGTGCTCGAAGTCCACGTCGAACTTCGGGTCGAGCGTGAGCCCCTTCGGGCTCACATCTACGAGACGCACCCGGTAAGGCACCTTGCCGTCCAGGTTCGAAAGCAGCGAGTTGCTCACGTACAGCCGCTTGTTGTCCGGCGTCAGCTTCATCATCTGGGCCTGGGGGATCGCCACGCTGCTCACGAGCTTGGGGTGCAGCGGGTCCGTGATGTCGTATTGCTGCACCGCGCCGGCGCCGAACAGCGAGACGAACAAGAAGCGGTTGTCGTAGGAGATCCGCATGTCGGCCGGGATGGAGCCGTCGGCGAGTTTGACGACGCGCGTGAACGCGAGCTTGCCATCCTTGCCCACCTCCCAGTGCCACACGGTGTTCCCGAACGCGCAGTTGATGAATCCCCCGCGCGCCCCGGGGCCGTGCAGCCAGCGCACCTCGAGCGGTGCTTTGTCGAGGTGCTCCATCTGCAACACCTTGCCGGTCTTGTAGTCCCACGTGACCACCACGTCGCCGACCTGGTCCATCGGCGTGTTGCCGGCCTTGACGGCGTGGGGGTGCGCCCAGCTCGAGGTGACGATCAGGTTCAGCTCGGGCTTGATTCCCACATCGTACATGTAGTCGGGTGCGGGGAGCGCCTGCAGGAAGTTGCCGTCGTTGTCGAGCTTCACCAGGGCGCCGGGCGCGCCACCGTCTTTGGCGCCCAGCATCGCGATCATCACGCCGCCGGGCACGGCGTAGAAGGTATGCGGCCCCGAGTACCCCGTGGTCGCCGCCAGGTCGGCGACCGTCTTCACGAGTTGTGGATGCTTCGGGTCGGTGGCGACGTCGTAGATGAACAGCCGGTTCGAGAACAACCCGCCCGCAAAGATCCGGTCGGCGTTCACCGTGTAGCCGAAGTGGTGCGCTTCGTTCGCGGGCGAGCTGGTGGGCGCGGTCGCGATCACTGTCCCGTAACTCGGCGACTTGGGGTTGGCGTCGATGACCGTGAGGAAATCGGGATCCTTCTGGTCGGCGTCGCTCGTCCAGACGTAGAGCACGGACTCGTGCTGGTCGGCCTTGAGGCCGCGGACGAAGACGGACTCGTCTTCAGGGCCGCGTCGGGCGGGGGCCGTCACGAGGCCGGCGGGGAGCGCGGCCAGGAGCAGTAGCCAAGGGGTGCGTTTCATGAGGTGCCTCCTCTCGTCGGATGGGAGGGGAAGCTACCCCGGGGCCCGCCCCGGGCAAGGCTGCAGGATTAGCGGTGGACTCGCATTGCGGCCACCCTGACCGCGGGCATATTACGAGCCCTCACGCGCCGGGCGAAACAGTGCGACTCGAGTTTTCCGGAGCGCCCGAGATCGCGGCGCCTCCCGAGGTGGTGTGGACGCGGCTGCTCGACCACAAGTTCGTGGCATCGATCGCACCCGGGATCGAGTCGGTGGAAGCGATCGACGACCGGCACTTCAAGGTCGTGTCCGGGCTCGGGGTCGGGGCGGTGAAAGTGAAGTTTCAGCTCGACGTCGAGCTGTCGGAACTGACCCCGCCGCAGCGCCTCCGCATGTCGGCCCGCGGCAAGGCGCCGGGGTCGGGGGTCGAGGTGAGCACCACGCTCGAGATCGAGCCGGTCGCCCCGGGTCGCTGCCGCCTCAAGTGGAACGCCACCTCGGAGGTGCGCGGCACGGTCGCGAGTGTGGGAGCCCGGCTGCTCAAGGGCACCGCGCAGAAGCTCACCGAGAACTTCTGGGACGAGTTCGCCGCGAGGGTGGGGGCGGAGGGGGCGGGGGGGGCGGGGGGGGCGGGGGGGCCGGAGGAAGGCCCCACGCACCGCTAGATTCCGGTATATGAAGCACTGGCATGAAACGAGGGAGGTGCTCGACTTCGTGGCGCGGGTGCGCGGGGAGGGGATGCGCGCCGCGCTCGCGACCGTCGTGCGCGTGCGCGGCTCCGCCTACCGCCACGAGGGCGCGAAGCTCGCCGTCGCGGACGACGGGACGACCGCCGGGAACGTGAGTGGCGGCTGCCTCGAGCAGGATGTGCGCGAGGTGGCGCTGCAGGTGATCCGAAGCGGCAGGCCCGAGCTCCGCAACTACTGCTCCAGCGCCGACGAAATCGAGGCGTGGGACCTGGGTGTGGGGTGCGAGGGACAGGTGGACGTCTTAGTCGAGCCGGCGGAGGCGCGGCCGCGGGAACGGGCGCTGTTGGATGAGCGGCGATCGTTCGCTGTGTGCTGCCTACTGCCAGGGAAAATGCCGGAGAAGAGGGAAGGGGGAAGAGGGAAGAGGCTGATCGTGACGAGTGACACGACGGAGGGCGACCTCGGCTCGGCCGAACTGAATCGGGCCGCGACCGAGCGGGCGCGCGGGCTGCTTGACGGCGAGGAGTCGAGCCTGCAGGACATCGGCGCCTGCACGGTGTTCATCGACGTCTTCCAGCCGCCGCCCCAGCTCGTGATCCTCGGCGCGGGAGACGACGCCCGGCCGCTCGTGCGCTTCGCGGCCGACGTCGGGTTCCGGGTGGTGGTGGTGGATCGCCGGGCGGGGTATCTCACCGAGGAACGCTTTCCAGCGGCGGCGCTGCTCCTCGAGAGCGACGGGGCCGGCCTCACCGCGGCGCTGCCGCTCGACCGGGCGTGCTACGCCGTCGTCATGACGCACAACTTCGCGGACGATCAGGCGTACCTGCGGGCGCTGCTCGCGACCGCCGTGTCCTACATTGGAATGCTCGGACCGTGTCAGCGCACCGAGCGCATTCTCCGCAACCTGGGCGCGGAGGGGCTGGCGAACGAAGGGCCGATCTACGGGCCCGTGGGTCTCGACATCGGCACCGACGGGGCGGAGCAGGTGGCGCTGGCGGTGATCGCCGAGGTGCTGGCCGTCCGCTCGGGCCGGCGGGCGCGGTCGTTGCGTGAGCGCGCGGTGCCGATCCATGCCCCCGCCGATTGAGGAGCTCCGGGTCGCGGCGGTGATTCTCGCCGCTGGCGCGTCGCGCCGCATGGGCACGAACAAGATGCTGCTCCACCTGGAGGGCGAATCGCTGGTGCGCCGCGCCGCCCGGCGCGCGCTCGGGGCCGGCCTCTCACCCGTCGTCGTCGTGCTCGGCCATGAGGCGGATCGGGTGCGCGCCGAGCTGCAGGGCCTCAAGGTCGAGTTCGCCGTGAACCCCGATTTCACCGGCCCTACGAGCGGCTCGCTGCACCAGGGCTTGAACAAGCTGGGCCCGGACGTGGACGCCGTCGTCGTGATGCTCGGCGACATGGTGCGCGTGACCGGGGCCATGCTCGCGGAGCTGGTCACGGCAGCGCGGGGCAGCGCGGCGCCGCTCGTGGTGTCGCGCTACGGTGACGTGACCGCGCCGCCGCTGCTCTTCCGGCGGGCCCTGTTCGGCGAGTTGCTGGCGTGGAAGGGGGAGGGGTGCGGCAAGCCTGTCGTGCAGGCGCACAAGGCGGAGGCGATGTACGTGGACCGGCCGGTGGCGCTGCTCGCCGACGTGGATACGCCGGAGGACTTTGCGGCGGTGCAGCGAGCCCAGCCTTGACCCGCCCTCTTTGCTTCGTCCTGATGCCGTTTGGCAGGAAGCCTGACGCGGGTGTGATGGTGGACTTCGACGCTGTGTATCGCGATGTGATCGCACTCGCTGTGGATGCGGCCGGGCTCGAGCCGCTGCGTGCGGACGAGGAGCAGGGTGGCGGCATCATCCACAAGCCCATGTTCGAACGGCTCATGCTGTGCGAGTACGCGGTTGCCGACGTCACGACCGCCAATGCCAACGTGTTCTACGAGCTCGGCATCCGTCACGCAGTACGACCGTGGAGCACTGTGCTGATCTTCGCCGAAGGTGCCCGTCTCCCCTTCGATGTAGCACCCCTGCGGGCCATCCCCTATCGCCTCACGCCGGCAGGAGCGCCCACAGACGACCGCACCGCGCGCGAGCTGCTGGCGCGACGCCTTCGGGAGGCGAGAGATCCCAAGCCCGATAGCCCGGTGTTTCAGCTGGTCGAGGGATGGCGCGCGCCCGACATCGATCGGCTCAAGACCGACGCGTTTAGGGACCGCGTGCGTTATTCCGCTCGCATCAAAGAGCGGCTCGGCGACGCACGTGGTCGGCCGCAAGGGGCCGAGATGCTGCGCGCCATCGAGAAGGAATTGGGCCCCCTGGCGGACGTCGAATCCGGTGTTGTCATCGATTTGTTCCTTTCCTACCGCGCCGTGAAAGCGTGGACCGACATGATCGCCCTGGTGGACAGGATGTCGCCACCTCTCGCCGCCACCGTAATGGTGCAGGAACAGCTCGGCCTGGCACTCAACCGATCCGGACAGGGCGATCGTGCTGAGCTGGTTCTCAAAGAGCTCCTCGAGCGCCGCGGCCCCAGCAGCGAGACCTACGGCATCTTGGGACGCGTCTATAAAGACCGCTGGGAAGCCGCTCTGCGCCGCGGCGAGGAACAGCTCGCGCGTGGACTG
>WNGL01004556.1_pt2 | contig 12488 bp, 13 predicted proteins | sample 5400591 | NCBI WGS metagenome assembly WNGL01 (sample SAMN13153377, study PRJNA577476) | soil metagenome | isolation source: 80 cm soil or saprolite under Garry oak tree replicate 1 | place: USA:California | collected 2016-06-15
CGTACCCACGGCCGCGATCCCGCCGTCGGACAGTAGCGCGACCCGGTCGGCCAGCGCGACGGTCGACGGCCGGTGTACGACGATGAGCGCGGTCGTCCCGTGCAGCACCCGGGCCAACGCCTCCTCCACGAGCGCTTCGGTGTACACGTCGAGCGCGGACAGCGGATCGTCCAGGACCAGTACCCGCGGCTTGCCCAGCACCGCCCGGGCGAGCGCGAGCCGCTGGCGCTGCCCGCCGGACAGTGACAGCCCCTGCTCGCCGACCCGCGTGTCGAGGCCCCACGGCAGCTCCTGGACGAACTCCGCCTGCGCGACCGCGAGCGCCTCGGCGATCTCCTGCTCGGTCGCGTCCGGCCGGCCCAGGGTCAGGTTTTCCCGGACCGACATGGAGAACAGCGTCGCCTCCTCGAACGCCATCCCCACCACGCCGCGCAGGCTGGTCAGGGTCAGGTCGCGGATGTCCCGGCCGTCCAGCGTGATCCGGCCGCCCGTGACGTCGTAGAGCCGGGGTACCAGCGACACCAGCGAGGTCTTGCCCGACCCGGTGACGCCGACGATCGCCATCGTCTCGCCGGGTTCCACGGTGAGGTCGATCCGGCGCAGCACCGGCCGCGCGGCACCGGGGTACCGGAAGGCGACCCCCTCGAACCGCAGCCGCCCGGCGACCTCGTCGCGCGCGAGCGAGGCCGCACCAGGTCTGTCCACAATGGACGGCTTCTCGTCGAAGACCTCGTAGATCCGGTCCGCCGCCGTCATCGCCTCCTGGCCGTTCGCGATGATCCAGCCGAGCGAGTCGATCGGCCAGACCAGCATCAGTTGCAGGGACACGAAAGCGACGAGGCCACCGACGGTCATCCCGCCGCTGGCCACCGCATACGCCCCGCCGACCAGCACGATGGCCAGCGTGACGTTGGGTACCGTGTCGAATTCGGCCCACGTGCGCGCCAGGAACCCGGCCTTGGCGACGCCGGTGTCGTGCAGTTGCCGGGCCGCCTTCTCGAAGCGCTTTCCCATGTGCCGCCGCCGGCCGAACGACTTGATCACCCGGATGCCCTGCGCCGACTCCTCGATCAGCGTCGCCAGGTCGCCCTGCTGGTCCTGCTGCCGCCGGGACAAGCTCAGGTACCGCCGGAAGAACTGCTGCGACATCACGAACAGCGGCACCGCGCTGATCGTCACCACGAGCCCGAGCGGCCAGTACAGCCGCAGCAGCAGGATCGACACCGTGGCGTAGGTCGCGGTGTTCACCACCAGGAAGATCGACCCGAACGACACGAACCGGCGGATCACGCTCAGATCAGTCGTCAACCGGGACAGTAACTGGCCGGACTGCCAGCGCTCGTGGAAGGCGATCGGCAGCCGCTGGAGGTGCGCATACAGGTCGGCCCGGATCTCGTACTCCATGTCCAGCGAGACCGCCGACTGGGTCCACCGCCGGATGAACGCCAGCCCGGCCTCGATCGCGCCGAGGAGCAGGGCCAGCCCGCCGAACAGGACCACGCCGCCGACCTGGTGATGGCGCACCGGGCCGTCCACCACGTGGCGCACGACCAGCGGAACCGCAATGCCGGCGGCGGTGCCGACCGCCGCCGTGACCAGCATCCAGAACATCGTCCAGAAGCGCGGCCGGACGTATGACCGCAGCCGCCACAGGTTGGCCATCGGGCGTACGGGGGCTGCGGTCACCATCCGACGGTAACCGGCGGGTCCGACAGTTACGAACCGGTTTCCCGCTCATGAGCGAGCAGCCAGCGCTTGATCTCGATGCCCCAGCGGTAACCACCGAGCGTGCCGTCGGTCCGTACCACCCGGTGGCACGGCACGAACAGCGCCGCCGCGTTGCGGGCGCACGCCTGCGCCGCGGCGCGGACCGCCGCCGGCCGCCCGGCCGCCGCCGCGAGGCCGGTGTAACTCACCGGCGCGCCGGCCGGCACCGCGCGCAGCGCGGCCCACGCCGACTCCAGGAACGGCCCGCCGCGCTGCTCGACCGCGACGCCGTCGATCGCGGTGAGATCGCCGTCGAAGTACGCCCGCACGGCCTTGACGGGCCGGTCCAGGTCCGCGTCCACACCCGGGGGTACCCGCGCCAGAAGCGCGTCCACCTCGTCGGTGAACCCGGCCGCGAGGACCGTCTCGTCGCGGGCCAGGATCGTGAACGGCCCGACGGGCGTGGTGATAGTGATCGATGCCATGTCAACTTCTCCAGAGTCGTAGTACCGCGTACGAGCGCCAGGGGCGCCACCGTCGCGCGTGGTCGTCGAGGGCGGCCGGGTCGGTCGGCAGTCCCAGCCGGCCGGCCGCCCGGCGGACCGCGAGGTCGGTCGGGAGGAACACATCGGGGTCGCCGAGCGCCCGCAGGGCGACGTAACTCGCCGTCCAGGCACCGATCCCCGGGATTTCGCACAGAGCTGACTCGGTACCCGCGCGGTCGGCGCCCTCGTCGAGGACCAGCTCGCCCGCCGCGACGTTCTTCGCGAGCGCCCGGATCGTCTCCCGGCGCGCGGCCGGCATCGCGAACGCCTCGTCCGGCAGCTCCGCCACTGTCCCGGCATCCGGGAACGGGCCGCCACTGTCTGGCACGAGCCGGCCCAGCACGCGGCGCGCCCCGGCGACCGAGATCTGCTGTCCCACGATCGCGCGTACCGCCACCTCGAACCCGTCGACCGCGCGCGGTACCCGTACCCCCGGCTCTTTGGCGACCAGCGGCGCGAGCGCGGGGTCCCGGCGCAGCGTCTCGTCCACGGCGAGCGGATCGGCGTCGAGGTCGAGCAGCCGCCGGCAGCGCGCCACGGCGGGTGACAGGTCCCGCAGGTCGGCGAGCTGGAGCATGGCCTCGACGTACCCGTCGCGGGGCGTCAGGGTGGCCGACGCGGCGCCGTGCGGCAGCCGCAGCGCCCGCGTGTAGCTCGTCGCGTCCGCGGTCTCCACGCCCGGGATCGCGCGCGCCGCAAGGAAATCCAGCAGCGCACCGGCGTGCAGCGGCGGCCGGTGGGCCAGCCGGAGCGTGAGCGTACCGGCCTCGCCGGCGTCCCGCTTCGGCTTCCGCAGTAACGACGGCTGCACCCCGTACACCTCGCGGAGCGTCTCGTTGAACTGGCGTACCGAGCCGAACCCGGCCGCGAACGCGATCTCGGCGAGCCCGAGGTCGGTCGACTCGATGAGTATCCGGGCGGTCTGCGCCCGCTGCGCCCGGGCCAGGGCGAGCGGCCCCGCCCCGAGCTCGGCGGTGAGCATCCGGTGCAGGTGCCGCTGCGTGTACCCGAGCCGCCCGGCCAGGCCCGGTACCCCTTCGCGGTCGACGACGCCGTCGCCGATCAGGCGCATCGCCCGCCCGACCGCGTCGGCGCGGACGTCCCACTCCGGCGAACCGGGCGCGGCGTCCGGCCGGCACCGCCGGCAGGCCCGGAAGCCGCCGCGCTGGGCAGCCGCCGAGGACGGGTAGAACCGCACGTTGCGGCGCTTCGGCGTGATCGCCGGACAGGACGGCCGGCAGTAGATCCCGGTCGATTTGACGGCGGTCACGAACCACCCGTCGAACCGCCGGTCCCGGCTGTCCACCGCCCGGTAACAGTGTTCGAAATCCAGCTCCACGCCTTCGATCCTGCCTCGCCCCGCAACCGGCGGCTGGCGGAAATCGGACGTGGCCGTACCTGGGTTCCTCGACCGGCGGATGCCGGGCTACGGCGCGACCGGCAGGCCCGGGGAACGGTACGCCTCGCCGGCCTCGGTGACCACGCCGGACTCGTAGCCGTCGAGGCGGGCCAGCCAGGCCAGCCCGGGCAGGCCCATCGCGAGGGCCGCGGTGGCGTACGCGTCGGCGAGCCCGAGGTCCGCGCCGACCACGGTCACCGAGCGCAGCGCGGTCGCCGGTACGCCGCGGTACGGGTCGACGACATGGAACCCGCGCTCGTACGTGCCCGACGTGGCGACCGCGAGGTCGGTACCGGTGATCACCCAGCAGACCGCGAGCGCCTCCCACGGGTGGCGGATGCCGACCCGCCACTCCTCGTCCGGCGCCGGCCGGCCGCGTACCCGGACGTCGCCGCCGGTGTTGAGGCAGTGGTTGCCGGCCCCGGCCGCCAGCAGCCGGTCCGACGCGACCTGTACCGACCAGCCCTTCACGTACCCGGACGGGTCGAGCCGGCCGGTCGCGTAGGCATCGAAGTACCCGTCCGTCGCGCGCCACAGCTCGGCGCAGGCGTCCAGCACCTTGCGCAGGTCGGGGGAGCCGGCCGCGGGGTCCAGTTCGCCGCGCTGCACCCGGTTGACCTCGCTGTCCTCCTTGTACGTGCTGAACCGCCGGTCGACCTCGTGCAGCCAGGCGAACACGCCGTCAGCGAGCCGCTCCAGCTCCGGTACCGGCAGCGGGTCGGCGATGTCCAGGCTGACCGCGGTACCCATGACCTGCTCGACCCGGCGCATCGTCAGGCCCTCCCGTCGCCGCAGATCGCGCGGGACTGCCCGGACGCGTTCGCGCACGAGCCGCTGGCGACGGTGCCGGTGGCGTTCGCTGCCTGCATCAGAGTCGGTCTTACCAGGTGGGCGGCGCCGGAGCCAGGGACCAAGGTTCGTAGACTTGACCGTCGTGAGTCTCACCATCGGCATCGTCGGGCTACCCAACGTCGGCAAGAGCACGCTGTTCAACGCGCTCACCAAGAACGACGTTCTCGCCGCCAACTACCCCTTCGCGACCATCGAGCCCAACGTCGGCGTGGTCGGGCTGCCCGATCCGCGGCTGGAGAAGCTGGCCGAGGTGTTCCACTCGCAGAAGATCGTGCCGGCGCCGGTGAGCTTCGTCGACATCGCCGGACTGGTCCGGGGCGCGAGCAAGGGGCAGGGCCGGGGTAACGCGTTCCTCGCGAACATCCGCGACGCCAGCGCGATCTGCCAGGTGGTCCGCGCCTTCTCCGACCCCAACGTGGTGCACGTCGAGGGCAAGATCTCGCCGGCCGACGACATCGAGACGATCAACACCGAGCTGATCCTGGCCGACCTGCAGACGCTGGACAGGGCGCTGCCGAGGCTTTCGAAGGAAGCCAAGCTCCGCAAGGAACGGGGCGGCGTCGCCGCCGCGGCGTCCGCGGCGGCCGCGCTGCTCAACGAGGGTACGACGCTGTATGCGGGTGCGGCGGCGGCCGGCATCGACGTGGCCGCCCTGCGCGAGCTGCACCTGCTCACCACGAAGCCGTTCCTGTACGTCTTCAACGTCGACGAGGACGAGCTGGCCAACGAGGCGTACCTCGCCGAGCTGCGCGCCATCGTCGCGCCCGCCGAGGCGGTGTTCATGGATGCCAAGGTCGAGTCCGAGCTGATCGACCTGCCCGACGACGAGGCGCAGGAGCTGCTCGCGTCGATCGGCCAACCGGAGCCCGGCCTGCACCAGCTCATCCGGGTCGGCTTCCGTACCCTCGGCCTGCAGACCTACCTGACGGCCGGCCCGAAGGAGGCCCGGGCGTGGACGATCCCGGTCGGCGCGACGGCGCCGGAGGCGGCCGGCGTGATCCATTCAGACTTCCAGCGCGGCTTCATCAAGGCCGAGATCGTCTCGTACGACGACCTGATCGCCGCCGGCTCGGTGGCCGCGGCGCGGGCGGCCGGCAAGGCGCGCATCGAGGGCAAGGACTACGTGATGCGCGAGGGCGACGTGGTGGACTTCCGCTTCAACGTATGAAACCGCCACGTTCACGCAGGTCATGCCTTGTACCCCTCGTCCCGGGGCACATCGGGGGCACTGGACCACGCGTCATCGATCGCTCGGCGGGTCCGTTTCTCCGAGTCCGGCATCAGATGCCCGTATGTCGATAACACCAGGCTCGCGGACTCGCCCTGGGCGAGCAGGACCGACGCGTAGTGGTGCCGCAGGTCGTGCGTTGTTGTTCCCTGCGGGAGACGCGCGGCAGCCACAGCCGCCTGGAAGATCCGGGTGCCGTAGTAGTCATGCCGGTACGGACCGCTGAACCGGGTCGTGAACAGCGTCCCGTCCTCGGCCGGCGAGTACTCCTTCATGTGCGCCACGATCGCCTCTCCGACGACTTGGGGGAGTGGCGCCGTACGCCGCGTGAGCGTGGCGTCTTGGGCACCGTACGGACCTTCGACTGTGGAGCGAACTGCCACTCCACCCGGACCGTCCGGTTCACCAGGTCAACATCCTGCTCCCGAAGCGCTAGCAGCTCCCCGAGCCGCAGCCCGAGCCCCGCCTGTGTGATGACCATCGCCCGGTTCCGGTCCGGCATCGCGGCGGCGAGCGCACGGACCTGGGCGACCGTCAACGGGACCAGGCGGTCACGAACCGAGGACGGAAGCTGCACCCGAACCACCGGGGACCGGCCGACCAGCCGGTCGAGGACCGCCGAGGCGTAGATCGAGCGCAACAGACTCACCAGGTTCCGCAGCGTGCTCGGCGCCAGCACCTTGGCCCGGTCGGCCGCCCACGCCTGAACCTCAGACGGGACGACGACAGCCAGCCGCCGGTTGCCGAGCGGCGTTCCGGCGATGTGTGTTTCGATCAGCCCGGACATCCGCCGCGCCGTGGTCGGTCGATGTGCTCGACCGGCCGCCCACTTCCGCGCGTACTCGACCACCGTGGTCTTGTCGGACGGGTCCACATACTGCCCGCGCGCGATGTCGGCCTCGACCTGGGCGAGGAAGCGGTCGGCGTCGAGCTTGCGGGCGAACGACCGTTTACGTTGCCGGCGGGCATCGTCGCGCCACCGGGCGAGATAGGTCACCTTGCCGTTGCGAATCCGCTTCTCCACGCTGCCTCGGTGTCGGCTCGTAGCAGGCAACCATGATCGGCTCGGATGTGTGCCGGTTCATCGGCGGGGGTGTCGGAGCAGGAGACTGAGGACCGTTCGAGCTGCCCCGCGGCGCCTTGACAGATCGAGGTCAGGCGTATCGCTCCGGCGGGTGGATCGAGCTTGGAGCGGTAGACGATCGAGGTGCCGTCCACACCGCGTAGTGGACGGTCTCGCCATGTCGATCGCACAGCGCCTTGAGGATGGGGGCGGCGCAGCGGCCTGGGCCCCGCCACTGCCGCTCCTGTACGTCTCGACGAGCCGGCCGTTCTTCCGCATGCAGGTCCCGCTGACCGACGATTTCGAACGGGTTGACGGCACGATCCCGCTCGCCGACCCGAACCTGTTCCAGGACGAGGACGGCAGGGTCTACCTGTACGGGGGGTGTTCGAACACCACACCGCTGTGGGGCGTGGAACTCGACCCGCGAACCATGGCGCCGATCGGCGAGCGGCGGGACCTGATCACCGCCACCGCCCACATCACCTGGGACGGTGCCGAGGGCGCGCGCGGCTACAACGTCCGGCACGGCCTGAGCCCGGAGAAGCTGTACCACGGCTGGGCGGTCTACGACCAGACGACCCTCGTCCTGTCCACCCTCAACGCCGGCCAGCAGTACTGGGTCGTCGTCGACGCCTTCGACGAGAACGGCGTGACACCCGGCGCCTGCGTAACGGTCCGCTGACGCCTACACCGACCGGGCGACCACTGGCGACGTGCCGCAGCGCCCGGTGCAGGAGGCGGCGGACCCTAGGCCGGTGCCGGGTCCGTGGCCCGCTCCTGCTCGACGACCGCGACCGCGTCGCCATCGCGACGGCGCATCAATGCGCTGGGCCACCACATCCACCGGCCGATGTCGAGGGTCAGCGCGATGACCAGTACCGACCGGACGATCATGGTGTCGAGCAGGATGCCGAGGGCCACCGCGATCCCGAGCTCGGCGAAGGCCACCAGTGGCAGGCTGCCCAGCGCCGCGAACGTACCGGCCAGCACGATGCCGGCAGACGTGATGACGCCACCGGTGGCCGCGAGCCCGAGCAGCGCGCCGCGCCGGGCGCCGTGCTGCTGCGATTCCTCCCGCGCCCGGGTCATCAGGAAGATGTTGTAGTCGATGCCCAGAGCCACCAGGAACACGAACACGTACAGCGGCAATGAGGTGTCGGCGCCGGCGAAGCCCAGCACGTGCCGGAAGATCAGGGCGCTGATGCCGAGCGCAGCGCCGAAGGACAGCACCACCGTGGCCATCAGCACCAGCGGCGCCACGACGGTTCGCAACAGCACCATCAGGATGATCAGCACCACCAGCAGCACGAGCGGGATGATCAGCCGGTTGTCGTGCCGGTTGGCCGCCTTTAGGTCGAGGTTGAGCGCGGTCACGCCGCCGACCTTCGCCTCCCCGCCGGGTACGGCGTGCACCGTGTCGCGCACCCTTTCGACGGCTCGCTCCGCCGCCGCGCTGTCCGGTCGATCCCGCAGGATGCCGTTCAGCAGGACCCTGCCGTCCTTGACCGTCGGTTCGCCGACCGCGACGATCCCGTCGGTGCCTGCGAGCGCCTGCCGTAGCGGGCCGGCGGCGTCGGCCCGGCCGATGACCACGACCGGTGCGCTCTCACCCGCGGCGAAGTGCCGGGTCAGTACCTCCTGACCACTGACGGACTGCGGCTTGTCGATGAACGAGTTTTCCGTCGACAACCCGTTCGCGTCGAGTTGCAGCGCGCCCAACGACAGGGCGCCGAGCGCCAGCGCGGTGGCGATCCAGATCGTTCGCGGCCGGCGGGCGATGGCGTTGCCGAGTCGCACCCACACGCCGGTCCGGGTCGACTCGGGCGAACCGAACTTCGGCCGCACCGGCCAGAACAGCCGGCGGCCGAAGATGACCAGCAGTGCCGGCAGCAACGAGATCATCGTGAGCAGGCCCACGGCGATGCCGATCGCGGCCACCGGTCCGAGGCTCCTGGTCGAGTTCATGTCCGCGACGGCGAGGCAGGCCATGCCGATCGCCACCGTGGCGGCACTGCCGATGATCGCCGGTCCCGCCGCGGTACCGGGCGACGAGCAGCAACGCGTAGTCGGTCCCGGCGCCGAACACCAGCACCGTGAGGATGCCGGCGCTCTGCCCGTTGACGACCAGATCAGCGTGCTTGGCCAGCAGGTAGATCACCGACTGGGCACTGATCAGCGCCACGCCGGAGGTGATGATGGGCAGCAGCCATAGCACCGGGCTGCGGTACGTGACCAGCAGGATGATCGCGACGATGACCAGCGTGGTATACAGCAGGGTGCCGTCGATGCCCTTGAACGCCCCTTCGGCGTCGGCCGCGGTGGCTGCCGGGCCGGTGATCTCGACGTTGAGGCCGTCGCCGCCGGACGCGGCCGTGTCCCGGATCGTGCCGACGACGTCGCCGAGCCGCTCCCAGGCGCTCGCGTCGGCCCGGACGGGCACGACGATCTGCGCGGCCTGGCCGTCGTCGGCGAACACGGGCGGCGACACCTGCCCCGCGACGCCGTCGATGCGGGCGAGTGCCTGCACGTCAGCCAGCACCTTGGTCCGGTCGGCCGGGGTGATGCCGCCGGTACGCTCGTAGACGACCACCGCCGGGGCGACCGCGGCCGGCTGGAACGCCTTCTGCAGTTCGCCGGCCTCGGTGGCCTCGGCGGTGCCCGGCAGGAACGCGGAGCTGTCGTTCTGCTGCACGCCGGTCAGCTTGCTGGCCAGCGGTACCGCGACGACGAGGATCGCCAGCCAGAAGACCAGGACCATCCACTTGGTCCACCGGCCGCAGACCAGCCCCGCGATGCCATCCACCCGGACCATGAAGTCCCCCGTCGTCAATACCGCCGCGGCTGACCCGCAGCGTGCGCATGCACCTGGAATATCTCAAGACCGCTTAACGCGACGCAAGGCCGGGCCCACGGGTAAGGGCGTTCATAGTCGAGATTTCATCGATTGTTCCTCTGTACCGGCCAGTACCAAGCGCCAATGTCGATGGTGAACACCGAATGGCCGCCACGCGAAATGAAACGGCCGTGACACTCTTTCGTGAAACGGGTTCAGGTATGGCACGCCGAAATCCTCAGATATGGCGTGACTAGTCCGAATCCGTCTTCGCCTTCGTCTTCGTCTTCGTCTTCGCCTTCTCCTTCGCCTGTACCCTGTGAGACGCGCGGTTGCGGTTGAGTCGCTGGCCAGTATGCTGAAGATCGAGGCCTATCCATTGTGGAGGGCGAACTCGGCCTGCCATTCGGCGACAGATCGTCCGGCACCGAGCCTCTGCCGACATTCGAGTCGACCGTCGGCCGGGACGAATGGCGTGAGAGCGGGCAACGGCTGACTGGGGAGAGGGAGTGCACCACATCGCTGATGTTGTGACCGGCACCGCTAGGATCGCGTTGTCCCGCAGCCGTCAATCTCGACGAAGACCGTGAGGGCTGAGGCTATCGCCCCTTACCGACTTGTTCCAAGTGTGACAGATCGGGGAATGCCGCATGAATGAACGGGAGCTGCGCGCTTTCGTCTTAGCCGCCCAAATCGGACGGATGGACGTGGTCGCTAAAGCACTTGGTTACTCGCAGCCCGCAATCAGTTATCAGATCCGGTGCCTGGAGCAGTCGTTGGGCATCAAGCTCTTTGTGCGTGACTCTGTCGGTGTGCGGCTGACACCGGAAGGACAGATGCTGCTTCCATCCGCGCGAGCGCTGTTGCTGCTGATGGAGAACATCAAGACCTCCGTGGATCATCTGCCGAGGGCGGTAAGTGCGTGAGCTTTCGCCCTTCGATGAACCTTCAACAAATAGGGGAAACCACTCCCGGCAAGCAGGCGCAAGTCTCCTCCAATCCCGAAATACTACCATGCCGGATACCACAGTTTCTTCGGGGTGCCGGTGGCATTCCGCCCGCCCGTGCCGAGGCCCCGCCGGGCCGACAGCCGCGTGATGCAGAAATCACGGAGTTCGCGCTGCTGCGGCCGGCGGTTCGGCCCGCATTGCCGGTATGCAACGACGGATTCCGCCGACCGTTCGCCACACTGGCTAGAGCGCACGCCCCGAGGGGTACCCGCGGTCAGAAGGGTGCGATCACCAACCGGCCGACCACGACGAAGGCCGCGAGCACGAACAACAGCACGTTCGAGCTGGAGCGGGCGTACTCCCCGCGCCATACGTGCACCACGAAACCGCCGATCATGGTGATCGCCGGCCCCGCCGCTGCGGCGATCGTCAGCGCCGGACAGATCTTGGACAGATCCCGGTGAGGCCGGGGGCGATCAACCCGACCGCGCCCAGCACCTCGAGCGCACCGATCGTCCGGACGGCACGCTGGCTGTAGTCCACGACCCACGGCATGGGGTTGACGAGCCGGTCCTTCGGCACGAGGAGCTTGCTGGCGGGCGTCGGGGCGGCCGCACCCCGACGCCCGGACCAGCACCCGAGCGGCGCGACCTCAGCCGCATCCACCTGCCGTGTCATGGTCGAAGTGGCCCACCGCGTCAACGGCTGTCCCGGGTACCCCGGTTAGCGAGATCCCCTGACCGTCCGGCTCGGCCGGCGGCTGCTCCTGCTCGCGCGCCCAGGCCAGCGCGACGAGGAAGTCGTCCAGCCGGTCCAGGCCCCAGAACCGCTCCCGGCCCAGCTTGAAGTACGGCACCCCGAACACGTCGTCGTTGTAGACGTCCACCAACGCGGCCACGCCTTCGGCGCGGATCGCCGGATCGTCGACTGCGGTGACGAGCGGCTCGGGATCCAGGCCGGCCTTGTCCAGCGTGCGACGCAGCGTGTCCAGGTCACAGATGTCCTCGCCCCGCTCCCACCGGGCCGCCATCACCGCGTCGTAGAACTCGCGGTGCACCCCGAGCTGGCGGCCCTTGAGCCAGCCGAGGTGCGGCAGCTCCCACCACGGGTCCACGTCGATCGGCCAGACCATCCGGTAGCCGAAGCGGGCGGCCAGCCGCTTGGTGTCGTGCAGGATGTACAGGTGCTTGGCCTTGCTCATGGCCACGTAGTGAAACTTCGCGCCCACCTCGTCCAGCGCCGCTGACGACGACGCGTCCGGCTCGAAGAACGGGACGTACTCGATGATGTCCGGCGCCTCGGGCAGCCGCTCCTCGAGCTGCCGCACCGCCATCCAACTGAACGGGCTGCGCAGAGAGAAGTACAACCGCGGCGGCTTCTTCTTCCTCACGACCGGCTTCCCAGCAGTGCGGCCTGGGTCGCCGGGTCGAGGACGGCGACGGTGCCGGCGTCCGGCCCGCGGCTGATCGCATAGCCGTGCATGATGGACCCGGTCGCGGTGTGCACGAGTTCGCCGCCGCGCTCAACGTAGCAGTCCATCCGGGCGGTGTAGCTGACGTCCTTGAGCACGTCCTCCACGGTGAACACAGTGTGCACCACCTCCTCCATCCGCACGTCGTCGAGCATCTGGACGCGGGCCCGAGAGACCACCGGAATCCAGCCCCGCTCCACCAGGAGCTTGCCGATGGCGAGCCCGCGGTCGACGAGGAACCGGTCCACCACCTCCTCCATCGTCCGGACGTACGCGGAGTGCTGCAGCCGGTCGGAGAAGTGGCAGTAGAAGTACGGCGCACGCCAGGACCACAGGAAGGCGTTGGACCCGGTCAGCCCGAGTGCGGACAGCACATCCTGCCCGGCCGCGATCGGCATCGGCGCCGACCCTGCGCTGGTCGCCAGTGCGGCCACCTC
>WNGL01007893.1_pt1 | contig 12485 bp, 10 predicted proteins | sample 5400591 | NCBI WGS metagenome assembly WNGL01 (sample SAMN13153377, study PRJNA577476) | soil metagenome | isolation source: 80 cm soil or saprolite under Garry oak tree replicate 1 | place: USA:California | collected 2016-06-15
CAGATGATGCCTGGCGACCGCGTGCTGGTTTATCACACGGGAGACGAGAAGGCCGTGGTGGGCGTGGCCGAGGTCACGTCGCGGGCGTATCCCGACCCGAAGCACAAAGATCCGAAGCTCGCGGTGGTGGACCTGAAGGCGGCGGGGAGGCTGCCGCAACCCGTGCCGCTCGCCGAGATTAAGAACGACCGGGCGTTCGCCGATCTGGGGCTCGTCCGGATGGGCCGCCTTTCGGTGATGCCGGCATCGGCGGACCAGTTCCAACGCCTGCTCAAGCTGGGCGGACTGAAGTAACGGATGACGGACGACTCACGACGGAGAACGTTGTTATGGGCAAAGGCGACCGTCGCACCAAGCGCGGCAAGATTTATCGCGGCACCTATGGGAACACCCGTCCCAAGAAAAAGAAGAAACGCCGGGCTGCTGCGGACGCCGCGAAGCGGGCGAAGGGAGAAGGGCAATGAGGGCGCTGCTCCTCGCCGGGCTGGTGCTGCTCGGCGCGGCGCCGGCCCGCGCGCAGCAGGACGACCGCTGGCAGGTCACGCTCAACGACGGGACGATCATCTGGGAGCTGCATCTGGTGCGCCTCGCGGGCGACACGCTCGTGCTGCGGCACGGCGACTCCACCTACAGCTTCCCGATCAGCCAGGTGGACGAGCTACGGCTGGTGCAGAAGTCCGTGCGGCATCAGACCCCCGAGCCGAACCGCTACGGCGGCGTGCTGGGCGGCGCGGACGACGAAGTCTATCGGCTCACCCTCTACAATCTCGGCGAGCGCCGCGCTATCCTCGCGCAGGTCTTCAAGAGCCATCCGCCGGAGAAGTCCCCGTAGCCCCGGCGTGCCCGCGTTTGCCGGGCCCACGGGGAGCGATATATTCTCGGCCATAAGTTCAGCCAGCTCGCTCGCCTTCGCCCAGACGCCCCCGCACGACGCCTCTCCGACCGCGAGACCACTCCCTCGTCCCTGGCCATCGGGGGGTCTTATGATTGCTCGTTTCCTGCCAACAGGCGCCGCTCTCGCGTGCTCGTCGCTGCTGCTCGCCTGCACGGATGACGGTCGTGAGTCCCGACCGCTCGCGCCGCCATCGTTCGACCTCACCGCCGTTTACAGCGTGTCCGGGAACATCCTGGGGCCCGACGGCACGAGCATCTGTAACGCCGTTCCGCCCGGGTCGCTGCTGCTCGTGCGGTTGATCAACCCTGCGACGGGCGGCTTCGGAGCCGTTCAGAACGTCTCCTGCCCTGCCAACAGCTACACTGTGTTCGTGGCTCCTGCAAGCTACCTGCTCCGCGTGCAGCTGCCGGGCTTTCCGGGCCTGGGGGCCTTGCCGTGGCGCACCCTTGACGCCACCCCCGTGGTCGTGGACGTCGGGGACGTAGTCCGCGACATGCAGATCCAGCCCGGCACCGGGCTGGGTGGACAGGCAATGCTGGACGGTGCTCCGCTTCCGGGCGTGGACCTGTCGGTCATCTATGACCAGGCGCCTGGGTTCGGTGCCACCAGTGGCAGCAGCGGGGCCGACGGCGGGTGGGTCGAGTTCTTCGGGCGGGAGCCGCTCATCCTTCAAAACGGCATCCGCTATCTCGTCAGCACAATCTGTAGCGCGCTCGGCACGAAGGTCGTCCAGACCCCGCCGAGCACGTCCTTTCTGTTTCCGACGGAACGAAGCGCAGTCGACTGCGCGCTCACCACGGCTCCGAACACACGGTTCTCGCACACTCGCACGCGTCTCGTCGTCACCCCCATGCCGGGCGACATCGGCGGCCTCTCCCCGGAGCTGCAGGATCAGTTCGGTGAGGGGTGGGGGGTGCAATTCCCGATCGCGCCGGGGCAGCCGCCCATCCACGGATCCGTCAACGTGTCGCAGCTGTTTGAAGGCGGGTTGATCGTCGGCATCCGCCCCGACCGTGTACTGAGCGGCGTCGAGCTGGGTGGCTATATGCAGTGCGGCGGCGCCTGTCGCGACTTCGGGCTCGACGGGAAGTTCAGCTTTGCCTCTTCCCCGCAGTTCGGGACCAAGGTCATCTGGCACTACTCGGATGCCACATCGCCGGAGGGCGTCGGCCTCAAGGTGCTGCAGAAGTCGTACGACGGCGTGCCGCCCAACGACTACGTGCTGTTTCGCTTCATTTTCACGAACTCGGGAGTGGCACCGGTGACCTTCTACGCCGGCATGTTCGCCGATTGGGACATCGGTGACGATTTCTTGGATGACGTCGGCTTCACCGCGATGGATGGCCGGCTGATGTACATGACGGACGCGACCCCGGGCGGCGTTTATGCGGGTACCCTGCTACTCGGTGACTTCCCGGTGTCCGGGAACGCGTTCCTCACGGATTTCGGGCAATCCACCGCGACGCAGGTCGCGGCGCTCGCCGGCGACTTCACTGTGCCGTCCGCGCCAGCCCCCGGCGATCACCGCTACCTCCAAGCACTCGGCCCCATTTCGCTCGGGCCGAACGCGAGCGCCGACATCTGGATCGCGGTGGTGGCGGGGGAGGATCAGAGCCAGCTGTTCGCCAACGCGAACGCGGCGGCGGCGGATGTGGCGCGGCGCCGCGCTGACCAGAGCTCGGACGCTGCGAGCGGCGGCGTCACGACCGAGGGCAGCGTGTGGGGCGGGAACGGAGGCGGGAGGCCTCACACCGGAGCCTTGAACCCCGCGTGCAAGCGAGGGTGCACGCCGCAGTAGCGTGACCGTCTCGTCCGAGCGTCGCATCCTGCTCGCCGACGCCGACGCGTTCTACGTCGCCGTCGCGCGCCTGGTGGACCCCGACGGGGCGGGGAAGGCGCGGCTGCTCATCGTGGGCGGCTCGGCCGAGCGGCGCGGCGTCGTCACCTCGGCGTCGTACGAGGCCCGGGCCTACGGCGTGCATTCGGCGATGCCGATGGCGCGCGCGGTGCGTCTCTGCCCCGGCGCGACGGTCGTGCCGGTGCCGTGGGAGACGTGCGCCGAGAAGAGTCGCGCGATTCGCGCAGTGCTGCGGCGCTTCACGCCTGCCGTCGAGCAGGCCTCGAGCGACGAGTTCTATCTCGATCTCAGCGGGACGGAGCGACTGTACGGCGGCGAGTCGCTCGGGGCGACCGCGAGCCGTATTCGCGACGCCGTGACGCGGGAGACCGCGCTCTCCGTCACCGTCGGCGGCGGGACCTCGAAGCTCGTGGCGAAGCTCGCGGCCGCTCTCGCGAAGCCGCGGCCCGGCGGCGGCGCGGCCGGGAAGGGCGTGCACGTGGTCGCTCCCGGCGGCGAGGCGGCGTTCCTGCTGCAGTTCGCGCTCGCCGACATCCCGTTCGTCGGCCCCAAGTTCCAGCAGCGGCTCGCGCGCCTCGGACTTCACACCGTACGCGACGTCGTGCCGCACGACCTCGGCACGCTCGTCGCATGGCTCGGCGAGCGCGAGGGCGCATGGCTGTACGAGCGCGTGCGCGGCATCGACCACGCGCCTGTCGAGCCCGAGCGTGAGCCCAAATCGCTCAGCCGGGACGAAACCTTCCCGCAGGACTTGGTGGACGACGACGCCCTCGCCGCGCGGCTCCTCGCCTTGGCCGACCGTGCGGCCTCCGACCTGCGCGAGGCCCGGCTCCTCGCCCGCACCATCACGGTGAAGCTGCGCGACGCCGACTTCACCACCCGGCAGGCGAGCCGGACCCTCTCGGACCCCGTGCAGTCGGAGCGCGTCGTCTACCAGGTGGCGCGGGACCTGCTCCGGAAGCTGCGCGCGGCCAGGCGCATGCCGGCGCGACTGCTCGGTGTCGCCGTGTCCCAGTTCGTGGCTCAAGACGCGGAGGCGCAGCTCGCGCTCTTCGACGCGGCGCCGCCCGTCGAGAGCGAGCGGGATCGCGCCATCTCGCGGGTGATCGACGCAGTGCGGGAGAAGTTCGGCCCCGACGCGCTGGGACGCGCCCGGGGCCGCTGACCATACGACTTACATGGCGCCCAGCGCCGCAGCCGCCTTGTTCACATCGCCCGGCTTCACCCACAGGATCGCGCCGTAACGCCCCATCCCCGCCGACACCGCCGTCACCGCGGTCACGTTGATCTTCGCGGCGCCGAGCTTCCCCATCGTGTCCACGAGCGCGCCGACCCGGTCGTCGCCGTCTATCAGAAACGCCGTCTTGGGCTTCGAGAGCTTGATCTTCGCGGCTTGCGCCGCGGCGGTCAGGGCGGCGGCGTCCGCCGGCACGACGTCGAGCTGCGACTTGCGCGCGCTCGGGAAGCCGTGGAACGCGAGCAGGTTGACCCGGGCGTCCTTCAGGACCCGGAGTAGCCGCGCCCCTTCGCCCGCTTTGTCGGGCGCCGTTGTGTAGTAGTAGCTGACCTTGCGAATCGTATCGGCCATGGTGGCCTCCCCAGTGTAGTCGCCCGCCCTGACTATCGCCTGCCGATCGTCCCCCCGCCAGACCGGCCGTCGCGCGCGAACCGCACTTGACGTCCGCCCGTCGACCTCGTATTTCAACCGCCCGGTTCCAACGTGGCATGCCCGCTCTTCGTATGTGCCCATGGACCGCAGTTCGTTCATCCCCGCAGGTTCTCCGAAGGAGTAGCGCCATGCGCCCCGCTGCTCTCCGTCAAGCCAGCGTTGTCGGTGTGCTCCTGACCGTCGCCCTCGTTCCACCCGCCTCCGCGCAGGGCCGCGGGCGGGCCAAGCAGCGACCGGTCCCCCCGGCCGCCCCCGCTTCCTCGGACGCGACCGCGAGCCAGGGCGCCGACTCCCTCAACAACCTCAAGTTCCGTAACCTCGGCCCCGCAGTGGGTGGGGGGCGCGTGACCGCCGCCGTCGGCATCCCAGGCGATCCCAACGTCTACTACATCGGCGCCGGGGGCGGGGGGGTCTGGAAGACGACGGACGGCGGCAACTCGTGGGATGCGGTCTTCAAAGACCAGCCCACCGCCTCGATCGGCGCGATCGCCCTCGCGCCCTCGAACCCGAACCTCGTCTGGGTCGGCACCGGTGAGGGCAACCTCCGGAACGACCTGATCGACGGGCGCGGGGTGTTCTTCTCCCCCGACGCCGGGAAGACGTGGAAGTTCGTGGGGCTGGGCGACGTGGGACAGATCTCGCGCATCGTGATCGATCCCACAAATCCCGACATCGTGTTCGTCGGCGCGATCGGACACGCGTGGGCGCCGAACCACGAGCGCGGTGTGTACCGCACCGCCGACGGCGGCAAGACGTGGCAACAGGTGCTGTTCGTGAACGACACGACCGGTGTCGCGGATCTGATCATGGTGCCGGGGAATCCGCGGGTCCTGTTCGCGGGCATGTGGCAGGCGGTGCGCCACCCGTGGGAGCTCGTCTCGGGCGGGCCGGGGAGCGGCATTTACCGCTCCAACGACGGTGGCCTCACCTGGGAACGGCTGAAGGACGGGCTGCCCACCGGCCTGCTGGGCCGCGTCGCCCTCGCCGTCGGGCCCACCAATCCGAACCACCTCTACGCCCTCATCGAGACGAAGCAGGGGATGCTGTGGGACTCGAAGGACCAGGGCGACCACTGGGCCAAGGTCTCCGACTTCCACGGTCTCTCGGCCCGGCCGTTCTATTTCTCCCTGATGCACGTCTCGCCCGTGGACGACAAGCGAGTGTTCTTCTCGTCGTACCTGTTGCTCCGGTCCGACGACGGCGGCAAGACGACCACGCCGATTGACCGCGGCGTGCACGTGGACCACCACGCGCTGTGGATCGACCCGCAAAACCCCGACCGCATGATTCAGGGCAACGACGGCGGCGTGTACGTCACGCAGGACGGCGCCAAGAGCTGGCGCTACTTGAACAACCTGCCGATCGAGCAGTTCTACATGGTCGCGGCGGACAACAACACTCCCTACATGCTGTGCGGCGGCTTGCAGGACAATAACGCCTGGTGCGGGCCGTCGACTGGCGCACAGGGCGGTGGCGGAGGCGGGGGGGGCGCCGGGGGCGGGGGGGCCGGGGTCCTCAACGGCTCCGAGTGGTTCACGGTGGCGGGTGGAGACGGCGAGTATGCGGTGCCCGCGCCGAGTGATTCGACGATCCTGTACGTGGACTCGCAGAACGGCAACATCACCCGCGTGGACTTGAGGACGGGGATGACGCGCTCCGTGCGGCCGTACCTGTCCGGCGTGAGCGAGATGAAGCCCGCCGACCTGAAGTATCGGTTCAACTGGACGTCGCCGATCGCGGTATCTCCCACCGACGCGAACGTCGCGTACTTCGGCGGGAACGTCGTCTTCAAGACGACGGACGGCGGGGAGCACTGGACGGCGATCAGCCCGGATCTCACGCGGAACGACAAGGCGAAGCAGGTGACGAGCGGCGGTCCGATCGAGTACGACATCTCGGGTGCGGAGACGTACAACACGATCCTCACGATCACCCTCGCGCCGATGGACACGAACGTGATCTGGGCCGGCACGGACGACGGGCTGGTGCAGGTGACGCGCGACGGCGGGAAGACCTGGAGCAACGCGTCCGGACACTTCCCGGGCCTGCCGAAGGACATCGAAGGGCGGGTCTATCAGATCGGCGTGTCGCCGTTCGAGGCCGGCGCGGCCTACGTCGCCCTCGACCGCCATCAACTGGACGACCGGCGGCCCTACGTCTTCAAGACGGCGGACTACGGGAAGACCTGGACCGACATCGCCAAGGGGCTCCCCGCGGACGTGCCGGCGCGCGTCGTCCGGGAGGATCCGAACGCTCGCGGCTTCCTCGTGCTCGGCACCGACGCCGCGCTGTGGTACTCCCGCGATGGGGGCGCGAGCTGGAAGCCGCTCAAGGCGGATTTCCCCACCGTGCCGGTGTACGACATCCAATTCGTCAAGCGCTCGCACGACCTCGTGGTCGCGACCCACGGCCGCGGGCTGTTCGTGCTGGACAACATCACGCCGCTCGAGGAGCTGACGCCCGAGGTCGCGGCGGCGGACCTCCACATGTTCGGCACGCTGCCGGCGCAGATCCGCGTGCGGCCGCGGCGCAGCGGCGTGGCGCCGTCCCGCTTCACCACCCCGAACGCACCGGCCGGCGCAGTGATCGATTACTACCTGAAGACCGCGCTCGACACTGGGGCTGCCCCCACCCCGACGCCGGAACGCCAGGATGAGCCGCAGGGACGCTCCCGCCGTGGGCGGACGGTCGTCACGGTCACCGACAGTCATGGCGACACGGTGGTGGTGGACTCGAGCGGCCCGGGCAAGCAGGGCGTCAACCGCTACGTGTGGAACCTGCGTTACGCCGGGCCGACGCGGCTCACGTTTGAGCGGTCGCCGGGCGCCGAGGAGGAGGAGAACCCCTTCCGCAACGTCGGCGGCCCGCGGGTGATCCCCGGCACCTACACCGTCGCGGTGACGGCGGCCGGCCGGGCGCAGAGCACGACGGTCACGGTGGAGCCCGACCCGATCGTGCGCGGCGACCCCGCCCGGTTCGCGGCCCAGCTCCGCGCCGGCCTGGAGTGGCGCAACGCCCTGTCCGCGTTGCACGAGACGCTCAACCGGATCGTGAGCCTCGAGACGCAGCTCAAGAACGCGCAGCAGGCGGTGCGCGAGAACGCCAGGGGCGACACGGCGACGACCGCCGCGGTGACGCGCCAGGGTCGCGAGCTCGGCCGCAAGCTCAAGGAGCTGAAGGACAGCCTGTACAACTCCGACGTCCAGCGCGACGCGGGGCAGGACGACATTCACTACCTCAACCGGTTCCAGGATCGGCTGCAGGGGCTCGGGTTCGGGCTCGGCTTCGCCTACGCCCAGCCGCCGAGCGAGGTGGTCGCGGATCGCATGAAGGAGCTCCGCACCCGGCTCGACGCGTATCTCGCGAAGTTCAACGACCTGCTCCGGACCGACGTGGCGGCGTTCAACAAGACGGCGCAGGAGCGCCAGGCGCCGATCCTGATGGCGGGCCAGCCGATCGAGGTAAAGGAAGTGAGAGTCGTGTCGCGCTAGCGGTGGATTCGTGGGGGCAAGGCGTGCCTTGCCCCAACACGGAAGCCTGCCCTAGGAAGGAGGCCGCGAATGACTGTTTGCACCATGGTGCGAGCGCGCCTGCTGCTCGTGGGCGCGTTCGCGCTGGCATGTGCGAGGGATGAGCGCAGTTCGCCGCTCGCTCCCCCCTCGTTCTCGCTCGACCCATCCCACATGATATCGGGCAGCGTCTTGGGTCCCGACGGCATGAACATCTGCAACACCATCGGGTCAGGGACGATGCCGGTCCGGCTGCTGAACCCCGCTTTCCCCGCGGAGCCGCCATTTCTGGGCGCGCAGAACCTCACTTGCCCGACGAACAGCTACTCGTTCTCGGCGGAGTCAGACACCGCACGCATCCGCGTGCAGCTTCCGACGGATGCCATCGTCGGGCTAGCACTCCCTTGGCGAACCCTGGATGCAGTGGCTGTGGGAGACGCTGACGTCACGCACGACGTGCACATCGTCGACGGCACGGCGCTCGGCGGCTCGGCCACGCTCGATGGCAGCCCATTCGAGGGCATGGGCCTTGATCTCGTCTACGCATTCAACCCTAACTTCGGCGCCGCTTCAGGTTCGAGCGCTCCGGACGGTCACTGGAGCGAGTTTTTTGGGCGGTCTCAGCTGTTCCTGCAGAACGGCGCGAGCCTCCGGGCGGTCTCTGGCTGCGTGGGCCTCGGCATCAAAGTGCTCGAGGCGCCGCCTACCGATCCGTTCGTGTTCCCAGCGGAACGGAGCGCGATCAACTGCTCCCTGTTGACGGCACCGGCAACCCAGTTCTCCCACACGCTGACGCGGTTGGTCGTGAGCCCGCTTCCCGGTGATATCGGCGGGTTGTCCCCCGAATTGTTCGACCAGTACGGGGACGGTTGGGGCGTGCAGTTCCCGGTCGCCATGGGGACAGCCCCTGCGCACTTCCCCTTCCAGGCGTCCCACATGTTCGAGGGCGGGCTCCTGATCGGGATCAGTCCCGACCGAGTGTTGAGCGGCACCGACTTGACCGGCGAGATGGCGTGTGGACTCGCCTGCCGCGACTTGGGGCTCGACGCGACGCTCGGGTTCACCGATCAGACACCGGCAGGCCGGAAGGTGTTGTGGCAGTACTCGGACGCGCCGTCGCCCGAAGGGGTCGGCCTGCGAATCCGCCAGCGGTCGTTCGACGGCGTGCCGCCCAACGACTACGTGCTGTTCCAATTCTCGATCCAGAACCAGGGCTCATCGGCCGTAACGTTCTATCCCGGCTTCTGGGCCGATTGGGACGTTGACTTGGACCCGTTCGACGACGTCGGGTTCACGGAGATGGGCGGCAAGCTGATGTTCGTCACCAGCTCCCTCGAAAGCCCTGCGACGTCCGTCGGCACGCTGCTGCGCGGCGATGCGCCGGTCTCGGGGAACTATTTCTTTGTGAATGCTCCGCCGGTTCCGTCGACGAGCGATCAGGTCCAGGCACTGAGCGGCGGCCTGCGCCGCGAGACGGCCGGGCCTGCGGACCTCCGCTATATCCACGGGATCGGACCGATCCCGCTCGCGCGGGGGAAGAAGGCGGACCTCTGGGTCGCCATCGTCGCTGGCGAGAATCACGATCAGCTGCTCGCGAACGCGGTCGCCGCTGATGCGGACATCGAAAAGCGGCAACGCCAAGGCGGCGAGGTCTCGGATGCCTCGCACATCGTGAGCACGCAACCGCTCGGCGTGCCCGGGCGGCCGTTCTCGAAGAGCCAGAAGCCGCAGTGACGGATTGGTAGGGGCAAGGCCTGCCTTGCCCCTACATATTCTAGGGGGGAGGGCTCCATGCCTTTCACCCGGGACGACATCCGCGACTCGGTGGAGCGCGCCGGCGACGCGCATTGGGACGCGCTCCGGCGCCACCACGAGGACGCCTACCCCAACCCCAAACCGACTCCCGGCGATGTGTGCAAGGCAGAGGCGGAGCGCCTGAACGCCATGGGGCTGGGCGACGCGAAGGACTTCGAGCTGGTGGAGACGCGGGTGGAGCGCGTGGGCGACGAGGTCCGGCTCACGCACGTGCTGCGCTACAAGCCGCTCGATATCCGGCTCCTGACGGAGCCGTTTCAGGGTTACCGCTGACTACTTCTCGAACAACAACTCCTTCGCCCGCTGGGTGGCTTTCACGACCGCCTTGATCAGGGTCACCCGCAGCTTGCCCTCTTCGAGCTCGAGGATGCCGTCGATCGTGCACCCCGCCGGCGTGGTCACGGCGTCCTTGAGCAGTGCGGGGTGATCGCCGGTGTCGAGCGCCACCTTGGCGGCGCCCAGCAGCGTCTGCGCGGAGAGCACCGTCGCCACGTCCCGCGGCAGCCCGACTTTGACGCCCGCCTCCGCCAATGACTCGAGGATGATGTAGACGAAGGCCGGACCGCTTGCGGAGAGGCCGGTCACGGCATCCATGTGCTTCTCATCCACCACGACCGTCCGGCCGACGGTGTCGAACAGCTGCCGGGCGGTGGCGAGATGCGCATCCGTGGCGTGTTTGCCGCGACAGATCCCCGTCATGCCCGCGCCCACCTGGCAGGGGGTGTTGGGCATCGCGCGCACCACGGCGACCGGTGCCGCGAGGATGTCTTCGATGTAGCTCGTGGGCACGGAGGCCGCCACGGAGATCACGAGCTGCGAGGGGGTCACCTCCCCGCGTATCTCCTCGAGCAGCTCGCGCACGTTCTGCGGCTTGACGGCGATGAGGACGACGTCCGCCCCGCGCGCCGCGCCGCGGTTGTCCGTCTCGACCGGGACGGGGGGCGCTCCGCCGAAACCACGCGCCCGCTCGGCGTGCCGGACGGTCGCCCGGACGTTGCCCGGGGGGAGCCCGGCCTTCAGCAACCCCTGAAGCAGAATGCTCCCGATCTTCCCCAGGCCCAGGATCGCCACGCGCTGTTGCTGCATCATCGCAGGTACTCCTCGAGCAAGGTGGCCGCATCGGTTTTCTCGTCCCGATACTTGACGATCACCGGCGCGTAGAGGGAGATCCCCCAGCGCGCGGCCGTCGGGCCCGGCGCCGCGCGCGCCCCCGGCACGACCAGGGCGCCGGCGGGGATCTCGAGCGGGCGCTCGCCGTCACGGCGGTACACCTGCTCGCGCACGAGGTCGTGAACCGGTGTGGAGCCGGTCAGGATCGTTCCGGGCGCGAGGACGGCGCGCTCGCGTACCACGGTGCCCTCGTACACGCCGCACCCGCCGCCGATCACGGCGTCGTCCTCGATGATCACCGGCAGCGCCCCGACCGGCTCGAGCACGCCGCCGATCTGCGCCGCCGCAGAGAGGTGCACCCGCTTCCCGATCTGCGCGCACGAGCCGACGAGCGCGTGGCTGTCGATCATCGTGCCCGCGTCGACGTACGCGCCCACGTTCACATACATCGGCGGCATGCAGATCACGCCCGGACCCACGTACGCCCCGTCGCGGATGCTCGATCCCCCTGGGACGATGCGGACCCCGTCCGCGAGCGTCGTGGGGCGCACCGGGTAGGTGTCCTTGTCGAAGAACCGCAGGGTGGCGTGCGCCGACATGTCGGTGAGCGCGCCCATGCGGAACCCGAGGAGGATCCCCCGCTTGACCCACGGGTTGACGCGCCAGGCGCCGTCGGGCCCACATTCGGCGGCGCGGATCGCGCCCCGGCTGAGCGCGGCCCGGAACTCCGCGAACAGGGCTCGCTCGGCGTCGCTGTAACGCTCCCGCTGCGCGGCGGCGAGCCCCTCGACGCGCTCACGCAGCGACATGCGCGGCGCTCGGCAGCAAGCCCAGCGCCCCCAGCACCGCGCGCAGGCGGGCGCGAGTCTGCTCCTGGACGGGAACGAGGGGCAGTCGGAAGCGGTCTTCCAGCAGGCCCATCAGGGCCAGGGCGGCCTTCACCGGACCCGGGTTCGATTCGATGAAGTTCGCCTCCATCAGCGGGAGCAGGCGGTAGTGCAGCTCGCGGGCCGCTTCCCAGTCGCCCTGCAACGCGCTCTCGGTGAGCCGTGCCATCAGATCGGGTGCCTCGTTCGACACGACGGACACGATGCCGTCGGCGCCCAACGCGATGAGGGGCAGGGTCACGGCGTCGTCGCCCGACAGCACGCGGAACCGCGCCGGCCGGTCGCGCAGGACGGCCATGATCTGCCCCAGGTCGCCCGAGGCTTCCTTCACCCCGACGATGTTGTCCGTCTCGCGCGCCAGGGCGAGCGTGGTCGCGGCGGCGAGGTTCGACGCCGTGCGTCCCGGCACGTTGTACAGCACCACCGGCATGTCGCGCACCGCCGCCGCCACGGCTCGGAAGTGCGCCGTGAGGCCGGCCTGGGTGGGCTTGTTGTAGTACGGGGCGACGACGAGGATCGCGTCGGCGCCCGCTGCCCGTGCGGCGTGGGCGCGCTCGACGGTAGCGGCCGTGGCATTGCTCCCTACGCCGGCGAGCACCTTGGCGCGGCCCCGCGCCGTCTCGACCGTGAGCGCAATGACGCGCTCGTGCTCGGCCGGCGTGAGCGTCGCGGCCTCTCCCGTCGTCCCGCAAGGGACGAGCAATCGCACGCCCGCCACGACCTGACGTTCCACCAACGCGCG
>WNGL01007894.1_pt1 | contig 12484 bp, 10 predicted proteins | sample 5400591 | NCBI WGS metagenome assembly WNGL01 (sample SAMN13153377, study PRJNA577476) | soil metagenome | isolation source: 80 cm soil or saprolite under Garry oak tree replicate 1 | place: USA:California | collected 2016-06-15
CTCGTGGCCCTCTACTTCGCCGAGAAGGTGCTGGCCCAGTACCGCGGCACCCCCTTCGAGCCCGACCTCGTCAGCGCCTTCCGCAAGATCCAGGAGCTGCTGCCCGAGGACGTCCGGGTCTCGCCCGCGACCCTGGACGACTTCCTTTCCCTCGACCCCGGCCCGCTCCACACCCCGGACGCCGCGATCTTCCGCGACGTGCTCACCGCCCAGCGCCTCCGCCGCAAGGTCCTCCTGCGCTACAAGAGCCTCAACAGCAACCGCATCACCCCGCGGCGCGTCCATCCCTACCACCTCTTCAACCACCGCGGCGACTGGTACCTCGCGGCCTGGGACGAGCCCCGCCGCGCGGTGCGGATCTTCGCCCTCCACCGCATCCGCCGCGCCACCCTCACCACGGAGGGCTACGAGATCCCCCGCGCCTTCACCTTCCGCAAGTACATGTCCGACGCCTTCGCCATCCAGAAAGGCGAGAAGCCGGTGGCGGTGTCCGTCCGCTTCGCCCCCCGCCAGGCCCGCTGGATCCGCGAGCGCCGCTGGCACCGGACCGCCCGCGTGCAGGAGGAGCTGGACGGGGGACTGGTCCTGCACCTCCAGGTGGCCGAGACCAGCGAGATCAAGCGCTGGGTGCTGCAGTTCGGCGCCGAGGCCGAGGTCCTGCGGCCAGCCTCGCTGCGACGAGCGGTGGCGCAGGAGTTGGCGAGCGCTGCGAAGGCTTACCGGAGCCTTCAGCCGTGAGCCTCCCGGGGCCTGCGAAGGGCCAGGCATGAGCGTCCTCGTCGAGTGCTACAGCGTGGTCGTGCGCCGATTCGAGATCGAGCGACGCTACCCCGGTCGGCTGGCAGGCTACACGCGCGACTGCCCGAACGACACCGTGTGCGCGGACACCTACCTGGTCCGGGTGGGCTTCATGTCGGAGCGCGACGTCGGCCTGTTCCTGCTGCGGAACCTCGCCCGGGCGGGCCTCGCATCGACGCCCACCGGCAAGCCGGAGGATCTCGAGATGGCCGGCAGGTCGGTCACGATCGTCGAGCAGCGGCGGGGTCCCTGGCACCCGGACAAGGCGGGATGGCTCGAGTACGCCGAGCGCCCGGACGGGGTGTGCCTGTGCTGGCTCAAGGGAACGCCGCCGGGCGAGTTGTCGGTGCCCCGGGGATGGGTTCCGGGGGACGCGGGGTCGCTCGTGAAGCTGCCTCCTTCCCTGGAGGGCGAGCCGCTGCCGCCCGGCGGGCTGGCGGCGCTCCCTCCGATCCCACCCGGGCACGTACGGCTGTTCTCGGCGTCGGCCTACGGCGAAGACGCTTCGGAAGACGGCGACCGATGACCGTCGAGGTCCGAGCGCTGGAGCGCGTCATCCGAGCTCTGCGGGCCGAGAACCCGTTCGTGCCCGTCACGGTCATCGTCCCGAACCACCTCCTCGCCCTGTGGCTCAGCCGTTCGATCTTCTCCGACACCGGCCACATGGCCATCGAGTTCGCGCTGGCGCACGAGACCGCCTGGCGCGTGGCCACGCCGGGCCTGCTGAGCCAGGGCCGGGCCCGCGTGCCCGAGAGCGTCGGCCTCGCGCTGTTGCTCGCCGCGATCCCGGTGGCGGTCGCCCACCCCGACACGCCCGACTACCTGCGCGCGGCGGCCCGGACCGCGGGCTTCGGCCCCGCTGCCCTCAGGACGATCGAGGACCTGGCCGGCGCCGAGCCGCGGCCGGAAGCGCTCGAAACCGCCGCGGCCGGAGCCGCCGATCCCGAGCGGCTGCGGCTCATGGCCCGCCTGTGGCGCGGCTTCGAGGCCGGCCTCGACACGGCGCGCCTCGTCGATCGCGCCAGGCTCTACACGATCGCTGCGCAGTCGCTGCCCTCGAAGCAGCTCGGCGCCGTTGTGGTCTGCGGATTCCACGACCCCACGCCGGCCGAAGCCTCGTTTCTCGAAGGCCTGAGGCGGCACCACCCATTCGCGAACCTCCTCGATACCGCGCCGTTGGCTGCGCCCCGCCAGGCTTCGCGGCAAAAGGCGCTTCTGGCGCGCCTCGGCGCCGAGGCGAACGAAGAGCCGGCGGCCCAAACAAAGACCGCCCTCCAACGCCTGCAGGCCGGCCTGTTCGCCCCGGTCCCCAAGGAGAGCCAGGCCCTCGATCCGACCGTGCAGATCCTCTCGGCCGCCGGCGAGGCCCTCGAGGCGGTGGAGATCGCGCGGCTCATCCAGGAGGCCGCCGGCGAAGGCGTGCCCTATCAGGAGATGGCCGTCCTCCTGCGCAGCCCCGATGCCTACAACGTGGCGCTCGCGTCGGCTTTCGACAGGGCAGGCATCGACGCGTTCTTCGTCGAGGGCGTCCCCCGGATCGACCCCGCGGCGCGCGGCTTCTCGTTGCTTCTGGATCTCGTGGGGGCCGACCTGGACCGCGGCCGCGTCATGGAGTTCCTCACCTCGGCTCGGATCAAGTGGGGAAGCGTCCTGGGCGCGGACGCCGAGGTGAGCCCCAGCGGCTGGGACCGCCTCTCGGCGCGAGCGGGCATCGTCTCGGGCCTCGCCGCCTGGCGGAAGCGGTTGGCCCAGGCGCGCGAGGACCGCGAAGGGCGCGAGTACGAAGACGACCGCGACCTCCGCCGCTACGACAGCCTGGCCACGCTCATCGAGCGTCTCGCCGCCGATCTGGACGCCATCCCGAAGACGGGCCCCTGGAGCGCCTTCCTCTCGGCCACCCTCGGCCTTCTCGACGCCTGGATCGAGCGCTCCGAGCTGACCCACCAGCGTCTCGAGCGCGTCCTCGGGCCCATGGCCCGGTACCCGCCGCCGCCCGCCCGCGACGAGTTCCTGGCCCGCGTGCGCGAGCTGCTCGCCTCGCAGGTCTACCGCGAGGGCGAGTTCGGGGACGGCCGTGTGCTCGTGGGCTCGATCGGCGGCGCGCGCGGGCTTCGCTTCCGGCGCGTCTTCGTGCCCGGCCTCGTGGAGCGGGCCTTCCCCGCGCTGGTGCGCCCCGATCCCCTCCTCCTCGACGACGAGCGCCAGGCGCTGTCCGCGCACCTGCGCACCACGCACGACGGCCAGGAGGCCGAGCGCCTGCTCTTCCTCGACGCCGTCCGCGCCGCGGAAGAGCGCCTCGTCCTCTCGTACCCTCGCTTCGACACCGCCTCGGGCCGCGAGCGCGTCCCCTCGTCGTTCCTGCTGTACGCGCTCGAAGCGGCTCTCGGCCGCCGCATCGGCGCCGCCGACCTGGCGCGGCTGGCCGCGCCGGGCGCGACCAGCCTGGGCCGCCCGCATCCCGAGGACCCGTCGAGGGCGGTCGACGGGATCGAGCGCGACCTGGCGCTGGTGGCCGGCGGGACGCCGGGCGCCGCCCGACATCTCGCCCAGCCCGACAGCTTCCTGGTCCGGTCGCTGGCCCAGGAGCGAGCGTCCTGGGAGCCGACTCTGACCGCCTGGGATGGCATCGTAGACGTGGCCGCCTCGCCCGAAGCGCTCGCCCGGCTCCGCCTCGCCGGCCAGCGGTCCTCCGCGAGCGCCGTGCAGGGCTTCGCCGAGTGCCCGTATCGCCATCTCCTGCGGCGCGGCCTGAACCTGTGGGCGTGGGAGGAGCCGGAGCGGGCCTACCAGATCGAGGGCAAGGACTTCGGCACGCTCTATCACGCGGTCGCGCATCGGCTCTTCGCCGAGCTGGCCGAGCAGGGGAGGCTGCCCTTCGGCGAGGAAGACCTGGAGGGCCTCGCCGTCCGCGTCCGCGAGCTGGTGGACGAGGAGCTCGAGCGGTTCGCCGCCGAGGGCGGGATCACGAACGCCGCCCTCCTGGGACCCGTGCGCGTGCGCCTGCGGAGCGACCTCGAGGAGATGCTGAAGGACCAGGCCGACGAGGCGGGCGACGATCCGGCCTTCGTGCCCGCGGCCTTCGAGCGGGAGTTCGAGGATCTCGAGGTCGCGACGAGCGCGGGCGCCTCGGTCACGTTCCGCGGCAAGATCGACCGCCTCGATCTTTCGCCTTCGACCGGCCAGGTCCGGGTCATCGACTACAAGACCGGCAAGTACTTCTGGGGGCGCGAGGAGCAGTTCAAGGGAGGCCGCGAGCTTCAGCTCGCGCTGTACAACCGCGCCGCGAAGGCCATCTTCCCCGACCGCGACGTGGCCGAGGCGGTCTACTACTACGCCACCGCAACCGGCGAGTACCGGCGCAAGGCCTGCCCGGCGACGCCCGAGGTCGACGCAGCGCTGACGACCGTCCTCAGCACGCTGGACGACCTGGCGGTGGCGGGCGTTTTCCCTCCCGTCGCCGACAGTTGCCGCTTCTGCGACTTCCAGACCGTGTGCGGCCCCTTCCGCGAGAACCGGGCGCAGCGCAAGTCGGGCGACCCACGGCTGGCGTCCTTCAAGCGGCTGCGGGAGATCCCGTGAAACGAGTTGATTTGCGTGGGATCTTCTCGAGCAGATCGGCGGCGGTGACGACCGAGCAGTCCCTACCGCTCCTCGACCCGCTTCAACCCGGCGAGCAGCATCTGGTACTCAGTCTCGAGCTTGTCGAAGCGCTGATAGATCGCGTCGAAGTCGCCGTCCAGCGAGGTGAACCTTGCGTTCATCTCGTCGCGCAGGTCGCCCACCACGCGCTTGATATCGGGCAGCACGACCTCGCGGTGGAACTTGGTGAGGACCTGTACCAGATCGTCCACGTGCCGATCCTATCTCGGCCCCGGCTGCGACGGGTCCGGCGGGCCGGGCGGATCGACCCAGAGACGCCCCAGCGCAAGCTCGATCGCGTCGAAGGGCTCGACGCGCACCGTATCGGAGCCACTGCACACCGCGACGATCGTCCACGCGCCGTCCCGCAGCCGCAGGACCTCGAGCGTCCGCTCCACGGGGTTCACGAACCATCCATGCGCGACGCCCGCCCCGGCGTAGATCCGAAGCTTCCGGCCGCGGTCGATCCGCTCCGTGGACGGAGAGAGGACCTCGCAAACCCAGTCGGGAGCGAGGGTGAAGAAGGCCGCGTCCGGGATCGCAGGCATGCGCTCCCGCCGCCAACCGGCCAGGTCGGGCACGACCACGTTGTCGCCGAAATGAAGCTCGGGCTCGAAGAGGATCCACCAGCCTCCGGGCCCCCCCTGCCCATCCTCGAACGGCACGAGGGCGCCCATGAGACGGGAAGCGGCAACCGAGTGCCGCGGGGCCGGCCGGGGGCTCAGGAACAGCTCGCCGTCCAGGATCTCCGCCACCTTGTGCTCGGGGGCGTTCAACACGTCTTCGTACGTCGCTCGCTTCAATGCTCGACGCTCCGCTGGTACCGAACGGGTCCAGTCTATGCCCCCGCCCGAGACCGCCGCAAGATTCCGCTCACCGGTCATCATTCACCTCCAACGAGGCCGATCGTGCCACGGCGAATGGACAGCGAAGGTCCGATCGGGACGAAGAAGGTCAGGCCAGGTCCGGAGGGAAGGAAATGACCCGCCCGCCCGCGGACCAGGCCGTCCGCGACCGCGTCGTCCGCGACTTCGACACCACGTTCCTGCTCGAAGCCGGTGCGGGCACCGGCAAGACGACCGTCCTGGTCAGCCGCGTCCTGGCCCTGGTCAGGGCCGGGCGTGCCACCCTCGACCGCATCGTCGCCATCACCTTCACCGAGAAGGCGGCCGGCGAGCTGAAGCTGCGGCTGCGCGAAGGCATCGAGGAAGCGCTCGAACACGCCAAGGACGAAGGGGAACGCGAGCGCCTCAGAACGGCCGCCACCGACCTGGAGCGCGCGCCGGTCTCGACCATCCACGCCTTCGCTCAGGCGCTCCTCAAGGAGCGCCCGTTCGAGGCCGGCCTGGACCCGGGCTTCCAGGTGGCGGCCGAGATCGCGGGCGAACGCGTGCTGGACGACGCCTGGGACGCCTGGTTCGACGCGCGCATGGCCGAGGCCGACGAGGCGCTGCTCCGCGCCCTCACCCTGGGCCTGAAGATCGAGGACCTGCGCAAGGCCGCCGTCGCGATGGCCGCGCAGCGGGACGTCCTCGGCCAGCCCGTCGCCCGCCCGCCGTTCGACGCCGAGAGCCTCCGCGACCGCCTCCGCGAGGCCGTGGCCACGCTCGAGCCCCTGAAGAGCCGCTGCACGAGCACCGAGGACGACGCCTACCAGCAGATCGAGCGGCTCGCGGCCTTCCGCGAACGGGCCGAGCGCGCCGACGGCCTCGCCCTCGAGCGCCTCAGCCGGGAGCTGTTCGTGAACGCCCACAAGGGCCAACAGGGCAACTGGAACCCCAGGGAAGCCTGCAAGGACGCGAAGGCCGAGCTCAAGGCATTGAAGGAGGCCCAAGAACGGTACGAAAGGGACTCGAACGCCGACCTGGCCTGGGCCCTGCGCGACCGCCTCCGCGGCTTCCTGGACGGCTACGAGGCCCTGAAGCGCGAGCGCGCCCTCGTCGACTTCGCCGATCTTCTTCTGAAGGCCCGCGACGTCCTGACGCACGAGGTCGCCGTCCGCCGCTACTTCCAGCGGCGCTTCGACTTCGTCCTCGTGGACGAGTTCCAGGACACGGACCCCCTGCAGGCCCAGATCGCCTTCCTCCTGGCCGAGGACCCGAAGGCCGAGCCCGCGGCCAAGGGCTGGCGCGACGTCCGCCTGGCCCCCGGCAAGCTGTTCGTGGTGGGCGACCCCAAGCAAAGCATCTACCGCTTCCGCCGCGCCGACATCGCCATCTACGAGGAGGTGAAGCGGTGCATCGAGGCGAACGGTGGGGAAGTCCTGCCCCTCACCGCCAACTTCCGCACCGTCCCGTCCGTCCTGGCCTTCGTCAACGAGCGCTTCGACCACGTCTTCAAGGAGCCCGAAGACCCGCAACCGCGTCCCCTCGACGCCACGCGGCCGGAGGTCGCGACGAAGGGCGCTCGCACCATCGCCCTGCCCCTGCCCAAGGAGCGCCTGCCCGAGCCGAAGGACCGGAAGGTGGACACCATCCTGCCCGTCCTCGCCAGCACCATCGCCGGCTTCATCGCACAAATCACCCGCGAAAGGCCCTGGAGCATCCGCGACCGAGCGAGCGACTCCGTTCGCCCCGCGCGCCCGGGCGACGTGGGCCTTCTCGTTCGCAAGATGACGCCGAAGTTCATCGGGCCGTTCGAGGAGGCGCTGGAAGCGCGCCAGATCCCGTACCGCCTCGTCGGCGGCAAGGAGTACTACGCGCGCGAAGAGGTGCAGGCCCTGACCGCCGTCCTGCGCGCCATCGACAACCCCGCCGACCGCCTCTCCGTGTTCGCCGCCCTCCGCTCTCCTTTCTTCGGCCTGAGCGACGACGACGTCTTCCAGTTCGCGTCGAGCGGCGGCATCCTGAACCCCCTGGCCCCCATCAAGGATGGCGTCAAGAACGCCGGCCTCGTGGGCCGGGCCTTCGCCATACTCCAGTCGCTCCACCGCCGCCGCCGCATGGAGCCGCCCAGCGACGTCATCGCTGCCCTGTTCGAGAAGACCCGCGCCCTGCCCGCCTTCCGCCTGCGCTCGGCGGGCGACCAGAGCGTGGCCAACCTCTGGAAGGTGCTTGACGTCGCTCGCGCCTACGAGGCCGCCGGCCCCGCCACCCTGCGCGCGGTGGTCGCCTTCCTCCAGCAAGAGGCCGAGGGCGGCCGCGAAGAGGGCGACTCCCCGGTGGGCGAGCAGGCCGGCGCCCAGGTCGAGGTCCTCACCGTCCACAAGGCCAAGGGCCTCGAGTACCCGATCGTCATCGTGGCCGACCTCCTCTCCGACCAGCCCCCGGCCCCCCAGCTCATCGTCCGCCACGCCACCCAGGAGGGCTGGCTCAAGATCGGCAGCTTCGAGCCCCAGGGCTGGGACGCGGCCAAGGCCGACGAGAAGCGCCAGCAGGAGGCCGAGGAGCGCCGCCTCCTCTACGTGGCCCTTACGAGAGCCCGCGACCACCTGGTCATCCCCTGCTTCCCCGACCAACGCCGCCAAGCCTGGCTCGACGACGCCATCGCCGGCTTCGCGATCGACAACCGGGAGCCCCCCTACGGAGCGAAAGCCACCACGGTCCGCCCCGACGGCACCTCCGGCAACGCCGAGGTCACGTGGTTCGACACGCGAGAGCTGGATTTCGGTGGGGAAGCCACGCCCCGCACCCGGGCCACGGCTGTCCTCGAGGGCACCGACGCCGACGAGCGCGTAGCCTTGGCACAAGAGCAAACCTGGGAAGCCGCCCGCAAGGCTCGCCGCCAAGCCGCCCGCCAGGTCTCCCAACGCGCCGTCGCCGCCAGCGAGTTCAAGTTCGAACAGGAAGACGAGATAGAGGAAAGGCCCACCCAGACGGAGATCACGAGCGAAACCGACGCCGAGCTCGCCCCCGACGGCCACCAGCCTCCGACCGCGGCTCCCACCGCGAGGTCCGCGCAATTCGGCCGGCTCGTCCACGCCCTCCTGGCCCAGCCCACGAAAGCGGACGAAGACCCAATGACCGTCGCCCGGGCCCTGGCCCCGCAATTCGGACTGAAGGAGGAAGACGCCACCGCCGCCGCCGACCTCGCCTCCCGGGCCCGCACCCTCCCTGAAATCGCCGCCGCCGAGTCCGCGGACCTCGTCTACCGCGAGCTGCCTTTCGCGGTCCCCCTGAGCGGCGTCCTCGCCACCGGCCAGATCGACCTCGCGTACCGCAGGGGAGGCAAATGGACGGTCATCGACTTCAAGACCGCCGACCTGCCCGACCCGGCCGCGGCCAGGAAAGCCCACGGAGCCCAGTTGGAGGTCTACCGCCAGGCCCTTGCCGCGATCACCGGTGCGCCGGTACGCGCGGCCCTCTGCCTACTACGAAGTGGGCAGCTCCTGGACCCGGGGGAGGGGGGCTAAGGCTCGATGTCCCAGGGACGCTCCCACGACCGGAGCGCCCGCTGGCGAGCGATCAAGGGAAGGACGATCCGCTGCAGCTCGATCACGAGACGGATCTTTTCCCGCAACGGCAGATTCGCATGACGCCGGTGAAGCGCCGCCTTGCCCTTCCACAGTTGATCAAGAAGAGCGGCCGAAGGCAGCTCCGCGTCCTGCAGTTCAGAATGAGAGGCCATGCCGTCTAAGGATGTCATCGACGAGCCCCCGGTTCAAATTGGGGAGATCGAGCAGCATCGTCGCTCTCTCGCGACGTTTTGCTGTCTTGGCCTGGGGCTGAAGGTAGAGAGCGATCAGGTACTCGGGCGGGGCAACCCGGACGAGGACTCCCTGGTACTCGACTTCGACCGCGGCCGCGATGGCCTCTCGCGACAGCGCGTTCGGCGAGGGGACGAGCTGGGTCGGCAGCCCTTCGATGAGAATGTGCTCGTCCTGGACGGCATAGCCCCGCGACTCCGCCCAGCGATAGATGCCCTCGAGGCTCACCAAACTGCCCGGGGGCGTGGGGAGCAGCACGAGCACATCCATGTCGAAGGTCGGCACGGGCTCGGTCCAGAAGACGAGCGCCATCGCACCCGTGATCGCGTACTCCTCGACCACACGTTCGGCCTTCATCGTGTTGAGGGCCCGCAGCGCGTCGGCGAATGCCATCCTGCCTAGCGCAAGGCGTCCGGCGAGGCGGGCGAATCGACCCAGAGGCGCTCCAACGCGAGCTCGATTGCGTCGAAGGGTTCCCCGCGGACCGCGTCGGAGCCGCTGCACACCGCGACGATCGTCCACGCCCCGTCCCGCAGCCGCAGCACCTCCAGCGTACGCTCGGCGGGGTTCACGAGCCAGGCCTGCCCGACGCCCGCGCCGGCGTAGATCCGAAGCTTCCGGCCGCGGTCGATCCGCTCCGTGGAAGAAGAGAGGACTTCGCAAACCCAGTCCGGAGCCAGGGAGAAGAAGGGGACGTCCTGCATCACCGGCATCCGCTCCCGCCGCCAACCGCCCAGGTCGGGCACGACCACGTCTTCGCCGAAGTGAAGCTCGGGCTCGAAGAGGATCCACCAGCCTCCGGGCCCCCCCTGCCCGTCGTCGAACGGTGCGAGGGCGAAGGCGAGGCGGGAGCAGGCAAGCGAGTGCCGCGAGGCCGGCCGCGGGCTCAGGAAGAGCTCGCCGTCCAGGATCTCCGCCACCTTGTTTTCAGGGGCGCTCAGTACGTCGTCGTACGTCGCTCGCTTCAACTTTCGGGGCTCCCCTTGGCTCGGCCGCGTCCAGTCTATGCCCCCGCCCGACGCAGCCGCAAGATTTCCCTCACGGGCCATCACCCACCTCCAACGAGGCCGAGGATGCCACAGCGAATGGACAGCGAAGGTCCGTTCAGAGCGGAACCGGACCGAGGCCCGCTACGAAAGTCATCCTTGCGGGCGTCGAGGATGGGTCAAGCCAGGAAGGGGTTCACGACCCGAACGGCGCCGTAGCTCCGACCGTGAGACAGGTCCTCGGAGCCTCCAGGATGGCGCTCCCGTCGTTCAAGCGACGCCTCGCAGGAGAGGCCGAAGGCGTGTTGGGCCTAGAGCCGGGGCCCGGATCCACGCCGTGAATGCCAGAAAGAGAGGACTTCGACCGCTTGCCTTCGCGGGGCAACCCGGTAGAAGAGAAAGTAACCAACGCGTGGCAGCAAGATACGCCTGACGCCCGAGAGCCGAACGTTGGTAGCTGGCAGGCCGACGCCAGGCTCCCGCGCGATCAGATCCAGGGTCCTTGCGAGTTCTTCAGACAGAGCCTCCGGGCTGCCTTGCCGGTTCTCGCGCCACCAGCGACCGGCCGACTCGACCTGTCGGGCCGCCCTGGTCCAGAAGACAACGGCCAGACGCGGCCCGGTCACCGGCGAAGTCGCTCGAGGAGATCCTCGGCGCGAACGGTCTCTCCCCGTTCGACGCCTGCGATTGCCTCGAGCAGTTCGCTCTCTTCCTCGGCCGTAGCCTCGAAGTTCTGGTCCTCGCCATCCGCGATGACCGTGACCTTGGACCCCTCAGGTAGGGTCACTCCGTCCTCGGGAATGATCGCTCCGCCGCGGACGCGACCAGAAAACACCTGCATGGGCATAGTGTACTCCTCAGGCACCGAGAATATTCCTCGTGCGGTCAGACGAGGTCCAAACGAGCGCACGAAAACGACAGGCTCCCCCCCGACCAAGCCCGCGCGCTTTCAGCTCCCCCCTGACGCCGGATACCCGGGTGCGCTCCGCAGAATCAGACACAAGCCCAGGGGCAGCGCCACGGGACGGCCCTGGCGGGCAAGGAAGGAAGGGCAGCGGAGATGTGCGAGGGAGTTGGCCACTCTGCCCCCCGCTCTGGGCTTCCGCCCATGCGCGGCGCGAAACGCCCTCTGCTTCCAGTCTAGGTCAGTTGGGCTCTGCTGGGGCGGACATCGCTTCAGGCTCCCCCTCCCTGACGCCGGATGTCAGGGTGCCCCCCGCAGACTCCGGTCGTAGCCCAGGCACACCGCGACGGGAGCAAGCCCTGTGGGCCAGGAAGGAGGGCAGGGGAGATGGGGAAGCGGAGCTACAGGATTCGAACTGCCGTACTGGTGGAAGTGGGCATCGTAGGCAGGGCGAAGAAGCCACCGCTGTCAACGAAGACAGTTCTCACTCGTCACCTGGCCCTCGGCGCGCACGCGTCGGCCAGGTGCCGGTATTTGTCGATTGACACGTCGCTGAAATCCGATGGAACGCTTCCCGCCATGGAAATCGGCGACGCGTATGGGCTTGGCCCCGACGCCGCTTCCACCCGCCTGCCTTCGAGGGACCGCTCGACCTCGTCGAGCAACCGGACTCGGTCAGGCGGAAGGCCCCCGCGGCCTGGCTCTGCACGCAGTCGACCTCTGCCGGCGCAAACTGGCGCGCCTCTTCGATGAGCTTCTCGAGCTTCGTCATGCGTCGAACCTTACCAAGACTGTCGCCAGACGAGGACCGAGAGCCACCGCCTGCCTCCCTGGCGGCGTGCCCACCGCCAGCGATGCGAGAGGCTCCGCGGCTCCGTCGCCCGCGCACGGACTGAAGGTGCCGCTATCGAGCGCGAGATCGGCCGCTGGCCGACCCCAAGGACGCCGGCGTTCGCCCGAGGATCAGGACGTCGGGGTCGATGTCCGCTCCGTCGGGCCACACGATGGTGCCCAACTCCTCGTCCACGCGGACGGACCGAAAGAGGGCGGCGTCCTTCCGGATTGGCTCGAACACAGGACCGTTCAGGTACGGCCCAAGGTCGACCTCTCGGGTCGAGCCGTCGGTCAGAGAGAGGCGCACTCGGAAGCCCCCGAGCGCCTCGACGCCACGAATCCTGACCATACAGTGACGCTACTCCAGACCTCGAAAAGGTCAACGGGGGGGTCGGTTGACTCGGAGAAGCTGCCCGGCGGCGTCGCCACCACCCAGGACCTGGTCGATCCGTGTCGCCTGCCATCGGGATCGGGGTCCAGAGTGCAGACGATGATCCCGGAGTGTTCCGGGCTCGTACGCCGTCAACACGTCGTGACCACGGGCACGGAGCGCCGCCACGACCTGCTGGGGGAAATTCTCGTCCGCGAAGAGCGGCCAAGGCTCAAGCCGCTTCGTTCTTGCGGATCTCCTCGTCCATCTCCGCCCGATAGGCGTCGGCATAGGCCCAGGCATGGACC
>WNGL01007895.1_pt1 | contig 12484 bp, 14 predicted proteins | sample 5400591 | NCBI WGS metagenome assembly WNGL01 (sample SAMN13153377, study PRJNA577476) | soil metagenome | isolation source: 80 cm soil or saprolite under Garry oak tree replicate 1 | place: USA:California | collected 2016-06-15
GCTCAGCCTGGCTCATGGTGCCTTTGAGGCCGAGTAGGAGTTGGTCGTTGAAGTTGCTGGGGTCATACAACCCGTCCTCGTCGCAGATCAACGTGTCATGCAGCGCGCAGATCTGCAGTAGCTTGTGCCAGTCGGCGCTGTTGCGGGCCAGGCGGGAGCATTCAAGTCCCAGCACGATGCCCGCCCGACCGAGCGATACCTCGGCGACCAGGCGCTGGAAGCCTTCCCGGTCCGCGGCGCTTGCGCCGGAATGGCCCTGGTCGACGTCGATGACGATGACCCGGTCGGCGGGCCAGCCCAACGCGACTGCCCTGCCCCGCAGGTCGTACTGCCGACGGGTCGACTCGGTGTTGTTCGTCACCTGGTACAAAGTGGACTGACGCACGTACAAGTAGGCGTTGCGTCGTAGGCGTGACGCGGTGACCTTCACACTCTCCGAACTCATTGAGATTCCCCTTTCGTCAGGCGGGCTGCCGGAGGATGCGGTTCACGCGTGCGCCAGGGCTATCTCGGCCAGCACTGCGACCACGGCGCCGGTGAGGTCGTCGGGCGCGGCCGGCGGGGGCAGCGTCGAGTCGGCCGCTGGCGTCGGGGTCGGCTGCGTCGGTTGGCAGGCGCGCATCCAGGCGGCCATGCCGCGGCTGGTCAGCACACCCAGGCCGCGCCGGAACCCGTCAGTAGGCCACGCACCGCACAGCGCGACCCGGCGCAACTGCTCGTAACGCTCGACCAGACCGTCGTCGGCCAGGTGATCCTGGTCAGTCACTTTTGGAGCCTGGCTGGCGGGCCAGGGCCCGCTCGACCGAGCGCGGATGCACCCTGACCCCGAACTGGTCCGCGACGGCCTCGACCAGATCGCTGGTGCGCAGCGAGGGATCAGCGGTCAGCAACGTGCGCAGATGCTCGAGCACCTCCTCGGTCAGCTTGTGCGCCCTACGTGGGCCCGGCTTGGCCGCAACAAGCCCGGACATGCCGCGCTGGGCGAGCGCCCGGGCCGCCTGGTAGTACGACGGCCGGGAGAACCCGAACGCCGCCGCGGCGCGTGAGGCCGGAATGCGGTCGACCTCGACCCGGCGCACCATCTCGTACTTGACCTGCACCAGGTCGCGCGGGTCGAAGAACTGCGACGACGTGAACTGATCATCACGCACCGCCTCCGGCCGCGAATTCGGCGTGCGGTCCTCCCGCAGCGCTGCCACCTTCGGGTCCAGACGACCCCGACGAGCCATACCACTCACCTCCGTACCCAACATCGGTGTGTTAGGACAATTATGCCGCCATGGACTCCCGTGGCGTGCCGCGACACGCGGACGCTCTCCGTTAGTTCAAGAAGAATCAGCCGGACCGTCCGAACAGCAGGACGCCGGCTGGTCGATGTGACCAGCCGGCGGCACAGACTCCTTTACAGATGAGGCGTAATCCTACTTACACATCAGGAGCGACGGCGGGGCTGCGACCCAGCTGCTCCACCAACTCGACCAGCTTGAGCAGATCCTCGACCCGGAAGGGGCATCGCCCCGCCGCGATCTCCACGAACGGGTCCGCAGCCACGGCATCAGTCCATTCAGCCGGCAACGAAACCAGCTCGCCGTCGGGATCGAACACGTATACCCGGTCCGCATCCCAGTTCCGCCGCCGCTTGACGAACTCCAACTCCCGGCCGAACAGCGGGTGGAACCGGTGCGTCACCCTGACCGCCGCCGGATACGCCGGATTCTGGCCTTGACGTGCTGTTGACGGTGTGGCCGAACGGGCGGGCCGAGGGCCTCAACAACCACGTCCGCCTGATCATCAACCGGGCCTACGGCTTCCACAGCGCCGACGCCGCACTCGCTCTGGTCATGCTCTCCTGCGGACCCATCACCCTCCTGCTACCCCACGAACGATCTCCGTGATCCCCGAATACATCCACACTCATGCCGGGAGGGCCTATATATAAACGCCGGTGTCGTGCGGCACGTCTACCTTCGAGGCATGGGGAGAGATTGTGCTGCGAGCCCGTCCGTCCATGTGAGCAACGCACTGGACGCCGCCCTCAGGCCTGTGCACCCTTGGCGGAGCGACGCATGTCCGATCAACGTCGCGTTCGGAACAGACGCTCGGCGGGTGGCCGGTGTGGTGCGATCTGCCTGGTCCGGCGACGACAGGGCGGCTACGGTCGTTCACGTAGCGGGCACCGTGGTCGACCGCCTTGGGCCGCAGCCGGGACAGCACGGCCTACGCACCCTCGCCGCATTCGACCTGCTGCGCCAGCCCGTGTGGGCGTGGGCCCGCAACGACGCGGCCGGCCCGGTGACGCTGCGGCAACTCGTCAGAGGGGTTCGGCGACGCCTGGTACGCCCGACCGACCAGCCGCCGACCGCGCCGCGGCCCGCACGCTGCACGTGCTCGGCCAGCCGGTGCGGCACGGCGACGAGGCAGGCCTGGTGAGTGTGGCGGGCAGGCCCGGTGCAGCGCCCCATCGGCGGCGATCTGGGCGAGCCCGGAGGGGCGAGGCCGCTCTCGCACCCGACGTTGACCCGACGTTGATTGGAGGTTCGCATGGGTGATCAGTCGCCGCTGTCGGCGGACGAGTTACTGGACATCGTGGACGAGCACGACCAGGTGGTGGGGCAGGCGCCGCGCGCCGAGGCGTACGCCCACAGACTGCGGCACCGCTGCGTGTTCGTGCTGGCGCGAGACGCAGCGGGGCGCGTCTTCGTGCACCGCCGCACCGCCCGGAAGCTCGTCTTCCCCTCGCTGTATGACATGTTCGTCGGCGGGGTGGTCGGTGCGGGCGAGTCGTACGACGAGGCAGCGCTGCGCGAGGCCGGGGAGGAACTGGGAGTCTTGGGACTGCCCGCGCCCGTACCGCTGGTCAAGTTCCTCTACGACACGCCCGAGCACACCTGGTGGTCTGCCGTCTACGAGATCCGCTGCGAGCCGCCGCCGGTCGCCCCACAGATCGAAGAGATTGCCTGGCACGCGTTCCTCGCCGAGGAGGAGCTGCACCGGCGGCTCGCCGAGTGGACCTGGGTGCCGGACGGCATGGAGGCGTATCGCCGGCTGCTCGCGTGGCGGGCGCAGCACGCGGACCTTCCATGACCATTGACCACAGGCGCCATGATCTACACTGACCGCCCAGGAAGGTTCCGTCACGCCGGGCAGGCGCTGAACATCGACGGATCTGAAGGGGGCAAAACGCGGCGGTCCGGCCGGCCCAGCGGTCAGCCGAGTGACGAATCCCGCCGTTGGGAAGGCCGATCAGCGGACCGTGGGTGGCCTGATGCCACAGCGCCCACTCGGCTTGCGGCCGCGCTGCGGCTCTCCGGCGATCTGACCGCCGCCGCCCGGGCACCGCAGCCGGCACTTCGCCGGTGCCGCGCCGTGGGCGACACCGGCCTGGCCCTGGGCCACGTCCTGCACGAGGCGGGTGCCCTCCCGGCCACCGGCGGCCATGCCGCCGCTGCCACGTGCCTGGCCCGGGCGTGAACCACCCTCCACCGCATCGGCCAGCGCCGCGGCCAGGCGGAGGTCCTCACGACCATCAGCACGTACTGCTCAACCGCGACCCACCGCGCCAGGCCGGCGGCGCCACGACCAGGCCCTGCGTATGGCCGGCCAGATCAATACGGGGATCTTCACCAACGGTGCACCGGGGCGGGCGGCGCCTCCTGGGAGCGAGCCGAGCCGAGCTTTACCCCGAAGCATCCAGCATCATCGGGACCGTTTGTCGTGAAGCTGTCGAACGCGCCGGTGACGGGCCGTCGACATCTGATCATCAGTTTCACCGCCGACCCAGGCCAATACCGGGCGTTCTCCCGGCGCGAGGCGTGTTGCCCCGGCGGTTGGCTCGGGGAAGATGGCCCTACCGCCTCCGAGCGGGAGGAGAACCATGCCACTGATCAACGTCATCCAGCCCCCGGGGCAAAGCGTCGAGCAGAAGCGGGACCTGCTGCGCGCGCTGACCGACGCCTACGTCCAGGCGACCGGCGCCCACAGGGACAGCGTGTGGGTCACCATCCTCGAGACGCCACGCGAGGACTGGGCCGTGGGCGGCCAGACCCTGGCCGAACGTGCCGCCGGCGCGCGCTGACCGATCCATCGACCACGTGTCATGGCCGGACCCAACGGGCAGGTGCCGCTCATGCGTCATGTCCACCCGGGCTCGACGGGTCGGCAGATCGCTCTGCCTTCGTACAAGATGGAGACATGATGGCCACGATCGAGGGATACGCTGCCCCAAACCGTTTACGATCCGCCGTGGCGCGGTTGCGTTACGGGGTCAGCGGACGAGTTGAACCCTGACAGGGTCCGCGGTCAGATGGCCCGGGCGAGCTCGGCGAACGCCACGGCTGCCGCAAGGGCCTCCGCCGTGTGGAGCGCTCGGCGAGCATCCTGAAAGTCCGTCGAGTTGGCCAACCTCAACACTGCGTCCAAGGCGTTCTCCGGGTGCTCGCGTACCGGCTGCTCCAGCGCACGCCGGAACTTCAGCGCGGGGACCTCCTCGTAAGCCGCGGTCGGCGGCTGCCGGAGGTCACCCGGCGAGGGCCCACTTCCTGCGCGACGCGGATCAGCGCGCACGGCCAGCCACCGCTGGTCGTCGTCGACATCTCTGCCACGCCCAAGCGGAGCGGCGCGCCACGTGCTGCTGCGCAACGACTTCGCGCACCAGCTGCCCTTCCTCGGCAACACGCATACCCTGATCGCGACCGGAAACGGCCGGCTCGGCCGACGAGATCGAGCGGTTCAACCCGGTCGACGCCATCGCGGCCGGCGTCGGAATCCGCCGTCACCCGCTCGCACTTCTTGCGTGTTTCCGTAGGCCAAACCAACCCCGGCAAGACCCCAGGACCACCTCGCTACCGCCGTCCCGCTCCGAGAACGCATGCACGCAAACGCCGCCGCTTCCTCGCCCGCCACGAACACCCAGCATCCGACGGCACTGACCGCTCAAGATCAATAGATACGACGCTGCTCGGATCGCCCAGAAGGCCAGGCGCGGGGTGCGGTTGCGAGCGTTTCAGCGCCGCTAGCTACTTCGACCTGAAAAAGCGGTTCGGGACGAGGACGGCGATGGAGAGTCCTGAACGGTGGGGGCGGGTCTGCTTGCGGGATCTGATTACGCGGTTTGGGTCGCGGCGAGGGCGGTGACCTTGACCAGGTTGTGGGCGAAGATGCCCGCACCAGGTGCGGGCGCCGGTGAGTCCGTCGAGGCGGCCTCGGTCCCAGCTGTATCGGTTCTTGAGGTGGCTGATGCGTCCCTCGGCACCGGTACGCCACTTGACGAGTTTGCGGAAGGCGGGTCGGTGTTCGTGGCGTTGCCGGGCCGGGCCGGGTCTGCCTTTTCGTGGTATCGCAACGGTTTTTACGCCCAGGTCGTGCAGATCCTTGTCGACGGCGGCTTCGCCGTAGCCCCGATCGGCGGTCGCCTGCCGTGGAGCACGGCCGGTGCGTTGGGTGATGCGACCGATCGCGTGCGCCAGTTGGGGTGCGTCGGGCGGGTTGCCCTGCTCAACGGTGTAATCGAGCACGATGCCGTCTTCGTTGTCGAGGACCTGGGCCTTGTAACCGAACTCGACGGGCTTACCCAGGCGGCCCTTGGCGATCGGGCGGGCGTCCGGGTCGTGCAGGCTGACGATCCGGGTCGCCGAATCGGGGGTGATACCGGCCAGCCGGGTGCGGGTCTGCGCCACGATCCGGGCGGTGCGTTCGATCACGACCGCCAGCTCGGTGAGCGCCCGGCGCAGCCGGCCCCGGCCTGACCGGTCGCCTTGGGCACGGCGCGGCGGGCGTTACGCAGTACCACCACCGCGTCAGCGCTGCCGCGCTCGGCGATACCGGCCAACTGCCCGGTCACCCGTAGCACCGTGGCTTGGGCCTCCTCGCGGGCCTGGGCGCCACGCAGCCGCAGCTTGGCCGCGATAGCTCGCACCCGGACACCGGCCGAGCGGGACCGGTCCCGAAACGCGGTGCGGCCGGCGCCACCGGCCGCCTTGACCCGCCCGACCAGCCGTCCGATCGCGGTCACCGCGTGGGCCAGCAGACCCGAGTCGGTGGGGTACTCAACGTTGGCCGACACCACCGTGGTGTCGGCGCGGACTTTTCCCGTCTTCACCAACTTCGCCTCGACCGCTTTGGCCAGTAGCGCGTCGTGGAGAGCCTCGATCGCCTGCTCCCCAGACCGGGTGGTGATCTTCATCAGGGTGGTCGGGTGCGGCACCTTCCCGTCGATGTCGATGCGGCAGAACCGCCGCCACGAGATCGAATCTGACACCTCCGCGCACAGCGACTCGTACCCCAGCCGGTAGCGGCGTTTGAGGAACATCAACCGCAGATACGTCTCCATCGGCACGCTCGGCCGCCCGATGCGCGGGTCGAAGAACGGCACGAACGGGGCGAAGAACCGCTCGTCGTCCAGCCAAACATCGACCCGCTCCAGCTCTGCCGGCAACCGCAGACAGATCTCCGGCAGCACCGACTCCCACAATGACGGTTGCACGTTCCGCGTCCGCAACATCGGCTGAATCCCTTGCCTGGCAATGGTTTCCACCATTTTCAGGCATCAACCCACGCCATCGGCGCGGACATGCCGACCGCCATCGATCTACTTTTTCAGATCGAAGTAGCTAGCTAGCGGGCGTTCACCGGGGTTCGAGGCGACGGGCTGCTCGCATCCCTGCTCCCCCGCCGTCCGGCCCAGCTGGGGTTGCATAGGCTGCGACGATGCCGCTGTACCCGCAGACCCGCGCCGCGATTGGTGCGCAGCAGAAGGTGCCGCTGACCCTCGACCGGGTCGGCGAGGCCCGGCGGAGCATGGTCGACGCAGTGGGCGCCGAAGTGCTGCCTGGCCCGCCGCTCCAGGCGGTGCGGGATGTCGACGCCGACGGCGTCCCGGCGCGGCTGTACATCCCGGATGCTGCCGCGCCGCCAGCGGTCGTGTACCTGCACGGCGGCGGCTGGGTGCTCGGCGGCCTGGACACCCACGACGGCCTGTGCCGGCTGCTGGCGGACCGGTCGTCGTGCGCGGTGCTCGCCGTGGACTACCGGCTCGCCCCCGAGCACCCCTATCCGGCCGCCTTCGAGGACCTGGAACGGGCCGCCGGTTGGCTGCGCCGCGGCGGCGCGGCCGAGCACCGGCTGCACGCGAGCCGGCTGGCGATCGCCGGCGACTCCGCCGGGGGGCACCTGGCCGCGGCCGGCGCCCGCCGCGCCCGCGACCGTGGCGAACCGTACGCCTACCAGGTCCTGGCCTGCCCGGTGATCGACCCGGCGATGCGCTACCCCGACCTCGACGAGTACGGCCTAGACCGCGACGAGATGCGCTTCTACTGGGACGCGTTCGCCCCGCCCAGCCGAGTCGACCGGGCGCACCCCGACCTCGCGCCGCTAAACGCGGACCTGGCCGGGCTGCCGCCGGCGTTCGTCCTCACCGCACAGTACGACGTGCTGCGCGACGAGGGCGAGGCCTACGCGGCGGCGCTGGCCTCGGCGGGCGTGCCCACCGTCGCGGTCCGCTACCTCGGCGTCAACCACAACTTCCAGCGCAAGACGGCGCTGTTCGACGCCGCGCCGCTGGCGGTGGCGCACATCGGCGACGCGCTCCGGCGGGCGCTGTGGCGCTGACCCGCCGCACATACCGCCGGCCGCTGGCGCCCGGCCGGCCGGGGCGTCAGCCGGCAAGGCCGTCCGGCACCACCCAGGGCGGGCTGCCCGGATCCAACGAGTACGCCTCGGACAGGGCGGCCGCGGCCACACCCATCCGGGCACCGCCGCCGGACGCGATCCAGGTGACGATCTGCGCCGGGTCCGACGAGCCATCGCCGAGCCCCGCGAAGTAGGCCCGGTGCGCGTGCAGCGACGCGACGCCGCGCTCCAGATGGTCGGTCACATCCACACCACAGTTCGGCACCGACGCACCAGCGAAGCAGACGTACCGCACCCCGGACCACGGCTGCAGGCCCTCCTCGCCCAACTCCGGGAAAATCCACCGGTTACCGGCGTCGCGCGCGCCGTCCAGGGCGGCCAGCCCCACCGCCCGATGGTCGGCCTGGTTGACAAATCCCGACGCCACGACCTCGAACGTGCTCGTGACGACCACCTCGGGCCGGTGCCGGCGCACCGCACGGGCAATATCACGCCGCAGCGGCAGGCCGTACTCCACAACGCCGTCGCGATAGTCGAGGAACTCCACGACGTCCACGCCAACCTCACCGGCGCCCCGCCGCTCCTCCTCCTCGCGAACCACCGCCGCCTCACCGGGGTCCATCTGGTCGATGCCCGCCTCCCCCCGAGTGGCGATCAGATAGGTCACCTGTTTGCCCTGCCCGGTCCAGCGGGCGACCGCGCACGCGGCGCCGTACTCCAGATCGTCCGGGTGTGCCGCGACGCACAGGGCGCGCTGCCAATCCGCCCGCAGCATCGGCAACAACGACGGCTCCGTCATGCCGCCATGCTAGGGCCCTGTCCGGCCGATCATTTACCGGCCCTGCGCCGGGTCCAGCGTCCGTGGGCTCATCTGCATGGTGCGGCTGCGCGCAACACCCGGGCCGCCACCGCCGACGGGTACGTTGCCATCCAGGCGTTGTGCCCGCTGGCCGACATCATGGTCGTCGGCGCCCGCCGGAGCACCGGCAGCTGATGGCCTTGTGGGGTGCCAGAACCCGCCCTCGTGTTGGTCTTCGTGAGCTTCGCGGCGTACATCGTCGGTCTGCTGATGTTCGCTATCGCCACCTGGCGGGCCCGGGTGTTGCCCAGGTGGGCTGCGGCTCTGCTAGTGGTGGGGCTGGTGGCGGCGTTGGCGCTGAACTCGTTCATCCCGGGTGCCCTGCTCGGCTTCGGAGTCGCGCTGGTCTGGTTGGGCGCGGCCACGGTGATCCAGTCTGGGGCAGCACGAACCGAGGTTGCGCCGGCGGTCTTCGAGCCGGCGTAGTCCTGGCCTAGTCCCGGGGTCAACCGCGGCCCACACTGGGGCCAAGAACAGGGGAAGGGGTCGGGCCGTGCGCGCAAAGCGGATCACGGCGGTCGGGCGTCCGGGTGGGCGCTCGGCCGGCCTTCCCGTGGCCGCCGGCGTTGCCTGCGCAGCCCTGACCGTGCTGCTCGCCACCGGTGCTGGCCTGTTGGCTACCCGCACCGGGTTCGGCGACTCGACGTATCCGCTGCTGCCGTTCACGGTGTCGTGCGGGCTGCTCGGTGGGCTGCTGGTGGCGGTCCGACCGGGCAATCCGGTCAGCTGGGGGTTCGCGCTCACCGGCGGGCTGTTCGCTCTCGGGCAATTCGCTGACCAGTACGCCACGTATGGGCTGCTCACCCGGCCTGGATCGGTACCTGGTGCCGGGACGGCGTTGTGGGTGCAGAGCTGGGTGTACCGGCCGGCGCTGATCCTCATGTTCGTGGTCGTGCCGCTGTACTTCCCGGATGGGAGGTTGCCCTCCCGCCGATGGGGCTGGGCAGCCCGGTCGGCGCTGGCCCTCATGGCGGTCATGGCGACGCTGACTGCGGTGGCGCCCGGCGGCATCAGGCTGGCTGACTCCGTGCTGCCCAACCCGTACGGCATCGTCGAACTGCGCCCGCTGGGCTGGTTGACCGACTGGGGGTTGGGGCTGATCTGGCTCGGTTTGGTAGTCGCCGCGGTCGGCAGTCTGGTGCTGCGGTTCCGCCGGGCACAGGGTGAGCAGCGTCAGCAGATCAAGTGGCTGGCCTACGCCCTGGTGCTGGTCACTGTCGGGTTCGGCATTGACGCCCTGGTCGCGTTGGCCGCACCGACCCTGTACCCGAATGTCTTCCCCGCGATCCAGGTGCTGCCCGTGACGGTGGTGATCGCTGCCGCCATCGCGATCCTGCGGCACCGGCTGTTCGATATCGACCTTCTGATCAACCGAACGCTGGTCTACGGCGCGCTGTGGACCTGTCTCGTGGCCGGCTACGTGCTCGTCGTGGGCTGGCTTGGCACATTGTTCCGGGCTCGGGGCAGCACCGCCGTGGCTCTGGTCGCGACCGGCCTGGTGGCGGTGGCGTTCGCCCCGCTGCGGGACCGGCTCCAGCGGCTGGTCAACCGGCTGCTCTACGGCGACCGCGATGACCCCTACCGGGTGCTGACGCTACTGGGCCGACGGTTGGAGGCGACCCTCGCGCCCGATGCGGTGCTACCGACGGTCGTCGACACCGTGTCGGAAGGTTGAAGCTGCCGTACGCCGCGGTGGAGGTCGGCCGGGGCGGGCCGTTCGTTACCGCGGCCGAGCACGGTCAGCGGCCGCGAGACAGTGCGGGGCTGCTGGGCCTGCAGCTGACTCACGGGGGCGAGGAGGTCGGGCGGCTCGTCCTGGCCCGCCGAGGCCGGCACGAGGAGTTCTCCGCCGCGGACCGGCAGGTGCTCGACGACCTCGTGCGCCAGATCGGCACCGCAGTGCACGCCATCCGGCTCTCGGCGACCTCCAGCGGTCCCGTGAGCAACTGGTGGTTGCCCGGGAGGAGGAGCGCCGCCGCGTCGGCCGTGACCTGCACGACGGTCTCGGCCCCCAGCTGGCGAGCCTCACCATGAAGGCCGAGGCGGCCCGGGAGCTCATTGACGGCAATCCCCACCGCGCCGGGCAGTTGTTGTCCGAGCTGTTGGAGCAGACGGAGCACGCCGTCGAGGATGTCCGCCGGGTGGCCCACCAGCTTCGTCCGCCAGTGTTGGACGCCCTCGGTCTGCTGGCGGCCCTACGGGTACACGCCGAGGGCCAGCAGCCCACGCCGGTCCACCTGGATCTGCCCCAGGCGCTTCCCCCATTGACAGCTGCAGTCGAGGTTGCCGCCTATCACATCGCGCTGGAGGCTCTGCGCAACGTCGCCAGTCACGCCGGCGCCACCCGGTGCACGCTGCGGCTGCATCAGCAGGGCCCAACCCTGCACCTCGAGGTCGCCGACGACGGCTCCGGCATCCCTGTCACCACAGCGTCGGTGTGGGGCTGGCATCGATGCGTGAACGGGCCGCCGAGCTGGGCGGCGCCTGTACCTTCGAGGTCGCTCCGGGCGGCGGCACCCTCGTCCGAGCCGTGCTACCCAGCACCCCCAACACCGCTCGCGTCCGGTCGAGGAGCCTGACGTGGAATCCATCCAGGTCCTGATCTGCGACGACCACGGTGACTTCCGGCAGGGGCTGCGTGCCCTGCTTGAAACTGCGCCGGACCTGGAGGTGGTAGGCGAGGCCGCCGACGGGGACCAAGCGATTCGTGCCGCGGCCGCCCTGCAACCCGACGTGATCCTGATGGATCTCAACATGCCGGGTACGAACGGAATCGAAGCCACCCGCCGGGTTGTGGGCACCAGTCCGCACATCGGGATCGTCGTACTGAGCATGGTCGAGGACGACGATTCCGTATTCGCCGCGCTGCAGGCCGGTGCCCGCGGCTACCTACTCAAGGGCGCACGCAAGGCCGACATCGTCCGGGCGGTCCGCGGAGTCGCCGACGGTGAGGCGATCTTCGGCCCAGCCATCGCGCAGCGTCTGATGCGCTATTTCGCGGCGCCACCCTCGCCCACGCCGGTCTACCCCTTCCCGCAACTCACCGCCCGTGAGCTCGAAATCCTCCAGATGATGGCGACGCACCTGACCAACCCCGAGATCGCCACCCGGCTGGGCCTCAGACCGAAGACCGTCCGAAACAACGTGTCCAACATCTTCACCAAGCTGCAGGTCGCCGATCGGGCCCAAGCCATCATCGCCGCGCGCGAGGCCGGCCTCGGCTGACCAGCCATGGCACAGCTGCGGCTGCCACGTCGCGATGACCAACGCCGGGGATGTCGAGTTCGAAACTCGGTCTTGTGCTCAAGGCGGTCACGATGCTCTTCCCCCACGGGCGGTCAACCGCGCTTACTGGCCTGCAGGATGTAGGTCTGCGCCAGGCGCCAGGGCCGATCCCGTAGACGCCACTCGCCCTGCTCATCGCGGGCCATCTGACCGGGCAGCGCATTCCACGGCGCGCTGTCGTGTTCTTGGAGCATCGTGGCTGGGCGCTGCTGCCCTCCTGGAATACGTCAATCACGGGGTCTTCGAGGTTAGCCGGGCAAGCGCCTGGGCTGTGCCGGAGCGAGATCGAGGACAGTCCTCGTTAGGGCGCAGCCAGGGCATTCGGTGCTCGATCAGGAGTCGGGCGCCGACCGCCGGCAGGCTGCGGGGGACCTGCTGGCGGCTCGGTCAATTCGGGGACTCCCCAATATCCGTGTCCGACTTTTCCGCCCCTGACACGATGCGCGACTGGATGATTACCTAAGAGCCTGTTGGCAAAGGGTTCAGGCCGCTTGACGATCTTGTTGAGGGGGCGCCGTAGCGCGATCACCGCCCCACCGTGGATGGGGCGGCGCTCCGGTCGTCTCGCGCACCAACTGACGTGTCATGATCATGATAGTGGCCCACAACACCATCGCCTCGTGGTGCTCGGGTCGGCGCTCATAGTCACGAACCAGACGACGATGACGCATCAGCCACCCGAACGTCCGCTCGACCACCCAGCGACGGGGCAGC
>WNGL01008686.1_pt1 | contig 12484 bp, 21 predicted proteins | sample 5400591 | NCBI WGS metagenome assembly WNGL01 (sample SAMN13153377, study PRJNA577476) | soil metagenome | isolation source: 80 cm soil or saprolite under Garry oak tree replicate 1 | place: USA:California | collected 2016-06-15
GTTTTGAGTAAGTATGGTGGGACGCTACTGATGAAGACCGACTTTGAAACGTTCTTCGAACCATACCGTCCTTGATAGCGTGCGACTTCGCCACCTCCCATGCTGAATCCGACAAGGGCGACGTTCTTGAGGTCGAGCTGGTTGAGGAGCTGGTGAAGGTCCTCGCTGAACGTGTCGTAGTTGTAGCCGGTCGTGGGTTTGCTGGACTGGCCGAAGCCCCGACGCGAATAGGGGATTACTCGGTACCCGGCATCTAAGAGGGGAGAGAGCTGTCTCTCCCAGCTCGCACCGCTCAACGGGTATCCGTGAATCAGGACGACTGGTTTGCCGGATCCATGATCCTCGTAGTGGAGATCAATATTCCCGGAGTTCTCTTTCCCAACAGTAACAAATGGCAAAACGAATCGCGGCCGAGTCTTCCCTTTCGATATTTATGATTATTGCTTACGGATTAATTTGGAGTCGAAGAAAGAAAAATCGCTAAGAAGGAGAATCTATTGACGGCTCTTGCGGTTTTTCGTGGATTGAAGGATTTCTCTGAAGATCTCGATTGTGCCATCTTTTCTGGCCTGATCGAGAATCGTCCGCATGTTGACTCCAGTGTTTGCCAATATTGCTCGAATGTCATCTACGTCCTGCTGGATCGAGTGTCTGGTTCGCAACCGTCTCCTCGCCAGCTCAAACAGCCTTGACCTAGATATGCCGGGATGCTGATCTCTGATGGAGTCGAGGGTGAGAGCCATGGCGGTAGAACTCATCTCTAGGGCGAGGTTGACCTTGGCCTCCCGGCTCAAATGCCGAGAGCTCGGGCGAGGATTCAATGATTTCTTCCGAGAATCTCCAGCCATGCCATCTGTCATAACAATGGACCCTATCCTGACTAGCTGACTGCATCATGGAAGACGTAAAAATAATTCTCTCGGCATCATGGATAGCTGTAGTGCTGACCTATCTTCTGGGTGATGTTCTTCGAATTTACGCAGGTTATTTCAAACCGGGAGAAATAAGAGGCAGACCAGTCACCCAGAATCTTCTGCTGGGAATTACGATATTAATGGCGGTTCCGATCGTCATGGTCTTCCTCTCCCTGACACTAAGCTATCCGTTGAATCGCTGGGCAAACATAATCACAGCCATAATCTTCCTCGGCTTCAACCTCATCGGATTACCAACATACGCGTCGGCCTACGACAGATTCCTCATAATTGCGGGACTCGGATTCAACGTGCTGACTATCTGGTACGCGTGGCAGTGGTAAGGTTAGCCCGGTAGAACATTCCATCAGCGAGACTAGCTACTACTGAAAATGAAAGCGATCATATGCACGCGATACGGGCCGCCGGAAGTTCTCCAGCTCAGAGAAGTCGAGAAACCTATTCCCAAGGACAATGAGGTACTAATACGAATCCACGCAGCAACAGTGACAAAGGGAGACTGTGAGCTCCGCAGCATCAATCTACCAATACTGTGGAAGCTCATTCTGCGAATAGGATTCGGGATCCGGGCACCGAGAAAGAAAATTCTTGGGCAGGAGCTTGCGGGGGAGATCGAATCAGTAGGCAATGCTGTTACAATGTTTAAGGAAGGCGATCAGATTTTCGCAAGTACTGGACTTCATCTGGGTGCTTATGCTGAGTACGATTGTCTGCCTGAGAAAGGGCTGATCGCAACAAAACCGGCTAACATGAGCTATGAAGAGGCCGCGGCTGTTCCCGTGGGCGGTCTTCACGCGCTTCAATATCTAAGAAAAGCGAACATTCAGCAAGGACAGAGAGTTCTGATCAATGGTGCAGGCGGAAGCATAGGGACTGTCGCTGTGCAGCTCGCCAAATATTATGGGGCAGAAGTGACTGGTGTTGACAATGCTCGGAAATTGGATATGTTGCGCTCTATTGGCGCAGACCACGCAATTGATTACACGCGTGAAGACTTCACCAGGAATGGGGAGAAGTACGATGTTATCTTTGACACGGTCGGAAGGAGTTCCTACTCCCCTAGCCTCAGATCCCTGAAGGAGACGGGATTCTATCTTTTGGGTAACCCTGGGCTGTCGCAGATGATTCGAGCACCGTGGACCTCGAGACGAGGCAGCAAGAGAGTAATTGGCAGAATGGACCCGTATCGGGTTGAGGATCTGATCTTTCTCAAAGAGCTGATTGAAGATGGTAGGATGAGATCCGTAATAGATCGACGCTATCCGCTGGAACAGACTGCGGAGGCTCACAGGTATGTCGACACGGGGCGGAAAGCAGGAAACGTAGTCATCACAATCGGTACGTAATACCTAACAATTTGTAGCCAAGGAACCAGTCAAGCAATTCCCGGTAAATGACTGGTGACTGTTTTCTTAAGTATCTGCAGAGATTGGTAGATGTCTCATGGTCGGCTGGGGTTTTGCGTTCGGCAGGGGAGTCGTCATACTTCTCTGGACAATCGTCTGGGCGATCGTCGCCGGGATTATCGCCGTACTGATCACGGGCGGGACTCTTGCTGCGGTGATCCGTGATCCGACTGCCGTGGCGGCGAATCCTATCGGCTTCCTTGCCGCGTTCTCCCTCGGAATCTTCCTAGCCGTTTTCATCGCCACTATCGGAGTATACGCGAGCATTGTGAAGGTGAGTGTGGATGGTGCATTGTCGCAGCTGGAAAAGTCGGGACAATATAGCAGAGGATCCTATTCGATCGGGTCACAGCCGACACTGGTGGCTCCCGCAATGAGGAAGTTCTGTGCGAATTGTGGCACCGCTCTACCAGGCGGGACGACCAAGTGTCCCAACTGCGGAGCAACCCTCTGAAATGGCCCGAGACGTTCTTAGCCCCGTGTCCTCTTGGGTTCTTAGCTACGCTCTCATCTCAGCAATTCTTAAACCGATGAGGGATGCCTGATAGAGCGCTATGCAATCTGTCACTAGCAAAGCAAACCCTACTCCTCAAAACTACGGAACCGTTACACCGTACTTGATTGTGGATGGTGTTCCGAGACTGATCGATTTCTTGAGAGAGACTTTCCATGCAGAAGAGAGGACACGTATCAACGACAAGAAAGACCACGTAGGTCATGCCGAGATCAAGATCGGCAACTCCATTGTCATGATGGCAGATTCAACCCCTCAGTACAATCCGATACCGAGCCAGTTGTACATCTACGTTGAGAATGTGGAGGACTATTACAGACGAGGTTTGAAAGCTGGCGGAATCTCTGAGCAGGAACCTACCACCCAGTTCTACGGCGACCGTACCGCCGCAGTAAAGGATCCAACCGGAAATATCTGGTGGATTGCCAGCCGCGTCGAAGAAGTATCCTCTGAAGAAATGGAGAAGCGCATGAAGGGCCAAGGCTTCACGGCCGACCCTTCAACTCCCACTCAGAACCGTATCACGACGGCCTTTGAGTATTCTGATGGCCCTGTCGAGTAAGTCGTCTGCCTTTTCGTAATCTGTCAGGCCGCCAACTGAAAGAACTACCTGTTTTCTCTTTTTCGACTCCTTGACCTTGACCCGAATTTCCCGTACATCTGTTCTAAGGAGACCCAGGGTCTCTGGCCGAAATTCTTCCTTGGAGATGGAGACTCTCCTTGTCGTTCGCAGATACCGGTAGGTTGTCTCAATAAGTTGCCGCCCTCGAGAAACGGCGTCCTCTGAATCGATTGGAAGTCTAACCCAGCCGTAGCCTCCGTACTCCGGGTGAGCAATCGTTCCAGAGACCTCCCTTACGATGGCATCGACGTTGTTCCAGACGAATGTTTCGAGGAAGAGATGCTTTCCCGTCGAATGAAAGTGGCAGAAGAATCTTTTTCGAAAGAAGAAGGCTTCTCCACCAAACCTGGTCCCCACAGTCACACCAGGCAGTTTCAATAGGAGCTCCCTCAGCTGTTCAGGAGGCTCTTGACTCGACGCACGAAACGGAGCTATGGTTTCAATCACCAACTAGCAGATCTCCCCCGACGAAGGGTAAAAGCCTCATTTCCCAAAACCACTCCGGCAGCTTGAACTTCCTCCTGCTCAAGAAGGCGGGAGCACATCAACGCAGTTTCCGAAAAGCTAAGATATCTCTGCCATAATTCCCTACAGAGAATGAATCCGAGACTATCTCTCAGAAATCTTGCTATTGCACTCGTCATCTCAATACTCTTCTCATCTGTAGGGCTGCCCGTCAGGACAAACGGAGCCTCCAACCCCCTCGCAGCCTTTACCTACGAGTCGTGCGTTGCCTGCGTCCCACCTGGCGACGTGGTCTCCTTCAACGGCAACTGGAGTACGAGCGGCGCTTCGATCGTTTCGTACGTCTGGGACTTTGGCGACGGGTCGCCCCCGGTTAAGACCAGTACCCCGATGACGACCCACCTCTACGGGGGTGCACCGGCGAAATGGCAGGTAACTCTGACCGTGCAGGACTCGGCGGGCCTGACGGATACGACTAGCCAGTTGGTCCTCTTTGAGACCGTCCCACGCTACACGTTCCAGCCGACGAATCCGGTCGTTGGCCAACAGGTAACGTTCAACGCGTCGGATAGCATATCCTACAATTCCACTAATCCGATCAAAGAGTACGACTGGAGCTTCGGAGACGGGACCAGCGGCACGGGAGCGATCATTACGCACTCGTACTCGGCAGAGTCCAGCTACAGGATCGTCCTCACGCTAGTAACCTCGTACGGCAATCCGTCTGTATCCAAGACCCTCACAGTGGGACAGTCAAACTCGAACGTCGTCTATACTGTCATAACAGACAAGGACACCTACGTCCTGAGTGACACTGTACACATCAAGCTTAGCGCGACGAACCAGGGAACCCAGCCCGCAACCTTCACCTTCACAGACGCCTGCAGCGGCTTCCAGTTCCAGATCACCAACTCCACCGGCAACATAGTCTATACTAACGTGCCGCCGCCCCTTCGCACCCTGCGCCCAGGTCATAACCGTCATCACCATCCAGCCCGGCCAGACGATGACTGTTGGAATGCTGGACTGGAAACAGGTCAACCAGCAAGGCCAGCCCATCTCGCCCGGGTCGTACACCATCACCGGTGTCATCCACTACGAGAGCCCGTACCAGACGACGCCTCTTGCATCGAAGACTGTCACGATTCAGGCGCCTGACTTCCAGCTCACGGTCAACCCCGCCTCGGTCGTCATAGCCAAAGGCTCTAGTACGACACTCACGATAACCCTATCGGCCGTGAACGGATTCACAGGCACCATCAATCTATCCGCAACAACCCAACCCGCTAGCAGACATCCTCCAACACTCTCACCCATCAACAGCGTAACGCTAACAGCCGCCAACCCAGCTGGCACAACCAGCTTAACGATCTCCACAAGTCGGGCGACAAACAGCGGAACCTACACGGTCACGATGACGGGAACAACCGGAACAACAACCCACAACATCACAGCAACAGTCACAGTAACCAGCAAGTAGCCCGCGCCTGACTAGCCGATCACAGCCTGCCCCAAGCTCTACCGTCTAGTGGATCTTATCATCGACATAGACCCCTAGTTGATTTCTAGACGTTTTCCCTGGCACCCTCCGGCTGATCACCATAAGCAACCTCGGAGGTAACGGCAGGTTGAAGCGTCAAAACGGAGAGGTACCGAGACTGGCAAGGATTGAGCGAGATCGTCCGCGACCTAGTACGCCAGATGCTCAGACTGCATTTCGACGACGCCACCATAGTCTTCCACCTCAAATCGGCCAAAATTCGCAACCCGCAGAAGATCCTGGACAGCGTCCTGGAAGAGGCCAAACGAGAAGCAATAGCCCGACTAAGCTCCAGAAACCGTTAGGTCCGGGAAAGAACGAAGCTACTACTCCGAGGCTTTCATATCGAGACTCGACATTCTCGGACTACAATACGTTGTCACATGTCCCCTATTGTGTACCTGTTCGACAAATACACAGATACATCGAAGCAGCGGCCGCGAAAAAATATTGAAGCCAATCATTTCAATGGTCGCGATTCTAGCGGTCACATCGCTTCTACTGGTTCCAGTCGTAACTGTCTACGCGGACACGTCGCTTCAAATGACCGGTTCACAATGGTCAATTCTGGAGCTGCTCGGATCGAAGATCAAGACGAGTCACGCTAACACAGTCCCAACGGGAGGAGTCGAATTCCTCTTTCCCGACGCTACTGTAACCCCCGCAGGTTATGCGAACCTATTGACCAACGGCTTCACAGCAAGCCTAACAACCAGCAATACGCTGACAGCCGTAATACAGGTCTTCACCTCGACATCGACGACAAAGTTCGTGGGTAACCCGGACGGTGGCTGCCCCGCGTTAGTAACCAACTGTCCTGGATCAGTGCGACTGTACTTCACGTCAAACCTTCCACAGGCCGGCATGTCTTCCTGTCTCGGCTTTAACGGCAACAGCCAACATGCCGTAGTAGCGAACGAATTCGACTATTGGTGGTCCAACACACCAGTCGCAGCCACCACCGCCACCCCCGGCAGCCACTACCAGTTCTCCCCAACGGGTGGAGGCTCCAACGGTCCCACAATGCTACAGGTCAGCCTGAACCCGATGAACTGGTCCGACCTGTGTGGCCACCCGGGCACTTTCGACCTGGCAGCTTTCATAGCGTCAATATTCAACATCAAGAACCTCGGAGTCTCATTCGGCAGCGGCGACTTCTTCGAAAACGGAGTCGGCGTCGATGGAACCACAGGCACAGCAACGTTCCAGCTGACAAGCTACACCATCTCCTAGCCGGCCCTATCACCAGAACACCCCTAATCCTTTTTTCTTGGAAAGTCCTTATGGAGTCGAGCTGCGATCCCGTCGATAGCTCAACTCTACAGTTGTCGGGTCAGTGGAGCGACTGGGCGCCAACGCCTACACGCCAACCCCTGGCCGTTGAGATATTCCAACGTCTCTTAGTGAGCCCCTATCCGGCTCAATGGACAAATTCCAACTTAATTCTATCAGGGTCTTCGAAATAGACCGCGTAGTAGCCCTTCCGATACTCAGGATATTCCTTCGGCCCACCATAGAGCACCTTGATGCTCCTCAGAACAAGAAATTCGCTGTGAAATCTGTCCACATCCGCTTTTGACTTCGCCTGGAAGGCAATGTGGTTCAATCCTACCCGTCTCCGATGGAATCCTAACTCCTTGTAGCGCTCCAAGTAGGTCACGAAAATCTTGGCTTCGCCATTATCCCATCCAGCAAAATCCTTCTCATCCAGGATCCGCTTGTAGCCCAACCATTCCAGAAAATCCTGGTAGAAAGCCTTCGATCCTTGGAAGTTTGAGACATTAATCTCTATATGTTGAATGTTGCCCCGCTTCGACACCATTGATTAATCATCACATGTCAACCATGAGTTTGCGTTAAAACATTCTGCCAAAAATATCTCGACACGAAACCTCTGAGAAGAGGGAGCAAAATTCTTAAGTTCGTGTACTGGTCGTGTACTGACAGAGATCCTTGGCTTTCAAGACGATCACCGTTAGCGAAGAGGCCTACACGAAGCTGAAGCGGCTCAAGGGAAAGGGTGAGTCGTTTACCGACGTGATCTTGAAGATGGATCGTGCTCGGGGAGATATTTCCAGGTATGCCGGCGCTTGGAGCGACATGCCTAATGATGAGGCGCGAAGGCTTGAATCGTCTTTGAGGGAGTTTTGGGGCCGCTGGCGGACCAAAGGGTCTGCCTAGATACAACGTTTCTCGTGGATCTCCTCAGGAACGTCCCTGAGGCCACTGAGAAAGCCGAGAGACTAACGCGGGAAGGCTGGACCTTCGACACTACGTCGGTCAATGCGTTCGAGCTTTTCATGGGTGCTTTTCGAGCGACCAGCCCGAGAAGGTTGACTGCCGCTGAAGGGCTTCTCGGCGAGGTCAACCTGCTGAACCTTGGCATGAAGGAGTCGCGGGAAGCGGGCCGATTGCTGGCCGGGCTTCAAAGAAAGGGCGAGACAGTCGAGATCCGCGACGTATTTATTGCGGGAATAGCGATGAGTAATGATTGTCACAATATCCTGACTAGAAACGTGACTCACTTCAAACGATTCACTGAACTGAAAATGATTTCTTACTAGCTCGATGCGACGGGAGGAAGATTTCGAGCATCTTGGGAGCTATTGTTACCTTGACTCTAGCTGCCAAAGGTGACCTCGCTCGCGTCTTGGAAAGTCTTTTTTTCCCCACTTGGGACGTGATGCTCTAACTCTGACAGGTTTCTTCTCGGTGGCGGGTTTGAGGAGACCTTTCGCCTAGACCACGGGTGTTAGAATGTCACGCTTAGGAACGTACGCCAGAAGGGGTCTGCTCTGTGGGTGAGATTTCTTGGCCCGCTTGTAGACTTCCAGAGGGCTCTTACCAGATGCTACGATCCGATCGCCGATTATCGCGACATGCTTGCCCGCGAAACGCCTGTTGATCTCTGGGGCTTTTGAAACGTAGAATCGGAACTCTCTGCTACCAGCCGTCGCGGGTGCCTTCGGTGGTCGTTGCCTTGAAGCCAACGCAATCACCCTGAGTATAGTCGAACTGCTATTTGTAACCATTGAGACAGGACAGAGCGAGGAGGAGGTTGGCGACCTCTTCCATTACGGACCAGTTCTGCACTGAGGGTCTTACAGCCTCCATAACTCCGATGGTGCATGGATGTTCTTAGTCTGGAGGGCCGGCCGACAATGAACGATCTGGATCGTTCAAACCAGTACAAACACTGACCCCGGACTAAGGTTCGTCAGACAGGCAACAGTGTCTTGAGATCTTGACCTAGTGTGGGGAGACCTTCACTCTTACGGTAGGCATTCAGAAGGCCTCTTGATCTCGCCAGGGCTTCTTTTGCGAGTGTAGCGTGGGCAGCTGACCCGCGTCCCGTTCTCTTGATCTCGATACGAATTATTCCTTCGCTCTTCAACTCTTCGATTCCCTCACCGATTAAATGTCGCCATTTAGGTGGGTAGCCCTGCGATAGGAAGGCCACGGGCACGTGGGCACCGCCGAACCGCTTCTGCTCGTAGAGCTTGTTTATCACGAAGCCCTTCGCGTGGCTGAGACTGCCCAGCTTGGTTGCCATTGGAGATTATTCCAATTGTCTTGGAGGTTTTTCCATAACCCTTATTATGGACTTGCCCCCAAGTCTATCTTGATCAGGCTTGAGAGGGGTAAAGGAAGGCGTTTTGACACAGGTCTTCGGGGGGCCAGTAGCGAAGGTTCTCGACCAATCTGTGTATGTCGGTGGCATGGAACAGACGGTTCCTATGCTCGCCGAGTCGACTGGCTTGTCATTTAAGACTGCTCAGAAGGCGGTTGTGAAATTGAACAAGCTAGGCTTGGTGAAGCAATCGCGGAGAATCGGAAACACCCAGACCTACAGGTTTGACGTTCTGAACGATCTACACGAATTGATAGACTGGGCAGAGAGACTGAAGATCAGCCGCCTGCGCCGCTAAAACGTCGAATAGCAGGACGGAGCTGACTGCCTCTTCCATTCTGGACCATTTCTGCACTGTGGGTCTTGCAGCCCCCATGGCTCCGTGAATGTAGCCTTGTTTCTCGTAGTCTGGAGAGCTGGCTGACAATGATCCGACTGGATCCGCCGAACTAGTTTCGTTCTCGTGTCTGAGCAATAGCCGAAAGACAGCTGAGAGTGAGAGATGTCGGGTGAGCGGAGCGACTGGCGCGAACGATTACACGCCACTCCTCACGGATGGAACAAGAACTAGCAATTGAACACAAGCGAATCAAAATCACTTTCGTGACACTGTCTGATCTATCTAGGGATGAGAACGCTCATTCTGCAATAATGATCCTAGTCCTCGAAAAGGCAGCTGCGTGGTGGGACTATGCCTGGCTGACCTTCAAGAATCCGAGCAGTTCTTTCGTAGAGATTACAGGCTACTACATCGATCGATATGCAAGTGTCGGTGCTTTTCTAAGAATTGCTCCGAACTCCTCTGGAACCTTAGGCGTGCAAACTCATCTGCTGCAAAAGGGCCAGCAATACTCGGTCTACGTCACAATCAAGGGGTCTCAGGCACTTGAGGGCCCTTTCAAGGTCCAACTACCGGCGGCTGAATCCGAAGGGACCTAAGTGTACGACCTAGATCTGACCGGATAGGTTCTCGTCCATCGTTTTCGTTTAGGAAGACTGCATCGAAAGCTCTTACTAATCCTATCAGACTCCTTATCGGAACTGCTTCCGCTCCGACATCAAAGCAATGCCGAGAAGGGTCCGGTTCGGAACATTATGCTCAGAAGAAACGGAACGAGGTGAGAGAATGACAAAAAACAAGACCCGAGAAGGACCACTACCACCACCCGACTAAGGAGTCAACGACACAAGACCCGGACTACCTACTCCAACCGTTCGCAAGAGCGTCACGTGGGTCCAACCGGAACCAACAACCTCGGACATCACACGACCTCAACAGCTAAGCCCAGACTCAACATGGGCCGAGCCCAGTACCTCCAAGCCCAAGCTGGCGAAAGGGTCCCCTGGACTCTCAACCAACCGCAACAAGACCCAAGAGTAGCCGATAGCGCGATGGTCCGACTCAAGTATGTAATCATATCGTCCTGGAGTTTGAACGCGATTTCCTGTTCCATGCGGGATGGGTTGGCGCATAGTCGTTCGCGCCAGTCGCTCCGCTGACTCGACATCTGTAGGGTTGAGCTATCGTTCGGTTATTGCTCAGACACGAGAACGAAACTGCTGGTTGAAACGACTACAGCGGATCTCAACCACGCGGAGTCTGTGATAGTATTGTCAAATACTGGTCACGATTGATCTACCGGACGAGAGCAATGATAGGGTCTGAGGCGAGTCTGATCTATTCAGCTTCAAAACTAGATTTCAAGGACATAGTTGACCAGGCCAAAGCGAATGCGGGCGCATCAAAAGTTCAGCTGGAAGTACATGATGCAGATCGTCTCACGTCATCTGATGAGGAGCAATTCTTGGAGGACATTCGAATGATTCCGCCTCAGGTTCGGGGGCAAGTCAGGAGTGGTGGAGGAAGGACCCTTCCCATCTCAGGGACTGGCAAGCTCAACCGTTCGATTCCGATTCTCATTGTCTATGATGGCATCAAACCAGTTGATGTGTACCCTAAGGATCTGATGGGAGTCAAGTACGAGCTCGATGCTGCTTTCAAGACCGCAAGTCCAGCGGATACACTTGGAGTCGAAAGTAATCTCGTCACAATCTTGTCGTCTAAACCCGACCTCTTGGGACCCGGGCTTCAGTTGGTTCATCGAGAGTTTGAGACTAGCTCGGGTGTGATTGATATGATATTCAAGGACCCAGAAGGCGTCCTTCTTTCCGTAGAAGTGAAGGAGGAGGCTGACCAGGAAACTGTCGGGCAGGTCCTCAAGCAATCTAATGGCTTGAAGGACAAGCTGGGAATATCCTCGTTTAGAAAAGCAATAGTTGCTTTGAGAATCTCCGGCAACGTCCGCGCTGCGTGCAAAGACGGAGGCATAGAACTCTATCTAATCGCAGCGGAGAAGCAAACCTAATCGAAACCTGTTTTCGCGCGTTCTCGACTTTTGGCAGTCCTACTGTTGCCTTTCACGGTTACCAGACCCGTTACCATCCTAGAAATGTCAAAAGTTGATCCTCGCGACGCGAGAGTGCTCTTTGTGTATGAGAAATCGAGGATTCTGCCCAGTTGTTTTTCCATTCGAAGAGCAGACATGGTTTCAACTCCTTGATTCAGAAATCATAAATGCGAAAGTTTTGCTGAGAATCTCGAGACGATAATTGGCCTTCCCGCCGAAAGTTTTAGCGAGGCGTGGGTGAGGTCGATGGCGGCTTGTGAGTGCAGACTGGATAATCATCAGCATGCTGTTCCTGGCGGGGTCTCGCTTCGTCTAGCTAATCGTGGTAGGGAGGGGGAGGGCAGTTGGGAGGCGCATCACATAGTCCCGGAGAGTGGCGGCGGGTTAGACAAGATAGACAACTGTGCCATTATGTGTTGGCCATGCCACAATAAGACCCTTTGAGGCGAAACTGGTTCCTTCGGAACTATCTCGGACAGCCCGAGGAAAGAATGATTATTCGATTGTTAGGTTCTAGATTCTTTCGGTTATGTTGGGTCTGAGCCAAAGGCGTAGGGTCCAGCCGTGTCTTTTCTATGGGTGAGAACCTGGAGGCTTTGGTGGAATCGACACGGTTTATTAGAAGATAATGACTAGTTTGAGCCGGTGGTTGCTGCCCCGATGGCTATAGAGGCGCATGCTGGGATTCTCGGCGGAAAGCCCGTCATACAAGGCACCAGGATTCCAGTGGATCTGCTCCTAGAGCTTGTAGATGCTGGTCTCAGCGTGGACGATATCCTCAGAGAGTACCCTCAGCTCAAGCGTGAGGATGTGCTCATGGTCCTCCATAGGGCAAGTTCTCGACTCCCACCTTGAGCATTCTCTTCAGCTGCTAAGGAAAGCTCAGACGGTCAAGCTGACGAAGGCAGGACCCGTATCGGTGGACACATGATACGCGAAGCATCTACCGGAGAGAGTTTCCTC
>WNGL01007897.1_pt1 | contig 12482 bp, 11 predicted proteins | sample 5400591 | NCBI WGS metagenome assembly WNGL01 (sample SAMN13153377, study PRJNA577476) | soil metagenome | isolation source: 80 cm soil or saprolite under Garry oak tree replicate 1 | place: USA:California | collected 2016-06-15
CAAGGTGGCTGTCCTGGATGATGCCGTTGCCGCCTTTAACCCGACCAAACGGATCAAGGGAAAGACGGTCATCCGCGTTCATCCGTAAGGAGTTGTTTCGGGGGCAGAGCTCGAAGTGAGAGATTATTCGGAACTACCTGGACGAGCCTCCATGGTATGACGAGCCTCCATGGTATCGCCGGAGGTAACAAGAACCAAGGGATTTCCGCGCAGCCGTCAGAAGGAGCGCGTGAGTGCGCACGTCGAGCTCTTCACTTCCCTAGACGATACGGCACAGGTGGTGAAAACCCGATGATTCTAATAGGCGCGCTCTCGTCTTTTCGCGAACTAGGAAAGATGAGTCCTCACAAACGCGCATGGGACCTCCCATCCGAACGGGCGCTCTTACGGCGGTAAACGCGGTGCCATGCCGACTTATCGATACCGACTGCTTGAATTGCCGTCAGAGCCGACATATAACTATAGAAATGAGCAACATCGAGAACATGCGCCGCCGGCCATCGGTTGAGTCCGTGACCTATGTACGCCGAGACTCCCTTCTCGCGAGCCAACTGGAACACATCCAGAAGCTATTCTTCTGAGTTCTGGAAGGGCGAGCTCTGAATCTGTTCATAAAAATTGCTGCGCTTATAGTTGCGAATGAAATGAGAGCAGATGTCTTCATTGCAGGTCCCTTCCGCCGTCATCGCTTTGTGCTCAATGCCCCTGAAGAAAGCGTCCGCGATGCCCTGCTTGAAAGCCACTCGCGGATATTGCGCGACCACTCTCTCGCGCACGTCTGCTGGAAAAGACTCGTATCCAGTCCCAAGGACATCGAGAATAATCCCGTTGTAAAGCAACTCAACCTCGATGGGTTTGTAGACGGCTATTCCCGGTGTCGTATGCAAAGCGATCGCATCCCAGGCTGTCTGAATTCTGGCATCCGCAACTCCGTGATGCTCCAGGAACTGACGAACGGCGTTCGCACTATCCACCTCAAAGCGGTCATCCTCACTGCTGAACGTCTTTAGCAAGCCCATATCGTGGAATGCTGCACTAATAAAGAGTAGTTCCACATCGAACCTTTCCTCCGTTCGTTTACCCCGTTCTTCCGCCCAGAAAAACACCCGGTGGGAGTGGTTGAAAAGAAGCGGAGTACTGAACTCGCGCAATAGGCCAGTCGCCTCACGGGTCATTTGGCTGTCGGGTACGCCAGCTTCGACTCGCTGATATTGGACCGACGGCGTCGGGATAGGAATCGCGATCGTTGGACGTCGAAACAGATTGGGAGCGTTTGATCCTCCCTGTGCGAGATCAGTTCCGGAGATTTCTTTTCCGGGTCCTTCGCCGATGCTCTTCGTAGTGCTGGGATCAGTGATTGACATTGCTTTCCTCTTTGGCACGTTGGGCGTGAAACGCTGATTCTTGCATGCTGTGTGTGCGCGCCAGCTGCGCCTCATGCCCGGACCACCGTGAACTCGCACTGCTGGCATCACTGCCTCCTCAGATATAAAGCGAGTGATGCCTTCCCAAAGGGTCTCTATGCTCGAGAGCTTACTGAGTAGCGCGTCGCCGGCTTGCTGGACTGTGATGAGCCGAGGAGCGCCAGCCGGGCGGTGTCGTAGTTCGTTAGCAATTGCAGGTTTTCGACTGAAGGCAGGGTAACCTTCTCTCCCAAATCAAGGCCAGCTAGTGCGGCATCAACTGCATCTTCTGCCTTCATAACCGTCGCCGGATCAAGCTTCGAAAGCGGAACACCGGAGATCTCCCAGATGTCCGTTGCAATCGCGGCGGGGGCCACGAGTTGGACTATGATATTGGTCTTCGCCATCTCATCCTGAAGCCCGCGTGTGAAGTTCAACACAAAGCCCTTCGTGCCGCTATAGATACTGCTGATCGGCAGACTTTGAAACCCGAGGACAGAGCCCATGTTGATGATCGCTCCGGCGTTGCGTCTCTTGAATCCGGGGAGTACGGCGACGGTCAGCCGGGTCAAGGCCGTGATGTTGACGCCAATCATGGCCTGAAGGTCCGGGGCCTTTATTTCGCCGACAGAGCCGAGTGTTGACGTACCGGCATTGTTCAGCAAAAGACTGATGCTCTCGTCGCTGGAGATGCTTTTCACCACGCGGTCTAGATCACTTGCTGCTCCGAGGTCGGCCACGAGGGTTTGAACAGAGACACCGTACTGAGACTTCAACTCCTTTGCGACCGCCTCTAATCTGTCCGCACGACGTGCGACGAGAATGAGGTCGTAACCTCGCTTCGCAAGCCGGTCGGCGAACAGCTTGCCCATACCCGCCGAAGCTCCAGTGACAACGGCCGTGCCTTTGTTGTTTTTGCTCTGTGAAGTATTCAGTTCGCTGGTCATATTGTTTTCCTTTTGTGCCGCGGGTTGAAATTCGATTCCTGATTCGGAGACGCCTTCAACACTTGCCAACGATGCCTTCGATCATGCGTTTAGACTGCGACTCTCTCGACACTAATTTCGGGAATAGCGGCACGCGCAGCAGACTGGCTGGCAAGCATATGTCCCAATGCCACCGAGAAGACGCAGAGTCCAACGGAAAGAGTGACGTTGGTTGCAGCCTTGAACCAATCTCCAGTTTGCGCTATCGCGAACGTATCCAGGCTGAACGAAGAGAATGTCGTGAAGCCGCCGCAAATCCCGACCATCAGAAAGAGGCGTGCGCCCTCAGGAATCGCGAACCGTCCGCTTGAGACCGCCATTGTTCCGACGAAACCCATGATGAAGCAGCCGATAACATTGACCGCGAAGGTTCCCCATGGGAAAGTGGCACTAACACTCAGAGTGAGCCGGGTGATCCCGTACCGAGCTATTCCACCAAGCGCACTGCCGAGGGCTACCCATAGATAGGTCATGTTCGTCCTTTCTTCGACGTTGCTTCGGACCGTCAAAACGCTGGCTGTTGGTCTTCACAGCTCCGAGAATGTATTTTCGAAGTGCCGGCATGAAATGAGTTGATCAACACAAACATAAAACTCCTCAAAGCTTCGTTGGGCCTAGCTGCGTTGCACGCCCATCGCCCCCTGCACATCGCCGAGGCGACGTGCGAGAGCGAGATTGCTACAGGAGCGGGTGCTGATTGTGAGCGTCGGTTTCCGATTCAATGATCTGGCCCAGATGAAGGATGGTCGCTTCGTCGAACCATCGTGAAACCAGTTGCACGTTGATTGGAAGTTTCTCGGAACTGAAGCTGAACGGTACGGAAAGCCCGGGCAGGCCGGTGAGGTTGAATGGCACCGTAGCACACATCATGTTCGTCGAAGGTACCTTCACCCCGTTGACGATGTATTCTGCGAGACCAGGCGGCGGAGCGGTGAAAGGAATGACCGGGCAGAGGAAGACGTCATATTTCTCGAAGTACGCGGCGAAAGCCGACTTGAGTGCGTCAACCTTTCTTTCAGCATCAACGTAGTCCACGATTGGCGTTGGGGGCAGGTTCGCATAGGTTTTCCCGATGAAGTGAAGCTCTTCATCTCGATCTCCTACGGCTTTACGAATGTATCCCCCCAATTCCGCGCCATAGAGGGTAACGGCGATGTTCAGGTAGTTGTTTTGCTCCAAGGGCGGAATACGGACAGCTTCGACAGAGCAGCCGGCATCCTTCAGCAGAGCAGCAGCCGCGGTAACGGCAGCAGCCACCTCAGGATCGACTGGTCCAAAACCAGGCTCGACCAGCCAGCCAACGCGGATCGGCTTCCCCTCGATCGGACCGTTGGCCGGCGAAGCGCCTCTTGAGTGAATTGCGTAGCCATCCACGCCATCCGATCCCTGCAGAATGGAAAATGCAGTCGTGATGTCACGAATGCTGCGCGCCATCGGGCCGATATGCCAATACCGGTTGAGCACTTCAGGCCAGTGGCCTGTATAGGGTATGCGTCCGTGCGTAGCTTTGAGTCCCACAATGCCTGTGAGCGCCGCGGGGCCACGCACCGAGATCGCTACGTCACTCCCAATGCCAATCGCCGAAAGTCCAGCCGCAATCGCAGCCGACTCACCTCCGCTCGATCCGCCGGGCGTCCGTTCCAGATTCCACGGGTTCCTGGTTAATCCAGTTAGACGGTTATCGGTTTCCTGCCATGCCGAAAACTCGGGCAGATTGGTTTTTGCAAGAGGGATGGCCCCGGCTTTTTTGAACCGCGTCACGACAGTTGCGTCTTTGGAAGGTATGTTTCCGGCGAAGATCTTGGATCCACGCTGGGTGAGGATACCGGCTGTATCGATCGCATCCTTGATCGTGAAAGGCACGCCATGAAAAGGTCCGAGTGCTTTGCCTGCCGCGACGGCGTTGTCGGCAGCATCGGCTCCCTTCAGTGCATTCTCAGCCAGCAGAGTGACAATGGCATTGATCTTGGGATTGACGGCCGCGATGCGATCCAGGTGTGCTTGTACGACTTCACGGGAGGAGACTTGCTTGGTCCGGATCAACGTCGCCAGTTCTGTTGCGTCCTTGAAGTAGGTGGGGCTTTCAATCGTTGAAGAATCTGGAGCGAGTTCCATTTCAGCTTTGCTCATGTCGAACTCCTTATTGCTTAGCAGTTGTGCGGCATATTGGTTGTGTGGCGTCGAAATGCTTGAACGGGACATCCACTAGTCGGGATTTACAGTGCGCAGGAATTTGAGAAGGTGATTGCTTACCTCGCCGGAGGCTTCGTGTTGGACCCAATGCCCCACATTGTCCAGTTGAACCATGCCGACGAGCCCGGGGAGACCCGAACGAATCTGCTCCTCGGAAAGCGGATAGAGCTCATCGAGCCCATCCGACTTGCCAGATATATAGAAGGAGGGTTGGAAAATCTTCGCACCCTTGTAGGCAGCTGACAGATTGAAGTAGGGTTCAAAGGCGCGATAGTAGTTCAGACCACCGTGGAAACCAGTGCGCTGGAATTCGGCAATGTTATGTGACACGTAATCTGCTTCAGCCCACCGAGGTAGTGGTCCTGGCGCCGGTCGATAAAGACTTCTGTCCGGGTGCATCGGACTCCAGCGCTTGTCAGCAGGAGCAGATCCCGACGCCCAATAAAGAACGCCTGGAATGGTTATCGCCGCGTTCTTCCATAGCTGGTCAGCTTCTGGACGGCACTGCTCAAACATGTAGAAATCATTTTGGTGACCGGACTTCCGCATGTACTCGAAGAAACTTACATCCCCTCGCGGAACGTAAGGTACGGTGAGGCAAAACACCGCCGTAAAACGATCGGGTCGCATCAGAGCTGCTCCCCAAGCAACACTCGCACCCCAATCGTGCCCCACGACGACGGCGGTGGGGATCTGCAGCGCATCGAGGAGACCTACCAGATCGCCGGTCGTTTGCAGCGGCGTGTAAAGAGCTGCGTCCAAAGGCGCTGAGCTGCCACCATAGCCTCGCATGTCGGGGGCGATAGCTCGATATCCCGCCGATGAAATTGCGTCCATCTGGCGCCGCCACGTGTAACCGGTATCTGGAAAGCCATGGCAAAAGAGAACTGCCAGCCCTACACCCTGCTCAGCGACGTGAAGAGTGATGCCATTTGTCGCGATGTCGTACTCTCTGAGAGGATGCCCGACATTAGCCTTGACCGATTGCGCTTTTGCCAATTGGCCTATAAGTAGCCCCGCGACTACAGCACCTCCGCCCCTAAGCACCGAACGCCTGGAAAACGGGGCATCGAGCAGCAGATCTGATTTGTCGGAGGTTTTGGCCGTCTTGATGACACGCCTTTGCGTGATCATCGATGAATCTGGTCCGCCCACAGAATCGTTCTGATTGCTAGTCATGAGGTCTCCTCCACATGACTGACTATCAATCAATCGGATTGAGTGGTCTTGGTTGAAGTGATCGGGATTGGTCGAAATCACCTTCTTTGTTTGGATACATCTCCGGAGATTCCGGAGTGTGAGCGTTCGGGTTGCATCCGGGCTCGAGCAATGTTGCCGTAGCCGACATCTCAACTCGATCGTTCGCCGAGGCAAAGCACACCAACTGCGAATACAGCTCGTCGGCATACCGTTAAAGCTTTTGGATTGGCCAGAAAATCAGAGGAGGGAGACTCGGCGGACAAGGCTCAGCAATTTCTCTGGGCAATATTTAAGCGCAATCTATTCTCCGGACAATTGGAGAATGCGTGACAGCATTAATCTTCCGCCACTTCGACGGCGTTATCCGCTCGACCTGGCTAAACTGCTTTGTTAGAGCAGCTTGATCAAAGAAACCGGACTCCATCGCTATGTCGGAGAGCGCCGACTTCGTGTCCACTAATAGTTCCTTTGCCTTCTCAAGCCGTAGGCGGATGAGAAAACGGTGAACGGGGACCCCGTAGCTGAGCCGGAAGCAGCGCGCGAAATGACTGGCGGACAACTGACACGCTGAAGCCAACTCGGCGATTGCAATGTTTCCATTCAATCTGGAGCGTAACAATTCTTCGGAACGTAACTTCTGCCAAGCCTCAAGCCCTTTGTGAGGAGCGACGGGCATGTGTTGAACGCTGCTATATGACTGGATCAGGTGTGCTCCAAGTATTAGTGATAGCTGGTCTAGACGAAGCAAACTGAGGGGCTGTTGATGTTTTACTTCACTAAGAATGCCCTTCGTTATCTGGGCAATGACTAGATCTTCAACAAAAAATCTCGCGCGGAATGAGATGTCTGAAGATAACCCGCCGTCTGCTGCAATCTCCTTTAAGAAGGACTTCGAGATGTAGAAGTGGAGATAATCGAAGGGACCCTTGACCAACATTTTCATCGACGCCTGGAGATCTAGGACGGTCACTGCGAAAGGGCGTGTGGATGCGACACCGACTTGCTGTCCGTTAGCGTGCCTGCCATTGCCCCACAGGAGTCGGAATGAGGGCGACACAGACCAGCAATGCCGGATCCGGCCGGTAGGCTGGAGCCTGCTCCAGATCGCGAGGTCCTGAGCTCAAACGAGTGACCGCAAACTTTGGACTGTGATCGTCGCCGTATGTCCCGCAACTGTAATCTGGCGCATCAAAAGTGTCGGCGAGTGAACGCCCGAATAATTTCTCAGACTCGAAGGCCGTTGTTCCGCGTTGTAATGACCCCTTCATCATATGGACTGCCCCAAGGGGGGCGGAAAGGTCTCTGAGCCTCGATACCCCAATATATTCGATGCACTGAGAGCCTGTTTGATCCAGAAAACGCGTCTTCCTCATCATAAGGATCGACCGGCCAAAATCGGATCAAATCCTCCTAAGGCTCTGCTGCTTCGTAAGAGGCTCAGTCAATCGTCGGCAGTCCAGCAACCCTCGTTGAGAACGTTAACGAAAACGTCGGCCCACAACTATCTGGATTAGTACCGGGAAACGCGCATGGGACGATCCATTCAGCAGGCCTTCGGAACTGCAATTCTGGCGCGATGCCGACTTGTCGATACCGATCTGGCACGCTTCCCATAAGCCCGTTTCAGGATAGCTTCCGACTTGCTGACCACGCAGTAACGACACCCGGCATGTTCTCTTATCGCGCCGACACTCAGGGATGGCCAGGTCGTTCGCGGGCATATACAATGAGCGTCCAGCTTATCCTTGGGCCCGCGGCGAATCTATCGTGGCAAGTTGTCTTTCGATCCTACTAACGCGGAGGCTAACTAATGGCACTCCTGACTCGCTATGATCCCCCTGCGTTTCTTTCTGATTTCAACTCGATCCCAGGACAACTAGACGCATGGCACAGCGCTGTGTCCGCATGGTTTGATCAGATAATCTCCAATGATCGAGCTGCATTCGGTGGTCATCCCCTGCAGTATTTCAACGCGGCGACCTTCGATCCTGGTGGCGTAGTAGTCGAACAGGCAATCACTTGGAACGCGTTCCCCAAGGAAATGATCCGCCGTTATGGGCGGGAACGCGCCTTGATTTTGGCGGACCGTTTGTGGCCGATTGAGCGTTACAGATCGCCTTCTCCCGATCCTGATGACACGTCTGACACTGTTGGTGTCCTCTACCGTCCGCAGGAGGAGTATTGCGAATGGCACGTCCTACGCCAAGGCGACTCCGATAGGATTCTTCGGGTCACCTTCAGCTCTGAGCCTCCCGAATACTGGCAGGCGCTATTCGGCTTGGCCCCCGGGTCCAACGACCCCCCGATTGCCGACCATCACTTCCCCGGCGACAAAGACACCCTGCTCCGGCTCTACCAGGAGTTAGTGAGTTCGGAAGTGCGGGGTGAGGATCTCGTCGCGTCGACCGACATCGTAGACGGTGACGGAAACGTTATTGTGGCAAAAGGTCAATACAACATTTACAACAAGTGGAACACTAGCTTGGGTATTGCCCATCTGAACTCTCCGCCGAACTCACTTGTAGCGGAGATCCAGTTGGGTGCAGATGCAACGATCCGCTACACAGATCCTAAGGGTCGTCTGTTGGTTGAACCCGATGCGCTAATAGGCTACGCAGGTTATGGAGGTGCTAACCGCAACAGCGATCCGACCATAGGCGCGTCTGTTAATGCTCTCGCCCGACTCGGAGCGAACGTTACTCTCCGCAACCCTGTCGGTCTGTACATGGATCACATCGACTTGTCGGGTTGGCAGGCACCCGACAAAGGCAGTGTTTCCGACTGCATACACATTGTGCGCGGTCGGCCTGGAATGGTCGAACGTATGGTGGTCGAGGTCCCTCGCGATCGAGGGTTTGTCGTCAGCGATCTCGCGATTGCAGATAGTCCGATTCGTTTTGGGGGACAAATTGCGGAGTGTATAACCGTTAAGCTAGTGGGCATCGCGAATATCCTTCCCAAACCGATCGATCGCGCCCCTGTGGGCAACCGCAGACGCCCGATAATCGATCCCTTCTATCCGCGCACAATAGCAGGGGCGGACCCAAACAAACCTATACCGCCCGGCCTTACACAAGCTTTCTTAAACCAGGGCACGGGCGATTCTGTAGCTCACCCTGCCCCCGGTCTGTTGCTCAAGAGCGCTAGTACGGCAATTCACGCCACGCATAGGACGTACGGCAAGCATCGGTTCTAGTCGAAGGAAGGCAGCCATGACCGACACCATAGATGAATCGCAGATCGAAGAACTGTTGGAACCCGTGCTTCCAATGTCCGAGATTCAAGGCATTGTCGTGCCTGGATTCCTAAAACAGCACCAGACACTCCTTGGGGTTACAGCCACTCCAGATTCAGAGGCAGTCGTAGCTTTCAAGCAGTTTCTCCGCAAGTTCTCCTAAGAAGTGTCCACTGCGGCCGAGGCGCTCGCGGATCGCCGACGCCACAGGGCTGGCGAAGCCACTTCGGTATCTGGAAGCTCCGTCGGAAGAGCCCTTGTCGGGATGGGTTTTACCTTTCATGGCCTGCAGAAATTGACACCCGGTGCCGTGAGTCTGCCAAGCGACGCGTTTCGCCAAGGACTTGCGGCGCGATCTGCTTTTCTCGGCGATCCGTTAGATCCAAAGGACGAGGGCAATCCAGCCAATTGGAAAGTCGGCCAACCGGGCCACGATCTCGATGCTCTCGTCGTGGTCGCTGGCGACACACGTGAGATGGTAGATGAACGCGCGCTCGCTGTCACGATACTCATAGAAAGTGCGGGCTTCCAGATCACATACAGCGAAAAAGGGGATGTGCGCGACGACCTTCCTGGTCACGAGCACTTTGGTTTCGACGACGGCATTTCACAACCCGGCATTCGCGGGCGCGCTTCGCACCACCAACCTCACGACTTCGTGACCCCACGCCACATTGCAAACAGCGAAAACCCGACGCACTTCCTTTTCGGCTATCCGGGACAGGATCTGGTTTGGCCTGGTGTCCTGTTGCTTGGTCATCCTGCCACAAGTCCCGACCCGCTGATCCCCGGCCTCGCAACGCCTGCTATACCCGATTGGTCCCGCAACGGCTCTTATCTGGTGTTCCGTCGCCTCCGCCAAGATGTCGGTCTTTTTTGGCGAACAATGCGGAAGGAAGCGGATCGGCTTTCGACGGTTCCTGGCTTCACGGGAATGACAGACGAAAGATTGGCATCGCGCATTGTGGGCCGCTGGCCCAGCGGGGCACCTGTGAATCGTGTTCCAAAGACGGACGACCCCAATCTCGGCGGACAGTCATTAGCTAACAATCACTTCCGATTCGATTCCGATGCGAGCGCAATTGCTCTGAATTCTGGCTACATTGACAAGTTCCCGCAATCGAAAGCTGACCCCGCCGGTATCGCGTGTCCATGGGCAGCGCATATCCGTAAGGTCAACACAAGAGATTCCGGTTCGGATACTGGTGGTCGTGACTCCACTTACGCGCGCCGCCTCCTCCGTATTGGTGTGCCATTTGGGAAGCCCCTTAAAGACCGATATGCCGACATTCAAGACGATCCCGAGAAAGGTGAGCGTGGACTGTTATTCCTGAGCATCCAGAGTTCGATCGACGATCAATTTGAGTTCCTCACGAGCCGTTGGATGGGCGATCCTTCACGCCCGAAGATGCCCTCCGGCCACGACATGTTGGTTGGCCAGAATGATGCCCCTGGAGAAGATCGCGTGCGTCGATGCTTGATTTTCGGATCGGGTTTGCAACAGGCAAGCGTGGCAACGAACGCCCAATGGATCGTACCTACCGGCGGAGGTTACTTCTTTGTTCCCAGTCTTACTGCTCTCCGCGAAGTACTGAGCGGATAGAAACTCAGGAGCAGATTACCGCTGCATGCAAGTTCTTTCGAGTGACGGCCAGGCCTACCGCGAACAAGTCACTGGCTGAATCGCATTTGTTGATCGGAGCAAATCAACATGCCGACGCTATTCACCTCTCTCCGAGCACAACACCGCACGAGTATCCCTCGACCCAGGCAGACATTGCCTGCGACCCATGCTGCACACGCGGCTTCCGGTGTGTCGTTCTTGGAAGCCGAGCGTAAGTTTGCCTTTGCCGCCCAACCTCCGACCGTGCGAAAACGTCGCCGACCCAAACCGAAGAGAAAGATTGCGATCGTCGGGGCGGGGCTCGCGGGACTTTGTGCCGGCTACGAATTACAGGGTCTTGGGTATGAAATAACCATCTACGAGGCGCGCGACCGCGTCGGCGGCCGGGTCGAATCGCTCTCTAAGTTTGCGAAAGGCAAGACCGCCGAAGGCGGCGGTGAACTGATCGGGAGCAACCACCCGTTGTGGAACTCTTATCGCCAACACTTCGGCTTGCATTTCAGTGACGTCAAGGAATACAAGAATTCTCCCTACCGTTTTGGGGGCACAACTCTCTCATTTGAAGTCAGCCAAGGTCTCGTGGATGAGATGACCGATCAGCTAAGGCTACTCTGCGACTTGGCTGAGACTGTCGTGGATGCGTTTGAACCGTGGTCCAACAGAAACGCCCGCAAACTCGATAGCATGGTCCTAACCGACTGGGTGTCCAAGGCAAAGTGTTCGAATCTCTGCAAGAGTGCGATCAACGGAATGTTGGCCGCCGACAACGGGATTCCCGCCGATGAGCAAAGTCTGCTTGGCGTTCTCGCCATGATTAAAGGAGGCGGACTCGATCGCTATTGGACCGATTCAGAGTTGTATCGCTGTGAGGGTGGCAATCAGCAACTCGCTGAGAAGTTCGAGGAAAAACTCAATCGGCGTGCGCGTTCTGTTGTCCGCGAGTGTCCAATAACCTCGATTCGCAAGGGGAACAACCGCTTCTCGCTGCACACTACTAGAGGAACGAAACTCGGAGAGTACGACGACGTAATCCTTGCGGTTCCTCCATCCGTCTGGGATGGAATCCGAATGGATGACTTTCCTGAGTTGGCTCTCAAGCTCTCAAGTCCGCCTGTAATGGGACGAAACGTAAAATGTCTTCTTAAAATCAAATCCAGGTTTTGGCAAGCGTTCGCCAGCAGCCCGACCTTATCAGAAGACGGCCCTGTCGATCTTACCTGGGAGACCACTGAACAAGATCCGAAAGCGGACTTTGTTATGGTCGCATTCTCAGGCGCTGGTGACGCCGATATGTGCTCTTCCTGGCGTAACAGGTCACGCAGAAAAAAGTACGTGGAGGCATTGGAGGCTCCATACCCCGGCGTCGGCAAACAGATTCTCGACCTTGAGTTCATGGATTGGCCTCGCGAGAAATGGACGAAAGCCTCGTACTATTTCCCGCGTAGAGGAGAGGTTACGCTGTGGGGTCCATTCTGGAAATCCGGATATGAAGGCTGGCTTCACTTCGCCGGCGAGCACACTTGCTATGCGTTCATTGGGTACATGGAGGGTGCTCTTAGCTCTGGCTATCGACTCGCTCGGCGACTTGCAATTCGCGACCAACTCTTGCTTGCCTAATTGAGAGCCTAACAAAGGCTGACCAATCAAAACCGGCTGTTCGGAAATGAGCTCTCCGGTTTCGGCTGGATTGGTCTCAGCACGGCCAACTGATCTCCGGGGCCGATATAATCATTCGCGGCTTGCTCCCAGATTACGGGCTAACCGGAGAGCGCCGGGATAAACCGGCATGTTGTAGGGGATGCAAGAGCCCTACGGGAAAGGAAATAGCGAATTCATCCTGA
>WNGL01007898.1_pt1 | contig 12481 bp, 10 predicted proteins | sample 5400591 | NCBI WGS metagenome assembly WNGL01 (sample SAMN13153377, study PRJNA577476) | soil metagenome | isolation source: 80 cm soil or saprolite under Garry oak tree replicate 1 | place: USA:California | collected 2016-06-15
ACATTTTCGCACCCGCCGTACCAGCGCTTCCGCGGATAACCTTCGGCGTACTTGTTCGTGAGAACGCTTCCTTGTGCCTCCATGACTGCGCGGCTGGTGAAATTCTCTGAGGCAATCAATTCGATATTTTCCCGCTGACGCTTTTCCTCTGCTACGATCGCATCGAAAATTTCCGGATCCGTCCGGCGCAATGCTTCGCCATAAATGCGAGGTGAGGATGTCGGTTTTTGCGGTTCCATGGGATAAGCAATATCATCGCCGTGGTAAACACTGCCAGTGCGAGCCGCGCCTGGCGGGACTAGGAAGCTTTGTTCGACAAACGCGAGCACACTCGGCAGCGCGTTCTTGATGATGCGCGCACAATCCTCGTAAACTTCGCGTCCCAGACCGATCGGGTCGGGCACGTCCCGCCACACCGTTGTGCCAGGCTCTTCAAATTCGCGCAGCAAAAATGATTTTTCACCCCCTTGAGGAAACAGTGTTTGGATCGTCTCAAGGTGCGCGCCAGTCATCGCAAAAATGTGCGTAGCGTGATCGACGAGGGCCGCCGTGAGCGGCTGACTGCGCACGTCGCTAATATCCGTACCGTCTTCTGCGCAGACTTGCACAGCATACAGACTTGGGGGCTGGCCGCGCACTGCGTGGACACCCGCCGAAACAACGTCGATGTCCCCACGATTTCCAATCAAACGGCGAAAAAGCCCTTCGGCGATCGGGCTACGGCAAATATTACCGGTGCAGACAAAGAGGACACTTTTCACGGTTCGAACGGCGCGAGCGAGCGCCATTTCCAACCTAGAAGCGAACCCGCCCAAGTCAACGTGAAGCCGAAAATGCGTCGCAATTCGCGCTTCTCGGCAGCGCGAATTGCCGCTATTCTGGTGGACGTTCCGTTGGCTTTCCGGACATGACGATCGACACATTGCGCCAGGTACCGTTGTTTGAATCCCTCGACGACGAGGCGGCCGACGAATTGTGTCACCTGCTGACGAGCATCGATTCCAAGGCCGGCGCATTTCTGTTCCGCCACGGTGAGCAGGGAGACGCGATGTACATAATTGAACAGGGGAAAGTCCGGATTTGCGTTCAGACCCTCGACGGACACCAGTTCACTCTGACTGAATTGGGCCGCGGCGATTTTTTCGGCGAAATGGCGTTGCTTGATGGTCAACACCGCTCGGCGGACGCGCTCGTTTCCGAGGACGCGCGGCTGGCCGTGCTCTCGCGGGACCATTTTCTTTCGTTTATGCGGAGCAATCCCAATGTCGCACTGGAAATGCTCACCGCGCTGGTGAATCGGTTGCGCCATACGGACGAGCTCCTACGTCACAGCACTACGCGCAATGTGAACGTGGAGGAAGCGGCGCAGCTTACGCTTGCTGATCGGGCTTCGGATGTTATCGCGGAATTTGGCGGCAGTTGGAAATTCATCCTTGCCGCCGTGTTCTTCTTCAACGTGTGGGTATGGGTTAATGCCTCGCTGCAGTTGCTGGGTAAAACCGCGTTCGATGCGTATCCCTACCTAATGCTGAGCACTGCGATTAACATGCTTGCTGTGCTGCAAGCGCCGATCATTTTAATGTCGCAGAACCGGCAAGCCCACAAAGACCGGCTTCGGGCCGAAATCGATTACCAGGTTAATTTAAAGAACGAACTGGCCTTGAACGAAATCATCGAGCGCTTAAAGACTCTCGAGCGCGAGTCTCTGCAGCTGGCCTCGGATAAAGAATCCGAATGACAATGGCGATGCTGAAGGCTGTCGTCATTAGCCAACGCGAACCTTACATCATTTGTTGGTTGCTCACATTTTGGCTGGCTCGAAGTTTGCCGCACCAATGAGGCTGTTTATGGTTGTTCGAGTATGAAAAAGCTGGGAGCCAAGACCCTTGTCATCGTAACGACTACTGTAGTATTCGCCGCTTGCTCCTCAGGTCCGAGTCCCGAGCAGCAGACACGCGAATCGCAGGAGCAGAGAGAGGCCGAACGTCAGCAGGCGGAGTTTCGCAAAAGCCTGCCTCCGGTTAGCAATCCCGGCCAGGGTTGGTAAGGCCAAAGCCCGCGTCACTCGCAAATCGTGACATCGTTCAAGCCGTTCCGTCATCCTGAGCGGATCCCGCAGTGGCGGGAGGAGTCGAAGGATCCCGCGATGTAACTCTCGGCAATGCCAGGGATTCCTCGACTTCGCTTGGAATGACATTCGCTTCATCGAATTAACGAGGCGAACCCATTCGACATTCGCCGTTCGTGATTCAAAATCAGGCAATGCGTTCGCAATGGAAGCGAATCCGGTATCGTCTGGAGTGGATAGGGCTCCTCCTTGCCACGAAGTTGATCCCATTGTGTTCTCGAAGAGTCTGCCATTACCTCGCCCGGCTAGCCGGCGCGCTATTGAGCTTCGTTGATCGTCCCCGGTACCGTGTCGCGCTGAGCAATCTCGAGGTCGCGTTTGGCGATCGCTTCTCTCCAGCTGAGCGACGCAAACTTGCCCGGGACTCCTTTCAACACTTCGCGCAAACCATGGTGGATCTGCTGTGGAGCCCGCGCCTGACACAGCAAAATTTCGCCTGTTACATCGAATGTCAGAATTTTGAGGAAACCGCTCGCGATACAGGTCCGGAGCGCAGCATTATTATTGCGTGCTATCACTACGGCAACTTCGAATGGCTCAGTCTCGCCTGCGGTTTTCTGGATTTGAAAGGCACGATTATCTCGCAGGAATTTAAGAATTCATTACTCGATCCAATTTTCAAAACATTGCGTGAGCAATCCGGGCACGAACTGGTTCCGCGCGAACGCGGTATCATTCGGCTTTACAAAGTGCTTCGTCGAAAGGGGCGCACGGCGCTGCTAGTCGATCTAACGCTGCCACCCAGCCTGGGCGCCGTGGCGATTGATTGTTTTGGATTGAAAACCAGCGTTACGTCTGCGCATGCCTGGCTGCATGAACAGACAGGCGCGCCGATCATTCCCGCGCATTGCGAGCCGCTGCCAGATGGACGTTACCGGCTCGTCTTCCACCAGAAAATCGCGCGTACCGCTGAGATGACGCATCAGCAAATCGCACAGGCATGCTGGAACTCGTTCGAACCTTACGTACGAGCGAACCCGGCGCCCTGGCTCTGGATGTACAAACACTGGCGCTACCTTCCCGCAAAACCCGAGCGCCCTTATCCCTTCTATTCAAATTTTTACCGGCCCTTCGAAGACATGGTTGCGCGCGACCGCGAGGTTGAAGCTAGAACAATTACGAACGTTAAAAACTTACAGTAATAGAACACTCTGACGCGTCAGCACTTCAGTGATTTAACTTCTCCCACGCTTCCGGATTCCAAACACTCAGTTGTAGCGCGCTTGATTCCGTCACTGTCGCAGATTAAGCGTGCTTCGGTCATGACTCATTCATCTTCATCCAGCACGAGTGAAATACTGCGCGCTCATTGTGCGGCGATTGTGAAGGAGGAAGCCGCGCTGCGGGAAGGTGGAGGCAAGTCCGGTCATGAACGCCAGCGCAAGATGGGCCGGCTGCCGGTGCGCGAACGCCTTAGTCACCTCCTCGACAAAGATGCACAATTTTTTGAGATCGGCCTCTGGGCTGCTTACAAAATGTATGAGCAATGGGGCAAGATTCCGGCAGCGGGAGTAGTGACAGGGATTGGCAACGTTGCCGGTGTGCCTTGCATGATAGTTGCGAACGACGCGACGGTGAAAGCAGGTGCGTTTTTTCCGCAAACGACCAAGAAGGTCATTCGCGCTCAACGGATCGCATTCGAGTGCGCGCTTCCAATCATTTATCTGGTCGATTCCGCCGGCGTGTTCCTGCCGATGCAGGATGAAATTTTTCCGGATGAAGATGATTTCGGTCGCATCTTTCGCAATAACTCGGTTATTTCCGCGGCGGGGATTCCGCAGTTTGCAGCGATCATGGGCAATTGCGTCGCTGGCGGCGCTTACCTGCCGGTGCTATGCGACAAAATCCTGATGACGAAAGGCAGCGGCTTGTATCTTGCTGGCCCTTCTCTGGTGAAAGCCGCCATTGGTCAGATTGTTGACGCGGAAGAACTGGGCGGCGCACAAATGCATGCGGAGATAAGCGGCACAGTCGATTTCTTCGAAAAGGACGATCCCGCCTGCCTGAAGCGGCTGCGTTCGTTAGTCGGGCTTTTGCCGGATGCACAGCTTGCTGCTGGGGCGCGACCGCCGCAAGCTGAAAAAACCAAATCGGCGAAAGGATCGAATGTAGTGTATGATCTCATCAGTTTCGACGGCCAGAAAAACTACGACGCTCGCGACCTTCTAGCGACGGTGATCGACGCGGATTCAATGGAAGAATACAAGGCCGACTATGGCAAGACGATCGTGACCGCCTATGCCCGTATCAACGGACGACCCATAGGCATTGTGGCCAATCAACGTTTGCAGGTAAGGACGAAGAAGGAAGGAATTCAGATGGGTGGCGTCATCTATTCCGATAGCGCCGACAAGGCAGCTCGGTTTGTAATGGACTGCAATCAGACGAATTTGCCGATCACCTTTTTCCAGGACGTTACCGGCTTCATGGTTGGGCGCGCCTCGGAAGAGAGTGGGATCATTCGCAGTGGCGCAAAGCTCGTTAACGCGGTTAGCAATTCCACCGTGCCGAAGATCACGGTCGTCGTAGGCGGATCATTCGGCGCAGGGAATTACGCAATGTGCGGCAAGGCATACGACCCCCGATTCATCGTTGCGTGGCCAACTGCGCGCTACGCCGTGATGGGTGCCGCTCAGGCGTCGGACACTGTGTTTTCAATTCTGGCGCGCTCGCGGGAACGAGGTGACAAAAAAGCGACACACGAGGAGCTAGAGGAACTTCGCGCGAAAGTGAAGCAAAGCTATGAAGAGCAAACCGACATTCGCTACGGTGCCGCCCGCGGCTGGGTGGACGCGATCATTCAACCGCACGAGACACGGGATGTTTTGATCCGCTTATTAGATTACGTCTCGCGACCAACGCCAAAAGCGCCGTTCCACACTGGAGTCATCCAAGTTTAACGATTTAACCTTTGTAACATTGTAACTTTTTTAACTTCTCGCGATGGCCGTCGTTTTAATCGAAAAACAGTCGCCGCAAATAACTGTAATCACTCTCAATCGGCCTGAACGCCGAAACGCGCTTACCGTAGAGTTACTCACTGAACTGTGCGCCGCGATCAAAGTGGCTTCGGATGAACCGCAAACGCGGGTAGTTATTCTGCGCGGCGCGGGCGCGGCTTTTTGCACCGGCCTCGATTTGAAGGAAGCAGCGGATCAAACCAAAGCGCACGCAACCGCAGAGATGGTCGCGAATACCTTGATCGCCATCAGTCAGACGCATCTCGTGACGATCGCTGCGGTGCATGGCGCAGCAGTCGCAGGCGGAGCAGGCATCATGTCAGCATGTGATTTTGTGGTGGCAGCGGAAAGAACCAAGATCGGGTATCCTGAGGTGCGTCGCGGCTTGGTTGCTGGATTAGTTATGACTTTCCTGCGCCGGCAGGTAGGCGAACGAAACATGCGCGAGTTGCTGTTAGGCTCAGAGTTGATTGACGCCGAACGCGCAAAGGCAATCGGGCTTGTAAATCGGGTTGTAGCTCGGAATGATGTGATGACTGAAGCGCTGAAGTTTGCCGAGTCAGCCTTGCAAGGCGCGCCCGGCGCACTGGCCCAAACGAAGCGATTGATCGACGAACTCTGGTGGCGTTCAGTGAAGCAAGATGTCGATCTTGCGCTTAAATATCACATGGAAGCTCGCGAATCTGGCGAAGCCCGCGAAGGTATCGCTGCCTTTAACGAAAAGCGCAAGCCGAAATGGGTGTTGTAGCCGCGTCGCTGTGCGACGCGAAACCGGCCACAGGCCGGTTGCTACATCTTAGGTGTCGCGGAAGGGCCTTGATAAGTCGCGCTGCCAAATCCCAAGATCGGGAAGAATATGATCGATACCAAGATCAGGCCGATTGCAAAGCCGACACCTTTTCCGAAGCTTTTCGCGAGATCGATCGAGAGGATGATAAAGAAGATCGGAAAGCAGATTAGCAGCAGCAGAACCCACCATGCTGGCCGGCCAACGATCTTGCACCAGACGATCCAGTTGTAGATCGGGATGATGGCGGCCCAGCCTGGCTGTCCGGCTTTTGAGAAGATTTTCCACCAAGCGGCGATGATCAAGATGGTGTACACGGTGTAGCAGATCCAGAAGACCGGGCCCGGCGGCTTGCCTTGTGAGGTGGACGAATACGAGTACTCGACTTGCGCGAGCAGAGCAGCGTTAGGGATCAGGAGATTCTGAATGAGTGATGCCATATGAAGTTAAGGCGTTAAGCAGTCAGGCATAGTGGACTGCGTTTTGATAGGCAAGAAAAATCTGTCGGTCTTGTATTAATTTCGTGTCAATACATTCCAAGTAACAATCGCAACGCCCGAGTTGACTTTACGAATCGAGGCCAACACGCGATGGTCGCGCGCAGATGAAAACGGAAAGCGCATGGCCGAAAACCAACTGGCAGCCCAGAAGCGGATGGGGCGTGCCTGTTGCATGGCTGACGCTTTGTATCGTTTGGAGCTCGACATGGCTTGCCATTAAGATTGGGCTCCGCGATTTGCCGCCAATTTCGTTTGTGGCGATTCGCTTCCTGATCGCCATCACCGTGCTCGTCGCTGTTTCGATTGGCCGCACGCGATTGTTACCACTGCGCCGCAGCGAGTACGTGGTGCTGGCGATTACCGGAATTCTCATGTTCGCTGTGAACTACACCTTGTTGTTCTGGGCGGAGCTATACGTCTCATCCGGTCTAGCTGCTGTTTTGCAAGCGACGATCCCCATCTTCGGAATATTCTTCGCGCACTGGATGCTGCCGGACGAACCGCTGCGCTTGCAAAGACTCGCTGGCGCGATCATCGCGCTCGGCGGTGTGACAGTGATCTGCAGCAGACTGCTCGGTTTCAATGGTCTGCTCGCTTTCTGGGGCGGCGTTGCTGTTGTCGTCGGAGCTGCCAGCGCAGCCTATGCCAACGTCTTGGTCAAAGCGCGTTCAATCCAGCTTGCACCGGCGATGCTCGCGGCGTGGCAAATGATTTTTGGAACTACTCCATTGTTGATTCTTGGATTTGCCATCGATGGGAATCCAGCACGCTTTCACTGGACTAGCACGGCAATTTTTTGTCTGTTTTATCTCGCGATCATTGGCTCGGCGCTAACTTTTCTGCTTCTCTACTGGCTCCTGCCACGACTGACCATAGCGCAGTTGCAAAGTATCTCGCTCATCACTCCACCAGGCGCGGTGATGCTCGGCTGGTCGTTAGGCGGCGAAACGTTTCCGCTCTCGTCCTTGTTAGGGGCCGCCTTCGTTCTTACCGGCGTCTGGATGATTTTCCGAAAAGGAGTAGAGCCAGGGCCGGTAACTCAAGAGGGTTAGACGCTTAGCGGGGTCCTAGCCGGCGTCAGATAGTTGCCGCATTTAACACCATTACATTCGTAATCCAACCGACAACAATCCCATTCTTGGTTCCGTCCTGCGTAACGAGGATATCGAGGCATTGCGGATTTTTGTCTAAAAGATCCTTGGCATCGGCGAGCGTTGTGTCTGGAGCGAGCGGCATAAAGCTATTAACGATGTAGTCTTTCAACTTTGGATCCTCGAGCAAATCTTTGAGTGATAGGGTTGATTCGTCCACTTCTGGAGGATGCTTCTTAGGCGCCAAAAATGCATCGATTGTGCTTCTGTGAAGTACATATTTGCCTCTCCCCTGGGCATCCAGAATGGGAAGGCGTTGTCGAGGCTGCGACTTATCCTTTTCAAAGCCCTCATCGATCAGCTCTTTTATCTTAATGTCCGCCTCAGTCTTGTCTGGCGGGATCTTAAACGTAGTCACGTCATTGATCTTCATCATCGCGTGGCCTGCAGGCTCGGCCTGTAGTTTTTCGCGCGGTGAGAGCTGACGCACGAGATTCTGGGCGCTCTTTGAAGCAGCCTCGAAGTTCACCTGGCCGAAATAGAAAGCTAGGACAGTACCGACCCAAGCTCCGATCACCGGCAGAAGCACACCAAGTACATATTTAGAGATGTCAAAAAATTGGACCATCTTCTCCGGAGCGGATCCCCAAATTGCGTTTATCCCGGCAACGACGATGATGAGAGCCGCTATGGCCAGGATCGCTGCCAGCGCCCAAGTAGTAACCGTCTTAGCCAGCGCTATCCTAAACTGGGTGTCCGGTTCGGATTTATCGTCGGTTGGCATAAATCGCGTTCCTGTGTTGCATGGCCGTGGTGAAGTGGATTTCAGCGGTTTTCTTCTATGCAATCAAGCAAATTCGACAACAACTCGCGCAAGTCCTTCTTTCAACGAGTGATTCTTCCGCGCGAGCCCTTGCACGGAACGCGCCTTTTCACATCGCTGAAGATTTCGGTTGATAAATGAGCGTGCTCACTCGCATAGCCCACCGTCCATATTTTCGTTAATTTGCGATTGAAATGGCTCGCGAACCGGGGTTACACTATACGTTGTGCTGCTGCAGCCGCATGTAGGACGATTCGTGAGCTCCCTATCGGGGCTCACTAGAATATTCAGTCGGCGAGCGGTGTCGAAGTTCCGGAAAGTAACGGAGATCTTGCTCGTTAAGCGGCAGCCAGGGACAAGGACAAGGTCGCAACCACGCGACAAGCTGTGAGGTGACAGGACATGTCCGACACGCTCACAGACGCTACTTGGCTAACATTGCTGGAGCGAATCAATAATCAGCGCTGTCTTCCATTCCTTGGTGCGGGCGCCTGTTCGCCCCCGCTCCCGCTCGGCTCGACCATCGCGGCTGACTGGGCGCGACAATACAACTACCCTGGCGACAATCCGAAGAATCTCGTTGACGTCGCGCAATTTCTGGCCGTTCAATTCGATCCGCTTACTCCGAAGGAAAAAATTCTCAAGCAGCTGAATGGCGCGGTGCCGCCGGATTTCAATGCAGCCGATGAACCGCATGGCGTGCTCGCCGATCTGCCGTTGCCGATTTATCTCACGACTAACTACGACGATTTTATGGTGCGAGCGCTCAAATCACGCTACCGCGATGCGCGCCGTGAACTCTGCCGGTGGAATGGCCTGATTGAAAACGAAGCATCGGTATTCGACAAGGATTTCACCCCGACGGTAGCTAACCCGGTCGTGTTTCATTTGCACGGCCACACGATCGCGGAGTCCATTGTGCTGACTGAAGATGATTATTTGTATTTCCTCGCCAACATCGGCCGCGAGAGATTGCTGCCACTGCCCATCCAGAAGGCGCTGGCGCGGTCAACGTGCGTGTTCATCGGATACAGGCTAGCGGACTGGAATTTTCGCGTACTGTTTCAAGGCTTGCGCGGCCACAGCATGGCAGCCACAAGCATCGCCGTACTCAAGCCTCCTGGTGACGACGAATTGGCGCGGCGGCAGCGTGAGTATCTCGACCGCTACTACGCAAACATGGAACTGCAGGTCTATTGGGGAACCGCGAGAGAGTTTGCCGCTGAACTACGTGAGCGCTGGAAAAAATTTAGCAAGATCTGACGCAAAGCCATGCCGCGATCTCCCGTCACTCAATCGCAACCGACAACGCTCACCGAAGCCGATTGGAAGACGTTGCTCGAGCGCATTCGCGAGCAAAAATGTACGCCCTTTCTCGGTGCGGAATCCACCGGCAGTGTAATGCCGTCGCGTTCGTCGATTGCAGAGCGTTGGGCGGCTGAGGAGCCTGATTTTCCGTTCGAAGACCCAAGGGATCTCTCGCGTGTGGCGCAATTTATCGCGACAAAACGCGACCCCTTGGAGCCGCGTGAGAAGATTCTCGAGGAAATTGAAAAGATTCCGACGCCAGACTTCAAGTCAGCCGATGAACCACACGGGATTCTGGCCAGTCTGCCATTGCCCGTTTACATCACGACGGATTATCACAGCTTCATGTTCGCAGCCCTCAAGAGTCAACTCAGAGACGCGCAGCAGGAGATTTGCCGATGGAACGATTCGGTAAAAAACGAGCCGTCGGCGTTCGATTCGCAACAGGGCCAAGAGATTTTCGTGCCCGACGTGGCTAATCCAGTGGTGTTTCACCTCTACGGACACGCCGGTGTGGCCGAATCGCTCGTGCTGACCGAGGACGATTATCTGCAGTTCCTGGTCGAGACGTCGAAGGATCCTCTTTCTATTCCGTCGCGTATCCAAAAGGCGTTCACGCGCACGTCACTGTTGTTTCTCGGCTATCGGCTCACCGACCTGGAATTCCGCGTGCTGCTGCGCAGCCTGGCGGGCAGTTTGAAACTTAGTATGGCGAAAGGCCACGTGTCGGCGCAAATGATTCACGTCGGCAACCAGCCGCAAACCGACAAGCAGCTTGCGCAGTTGGCGAAGACAAAGGAATACCTCAGCAGGTACTGCAGGAAGTTTGACATCACAACGTACTGGGGCACGACGCACGACTTCCTCGTAGAGCTCAAACAACGCTGGGATGCGTTTTCAAAATAAATGCCGGAGCAACCCCAACCCTACGTCGGACCCCGTCCCTTCAAACGAGAAGATGCGTCTTTTTTTTTCGGACGACCCCGCGAGAGCAATGAGCTGCTCTCCTTGGTGATCTCACATTCGGAAGTACTCCTTTATGCTCAGTCCGGCGCTGGCAAAACTTCCTTGATCAACGCGAAGCTCCTATCTCTCTTGGAAGAAGACGAGGCTCTTGAGGTGTTGCCGCTGGCTACGGTGCGAGGGCCGCCATCGACCGTGCCGCAATCGCAGATAGCGAACATCTATGTCTTTAACGTACTGATGACGTGGGCAAAAGGCGCTGTCGCCCCGGAGAAGCTGGCGAAGATGACCTTGTGCGAGTTTCTGAAACAACGAGAGCAGCAGATTGACAATGACGGACTGCCCAAGCCTTGCGTCGCCATTCTCGATCAGTTTGAGGAGTTGTTTACCTCTTACCGTGAGCGTTGGGGGCAGCGCCGCGGTTTCTTTGAGCAAGTGCGCGAAGCGCTGGATGCCAACCCGCAGTTGCGGACGTTATTTGCGATGCGCGAAGATTATGTTGCCGGGATCGATCGATATGCGCGCATCATGCCGGAGCACTTCCGCGTGCGCTTCCATTTGGAGAACCTGCGTGAGACACAGGCGCTGGATGCCATCAAAGGTCCATTAACGCGAGGACAGTACCGGCACTTTGCACCGGGCGTCGCCGAGAAGTTGGTGAAAGAGCTTATGAAGACGCAGGTCGAAACAGCCACCGGCGAGACAGAATCGATTACCGACGAGTTTGTCGAGCCTATCATGCTTCAAGTCGTCTGTGACCGACTCTGGCGCGACCTGAAGCCCGAGGATACGGAAATCACATTTGATCATCTCGAGACGGCCAACGTGGAAAAGGCATTGTTGAGTTTCTACGAAGACTCGATCCGTGATGTTGCGGGGAAAACCCACATTGCCGAGCCGGTATTGCGGTCTTGGTTCGAAAGAAAACTGGTCACTCCCGCTGGGACACGCGGCATGGTGTTTCGTGGCGAGAAGGAGACCGAAGGCCTGCGCAACGACGCCGTCGATGCGTTGGATAGACTGCACCTGATCCGCAGCGAACTTCGCGGAGGTTCCCGATGGTATGAACTGACGCACGATCGCTTCATCGATTCGATCCGAAAGTCCCATGAGAAGCTGCTAGGTAACCTCCAAGCCGGAGGTAAAGAAACCTGTCGGAAACTCGAAAAAAAGGCAGTGGAGTGGGAAGATTCAGGCCGTGGAAGAAAGGGATTACTTACTGAGGACGAGCTGCGCGAAGCACAGCATTGGCTAGCCAGCCCGGAAGCGGCCGCTCTCGGTTTCAGCGAAAAGCTATGGACAATGGTGGAGGCTAGTCGAGCCGAAGCCGAGGCGCGTTCCGCTCGGCGCGAGAAGCGGTGGAAGTACGTGCTTGGAACGGCTTGTCTCATCGCGCTAATGGCAGCGGTGTTCTCCTTTTTTCAAAGGTCTGAGGCCCTTGCGGCGAAGAAGAGGACCAGCGAGGTAGCCAGCCGGGGAAATGTTTCGCTCGCTCGGTACTCAAAAGAAATCGGCAAGAACGCTCAAGCCTTGGCTCATCTTGCGCGTGCGCTGCGGCTGGATCTGGAAAATCGGGAAGCTCCTAGCTTAGCGGCCGCTATGCTGACTCAACTAAATTGGCATGTTCCATTAGCGCGTTCAATGCCACACTCTGCCCGGATTCAATCGGCGCAGTTCAGTCCCGATGGTCGGCGGGTGGTGACCGCCTCAGATGATAAGACGGCGCGGGTGTGGGATGCGGCCAGCGGTAAATCGATTGGCGAGCCCATGAAGCATGGAAGCTTGGTTACTTCGGCGCAGTTCAGTCCCGATGGCCAGCGGGTGGTGACCGCCGCAGGGGATAAGACGGCGCAGCTGTGGGATGCGGTCAGCGTCAAACCAATTGGCGAGCCCATGAAGCATGAAGGCGCGGTTACTTCGG
>WNGL01008508.1_pt1 | contig 12481 bp, 9 predicted proteins | sample 5400591 | NCBI WGS metagenome assembly WNGL01 (sample SAMN13153377, study PRJNA577476) | soil metagenome | isolation source: 80 cm soil or saprolite under Garry oak tree replicate 1 | place: USA:California | collected 2016-06-15
GGCGAGGAATAGGGAATCACTAACGCTCGCCGCTCTGATTCAGAGTTGCGACCTTCTTCCGAAAGCGGGCGATGTTTTCCAAAAGGAAAGCATCGCCCGTTTCGGTTTTGCGGTAACGCCCTCTCCTTTTGGGAGAGGGTTGGGGTAAGGGCCTAGCTGAGAAGGAGTCGAGAAAGTACTCTCTTCCTATCTTCACGATCTGTGCATACCGAGTGGAAGAATCAAATTGTTGGGTTCGCAGCCAGGCCTCACCCCCCGCTCTCTCCCAAAGGGCGAGGAAGGCTCAGCGATACGTGCCAACAAATTGTTGGCGTAATGGCGACAACATGGCTATCGTAAACAGTAACGTAAACGGTTATAATGCCGGCGTGCGACTAGCGGTCGGCATCTAACGGTACTGTAGAAATTGATTTAAGAGAGATTGAACCAAATGAAAAAAGCTGTATCCCGACTCTTGACTTGCGGTCTCTTGTTCGGTCTGGCGCTACAACTACTCGGACCACCGAGCGGTCATAGCAAGGCCTCGTCTGTGAGCAGCGGATCTGGTTTGCCCTATTCGGCTGAGTGGCGCATCACCGGGCCAACCGGTGGAGACGTGCGCGCCCTCGTCGTCGACCCGGAAGATCCGAATCGCTTTTACTTTGGAACTCTACGTCTACGGATGGTGGCCAGAATTGGCGACTGTTGGTGAACTTCAATCGGCCGCGATTGTTTGTGGATCACATCATTGTCGACCCGCGCAACTCAAAGGTTTTGTACGTGGCCACCCACCGGCACAAAGATCCGGGTGGATTTTTCAAATCGACGGATGGCGGACTGACCTGGCGTGAAGCGCCGGAACTCAGGAACGAAGCGGTCCATTCACTGACCCAATCAGTGAGCGATCCGAACATTCTGATCGCCGGAACATTCAACGGCATTTTCCGCTCACCGGACTCTGGGGAGACATGGACGCCGCTGCCGACAACAAACACACCTGGCTTGGTGCACGTCGAATCGCTGGCAATCGATCCTCGCGACACCAACGTGATCTACGCGGGCACCTGGTATCTGCCCTACAAGACGACCGACGGCGGCAGGACTTGGCGGATTATCAAGAACGGCATTATTGACGATTCCGATATCTTTGCCATCAACCTTGATCCTCGGAACCCGAATCACATCATTGCTTCGGCTTGCAGCGGCATCTATGAAACGCGCAATGCGGGAGAGAATTGGCAGAAGGTGCAGGGAATACCATCACAGTCGCGCCGCACGCGCGCAATCCTGCAGCATCCGACGATTCCGGGGCTGGTGTTTGCCGGAACCACGGAAGGCTTTTGGCGTTCCGCTAAGGGCGGCGATAACAATTCATGGATGGTCACGACCTCGCGCCAACTGGAGATTAACTCAATTGCCGTCCATCCAAGTAATCCGAATACGATTTACATCGGCACCAACAACTACGGAATCATGGTATCAACCGATGGCGGGAAGAATTTCGTGCCTACGAACGGCGGCTTCAGCGGCCGTTTTGTTAACTTCATTCTGCCTGATCGCGAAGTCGCAAATCGTGTCTATGCCACTACGATCAATACGACCACGGGCGGCGGCTTTTTCTTTGTCAGCAACGATGGCGGGAGCTCATGGCAACCTTCGATGCGCAACATGCCGCCGCGTTTGATTGGTTACTCAGTTCTACAGGACCAGCGCGACGGCAACACGATTTACCTGGGAACGAATCTGGGCGTTTATCGATCTGTGGATCGTGGGGCGTCATGGGCGCCTCTTTCCGCCCGAAAGCCGACGCCGCCGGCGCCGGTGAGAAGACGCCCAACGGCGCGAAGCAAGGTGCGTAGGACGATCCAGCAAGGACGCACCACGGCAGGCGCCACGGTCGCAACGAATGCGACCCAACCGCAAAGCACCTCCAAGCCGCCAGACGATCTTGTGCGCCTGGCCCAGGAAGCGCTGGAGCGCGCGGGTTATGAGATTGGTATTCCGGACGGCCAGCTTGGGCCGCGCACCATCGCGGCGATCAAACGGTTCCAGACTGATAGGTATCTGGCGGTAACAGGTCAGCTCGATGAAACGACGATTGCGGCGCTGGGCGTCACTAATCGCGCGGGCGCAACCTCGGCTGAACACGTTAGCACCCTCTCTGATCCGATTAACGCTCTGGTTTCTTTGCCATCTCAAACCGGTGGATCGCAGATTCTGGCGGCCACGAACGGCGGGCTCTACCGCACGTCCGATCCGATGCTGGGGTGGGATCGAGTTCCTTATGGCCGCGGGCTGGACGCGCGCACCACTTGCATTTCAACCAGCGCGCAAAACCCCTCGATGATCCTGGTGGGCACGACGACCGCAGGTGTTCTCATCTCCCGCGACAGCGGTCATACCTGGCAACAGGTGAGCGGCGTGCCGAACACGTTCCCGGTAAATGTGATTGTTCAAGACCCCCAGCGGCCTTCTTTCATCTACGTGGGTACGAAGCAGGCCTTCTACTTGTCGCACGATGGCGGAGAGCAGTGGTTGCGGCGCGGCGGTAATCTTCCATTTGGCGACTTCACGAGCATCCTTATTAATCCACGCAACCCGAATGAAGTTTTCGTCGGCAACGCCTTTCAAAATGGGGAAATCGGGGGCGGGGTCTATCGTTCCGACGATGGTGGTTCGACCTGGGTGCGAATCGACGGGCGCGAACATCGACTGCCCAGCACGGGGATCTGGGCGTTGGCCCTCGACACGCACGATCAGAATACGCTGTTCGTAGGGTCACACTCCGCCGGTGTCTATGTCGTTCCACGCGGGGTTGAGACTTCGATGAATGCGAGTCCGTAATTCATCAAGAAAATCGAATTTCGATTGGAAAATTGTCAATCGATAATTCGCAATGAATCTCGTCGCCTTGACACTCAGTCGCGCCGCCGTGTAAATTCCGAATCGATCCGGTCAAGCGGAACAGTGATAGTCGGACCAAGGCGGGAGACTACGGGCACGACGGAAATCGAAAACAATAACCTTCTTTTCCAACTCTCTAACGCTCGCATCCTCTGATACTAACTCCGACTCGTCACTTACTAAGAACTTCGCTGCCGATGCGCGTAGCAGCGTTGGGACCGGAGTGGCACGCCCTAGTTGAGGCGCGCCAGAGTTAATTCTGAGTAGGAGTTTGCATGTCCACTGAAGAAACCATAACCAACCAAGGCGAAGCCGAGCAAAACGATTCGCCACAAACCGTGAGTACAGAGACGAGAACAACTCAATCGAGTGTAACCGGGCCAGGAGCTGAAGGGTCTGCCACGGCTGTTGCCAGCCAGCGCGAGGACGAAGAGGAAACGCGTCCCGCGGGCGAAGATTTCGGTCAGCTTTTGGATCAATTTGAGCAGGAGCAATCGACGCTTCAGGAAGGCGAAGTTGTTCGTGGCACCGTCGTCGGCATTACCGAGCGCGGCGTGGTGATCGATTTTGGCTACAAGTCGGAAGGCATCGTCAATCCCAACGAATTTATGGAAGACGGGAAGATTACCGTCAAGCGCGGCGACGAGGTCGATGTCCTCGTCAAGCACATGGAGACCGGCGAAGGCTATCCGGTGCTTTCGCGCGCTGATGCTGTTCGTCTACGGGCGTGGGACGATCTCGAAAAAGCTTACAACGATGGCACGGTAATCAAAGGGCGAGTCATTGAGCGCATTAAAGGGGGCTTGCGCATCGACATCGATGGCATCGCGGCGTTTCTGCCGGGATCGCAAGTAGATGTGCGCCCGATTCGCAATCTGGATTCTCTGCGGGACAAGCAGATTGAAGCCAAGGTGATTAAGCTGAATCGTAAGCGATCGAACGTGGTCCTTTCGCGCAAAGCCGTGCTCGAGGAGCGCGATGCCGGTCGAAAAGATCAAACCCTCAACCAGATAGAAGAAGAGATTATCGTTGAAGGGCAGATTAAGAATCTGACCGACTATGGCGCGTTCGTCGATCTCGGCGGCATCGACGGACTTCTGCATGTCACTGATATGTCCTGGGGACGCCTGCAAAATCCTGCCGAGCTTTTTAAGGTAGGCGACACTGTGCAGGTCAAGGTTCTCAAATTCGATCGCGAACGCGAGCGTGTCTCGCTCGGATACAAACAGCTTCTGCCCGATCCGTGGGAAACAATCGAGGAGCGCTTTCCGCCCGCCACTCGGATCACGGGGAAGATTGCGAGCGTGGCTGATTACGGAGCTTTCGTAGAATTGGAACCTGGGGTCGAGGGTTTGGTGCATGTTTCAGAGATGAGTTGGTCCAAGCGCATCAAGCATCCGAGCAAAATCGTGAGTCCAGGCGATACTGTCGAAGTCGAAGTGCTGAGCGTAGATCCAAGAGCTCGCCGCGTCAGTCTCGGGATGAAGCAGGTGCAAGAGAATCCCTGGAAGACAATTGGAGAGCGGTATCACGTCGGCGATCGCGTGCATGGCCGCGTGCGCAATCTGACTGACTTCGGCGCTTTCATCGAAATTGAAGACGGTGTGGACGGCCTCGTCCATGTCTCCGATATTTCCTGGTCGCGTCGCGTGAAGCATCCTGGCGAAGTGCTGAAGAAAGGCCAGCAGGTCGATGCGGTCATAACCACTATTGATCCTGAAAACCGGCGAATGTCGCTTTCGATCAAGGAGCTGGAACCAAACGCGTGGAACGATTTTGTCGCCGCGCATAAGCCGGGTGATATCGTCAAAGGCAAGATAGCGCGTTTTGCCGGCTTCGGCGCCTTCGTGGAATTAGGCGATAATCTCGAGGGCTTATGCCACATTTCAGAACTTTCTGATGAAAGAGTCTCGAAGCCGGAAGATGCCGTGCAACTCGGCCAGGAGATGGAGTTTCGGATCCTGCGCATCGATGCCGAAAACAAGAAGATCGGTTTATCAGCCCGGGCAGCGGCTCGAGAAGAACCGATCGTCGAGCAGAAGATATACACCTCGGAAGCCGGCGGCGGCATGGCTTCCCTGGCGGAGCTAGCTGACTTCGGAACCTCAAGCAGGACTCCCGAAGACGAACAAACGTAAGGCGAGCTAAGCGCTGATTGATCGCTGACGAGAATCGCCCGGCAACCTCAGAAGTTTTCACCTGCTCGCTTTGTCTCGACGGAGATCCCAAATCAGCCGTAAGATGTTGGCCGTACAGTCTCTTAGCCTTGCCGTGCCTTTACTGTTCTGCTAATCTAGCCTGCGTCGATCTTGCTACAACTGTTCTTGCGAGATTAGTTCACCGCCGTTTGAAAGGGCGGTCTTTCCGCGAGGTAACTGAATGACTAAAGCTGATCTGGTCAACGATGTCTCTAACGCCGCTGAGCTGACCAAGAAAGATGCTGAGCGACTGGTGGAAATAGTTTTCGAGAGCATTATCGATAGTCTAAATCGCGGCGAGAAGATCGAGCTAAGAGGCTTCGGTAGCTTTCGGGTGCGCGAGCGCGGCTCTCGCCGAGGCCGAAATCCCAAGACCGGCGCAGCCGTTAATATTCCTGCCAAGCGGGTTCCTTATTTCAAAGCCGGCAAGGAACTCAAGGAACTCATCAACGAGAGTCCTGCTTAATAAGTTTTGCGACATTAAGCGCGGCGCGCACGACGAATCGTTTAGGATCTGACTGTTGTGGAAAGACTCTGGAGTCCCTGGCGACATGCTTACATCGCCGCGAGCGGATCCGATATGTCTCCGCCCGCCATCTGCATTTTCTGCGCCGCGCAAAAGAATCCAGCCGACGACGAAAACAATTTCGTGCTCCATCGGGGCGCTAATAATTTCGTCATCCTCAATCTGTATCCCTACATCACCGGTCACTTGATGATTGCGCCATTTGCGCATGTCGGAGAGCTTGACTCAGCACCGAAAGAAGTCACGGACGAGATGATGGACCTTGCTAAGCACTGTGAGACAGCATTGCGCGACGTTTATCATCCCGACGGGTTCAACCTCGGAATGAATCTGGGCCGCGCCGGAGGAGCCGGCATTGCCGATCACATTCACCTGCATATCATGCCGCGCTGGGCGGGCGACACAAATTTTATGACTACAGTTGGCGAAACGCGCGTCTTGCCCGAGGATCTGTCAACCACCTATCAGAAGGTCCGCGAGAAGTTTTAGTATTTCCGAATCCAGACAAATCAATCACCTGCGGTCTGCACTGCGCGTGATCGCTTCGTCTTCAACTTCGCCAGAAGGGTTAATAGGAACGTCGGCAGGTTTTTCGTAAGTGACGCCCGGGCCGTCACGCTTGACTTGGTCAAACGGCATTTGCGGCACGTTGAAGCCCGGATAGTCGATTCTCGGGTGATAGATTGCCGTTAGAGAATTGATTAGGGCTTCACGAATGCTCGTTAGTTCTCGCAACGTCAAATTCGATTCATCGAGTTGGCCATCGGTGAGGATCGCGTCAAAGATGCGCGCCACAATCGCACGGATGCTGTCCGGATCGGGATGGGCCAGCGAGCGCGCGGCAGCCTCGCACGAGTCTGCCAGCATCAGAATCGCGGTTTCTTTGAATTGTGGCTTCGGCCCCGGATATCGGAAATCGGCTTCGTTAATCACTTCCCCGTTAGTGGCCTGTTGTTGCGCTTTGCGCAAAAAGAAATGCAGTGTCCGGGTGCCGTGATGTTGCGGAATGAAGTCCGCAACCTGCTGCGGCAAACCAATCTCCTTGGCGAGCCTTAAACCGTACGAGACGTGACTCGTGATTATCTTGGCGCTGGTTGTTGGACGCAGGCGGTCGTGAGGATTGCTGCCCATTTGGTTTTCGACAAAATGATCGGGCGCGGCGACCTTGCCAATATCGTGATAAAGCGAACCGACGCGTGCCAGCAGGGTATTGGCGCCAATCGCGCGGCAAGCGTCTTCGGCAAGCTGTCCAACGGCGTGCGAATGTTGATTTGTTCCAGGGGCCCGCAGGGCAAGCTGGCTCAATACCGGCAAATCGGCGTTTGATAATTCCAGCAGTCGCATGTCGGTGAGAATTCCAAACAACGATTCGTTTATTGGCACGCCGCCTGACGCAAAGATAATTGTCAGTAGACCGCCGCCAATGGCGGTGCCCGCAATGACCAAGCCGCCGGTTATTGTCAACGATCGCGCGAACAACGTCAGAGCCAGGGCCGCGAGGCAGTTAACTCCGCCGACGACCAAACCCGCCAGCGTCACCGACTGCCGTTCGCGATATTGCCTGATGCCGTACGCCGCGGCTGAGCACGAAATCAAGGCGTAGAGCGTCGCTGGTACTTCATTGGGCGCCAGCAGCGTCACGAAAACTGAGGCGATCACACCGGTGAGCAGTCCTAGTTGACGATCCAGAAGCATGGTGACCAGCAGCGAAGCAGCGGCAAACGGAATTGCGAAGCTCCAAACCACCGAGTCATTAAGGGGGGCGCGCGTGCTTTGCGCGGCCAGGCCGACGGCGACAATGAACCCAAGTCGTATCAACGCGGTTTCGACCAGAATGGCGCAACCGACAAGAGCGAATGCTCTTCGTTTAGAAATGAAGAGATCGACAACTGTCGTGCGGTAATCAACAAATCGCCAGACGATGAAATAACTTGCCAAGACGAGAACCAGGACCCCAATCGTTCTCAAAGTCAGCGGCCAGCGGGCGAGAAGCAAGGTCGTGAGAATTGTTAGTGTGACAAATCCGATGACTAACTGAGTCGCGGGGGAAAACCAGCGGAGCGGTCGCAATGCCACATTCAGAACGTGATTGCGGATCATCGCGAGTCTGGAAATGAAATGGGGGCGCGGACTCATCGTCCTCCTTTCGTCTGCAACCACGAGTGTTGGTAGCCATCTCGATTGGGGCGCAAGGCGCCTCCGATTCTCCGTAACAAAGGTTCCAGCGTCCGGGGACTGAGCGCGGATATCGCCAGGCAATCGCTTCCGGCTTCAGCGCGGCAGATTCGCATTATCGCTTCGACAGTTGCCGCATCGACCATGTCGGATTTGTTGAAGACGAGCAGCCTAGGAATCTGATCGAAACCCAGTTCGCGCAGAATTCGATCCACGGAAGCAATCTGTTGCTGGCAGCGAGGATTCGCGGCGTCGACCAGGTGAATCAGCAAGCAACTGCCGGCGATCTCTTCGAGTGTGGATCTGAATGCGGCGAGCAAATCCGGCGGTAAATCGCGAATGAAGCCGACCGTGTCGTTGATGATTACTTCCTGTTCACGTGGCAGTCGCAGCCGGCGCGTCGTTGGATCGAGAGTCGCAAACATTCGCTCTTCAGCCAGCACCTGGCTCGCGGTGAGCGCATTCAGCAACGTTGACTTACCGGCATTCGTGTATCCAACAATTGAAATGATCGGAACGCCATGGCGCAGACGTTCCTTGCGCCTTTGTTCCCGGCGAGTTCGCTGTGCCGCGAGTTCAGTTTCGAGCCGATGAATGCGATCGCGCACGCGTCGCCGATCAGTTTCGAGTTTCGTTTCGCCTGGTCCACGGCCGCCGATGCCACCCGCCAATCTGGAAAACGCTGAATTCTGTCCGACGACCAAACGCGGCAAAATATATTTGAGTTGCGCCAGTTCGACTTGTATCTTCCCTTCGTGCGACTGCGCGCGCTGGGCAAAGATGTCCAGAATCAGTTGCGAGCGATCGATGACTTTTAGATCGGTTACTTCGGAGATCGCGCGAACCTGGGCGGGTTGAAGCTCGCAATCAAAGATGATCGCATCGGCGCCAAGTTGCATCGCGCGAATCAGCAACTCATCCAGCTTGCCTTTTCCCAAAACCGTTCGGGGATCGATGCCAGGACGCCTCTGGATCATTTCGTCCAGCACAACCACCCCGGCTGATTTTGACAGCTCGCGCAACTCGGCTATCGAATCTTCGGCGTCCGCCCGAGGCCCAGTCGAAACGTTAACCAGTATTGCTCTTTCGGCGCCTGAGGCGTGACGCGCCACGCGGCGGTTCCGTGCCATTTCACTTTCCAGCGCCTCCATTAACGCCAGAAAATCGACGTCCAATCGTGACGGCACCACTGGATCAAGAAACTCGAAATGCTTCGCTTGGCCGTTTGTGCTCAACTCGGCCGCACTCGATGGCAGTAAATGCGCAGAGCGAACCACGCCCGGCAATCCGGTCGCTTCATCGACCTCGATGGCCGCCATCAAATCCAATCGCAGCAACGCCAGATCGGTCAAATCATCCCGCGTCAGCTCTTCACCTCGCAGATGCGTATGCACACAGCGTAGTCCGCGAAAACGATCGCCCGCGACGCGCACGCGTTTGAAATCAGGCATTTCGATTCGGCGCGCATCGCCAACCATCACGTATTCAACATAGCCTTTGCGATCGACTAGCGCGCCAATCTGGCGTCGCGTTTCGTGAGAAAGCTCGCTTAGCTGCCGCGCAAATTCCGGTGTGACGATCTGGTGCGGTGGAATGCGACGTTGGTACAGCCTTTCGATACGCCGTAATTGATTTGCCTTGAGGCCCTGCGTGTTGCCGTGAAGATTTCTCATTCAGTGGACTCCCGGAATTATAGCACTGTCCCATACTTCAGTTGGTCGATTACACGGTGTCAGAACCGCGAGCGGTAGCGAATTAGACATCAACGTCCACCCTAGCTACCATGTACACTTTGATTTGGACCGAAATGGTGAAGACTAAACAAATTGAGCGTATCGATCCCCCCGCCGGCATTCCCGGAGGAGAAGTGGTAATCGAAGTCAGCGGGGCAACCAGCAAAGGCGGCCACGCTCTTCAGGCTTGGTTTGGCGGCGAACCGGCACATATCGTGGCTGCGACCGGAAGGCGCGCATTGGCCCTGGTTCCTGAACTCAATAATGGCGGTGAGATTGAAGTTTCAGTTGATGCGAATGGGAAGTCAGCTAAACCTGCACGATTCATTACCGGCCGAAAATTGGCGGGCGACCTTCATCCCGTCGCGAACCCAGCTTTCGATCCCACTGACGGATCGCTATTTGTCACGAAATCAGGTGCGCGCGGCGAGCACGTGCTGGTATCACTCTATCGAATCAGTTCGGATGGGGATATCGAAGAGTTCTCCGGCGATATTATCAATCCTACCGGCATAGCCTTCGATCGAATTGGACGCATGTTCGTTACCAGCAGGCTCGACGGAACTATTTATCGCGTCACTCCGTTGAAGGAAGTTGTCATGTTTGCAGGAGAGTTGGGTATCGCCACGGGCCTCGCCTTCAATCGGCAAGGGGAGATGTTCGCCGGCGATCGCGGCGGCAAGATTTATCGGGTGAACGAGATTGGCGAAGCAGAGTCGTGGGCCGAACTCGAGCCTTCAGTGTCGGCCTATCATTTGGCCTGTGGACCCGACGATGCGCTGTATGTAACTGGCCCGACGGTTTCGAGTTTCGATTCAATCACCCGCTTCGATGACGACGGAAGGGGAAGCGTCTTCTTTCGCGGTCTCGGACGGCCTCAAGGTCTGGCTTTCGATCGCGACGGTAATCTGTACGTAGTGGCTTCCTTACGAGGACGCCGCGGCATCGTGCGGATTTCGCCGGATGGCAAAGACGCAAGGATTGTCGTTGCGGGAATGAACCTGGTTGGTCTCGCATTCAGTCCGAACGGTGAGCTGGTCGTGGCGACTAATGAAGCGGTTTATAGCTTGCCGCTCGGAATTTACGGCATACTTCTGGATCAGGTTTAGGCTTTGTCAGAACCGCCTGCGGTAGCGGGCGGTTGGTTGATCTCGAGACATTGCTAATCCGTCATAATTGGAGATCAACCGCCCGCTACCGCAGGCGGTTCTGACCATTAGGTTTTGACTCTCATTACCTGCAATGTTACTTTGAGCTTCTTTTGAATCTACCTTGATCACCTCCGGACTAATCGCCCAGCTCGTCATCTACATGGTCGTGTTGCTGTTTGCAATCTCGGCACACGAAGCAGCGCACGCCTGGATGTCGAACAGGTTCGGTGACGATACCGCACGTCTGCTGGGACGCATCACGCTCAATCCGGTTGCCCACACCGATCCCATCGGGACCCTGCTGATTCCGATCGCCAGTTTCATCTTCGGAAGCATGGGCGGTGGTATGGCGAGGATTCCGCTGATTGGATGGGGTAAGCCGACCCCGGTGAATCCTTTGCGTTGGCGCAATAAAGACCTGGCGAACGTGATGGTCTCGATTGCCGGCATTCTGGCAAACCTGACGATTGCGATCGTCACTCTCGTTCTCTTCAAGATAGCTTTTCAGTGGTCGCACTTGTTCGACCAGGGAGCCGTACTGTCTTCGGTGTCCGAACCGGTCGGGCTATTTCTTTGGACTTCCTTAACTGTTAACGTGTCGCTGGCAGTCTTTAATCTCGTACCAATTCCACCGCTCGACGGCAGTAAAGTCCTCTGGACGATTTTGCCCGACAGCATGAAACCTGCCCTGGAAGCGCTCGAGAGATTTGGCTTCATCATCCTTTTGCTGTTGGTCAGTTCTGGCTTCCTGCAGATCGTGTTTCGACCGGTTATGCAGGTAGTTATTTATCTTCTTGAGCTCTAGCAACGCCTAGCCATCGCGATAATGCCCAAACGGATCTTCAGCGGCGTGCAGCCCACCGGAAACATTCACCTCGGTAATTACCTGGGGGCACTACGCAACTGGGTAGCCTTGCAGCGCGAGTACGAAAGTTTTTTCTGCATCGTCAACCTGCACGCTATTACTAACGCGCAGAACCCCAAGATCCTTGCCGAGAAGACGCGCGAATTGGCGCGCATCTACGTCGCCGTCGGAATTGATCCGGAAGTCTCGACGATCTTCGTGCAATCCGATGTTTCAGAACACGCGGAATTGACCTGGTTGCTCAACTGTATTACGCGCATGTCGGAGCTCGAGCGAATGACGCAGTTCAAGGACAAGGCGCGCAAGCAGCAGGAGAACGTTGGCGTCGGTGTTTTCGATTATCCGGTGTTGATGGCCGCAGACATTCTCCTCTATCAAACAGAACTGGTTCCGGTGGGCGAAGATCAGAAGCAGCATCTGGAATTGACCCGCGACATCGCGATTCGTTTCAACCGCGATTATGGCGAGACGTTTCGCGTGCCCGACGCCTTCATTCCGAAAGTCGGCGCACGCATCATGTCTCTGGCGGATCCGACGAAGAAGATGTCGAAGTCCGATGAAGAAAGCGAAGCCGGTTGCGTCATGCTGCTCGACGACGCGGATGCTGTCCGCCGCAAATTCAAACGCGCCGTGACTGATTCAGGCACCGAGATTCGATTTGATTCGACCCGGCCGGCAATAAACAATTTGCTGACGATTTATCAGTTGCTCACGCAGAAGAGTCCTGAAGAAATCGAGGAACACTTTGCCGGTAAAGGATATGCGCAGCTCAAAGCAGAGTTGGCTGACGTTACCATCGAGTTCTGGCAGCCATTTCAGGAACGCGTCCGCGGCATTGATGATGATAAACTGGACGAGATTCTGAAAGCAGGAGTCGCGCGCGCGCAATCGATCGCGGGCCCAACGCTTGCGCAAGCTAAACGTAATATGGGTTTGATTGGAGCGAAGAG
>WNGL01018726.1_pt1 | contig 12481 bp, 12 predicted proteins | sample 5400591 | NCBI WGS metagenome assembly WNGL01 (sample SAMN13153377, study PRJNA577476) | soil metagenome | isolation source: 80 cm soil or saprolite under Garry oak tree replicate 1 | place: USA:California | collected 2016-06-15
CTCGCGCGCCGTCACGCCGTCATTGCGTGGGCGCGGCAGAACGGCTGCTACATCCTGGAGGACGATTACGACAGCGACTTTTGCTACGACGGCTCGCCACTGCCGGCCGTGGCCGCGCTCGCGCCCGATTGCACGATCTATCTTGGTACCTTCTCCAAGTCGCTCGGCGCGGGCCTAAGGCTTGGCTACATGGTCGTGCCAGCGCCGCTCGCCGCGGCGGCGCGCAGCGCGAAGGCTCTCCTCAACAACGGCAATTCATGGCTCGATCAGGCCGCGCTCGCCGAGATGATCCGCGGCGGCAGCTATGCGGCGCACCTTGCGCGCATTCGCGTGCGCTACAGAGAAAGCCGCGACGGCTTGTTGCAGGCCTTAAGACGCCAGTTCGGCGAGGCCGATGTGAGCGGCACGGCTGGCGGCCTGCACGTGTTCTGGCGCTTGCCGCCGGGCATTCCGGATGCGCCCGTGCTTGAGGATCTTGCCCGCCGCGCGCGCGTCGGCGTCTATTCCATGGTGTCGGGCGGCGCCTACGATGCGGCGGATTCGACGCTCGCGCGCCGCGGCATCATCCTCGGCTACGCGGCGCTGCTGCCGCGGCAGATCGAGCAGGGTGTCGGGCGGCTGTCGGAGGCGATCGATGAGGCACTCGAGCTGCCGAGCGCGCATCTCACGGCCGTGCAGCCCGCGCGCATTCCACTGTCACCTCGTTCTGGTCCTGGAGCCAGCCCGGCCTATCTGGTCCCGCGCTTTCTCCAGCCACCGGCTCTACGCGCAGGCGCGCGGTCTCGGGCAAGCTTTCGGCTGAATGATCCAGCGGAGAGCGGCATCCCCATGCCGGTGATCAGCAACATCTATCGATATCCGGTCAAAGGACTGAGCGCGCAGCGCGTTGCGAGCGCCGTCGTGCAGGTCGGCCAGCCATTTCCGCATGACCGCATCTTCGCGTTGGCGCGGCCGCGCAGCCCGATCGAAACCGATACCGCCAAATGGGCCAAGAAGGGCCTGTTCGTGATGCTGATGCTCGACGAGGCGCTCGCGCGCGTGCGCACCCAGCTCGACGTCGAGACCCTCGACTTGACGATCCAGCAAGGGAACCAGCAGCTGCTTGCGGTGAACCTCGCGAGCGAAAAAGGGCGCGGCCAGGTGGAGGATTTCTTCCACCAGCTCGTGCCTACCCTGAACGGCGCGCCGCGGCTGGTGCGCGCCGCGAGCGGTCACTTCATGGACAAGCCCGACAACGTGCTCTCGCTCATCAACCTCGCGACCGTCCGCAGCCTCGAGCAGCAATGGGGTTTCGAGGTCGATCCGTTGCGCTTCCGCGCCAATATCTACATCGACGGCGCCGAGCCTTGGGAGGAATTTGCCTGGATCGGCCAGGACATCATGCTCGGCGATACGCTGTTCCGGGTCGACCGGCGCAACGGCCGCTGCGGAGCGACGAACGTCAACCCGCAGAGCGGACATCGCGATCTCGACATACCGGGCTCACTGCGCGCCGCGTTCGGCCACAAGGATCTCGGCGTCTATCTGGTGGCGCGCCGAACTGGCGAGCTCGCAATCGGCGCTGCGGTGAAAGCGCCGCGCGGCAACTATCCGAACCAACCTGCGCGTCCGCTCGTTCACACCGGGATCAACGGTCACCGCCGCTTCATTTGCCGCGGCATCGCGGCCGGAACCGGCTTCGGCGCCCTCCCCGACACCTGGCAATGCCCGGATTGTGGGACCGAGAAGATGAATTTTCGTCCGCATGTCGAGACCGGCGATGGATGATCGGTTGCGGTTCGGTCCTGAGATCAGACGGCGCCGTATGTCCTCTAGCCGGCATCCCAGCCCGCAGTGCGGAAGGCTTCGATGCTCTTCGGACTTTTCAGCAAGCGAATAAAGTCTGCCGCGAGATCGGGCACGCGGGTTTGCGTGGCGACGGCCCCCGCGTAGACACTGATCACCTGCAACTCGTCCGGAAGGTAGCCGGCGAACTGCACGCCTTTGGCGCCGATCAGCTCGCTGGCCTGCGTCAGGCCGCATGTCGCCGCACCGGATTCCACCGCGCGCACGACATCCTTCCCGGTCTTCGACAGAACGCCGCTCTGGTTCATGTGCTCGGCGACGCCGAGGCGCTCGAACAGCTTGGCAATGAAAGGGCCGGATGTGCCCCCGCCCTTCGGGTCGATGAATGCGACGTGCGGCGCGGCGAGCAGAAACGCGCGCGCCAAATCCGCCGTGCCGAGGTCAGGCTGCGGCAGGCCGGGCGTAACCGCGACGCCAAGGCGCATGCGCCCGATTTCCACACTGCTCGCCCGGTCCGCCAACCCGCCAGCGATGAGATGATCGATACCAGCCGCGGATGTCAGGACCACATCGACGGTTTGCCTATCTTCGGTTTCCTTGGCCTCGAGCCGGTTGATCACGCCGGCCGCGTTCGCCACCGCCAAACGGACCGGGATCCCGCGCTCCTCCGTAAAAAGCGGGATCAATTCGCTGAGCACGTGCTCGTAGGCGCCGGCCGCCGTCACGTGCAGTTCTTTTCCGGTGGGCATGCGAGACTCCTGTTTGACGATATGAGCGCGCTCGCTCCGGTCAACCGGCGACACGACTGAAATCTTCCCAGATTATCCGCGTCTCACCGACGGTTCGCCCGCCGAGCTCGACCGGCCGATGTTCACCATCGCTTCCGCCGAGCCGGTGATAGAACCGATGTGCCGGCGCATTTCCGTCGAGCAGCCATAAATACGCACTGATCTTCGCGTCGGCGGCCGCGTTGGCCTTGGCATTTCCGGCAAGCGCTCGAACCAGGTGCTCACCGTACTTGTTGCCGCGCAGTTCGGGTCTCACATGCAGGTTATCGATATACAACCCGTATCCGTCGTCGCAGCCGAGCGTGTTCGAAGTCCATCCGGCAATAAACCCGACTGCGACGTTCCCGTCAGTTGCGACCAATAGATTGTCCCGCGGCGTCAGTAGTTCGGCGATCCCCGCCCATCGTGTCTTGTGATCTTGCAGCAAGTCGCCATCCAGGAAAGCCTCGGCAAGAATTCCCCGGTAGGCCGCACGCCAGCTCATGGTGTGTATTTCGGCGATTGCGGGCAGGTCAGCCGTCGTGGCCGCCCGGATGCACAATTCAGCAAGCACATTTTGTCTCCGTGGTTTTTATCACGCGTGCGGCTTGACGTTGTCAGAGGATACGAAGAGTGCGACGTTCCCGCTATGTCCCCGTTGACCTCGCAAGACCAACAATGAGTCCACTCCGCACGCTCTACCCACCGATTGAGCCATACAAAGCCGGCTTTGTAGACGTCGGAGACGGCCACACCGTCTACTACGAACGCTGCGGCAAGCCCGGCGGCAAACCGGCTGTGTTTCTTCATGGTGGTCCGGGCGGCGGAATTTCTCCCGATCATCGCCGGCTGTTCGATCCTTCATTGTACGACGTGATGCTGTTCGATCAGCGCGGGTGCGGGCGTTCGACGCCGCATGCCGCGCTTGATGCCAATACGACGTGGCATCTGGTCGACGACATCGAGCGGCTGCGACAAATCGCAGGCGGGGAGAAATGGCTGGTATTCGGCGGGTCGTGGGGATCGACGCTGGCGCTTGCCTACGCGCAGAGCCACCCTAAGCGTGTGAGCGAGCTCATCCTGCGTGGCATCTATACGGTGACCCGCGCCGAGATCGCATGGTATTACCAATTCGGCGTCTCGGAGATTTTCCCCGAGAAATGGGAGCGCTTCCAGGCACCGATCCCTGAGGGCGAACGCCACGACATGGTCGCGGCCTATCGGCGGCGGTTGACCAGCGAAGATCCCGCGATACGGCTGGAAGCCGCAAAGGCCTGGAGCGTTTGGGAAGGCGAAACGATCACGCTTCTTCCGAACACCAAGCTGTCTGGCGAGCACGCCGAGGATCACTTCGCCCTCGCCTTCGCGCGCCTGGAAAACCACTACTTCTCGCATGACTGCTGGCTTGAAGACGGTCAGCTCTTGCGCGATGCCTTTCGGCTTCATGGGATCAAAGGCGCGATTGTGCATGGCCGTTACGATATGCCCTGCCCGGCGCGCTATGCGTATCAGCTGCACAAGGCCTGGCCGCAAGCGGACTTCCATCTGATCGAGGGTGCCGGCCACGCCTACAACGAGACGGGCATTCTTGATGCGCTGATTGCGGCGACGGATCGTTTTGCGCGGCAAGTCTAATCGGTTGCGAGACCAGTACATGACCGTTGTGACACCGCGCCGACTGTTGCGGCCGAAATTGATGTCGTTCGACGTGTTCGGCACGCTCGTCAGCGTGCGCGACAGCTCCTACGGCGCGTTCGAGCGCATCCTCGCCGCCACGGGCGCGGACCGCATCGACGTCAAGGCATTCTGGGAGCACTGGGAGCACCAGAACATCAAGCACTATTGGGACCGGCCGTATCAAACCTATCGCGATATTTGCGAGCGCTCGCTCGCCGAAACCTTCGGGCGTTTTGATTTGGAAGGCGACAGCCGGCTGATCGGCTACTACGCGGGTTGATCGGCTACTATTACGACGCTTTTCCGAACTTCTTTCTCTACGGCGACGTCGTGCGCACCCTCGATCTGCTCGCACGCCGTTACAGACTTGCGGTGGTTTCCAACATCGACGACGACCTGCTCGCACTGACGCCGCTGCGGCGCAATTTCGACCTCGTGTGCACGGCGCAGCGCGCGCAAGGCTACAAGCCGGACGGAACGCTGTTTCGCTATCTGATCGACCATGCCGGTGTCGCAAAGGACGAGATTTTCCATTCCGGGCAGTCGCAATTCACCGATCTGGTCGGCGGCAAGCCGCTCGGATTGACCATCGCCTGGATCAACCGCCGCCACATCGCGTTCTAGGCGCTGGTTCCCTGAGGCCGCAGCCGGCGCCTTCAGCCCGAACGGGGGCCGCGATCCGCTCGATTGCCATCAAACGCGGGGTTGACGTGGCAAATCGTATATGTATCCTGTCGACACCACACTGTAGACAGACAAATGGCATTACAGCTTCCTTCCCGCGCCGCCTTGGGCGACGCCGTTGCGGACATTCTCCGCAACGCGATTCTTGATGGCTCGTTGAAACCGGGGCAGCCGCTGCACGAGAACGCGCTGGCGCGCGAGCTATCGGTCAGCCGCTCGCCCATTCGCGAGGCATTGATCCAGCTCGAGCGGGAAAGGTTGTTGGAGAGCCGCGTCAACCGGCCTGCCACCGTGCGCAGGCCATCTCGCGAACAGATCGGCCAAGTCTATACGATCCGGTCCGCGCTCGAAGGGATTGCGGCGCGCTGGGCCGCCGAAAACGCGACGCCTGCTTTCGTCGCGCAGTTGCGGCAAAAAGCCGAAGACCTGAATGCGGCGACGATCGCCGCGCAACGCGACGCCGACCCACGCATCGTCGGCATGGCGTTCGATTTTCACAGCGCAATCGCGCAAGCCGCCGGCTCCGTCGAGCTGCAGCTGCTGCTGCAGAGCCTTTGCAACCAGATCAAATTCGTCATGGCGTCAGGGCTCGCAAGCTTGACCAGCCGTCGCGCCGAGGAAATCCACGCCGAGCATTTGGCACTGATCGCCGCCATCGCGGACCGCGACGGCGATCGCGCCGAGCAGCTTGCGAGCGCGCATGTGCGCGGCGCGCGCGATCGTCTCATCTACCTGAGCAGCGACGAAACGAATCCAGATGCTGGTTGACGCCGCAGAGGATTATCGGCGAACGCTCACGCGCGCCGTTCGCTATCTCTGCAACGGGGCCGATGCGGTTTGCGATGCCTTGGCTCGCAACCGCGGGGTGCCGCGACTGAACGCGATGACCGGCGGCTACACCTTCGACAACGACTATGTCTGGGATAGCTGGGCTGACTTCCAGTGGGCCGGCTTTCTGGCAGGCCGCCTCTGGCTCCTGCACGTCTTGACGCAAAACCAGCGCTATGCCGACGCCGCGATGCAGATCTGCGAGCGGATCGGCCCTGTTCTGGCGCAGCGTCGAACCGTGTTCTCCTCGACCGGCATCGACATGTACTACGCCCTCACGCTCGGCTATCAGGTCTCGAAACGGGATGTCCTGAAGCAGTGGACATTGTCGGGCGGCGACAATTTCGCGAACATTTTCGATTCGAACGCAAAGGCGTTTCTGCAGATCGCCGGCGCGAACCGCATCGTTATCGATACCGGGCTCAATCTTCCGTCGATGCTGTGGGCCGCGCAGTTTGAGCCGGAGCGCGCCGCTCTCGCCTATCGCCACCTCGATACCGTGCTTGAAGTCGGCCTGATCCGCCCGGATGGCTCGAACTGCCATGCGGCGGAGCTCGACCCGGAAACCCGCGCCGTCACACGGCTGTTCAGTCTGCAAGGGTGGAGCGACAGCAGCGTCTGGGCGCGCGGGCAGGCCTGGGCCATGCTCGGCTTTGCTCATGCCTTCGAGGCGAGCGGCAAATCGCGCTATCTCAACGCCGCCCAGTCGGCGGCCGACTGGTATGTCGCGCACGCGCCGCAAGGCTGGGTGCCGCGCTACGACTACAACGATCCGGATCGCGCGACGCTCCCCTACGATTCATGCGCCGCCTGCATCGCCACCGCCGTTCTGATGCGGCTGGCGCGATGGCTGCCGGACCGGGCCGAGCGCTATCGCACCGTGGCACGCGAAACCCTTAAAGCGCTCGTTGCCGATTTTCTCACCGTCGGCGGCGTCGTGCTGCACGGAAGCTGGGGGCGGATGCGCCATATCGAGGCCGGCAAACCCCGCCTCGGCCGCTTCCCGCAGGAAGACGTCATGCCGTACGGCAACTACTGGATCGCCGAATGTCTGTTCCGCGAACTGTCGGACGACTGGTCGGTTCTCTCACTCAACGCAAAGGCCTGATCCAACACGTCGGACAGAGAAAGAAAGTCATGCAGTTCACGCCCAAGGGAATTTATACGGCGATCGTCACGCCCTTTACGCAGGCCGATACGTTCGACGAGCAGCCATTTCGCAGGCTGATCGATTTCCAGGTCGAGCAAGGCGCCGCCGGCCTGCTGGTGATCGGCGGGAGCGGCGAGTTCGTCAGCCTCACGCCGTCCGAGCGCGCCCGCGTGATCGACGTTGCGATCGATCAGACCGCGCACCGTATTCCGATCATCGTCGGCGCGCTGGCGCCGGGCACGCGGGAGGTTCAGGAGACGGTGCGCTATGCGGCCAAAGCCGGCGCCGACGCCGTGCTGGTCCTGCCGTCCTATTATATCAAGGCCAGTCCGGCGGGCATTCACGAGCACTTCGCGCGCGTCGCGGACGCAGCGCCGATTCCGATCATCGCCTACAACAATGCGGGCCGGACCGGCATCACGCTCGACGTCCGTATGCTGGAGAAGCTCGCGACGATACCGTCCATCGTCGCACTCAAGGAATGCGAACGCGATCTGGCGGTGATATCCGCCAAAATCACCGCGATCGGCGAGCGGATCGCGATCCTGTCCGGGGACGATGATCTCGGCTTTCCGACGTTTCTGTTGGGAAGCCCGGGTGGAATCTTCATGACGGCAAACCTTGTTCCGGCGTTCCACCGCAAGCTTTTCGCGGCGGCGACCAAGTCCGACCTGACCCATTCCGACCTCGCCATCGCCCGCACCGCGCATTACGCGCTGCTGCCTTTGGTCGAGGCGCTTTACACCGCCGACCACCCGGGCCCGCTGAAGGACGCCATGGCGCTCATCGGGCATCCGGTCGGTCCGGCCCGTGCTCCTTTGCAACGGGCGAGCGCGGAGAATCTGAAGCGTGCCGAGGCCGCACTGCAAAAACTGGCCGCGCTGTCGTTCGGCTGAGCAGCGGCTTTGACGTTCTTAAGCGACTCTGATGTTCAAGGTAAGGAAGTTCATCGCCCTACCCGGTCGCCACATAGCCGTCGCGCCGCGGATCGCAGGCACCGGTCATCAGCCCCGTCGCGGGATCGAGCGCGACGGCCTGCATGCCTCCGACCCGCATTGTCCAGGCCTCGCCCGGCAGGATCGCATGGCCGCGCGGGCCGAGCGCCTTCAGGACATCGGGTGCGATCCGGGTCTCAGGCTGAACCTGTCGCCCGTCCCAGAGTCGCGCCCGCGGCTGTTCGATGGCGTCCTGCAACGGCAGGCCGTAGTCGACATACTGGACCATGGCTTGCGCTTGCGTCTGCAGAATGCCGTAGCTTCCGGGCGTCCCGAGCGCGAGCACCGGCTTGCCGTCGCGCAACGATATGGTCGGCGCCATGCACATCGGAAGCGCGCTGCCCGGCAAAGTGTGATTGGGACTGTTCGGGTTGAGGTCGGCCCAATAGAGAAAGTTGTTCAGGCAGAGCCCTGTGCCCGGAACGACGACGCCCGAGCCGAACGGACTGCCGAGGCTCTGGGTGACGCAAATGATGTTGCCGTCGCGATCCGCGATCGAAAACGACGTGGTGTGATGCTCCATTTGCGTCGCGCCGGCAACAGGCGCGGTCCACTGCTCGGTGGGACCGTCGATCGGATTGCCGTCACTGACGCGCGCCGCCAGCCGCTCGGCATTCGCATCCGACAGCATCGCCGCAAGCGTGGAAGGGTCAGGATTGTTGTGAGCGATACGTTCGCCCGCCGCAACGCGGATCGCGCGCCACACCGTATCGAGATGCTCGACCCCATTGTGCGCGAGCCGCGCCAGGTCGAACCGCTCGAGGATGCGCAGCGTGAGCAGAAACTGGAATCCCTCGCACGGCGGCGGCAGCGTATTGATGACCAGGCCGCGATACGCCGCCGTCAACGGCTCCTTCCAGACCGGCTTGACCGCCGCAAGATCGTCGAGCGTCAGCGATCCGCCGTTCTTCTGCAGGTGCGCGACAATCGTCTTGCCGAGCGCGCCTGCGTAGAGAAGCCCCGGCCCTTCGCTCGCCAGCGCCTCCAGCGTTCGCGCCAGGTCCGGTTGCCGGATGACCTGTCCGAGCGACACCGGCTCGCCCGAATAATTCTTCGCCCAGTCGTCATAGAACGGGTAGGCCTTGAGCAGTGGACGCTGCTCGTTGAACTCGGCGATGCCGAACTCGGCGAGCGCAAAGCCGTCGCGCGCGAGCGCAATCGCCGGCTGAAGCGCGTCGCGCAGCCGCTTCTTGCCATAGGCTTGGACAAGCTCGGCCCAACCCGCAAAGTTGCCGGGTGCCGCAACCGACAACGGTCCGCGTTGCAGGTCCTCGCGCCTGGAAAATCGCTCCACCGGCAGCGCGGACGGGACCTTGGGCACGAAATCGAGTGTGCGGACCCTTTGTTCCTTGGCGACGTAACAGGTCGCAAGACCGAGTCCGGCAAGGCTGGACATGAACGGCTCGACCACATTGAGCGCCGCCGCCGTCGCCGCCGCGGCGTCAAAGGCGTTTCCGCCGCCTGCCAGCACCTTGGCACCAGCCTGCGCGGCCAGCGGATGCGCGGCCGCGACGATGCCGTGCATGGAAGTCATTGTCGGTCGCTTGCCATGCATAGAGGGTTCATCCTGTCGGGGAAATCGGAAGGGCGGGGCTTCTTCGAGGCGTTTGGACCAAACTTCGACAAATCTCGCCACGATGGCAAGGGGACTAACGCAATGCTGTAGGGCGGGCAAAGCGGAGCGTGCCCGCCATCGCGCCGCACGATACCGGTGAAGGAAATTGGCGGGCACGGCGCGTCGCGCCTTTTCCCGCCCTACGGCGTCAGGAAAACGGCGGCACTAACCCAGGCTGCGGTAATAGCTGCTCGCGTCTGCGCGACCTCTTGCATGTCACAGACCCGTCTGAATGATGAGGCCAAGAACCGTGACGATCAGGCCGATGCAAAGCGCCGGGGTGACATCGAGTTCCGGCGTCCTGTAGCCTCCGAAACGAAACGCAGCGTGCACTTGCCACATGGTTTGGTCCTCGAACAAGTTGCGCGGTTTTTTTTCAAATTGTCCCTGCGCGCACTAATCACTATGCGCCGCGCCGCCCGGCGCATCCATTGGACCAACGGGCAACCACACTAATGCTTTGGTTTGACTCGCCGCTCCCCAAGGGCATGCGGCTGACGCCTCTTGTAGCTGGGAGCCCACCACTCGGTCCGATGTCAACGCCCTGGCGCTGCTACGAGGTGGAGTTTCGCCGCCATGTTGATGGTCGTTCAACGGGTGCCGTCTTTGTCGATCTCGATCGTGTCGCGACCCGCGCTAATTCTATCAGTCGTGCACCACAGCCGTCACTTCGATTTCGATCCAGGCGGAGGCTGGGGTCAGAGCCGCGACTTGCACCAGGGTGCTGGCGGGACGAATAGCGCCAAATGCCTCCCGGTGCGCGCGGGCAACGGCGGCGACATCCGCCATGTCGACAATATAAATCACGGTTCGCACGACGTGGCGCAGGTCCGCTCCCGTCTCGCGAAGTGCCGCAACCACCGTCTCGATTGCGCCAGTCATCTGCTCGTACGCATCCCCATCAAGGTGCGGAGGGCGTGCTGTCGTTCCCGAGACGAATACTTGGTTTCCGACGCGGACGGCACGCGAATAGCCGTATGTGTCCTCGAACGGATAGCCGGATGAAATATTCGTCCTGGTCAATTGTTTGTTCCTAACGGCTCTGCGCTTGCTTGCCCGCAAGCGCGATCTGACCATGAAGGAAATCAGCAAATTCCACGCCGTGAGCCTTGAGGGCTTTGGGATAGAGCGAGGCCTGCGTCAGGCCCGGCAAAGTGTTGGTTTCGATGTAGACCGGCCCCTTGTTCGACACGATGAAGTCGGACCTTGAATAACCCCGGCACGACAGCGCTTTGTGCGCCCTGACCGCGTGATCCATGATCTGTCGACTGATGTCGCGCGCAAAACGCCCGGGGCAGATTTCCTGCGTCGACTCGGCCAGATACTTCGCCTGAATGGGACGCGGCGCATCTCGCACATCAGCTGAAGCTCGCCATTCTCCGCCATGCCGCCATGCAGACCGAGCACGAGCAGGCGATCCTCGGCCTTCGCCCGATCGAGCGCCTGGCCGATGTTACCTAAACCAGGGCTACCGGCCTTGAAGGATACCTCGAACGGTCGCGCGTGACCGGCGAGTGCGCCTGGCGAAGCCGCGTGCACGCTGTCATCGACGTCCCAGAACCACAGGTCGGCTTCGGGCAGTGCCGCATGCAGCGCCTGAGCCGAGGCGACCGAGACCAGGCGCTCCCGGTTCAAACCACCGAATAGAATCGTAATACGCATCATCTGGCTCCGCTGACACGCACACGGATATCAGAACTCAGAGCCCGGCGCCTATCGCGTTAGTTGCCTTCGACAAGAACAGCCGCGAACTGTTCGACCGCCCAGTCGACCTGATCGCGCGTGATGATCAGAGGCGGCGCGATCCGGATGGTGTCGACCTGGGTATCCTTGACCAGGATGCCGCGCGCTTTCAGCGCCTTGCAGAGCCGGTTGGCGCCGCCGGCTTCTGGCTGTAACTGGACCGCCAGCATCAGGCCGCGGCCGCGAACCTCGCGCACGATGTTGCTGCGGATTGCCTGCAGGGCGTCCTTGAAATAGCGGCCCTGCCGATCGGCATTCTCGATCATGCCTTCTTCGACCAGAACCCGGACGGCGGCGCGCGCGATTGCGCAGGCGAGCGGATTGCCGCCGAACGTACTGCCGTGCTGTCCCGGCTGCAGGACTCCCAGCACCTGCGAATTGGAGAGCACGGCCGACACCGGATAGAAGCCGCCGGACAGGGCTTTGCCGATCAGCGTCACGTCCGCTTCGATCCCCTCGTGCTCTTCCGCCAGCATCCGGCCGGTCCGCCCGAGCCCGGTCTGGATCTCGTCTAGAATGAGCACGACACCATGGGCGGTGCAGAGCGCGCGCGCACGCGCGAGGTAACCGGCTGGCGGGATGATCACGCCCGCTTCGCCCTGGATCGGCTCGACCAGAAACGCCACCGTGTTGGGCGTGATCGCGGCTTCGAGCGCTTCGGCGTCGCCGAACGGAATGATCTTGAATCCCGGCGCGAACGGACCGAAACCGCCGCGCGCCGCCGGGTCGGTGCTGAACCCCACGATGCCGAGCGTGCGGCCGTGGAAGTTTCCCGCGCAGACGATGATCTCGGCGGCGTTATCGGGCACCCCTTTGACCTCGTAGCCCCACTTGCGCACCGCCTTGATGGCGGTCTCCACGGCCTCCGCGCCGCTGTTCATCGGCAGAATCTTGTGCGCCCCGGTGAGCGCCTCCATGTCCTGATAGAACAGCGCCAGCTGGTCGTTGCGGAACGCGCGCGAGGTCAAAGTCAGTTTCTGCGCCTGCTCGACCATCGCGGCGAGGATCCTGGGATGACAGTGCCCTTGGTTGACCGCCGAATAAGCCGACAGGCAATCGAGATAGCGATTGCCATCGACGTCCCAGAGATGCACGCCTTCGCCGCGCGCGATGATCACATCGAGCGGCTGATAGTTGTGTGCGCCGAGCCGCGACTCGGTCGAAATCAGATCCGCGATCGTTTGCGACATAGGCACTTCCCTCCTTGGGGACTTCCCTCCTCGCTACGGAGTTCGTC
>WNGL01007899.1_pt1 | contig 12479 bp, 10 predicted proteins | sample 5400591 | NCBI WGS metagenome assembly WNGL01 (sample SAMN13153377, study PRJNA577476) | soil metagenome | isolation source: 80 cm soil or saprolite under Garry oak tree replicate 1 | place: USA:California | collected 2016-06-15
GTGGCTCCGGCGCGGATCGCGTCGTTGCCCAGGCGATGAATCGTGACCAGGTTTTTTGCGTGCTCGCCGCCCTGGAAGGTGAGGAGCGTGCAGCGACCGAGGGAGGACAGCCGCATCCAGGCTGCTTCTGCCAGGTATGCGGGGAACGTGGCATCGGTCACGAGCACGAAGTGGTCGGCCTCGAGCGTGTGCAGTTTCCCCAGCAACTCCGGCCATGTATCACCAGAGCGCAGGTGATAGGGGTAGGTGTACGTTCTTGCAGAGCCGTGTTCGCTCCAAGCGATCTCCCGGTCCAGTCCAGTGGCCACGTTCTCGGTGAATGTCATACCATCTGCCTCTTTCCTATGCCCGTTTGAGAGCGACAAGGATCTTCCCATGCACCTTGTGTTCTGCAAGTGACAGCAATCCGTCCTCTACAAGTGCATCCAGCTCAATGACTCGTTCCACCACAGTGCGGGTGAGATCCGTTGTTGCCAGCAGCGTGAGGGCTGCTGGAAGATCGACATTGCACACGTGCCCGTTGGAGCAGCGCAGTTCGATTTCACCGAGCACCATGGCGCGCAGATCAATTGAGCGATGTGCCGCTTGCAATCCCACCAGCAGCACACGCCCGCCTCGCCGGACCAGGGTCAGGGCCTGCTCCGGCGCAGGTGGCGCCCCGCTGGCCTCGATCACTACATCCGCCCCGACTCCGCCGGTGAGGCGGCGCGTGACGTGTGCCGGGTCTTCGTGTCGAGCATTGACCAGGAATGCTGCCCCCAGCCGTGCCGCTCTCTCTAAGCGCTGTTCATCGACATCGATGGCGAGAATTGGGGCGATGCCCTGTGCCTCCGCGGCGGCAAGGATCAACGACCCGATGCCGCCGACGCCGATGAGCGCAAGAACCTGTCCTGGTTGCACGCCACTCTGACGCACGGCATGCAGTGCGATGGCCAGGGGCTGCGCCATGGCAGCGCTCTCATCGCTGCATCTCGTGGGCACCACGTGGCACATGCGTGCGGGAACCTTCGCCAGTGCAGCGAGTCCGCCATCGGCGTGCAGCCCGAACACAAAATACTGTGCGCACAGGTTGCTCCGTCCCTCCAGGCACCAGCGACACTGCCCGCACCACCAGGCAGCTCCCGGCACGACACGCTGACCCACTGCGAGGCCTTCTACCTCTGGTCCCACCGCCACAATGCGCCCGACGAACTCATGTCCCAGGATCACCGGACCACGATGCCCACTGGCGGGATGCCGGATATCAAGCGGAATGAGCAGTGGGCCATGCGCAAACTCTGCGGCGTCCGTTCCACAAATGCCACCCATGAGCACCTCAAGCACCACCTCGCCCCGGCCTGGCCCGGTGGGATCGGGCCTCTCTTCAATCCGCACGTCTCGCCTTCCATGATAGACAGCAGCTTTCATCGTCTTCTCCCTCCTTCTCATGCTGGACGTGTGGCAGCGGAACGCTCCCGGTCTGGCAAGAGACGAGCGACCTCCGGACCGGCAGCAGATGCATGTCTCTTGCCACCCAACGTTCCTGCTGCAAGGAGCGACGCTCCCTTCCGCTGACGTAAGCGTGCGCGCTTCCTCTCCAGCAGATCGTCTTTCGTGTATCTGCGTGCAGGCGTGCCTTTCGCTCGCTGCGTGCTCTTACGCCTGTGCCTGGACGTCATCTGGACATGGAGCCAGGTACCTATCGCTGCTCGCAGTGGGTCCAGCGCTTCTATGGGTGGCGGAGAACACGCCTTCGCAGCTGCAATAAAGGTTGAGAACAGAGCGGGAGGCTCTTCGCCATCACCCACAGGACGGGCCAGACGTTCCGCCCCCAAGTGCCTGGCATTGGGCCCCATCGCTCCGTCATCCCACTGCCTCACCTGCCAGTGCTGCTCATCCCCTCGCTTGATGAGCACGGGCATACCGATCAGTGAGGCGAATAGCAGCATACCGTTCTGGAGCATGTCCCTCCCCTGGTCGGGCACCTGCCCATCGTCGGCCAGGGGATCCTTCCCGGCGCTAAGGCAGATTCCTCTCACACGCAGCAGGAGCACCTGGGAGAACAACGGCCAGAGGATGGTGTCAAAGACGTGTCGAAAGCGCACCGCATCGGAGAGGTCGGAGGGGCTTCCTTGAGGACACGGAAGCGGGAGGACCAGCGGTATGCCACCTGCCCGAAACAGCCTGCGGATCGTCGTGGCGCCAATGCTCGAGGTGGAGTCACCCTGTGCATGGGACAGCGCGAGGAAGCCAGGGATGGCGATGGTAGGACGATCAGGCGGTAGGAACTGCTGCGTGCGCTGTGCGCGGATGCGTGCCATCTCAGACTGCACATAGACATCGAGGTCCTTGCCTCTGCGCCTGTGTTGGTCACGCGTCTGGAACGGTGGCGCTGACAGGGGAGTGAGTGGTTCACGTACCCTCGACACACGTTTCAAGGCAGGACCGGCCAGAATGGCAGCTATGATTGCAAGCACACCTACCAGGGTCAAGGCGCCGAAGGCCGGAGTGAAACTGCCGCCGCGCTCCAACAGCACACCGATGAGCGGGGGGCCAAAGGCTGAGGCCGGAGCCGAGATGACGGATACCACACCCTGGGCGGTCCCCGGTCCCAGAGCATGTGTCTTTCCGATGCGACCGGCCTGGTCGAACACTGCGGCATACGGCAGCGTCGTCCCACTTGCAAGCAGCGTGATGCCCCAGGCGGAGAGAAGCGGAACATGCAGGGGCAGTGCCAGCAGGATCACGCCGCCACAAGCCAGCAGCGTTCCCGTGCGGAGCAACACGACGTGCCTGCAGCGCCCGCGTGAGAGTAACCAGCCGCCCAGGGGACGAAAGAGCATGCCTGCGAGCAGTCCCAATCCTCCAATCACTGCTGCAACGCCTACAGGCATCCCATAGGATACGGCCAGGTACAATGCCAACCAGGGCGCAATGGCTTGTCCCAGCCCCAGCGTCCCGAAGTGAACCAGGCCAAGCGACCAGAGGGCGCCCGAGCGCCATGCCTCCCGCAGACGGCGAGGGCGTGAGGTGACAGGCACCGGCTCGTCACCGAGAGCCAACGCACACCCGCCTGCCGCGACGAGGCCCAGCAGCCCCCATGTAACGAACGCACCCTGCCAGCCAAAGGAGGCGAGCAACGCAGGCGTGGCAAATAGACCCAGAGCCGCTCCCGCCTGCATCGCGCCTCCGAACACTCCCTGTCCAAACGCCGCGTATGTGCCCACACGTGCCGCCTGTGATGCTGCCACGATGGCTGCGCCTGATCCAAGCCCGATCAGAGCGCGCATACTCACGATCCAGACGAGGTTGGGGAAGAGCGGCAAGCAGCATCCTGCTCCGCCAACGAGCAGCAGCGACCCGAAGAGCACCCGGCGCGAGCCCCAGCGATCAGCAAAGACGCCTCCGAGCAGGTACGTGAGTCCAATCCCCACGTACAGCAGGGTTGACAGCAGGCCGACTTGCCAACCGGTAGCGTGTAACGAGCTCTGGAGGAGCGGAATGAGCGGGCCATAGTTGGTGAAGTGACACGCAATCGCCACGGCGGCGAGGACTAATACTCCGCTGCGCACAGCCAGGCTCGCGGGGAAGTGGCGCTCTCTCGGGCGTTCCACTACTCTTAAGACACTCACCGGGTTCACTCCTTCCTTCGTATCTTGCTCATGTGTCCATGCTGACGTGACGACTTCCGTCCCATGCCAACCTGGGTTTGTGACACAACCAGACGGTTACCGCGATGCGCTCTCATGCAATCCCGCTTCCTGTAAGACCGCCCGGTCAAGCGATGACCAGTCTTGCTCCACCCAGCCATGGGCGATGCAGGTCATCAAGCGGTTGTGGACGACATTCAGTAGGGGCATAGGCACATGGGCGCGTGCTGCTGTGCTCAAGACCAGCTGCATGTCCTTGTAGCCAAGTGGGACAGGAAATTTAGCAGGTGCGTAGGCTTTGTGTGCAATCATGGGACCATAGGTGTTGAAGGCGACACAGTCGAAGAGGGTCTGCTGCACCATATCGATGATGCGGCTGCGGTCGATGCCAGAGCGCTCCCCCAGCGCTAACCCTTCGGCAATGGCCTCGAGGGTGACTCCCAGCAGGAAATTGGCGATCAGTTTCACTACATTGGCAGCTCCAGCCGCTTCTCCATAGTCAAAGATACGCTCTCCGAAGGTGGTTAAGATGGGCTGGACGCGTTCCTTGGCCTCGTGGGGACCCGAGATCAGGATGGCAAGCTGTTGTGCAGCCGCCAGTTCTGGCCTTCCATAGACGTTGGCCCCCAGGAAGGTGCTTTCCTGGTGCGCGTACACCACTGCGAGCTCCTCTGACGTCTGGGGGGAGATGGTGCTCAGCGAGAGATGCACGCCGCCCGAGCCAATCCGCCCTACAATACCGACCTCACCTACGGTCACCTGCTTGAGCGCGGCATCATCGGGGACCATCGTGATCACGATGCCGCCGGGTTCGACGACGTCACCTGGCCGGAACACCCGGCGTGCCCCTTGCTCAACTAATGGCGCCAGGTTGGCCGCATTGATGTCGTAGACACTGAGCTCAAACCCTGCACGCAAGAGATTGCGCGCCATGGGTTGGCCCATGTTGCCCGTCCCGATGAAACCAATATGTTCAGACATGTCTGTCTCCTCTTGCATGCAGTAACGCTGCCATGGCGAAGAAAACCCTTCCTTCTCTACAGGTGTGTGCGACCCATTCCAACCCTCGATATGCTAAGATCTGCGATCAAGGGGACTCGCTGATCATGGTGCAAACACGACGATGCCTTTGCCGCTTTCGGGCACGAAGACGTGATTATTCGCAGCATCAGCCGCGACCGAGTGGGCTTTGGCGACCGTGGCAATGCTTTGCATCCACGCCCGACTGTCGGCATCGACAATCGCCAGCGCCGGTGCCGCTCGCTTGCCCACTGTATTGAGAAACGCGGCCAGGTAGTAGGTATGACTGCCCGGGTTGTACCAGACCTCGTCGCAGCCTTTCACCTGCGTGATGGTCGCAAGCGTGTGACCGGTTCTGGCATCGAGGATGACTGGGTGACCATCGCATCCCAGCAGCAGTTCGTCCTGCGGCCCAAACGCGAGCCCAGTGGGGTTGCAAGCAGCCAGTGGGTAGACCTTCACTACTTTCTTTTTCAACGGATCAATAATGGCCACCTCACCTCCCGGGTGCGCTGTGGTCTGGGGGACGGACACATAGAATTTGTGTGTCACGGGATCCCAGGCGGGCGCTTCCAGTCCGGCACGGGCATTAGGAAAGACGATCTTGCCCACAACTTTGCGATGGTGGACCGAGATGAAGGAGACGAAGGGCGGCGAGTCCGATCCATTGGTGACCAGCAGCAGCTGCTCCAGAGGATCGTAGGCGAGTTCATCCGCTCGTTTTTTCCCACCCGTGGAGATAGTGGCGACGATAGAGCGCGACATCAGATCAATGACCTTCACCGTACTATTACCGTCCCCCGCCCACAGCTGATACAGGTTATCAGTTACCAGACCGGCAGGTCCCTGCGTCTCGATGCTCCCATGAAAACCGGTAAAGCCACCGATAGCCCCCAGGAAGGTATTGGTTTTCGCATCGATCAGATCGACACGCGCGTTGCCCGCATCGGCGAGATAGTACATCTGACTCGGTTCATCGAACCAGCTAATATCGAAGTGCCACGTTGCAGTATGTGGGGGGATGCCGGGCCCGGTGATGGTGAGAAGCTGATGATACGAAACCGTCGCTGCCGAGGCATTCGCGCTCACCAGAAACGTCAGAGACCCCGAGAAGAGGGTGAGCAAGAGCGTGAACGCCAGGAGCCAGCGTATGTTGGCTTTCCACTGCAAACGCATGAGATGATTCCCTTTCCCTCCTCCCTGTGTGCTGCACGTTGCGAGCGCACAGGAGGACTGTGTTTCATGAAATCGCTTCGTCCAGACGCGCTGAATGGCACATCGTCGGACCATACCAGGCGTCAGCAGAACTGCTCGCCTCTCTTCAAGAGCTCGCAATGGTGTGAGTGCTGGAAACGGGCGATCCTGGGAGGAACCGCTGTGCAAGCGGATCGGCATAGAGCCGCCGGAGTATCCTGTCCCGCAGACGGGTTGACTTGAGTCCATCGCGGAGGGAGCCTGCGTAGGCCCGGCAGGCCCGCATGTACATCTCAAACAGATAGAGTGACAGCCGATCATCCTGACCAGCGCCCACCCGGGCCTCGGCATGGAAGAGTGTCGCGAGTGCATACCAGGTCAATGGGCCCCCGTAGCCCCATGCTGCCGTTTTGCCCCCCATCCAACCCCAGGCAAGAAAGCCTGGCGCCGGGGTGTCTAGCTCGCCCGCATGCAGGCACAGGACCTCATCGCTCCGATCTGCCGATGGCAGGTAATCGGGAGGTACCATGCGGTTTCCTCCGCGAACGCAGCGCGCCAGGCGCTCAGGATCAAGGTCAAGGCTGCGAACCACCCCGTTGTGGGCACGTCTCTGGTTAATCCGATGACCTGGCCTCTGCTGGCGCAGCGTTCCCCCAAGGGCCCCCTGTAAGCACACTGCGCCTCGGCACATGCCAAAGAGCGGCGTCAGTGTTTCGCGGGCCACCAGAGCCATGAGCATCATCCACCAATCGACCAAAGATTCTGGCTCTTCCAATGGTGCATGGTTCTCATGACCATCGAGATGAAGGTCGACAGTGCTACCGCGACATGAGAACAGCAGGCCATCGAACTGCAGCACGGTGTGCAGGACCAGCTCGAAGGCCTCTTCCCCGGAAGCCTGGAGGCGCACCGGAATGAGGCGCGCCTCGCCTCCGGCAGCGAGCACAGTCTCGATACTGGCAAGGTCGGTACTCATCACCTGCCGCCGCCCATCGACGCTGGTGGACGGCGAGGCAAGCATCCCGATGAGAGGCCGGTAGCGCGGGGGAAGCAGGCCAGGTTGCTGTGTTGTGATCAAAGCAGCAATAGTGGTGCTAAGATCATCCCTGGCACCAGATGGTTGAGCGCAATGCATGTTTTCCACCTACACGAATGGCAATACGCGGGTTTTGGTCGTGGATCAACAGGTGATCCTCGAACAAGTGTACCAGAAAGGCGGAAGAAAATACTGCGCTTTTTGACCGATTTGAGGCGTGACAACAACCGAGTTTTTCCGTGAGATCAACCTGCGACTAGAAGCAATTTCTGACGGGGTGCGTCATATTGTGCTTCCACAGGGTGTCCGCCACAAATTGCTTCTATTGTCGCCAAGAAAACCGAGCCTGGCCAACGTGCAAAAATCAGCCCTGCTTGCCCGAGAAGGGGTCTTCGTCGATCAACGCACCATCCTGCCACCGACTCATATGATGGGGAACACAGAGGAAAACCATCCCTTGCGAGAAAACGTGGCCTTGGAGAGACGCAGAGAACCTGTGGAATATCCTTTTGAGGGGAGAACTGACCGACCGTCTGCCTTTTTTCTCGCAAGGGGGACTTTCACCAGGTGTCACTCACCATATAAGTCGGTATTAGATGGGGCAGCAAGGCCGTGCATACCGAGGGAATAGGCGATCTCGCCGCCGTGATGGAGGTCGTGTTGCAGGACATGCCAGAGAACCCAGCCGCGGCTGAGGTCGTGGATCTTGCCGTTCCACTCGTCCTGAACAGTGGACCGCAAATCCGCGAGCGTATAGCGTCCCAGCACATCCTGGATGACCCGCCAGGTGTGTTCCAATCCGCTCACCAGTTCCTCCGCTGAACGTGGCGAACTCTCAGGCTCACCCCACGTCGTAAACGCGCGCAACTCCTCACCTCCCTCTTCCAACTGATAGTGAAACCACCCGGCCCGCACCGCAATGATATGATGCGCCAGCTCTTCGATGGAACGCAGATTCGGCGCGGCACGCAGCGCAAGCTGCTCCGGTGTGAGTCGAGCGAGGGCCCTGCTCACTTGCTTCTGGTAGTTTTGCCAGCCGGAGGTTATGAAGGCCAGCGTCTCACTGTTTCGCTCATCGTGCTCACTCCCTGTAAATACAATCCGGTACAATCTGTTCTAAACCTCATGTTGTTCAGAAAACAGAACTGGGCAAGAAAACGCCCGTATGTTCTTCTTTCTTTGAAGACCATTCAGAATCGGAAGCCCGTGCAAGTGGGCACGACCCGCTTTCCGGCTTAAGACCGCGTCACCGTTGCTACGGGATCGCGGGTAGGATTACGTTGCCCAACTCGCAGGCGACGGCGTGGTGATGGTTCCGATCGCCTCGCTTGTTCCTGCTGTTCTGCTGGTCCCACCTCTAGCCCAAGGCGCACGCGTAATCGATACGCTGCCTGATCATCTTCGGTCAGTGCAGCTTCTCCGGCAGCAGCCTCGGTCACCATCTGCGTACAGCGATCGACGGAGAGCGCATGTTGTTCAAGTAACGACTGTCCAAGCGTCTTCTCTCCCCGTTCGATCGCCTCGGCCAGGGCTCGCGTGAGCCAGTCTTTGAGCACGCCGACACAGCCGATGCTCCGCTCGTAGCAATACTTCCACTGTGACTAATACCATAATGTGGTTCTTCCGCAGACCCGATGATGACAGATGTGATATACTCAAGAGCAGAACAAAATTTCCACTGAAACCATTTCTTGGTCTAATAAGAGCCTATGACGATACTTCCCGATCTTTCCGACCTGATCATTGAACAGGTCAGCGTCACCAACGGTGTGACGGTCACTGTGCGTGCAGCTTTCCCAACGGCTTGTTGTCCTTGTTGCGGCACGATCTGCCAGCGCGTACACAGCCATTCCACGCGCACGTTACGCGATCTTCCAGCCAGCGGACGCCCCGTTCATCTGAAGGTGGACGTGCATCGCTTCTTCTGTCAAGAAAGCACGTGTAGGCGGAAAATTTTTGCCGAACGCTTTCCTTCCTTGACATTGCCTCGCGTCAAATTCACGCTTCGGCTGCAAGAAGCCCTGCGAGAGATGGGCTTTGAATTAGGTGGAGAGGCGGGGGCACGCCTGGGCAAGAGGTTGAGTTATCCAGGTAGCCCTGACACGATCTTGCGGCTCGTCAAACAAGACCAATTGCCAACAACTCCATCTCCACGCGTGGTTGGAATTGATGACTGGAGCTGGAAACGCGGACTGCGCTACGGAACGTTGATCTGCAATCTCGAAGATAATAGGCCCATCGATGTCTTACCTGATCGTTCGGTACAGACTATCTCGGCATGGTTTGAGGAACACCCCAGCGTGGAAATCGTGAGCCGAGATCGCTCATCTGAATATGCAGCGGCCATTTCCAAAGGGGCTCCACAGGCACTTCAGGTCGCCGACGTATGGCATATCGGAACGAACTTATCAGAGAGTGTACAGACGCTGTTAGCTCGAGGCCTCGCCGAAATACGACGTGGCTTACAGATACAAGCCACCCCAGAGCAAGAGCCAGAAGAGATGGAACCCGTGCTGAAAGAAGAAAGGCGTCCTGCACGTTCCCACAGTGTCAAATTAGCACAAGAAGGGCGGCGAGCGCAAAAGCTGGATCGATACGAGCAAATGGTTGAGCTCCATCAACAGGGAGTCAAAGCGGCTGACATTGCCTCTCGTGTTGGGATTGGAGAACGAACCGTTCATCGATGGTTAGCTCACGGCTCCTTTCCAGAAACCAGACGGCGGTGTAGACGACCCAGCCTCATCGATCCATATGAGCGCTATGTGATCTCACGATGGCAAGAAGGGTGTCATACTGGCTCACAGCTCTATCGAGAACTCACAGCCCAAGGCTATAAAGGTTCACCCAAAGCCATGTACAATTATCTCACGATTCTGCGACCCCCCCAATCAGACTCACCCAAGTTGGCTCCATTGAAGAGGCGTGTGCGCAAGAGCGTCTCATTGTCACCTGCACCGCTGGAAAACTTCTCTGCACGGCGTGCCACCTGGCTCTTTGTGTGTCAACCAGATGAGCTGGATGAGACACAGCAAAAAGAACTAGCACTTATTAAACAAGCCAGCCCAAGCGCAGAGGCTGCTTACCGCTTCACACAAGCTTTCATGCAGATGGTCCGAGAACATACGGGACACCAGTTGGAGACTTGGCTCAACTCGGTGCAAGAGAGTACGTTGCCAGAGTTCCAGTCGTTTGCCAAAGGGATCCAACAAGACAAAGCGGCTGTCCTTGCAGGATTAACCCTTCCGTGGAGCAATGGGCCTCTCGAAGGCCATGTGAACCGACTAAAGCTCATTAAACGTATAGTTAGTTGAAGTCTCGCTTTATTTGCTGGAGAAGCAGGGCTCAGAGTCTCAAACAACGTCGTCCATTGACATACGTTCTTCCGTGAGTGGCCTGCTGGAGCCTCTTCGCCTAGGCGAAGAGGCTCCAGCAGGCCACTCACGGGCGTCAAAAACGACTGAGTCGTTTGCCACTACGTTTGTCCATGATAGATGTGTGGAAGCCCCCTCAGAGCTTCTTTCATCCAGTACAAAAGTGTGAAACAGGGAGACTTCAGTAAAAGGAGTATGTATGGGAGAGCGAAACTGCGTCTTTTGAGGCAACGTGTGCTTCGTTCTCCCTCAAAAAAGAGAAAAAGCATCGTGGCACAAGTCGCATGAGAGGGCTCTCTGCTGTCTGAGAAGTTCCTCTTGGGGGATCGCTACGTAAGGTGTCAGGAACCGCAAAGGACGTGGGGTCCGAGCATGATCAAAGATTGGCGGGCTGGATCAGCTGCCCGAGCACTGGGCTGGCTTGTTTCTTGGTCGAGAAAAGTCCCGGCCGGGATGTCGAGAATCGGGCGATCGCTCCGACCAAGGGGTGAGCGCCCGACCTGGGCGCCGTAAGAAAAGGAGACCGAAAGGAGATCGAAATGAAGTACATGATCATGATGTTCGGGGGTCTGGGCGCCACGTTGGAGACTCGGACGCCTGAGTGGATCACGAGCATGCACCAGTTCATGCTGAAGCTGGACGGGGAGCTGAAAGAGGCAGGCGAGGTGGTGGCAAGCCACGGCCTCGTTGACCCGAGCCAGGCGAAGACCGTCCGCTTCCAGAACGGTGTCCCGGTGCCGACCGACGGGCCGTTCGCCGAGGTCAAGGAATCGCTGGCCGGCTACTGGATCGTCGACGTGAGCGAGGATCGGGCAATCGAGATCGCGTCCCAGGTGGTCGCCTTCATCGAGTACCCCATGGAAGTTCGGCGGATCATGGACGAGGCGCCGGAGCTGTGAACGCGGACCCCCGGATCGAGGATCTGCTGCGCGAACTCGCGCCGCAGGTCCTCGGCACGCTGGTGCGCCGGCACGGGCAGTTCGCCGCCTGCGAGGACGCCGTACAGGAAGCGCTGCTCGCGGCGGCGCTCCAGTGGCCGACCGAGGGGGTACCAGACCGGCCGCGGTCCTGGCTGCTGACCGTGGCCGGCCGGTCGCTGGTCGACGAGTGGCGCAGCGAGAGCGCGCGGCGCCGCCGTGAGGAAACCATGGCGGCGCTCGAGCCAGCCGCCGATCAAGAGGACACCGGCCACTGGCCCGCCGACCAGGACGATACGCTCGTGCTGCTCTTCCTGTGCTGCCACCCCGCGCTATCACCCCCGTCGCAGCTCGCCCTCACGCTGCGTGCCGTCGGCGGCCTGACGACCACGGAGATCGCAGCCGCGTTCCTGGTTCCCGAGGCTACGATGGCGCAGCGCATCAGCCGGGCCAAGCAGCGCATCAGGAGCGCCGGGGCCAGGTTCGAGTTCCCACCCAGGCCGGCCGAACGGCTCGGCGTGGTCCTGCATGTGCTCTACCTCATCTTCAACGAAGGGTACACGACCAGCTCGGGGCCGGTGCTGCACCGGGTCGACCTGACCGCCGAGGCCATCCGGCTCGCGCGTCTGCTGCACCGCCTGAGGCCTCGCGAGGGCGAGGTCGCCGGGCTGCTCGCGCTGATGCTGCTGACCGACGCACGCCGAGCGGCCAGGACTGACGCCGCCGGGTCGATCGTGCCCCTCGACGAGCAACGCCGGGAGCTCTGGGACGGAGCTTCGATCGCCGAAGGCGTGGCGCTGGTCACCAGGACCCTGGGCACCGTCCCGGTCGGTCCTTACCAGCTGCAGGCGGCGATTGCCGCGGTGCATGACGAGGCTCCGACCGCCGAGGAGACGGACTGGCCGCAGATTCTCGCGCTGTACGAGGTGCTCGGCCAAGTGGCGCCGGGACCGCTGGTCACGCTCAGCCGCGCGGTCGCTCTGGCCATGGTGCACGGCCCGAAGGCCGGGCTTGCCCTGCTCGGCACGCTCGATGCGGACGACAGGATGGCGCATACGCACCGCCTCGAGTCCGTGCGTGCGCACCTGCTCGAACGTGCGGGTGACACGGTCGCAGCGCGCGAGTCCTACCTGCGGGCGGCAAGGATGACCGCGAGCGTGCCCGAGCAGCGCTACCTCGCGCTTCGCGCGGCCCGGTTGCACCATCTCGCGCCGCCTACCGACCCGGCGGGTTGACCCGGCCGTTACACTCCAGCCGCCCTTTGGAACTGAGCAAGAAAGATCTTGGGAAGAGGCAAAAGCTGCATGAGGCC
>WNGL01007900.1_pt1 | contig 12479 bp, 9 predicted proteins | sample 5400591 | NCBI WGS metagenome assembly WNGL01 (sample SAMN13153377, study PRJNA577476) | soil metagenome | isolation source: 80 cm soil or saprolite under Garry oak tree replicate 1 | place: USA:California | collected 2016-06-15
ATGCCGCTCAAGCTCACGGCGCCGAGTACAAGGGTCGAAAAGCAGGCACATTGGGCGACGCCGGCTGTTTCAGCTTCTATCCCGGAAAAAATCTTGGCGCACTTGGCGAGGCTGGCGCGGTCGTGACGAACAACGCTGAACTACGGAAGAAAATCCAGGTCCTTCGAGACCATGGCCAGGCCCGAAAATATTATCACACCCTGGTCGGTTGGAATTGCCGGATGGACGGCATCCAGGCGGCCGTCCTGTCCATCAAATTGGGCCATCTTGCGGGAGGAAATCTCCTGCGGCGCGAACACGCATTGCAATACAATCAGGCTTTCGCGGGGATCGATGAGGTCGCTACGCCGTTCGAGGCGAATTATGCGCGGCACGTTTATCACGTCTATGCGATTCGAGTGCAGGAACGCGATGAAGTCCGGCGACGGCTGGAGGAAAACGAAATCGGATGCGCTGTGCACTATCCCATTCCGATTCATCTCCAGGAGGCCTGCCGAAACCTCGGCTACACGGCGGGCGCGTTTCCAATCGCGGAGAATCTGGCCGAGGAATTTCTCTCTTTGCCGATGTTTCCTGAATTAACGGAAGAGCAAATCGAATATGTCGTTCGCTGCGTCAGCGAAACAGTTGGCGTGGGAGCGCTCGCCTAGCGAAAACGTTTTGAAGATTCTTCAACCAGCCGAATCAGGAACGAAAGAAGCTGCGCCGCTCTCGGGCGATTATTCTTTCGTCGAGCCGAAGACAACCAGCAAATCGCTGCAAATGCGGATTCTCGATCCTGTCCGCGATCCGAGTTGGGACCATGTTGTTGCTTTGCATCGCGATGCCGATTGTTTCCACACCAGTGCCTGGGCAAAGGTTCTTCATCAAACGTATAACCATCAGCCTTTCTATCTTCAGTTTTCCCGCGGGCGCAGATTGGCCGCGTTGATTCCGCTGATGGAAGTGCGCAGTCCGTTCACGGGCCGCCGAGGCGTCTGCCTTCCGTTTAGCGATGCGTGCGAACCGCTCATCTTTGATCCGGAAGTGGTGGGCTTGGTACGAGATCGCCTCGCTCGCTTCGCGCAAGAACGCCGCTGGAAACACCTTGAAATACGGGGAGGCAAGTCCTTTCAACTCGCCCCGATCTCAGCCACGAAATTTTACGGCCATACACTCGATTTGCGCAGCGGTGCCGAAGAATTGACCACTCGCTTCGCTAGTCCGGTCCGCCGGGCCATTCGCAAAGCGGACCACAGCGATGTGAGCGCGGCCGTTGTCCGCAATCGCCCGGCCGTCTCCGATTTTTACCGGCTTCATGTTCAAACGCGCCGACGTCACGGTCTCCCGCCGCAACCGGCGTCGTTTTTCCTGAACATCTACGAGCATATCATCAGGCCCGGTCTCGGTTTCATCGTCCTCGCACAGCGCGGCTCGCGCCCAATTGCCGCCGCGATCTTCTTCCGCTTCGGAAAGAACGCTTTTTATAAATACGGCGCTTCCGACAAAAGATTCCAGGAATTCCGCGCGAACAATCTTGTCATGTGGCGAGGCATTCAGTTTTTGGCGCGCAACGGCGCCGAAAAACTGCATTTTGGTCGCACCGCGTGCGAAAATGATGGGTTGCGACGATTCAAGCTTTCCTGGGGCACGGAGGAAGAAACAATTGATTACTTCCGAGTTGATTCATCGGGTCGGCAGTGCTTAATTGCCGCCCCCCATCACTCCGGGTTCCATAAGAAGATCTTTGGCAGGTTGCCATTGGCCTTCAACCGTCTGGCGGGCTCAATGATCTACCCGCATCTCGACTAAAGGTTAAACTATGACTGAAATCCGACGTGAAACGCAACAACACTCTGGGCTGAACCTGAGCGCCATCCTCTTCGCTCTGTTCAAGCGCAAGCTAACAATCATGGTTTGCGCGGTGGTAGGCATCATCGCCGCGGCGGCCGTTTATTTTTTCTATCCGCCTGTGTACGAGTCCGATGCCAAGTTGCTTGTGCGCTATGTTCTGGAAAGGAGCGCCGTCGATCCGATCGAGGGTGCAAGCGCCACCGCGTCGAGCAAAACAGTGGATACGGTTATAGGCGCAGAAGTGGCGATTCTGAGCAGTTGGGATCTGGCCGTACAAGTCGCCCAGGCGATCGGTCCCAAACGATTGCTCCCGCGTTCCGGAGAAGCGGCAACGGAAGGTGACGCCGCCGCCACCGTTAGCGCGGGCTTGACTGTGATTCCTACCAAAGGAAGCAACATCATTTTCGTATCCTACAAAAATCGCGACCCGCAGATGGCGACGCTCGTTTTGCAGGAACTGTTAAGTCGTTATTTCATCAAGCATCTTGAAGTGCACCGTTCCGCTGGCGCCTTCGATTTCGTAACCCAACAAACCGATCAGGTTCGAGCGCGCTTAAACCAAACGGAGGATGCCCTAAGGTCGCTGAGGGACAAGACGGGGATTACCTCGCTTAAGGATGGCTCGGAAGCTCTTACTACCGAGGCGGCGAAAACCCAGGAACAGCTTAGCGCCGCCGAGGCGGAGCTGGCCGAACAACAAGCGGTTGTTAATCAAATGGGGGGAGCTCAACCGGGCGCAAGTCCGAAAGCCGAGGTTTCCAAAAGAGATATTGAAAAATACCAGTTTTTGGTTTTGCGATCGGAAACATTGCATAAAACGGAAACGGATTTGCTTTCCAAGTACACTCCGGCAAGCACGCGGGTGAAAATCAATCAAAGACAGATCAAAGAAGTGGAAAACCAAAAACTCGATCTGGAAAACAAATTCCCAGATATTTCTACGAAGGCTGCAGCACTTAAAACAAAAACTGGAGGTTCGCAAGGTAGGAACTCGGATATCATATCTGAAAGAGCCCGTCTTGCTGGCATCGGGGCAAAAACCGAGGCGCTCAGGTCTCGGCTCCGCAATATTCAAGAGAGGATGAAGCAGCTCTCGGGGCTGGGGCTGCAAATTCAAGAATTGGAGCGGAAGCGGGACTTGGACGAAGCGAATTACAAGTATTTCGCGGCTTCGCTCGAAAAGGCGCGCATCGACGAGGCCCTGGACCCCTCCAAAATGCCCAACATTAGTGCTGTCCAGCGGCCTACTCCTCCGATGCTGGATACCAAAACGCGCAATAAGATTGTGCTGGGGTTGGCCGGCGGAGGGGCAGCCTTGGGGATAGCGCTCGCGTTGTTAAGCGGATTGGTCTTGAACCGGACGGTTAGACGGCCGCTCGACCTGGAGACGCAGTTGCGCATTCCGCTCATGCTCTCGATACCACATACCGCCACCCGGAACGGACATTTGGCCTTGCCCCGGAATGGTTCGCCGGCAAATTCGGAAGCACTCGCAACGAGACCGCATCACTCCAAGCTGGCGCCTTGGGAGGCCGGGCATTTCATCCGCCCGTATTGTCAAGCAATTCGAGATCGCCTCGGTCTTTATTTCGAAATCAAACATTTGACGCATAAACCGAAGCTCGTCGGGGTCGCCGGGTTTTCAGAAGAAGCGGGAACTTCTACCCTCGCCGCTGGGCTCGCTGCCTCACTTTCGGAAACAAATGACGGTAAGGTCCTTCTGGTCGATATAAACCTCGGGCCGGAGGACGTTCACCCGTTCTTCGAGGGCAAGCCTGCGCATTCTCTTACGGCAGCTCTTAAGCGAAACAGCGCGATCGCCTCGGCTGCGGATAATCTCTATTTGGCTACCGTGGGATCGCCCAATGCCGGGCCGGCACAGCTCGGCTTGAAAAGATTCTTCGACATGATGCCGAATCTAAAAGCGAGCGACTTCGACTACATCATTTTTGACATGCCCCCGCTCGGCCAGACGAGTCCCACGTGGGGGATGGCTCCTTTCATGGACAAGCTTTTGCTAGTGATCGAGGCGGAAAAGAACAACCGCGAGATTATTAAGCGCGGTTACAGGAAGTTGGTCGCGGAGCGAGACAATGTTGAGGTGGTGGTTAACAAGACGCGTTCCTACGTTCCGAAATGGCTCGATGCTGAAGCTTGATCGAATGCGTCCATAGCGGCTGCACTGCGGTTCCAATTCTTGCAAGGTCGCTCCCGGTTCCTTGATGCTTGCATGACAGTTAGAGCGACCACCCAACTCGCAATACCTCGTGCTACGCAATAGAATTTATTACGGGCTAAAGCCCTTCATTCCCCAATCCCTTCGAACGGCAATTCGGCGAAGGCTGGCCATGCGGTTACGCAAGCGTACTGGGGACGTCTGGCCCATTATGCCAGGATCGGAGCGTCCACCGGAAAACTGGCCAGGCTGGCCGGAGGGTAAAAAATTTGCCGTCGTCCTGACCCACGATGTCGAAAGCAAAGCAGGGCTCCGCAAGTGCCGGTCCTTGATGCAATTGGAACTGGATCTTGGATTCCGCTCTTCCTTTAATTTTATCCCCGAAGGAAGTTACCGGGTTCCAGCCAACTTAAGGGAGGAACTGACCGCCAGCGGATTCGAGGTTGGAATACACGATCTTAAACATGATGGCCACCTCTTTGCCTCGCATCGCGAGTTCAAACGACGCGTGGTAAGAATCAACGACTATGCGCGAGAATGGGGCGCGTCGGGATTCAGGTCGGGGTTCATGCTGCGTAATCTCGATTGGCTGCATGATCTCGATGTGCAGTACGATGCGTCTACCTTCGACACAGACCCGTTCGAGCCGCAGCCTGACGGAGGTCATACCATCTTCCCATTCTGGGTGCCGCGCCCAAACGGCGGCTCCATCAACGGTCAACGATCAACCATCAACACTTCTCCAGGAGGTTATGTCGAACTGCCCTACACGCTGCCGCAGGATTCAACCCTGTTCCTGGTCTTGCGCGAAACAACTCCGGAGATCTGGATGCGCAAGCTTGATTGGGTCGCACAGCACGGAGGGATGGTGCTCCTCGATGCGCACCCAGATTACATGTCGTTCAATGGCTCGCGGCAGACGACAACGGAGTATCCCGCGGCGTTGTACCGCGAATTCCTCACTTACGTTAGAACGCGGTATGCGGGCGAGTACTGGCACGCCCTCCCGAAGGAAGTAGCAGGGTACGTCAACCAAATTCGTTCCTCCAAGACGAGCTTCCGCGAATACGACGAGCTTGCCTCCTTAAAAATTCGCCGGCTGCGCGGCAGACGCGCCGCAGTCCTGCTGTTCTCGCAGTATCCTGCGGATCCTCGGCCCAGAAGAGCGGCCGAGGCATTAGCAGCCCAGGGTGTTAATATTGACCTCATATGCCTGCGTGATGGCGATGGTGAGCCGGCGCATGAGACTTACGGTAGTATCAACGTTACACGTGTCCGGCTGAAGCGTTATCGTGGCAGCAAGCTGGACTATGTAGGCCGGTATGCCACATTTATCCTTACCTCATTTTTCTATCTCGCCTCGAGATCACTCACGCGCCGGTACGACCTCGTCCATGTGCATAACATGCCGGACATCCTCGTTTTCGCTGCGATCGTGCCGAAACTCCTCGGTGCAAAGGTCATTTTGGATCTACACGATCCCATGCCGGAGCTGATGCGGACGATCTTCACGCTGCCCGAGCACAGCTTGAGCGTTCTGGTGTTGAAGCGAGTGGAGAAGTGGAGTATCCGCTTTGCCGATCTCGTGCTGACGGTGAACCTCGCGTGCAAGAAGATCTACTCTTCGCGCAGCTGTCAGTCGCATAAAATCAAAGTCGTAATCAATTCGCCTGATGACGAGGTCTTCCGTTTCCGGTCCGGTTATGTTCGCGATGTGAATGGAAAAGACGGCAAGGGGTCCAAGCCTTTTGTGATTCTTTATCACGGCTCGTTAGTCCATCGCAACGGTTTCGACCTGGCGGTAGAATCACTGGAGAAGGTGAGGAAAACAATTCCATCTGCCCGGCTGAGTGTTTGCGGTAAGCGAACAAGCTTCTTCGAGAGAGTGATGGAATCCGCCCGGCAACGAGGACTCGATACAAATGTCGATTATCTCGGCGCTCGCAATCTCAAAGAGATCGTCGAGGCAATCGAGGATTGCGACCTCGGGATTATCCCCAACCACCGCAACCTCTTCACTGAAATCAATACGCCCACGCGCATCTTTGAATACCTGGCGCTCGCGAAACCAGTGATTGCACCGAAAACAAGGGGCATTCAGGATTATTTTGGCGACAATGATCTGATCTTTTTCGAGGTCGGGGATGCGGACGATCTCGCCCAAAAAATCGAGTTCGCCTTTTCTCATCCAGCTGAAGTGGCGGAAACGGTGAAGCGTGGCCAGGAAGTCTACCTTTCACACACATGGAGCCGCGAACGACTCACTTTGTTGAATTCCATCAGAGAACTTCTCTAGCTACCCGAATCCCACCACCTCTCCGCTCGAATGATCGGTGTCATTGCCAGTGAGGCCGAACGTTCCGCCGTCGTCGAGTTCTTTGAACTGTTTAAAACACCTTGGGAATTCCATCGCCCGGGCGCGCATTACGACGTTCTTCTCTGCTCAAACAGCCTGGTTCCAGAGAACAGCGCCAGACTGCTTTTGCTTTATGGTGCTCAGCGGCAAGCATTCGAGGAGTGTCGAAGCATGAAGACACGGCCTGCTCCGGGCCACGATTTCGTTTCTTTTCGCGACGAGCGAATGCCGATTTATGGAAGCTGCCTTCTCTTCGACCGCCCATGCAACGAAGTCCTCGTTCACGAAGGAACAAACTCGCCTGCTGCTGTCGCGGTAGGTTCTGACGCTCAAGTGGCGGTTCGTCTCGGCTTCGATCTCTTCGCAGAAGTCCGCTACCTCTTGACGCAGGGACAACCAGTAGAATTCGCGAGCATACCCACGCTGGAACTCCACATCTCGCTGCTCCGCGAGCTGATCGTTAGCCAGGGAGTGCCTCTCGTTGAGATACTTCCTGTCCCTGCAGGACATCGCTTTATAGTGTGCCTCACTCATGATGTCGATCACCCGTGCGTGCGCTATCATAAATGTGACCGCACGATGTTTGGTTTTCTTTTCCGAGCGCTGGTTGGCTCAGTCATCAACTTCTGTCGAGGACGAAGGTCTCTTCGGCAGGTAGCCATCAATTGGAAGGCGGCGTTTTCCCTGCCCCTGGTGTTCGCAGGACTTGCAAAAGACTTCTGGAACCAGCTCGATCGCTACCTAGAGCTGGAAAGGCATCTTGCCTCAACCTTCTTTGTCATTCCAACAAAGGGGGAGGCAGGCGTCGATTCTCACGGTCGAACAAGAGCAAAGCGCGCCTCGCGCTACGCTTCGACCGATATTGCGGATGACTTAAAGAGGCTGCTTTCCGCAAATCGCGAAATCGGTGTCCATGGCATCGATGCGTGGCGCGACATAGCAAAAGCACGTGATGAGCGCAAGGGTATCCAGGAGATCACGGGTGCAGACGATATCGGCGTTCGAATGCACTGGCTTTACTTTAATTCGCAGGCGCCATTGACGCTCGAGAAAGCCGGCTTCTCCTACGACTCAACTGCTGGCTACAACGAAACGATCGGATACCGCGCGGGAACCGCTCAGGTCTTTAAGCACCCCAGCGTCGATCATTTGCTGGAACTCCCACTGCACATCATGGACACGGCGCTGTTTTATTCGTCGTACATGAACTTGTCCGACGAGCAGGCTGGCGCCGCAATGCTGCCGTTGATCGAGAACGCGACAAAATTTGGCGGTGTCTTGACCATCAACTGGCACGACCGGAGTCTTGGGCCCGAAAGGTTATGGGGCGACGCCTATATGAATTTGCTCCACGACTTACGCGCCAGAAAACCTTGGTTTGCTACAGCCACGCAAACCGTCTCGTGGTTTCGTAAGCGGCGCGCGACATCGTTCGCCAGTGTCACACAGGACGGCGGAAGCATCCGGGTGCAGCCAGCTACTGATCGAACCGCCGCTGATCTTCCGCCATTAACAGTGAGAGTATATAACGGCGGCGCTTTAAAGCACAACCTCCGTCACTCGCGGAGCGCAGCCTTCGAGGACTTTACAATCGACAAATCAGACCAGGTGCTGATCGCTGCCTAAAGCGTGTCATTTCCGCTTGAAGTTCATGACAGGCTCCTAGTCCTTCTCGTTCCTCCTTCGACCTCCTTTCTGCCATGTCAGCAAATTTAGTCCTTGCCCAATTCGGATGTGGCTACTGGGGCCCGAATCTTCTGCGTAACTTCTCGGCCTTGCCTGGGTGCACGGTCAAGTATGTGGTGGATTCGAGCGCGGAACGCCGCGGCTTTGTAGAGTCAAATTTCCCTTGCAGCCGCGCGATCGAGGCGCATCAGACTGTTCTCGACGATCCCAGTGTTGATGGCGTGGTAATTGCGACCCCCGCTGCGAGTCACTTCTCCCTCGCTAATCAAGTCCTCGACGCCGGCAAACACGTTTTCGTAGAGAAGCCGCTCGCGACCAAGGTTGCGGAGGTCGATGAACTCTCGAGACGCGCTGCCGAGCGAAATCTCGTTGTGATGACGGGCCATACTTTCGTTTACAACTCGGCCGTCCGTTATGCGAAGAGACTGATTGATTCCGGTGAGCTCGGCGAACTTCGCTACATCTACAGTCAACGCTTGAACCTCGGGCGCATCCGTTCCGACATCGACGCCCTGTGGAACTTCGCCCCTCACGATATCAGCATTATTCAATATTGGCTTGGCAATCTGGAACCGATTTCCATCGGCCGTCAGGGCATGGCCTACATGCAGGAAGGGATCGATGACGTTGTCTTTCTTAGTCTTGAATATCCGGGAAAGGTCATCGCAAACATTCACGTTAGCTGGTTGGATCCGCAGAAGGTGCGCAAGATGATCATTGTCGGCTCGCGCAAGATGGTGGTTTACGACGACATCGCGGAGAACAAAATCGTCATCTACGACAAAGGAATCGATCGCCGCGCCGTGCTGGGGGAGAACATGGACTTCGATAACCCGCGGGGTGCGCAGTTCAACTACCGGAGCGGCGATATTCTGATACCGCAGGTCAAGTTTTCGGAACCGCTCCGCGTCGAGGCGGAACACTTCGCCGACTGCATCCGTAACTCACGTGAACCGCTCACTGGGCTCAAGCACGCCCGCACCGTAGTGTCGATCTTGGAGCGAGCCCGTCCCTTCAACTCGAACGGGCAACAAGCACAGATCTCATAAAAATAGATGCGACGTCTTGGTAGGGCGCGACCGCTGGACGCGCAGAAGGGAACCCCGAAGCTTCGAGCAATCGGAATTGTCGATGTTACATTTGGCAAGAACGTCACCGTCGTGCAGCCCGTTAATCTCTATGACTGCACGATCGGAGATGATAGCTTCGTCGGACCTTTCGTTGAGATACAAAAGGGAGCAACCATCGGCAAGCGGTGCCGGATTCAATCCCACTCGTTCATCTGCGATCTGGTCACGATTGGGGACGACTGTTTCATCTCCCATGGTGCGATGTTTATTAATGATCTGTTCGTCACGGGTGGCCCTGCCGGAAAACCGCAGCTCTGGCGGCCAACCAAACTTGCCAATCGTGTGAGTATCGGAACAAATGCCACTATCCTGCCGGTCACGATCTGTGATCAAGTTGTGATCGGAGCCGGCGCAGTTGTTACTAAAGATATTACCGTTTCCGGCATTTACGCGGGCAATCCAGCTCGCCTCCTCCGTCGCCTTTAACTCAGCCCTCCGTCTTCTGTCCTCAGACCTCTGACCTGTGATTTCTCTCCTCTGTCCCTATGAAAATCCCCTTTGTTGACCTGCACGCGCAATACCTGACGATCAAACAAGAGATTGACAGCGCCATCGCCGAAGTGATCGCTGAGTCAGCTTACATTCGCGGGCCGCACGTGGACGCTTTCGAGGAGGCATGGGCGAGAACGCTTGGCGTGAAACGCTGCGTCTCATGCGCGAATGGGACGGACGCGATCTACATCGCCCTGCGGGGACTTGATCTAAAACCTAGCGATGAAGTCATCACCTCGGCACATTCCTGGATCTCAACATCCGAGACGATCGCGCAGGCCGGTGGCCGCGTCGTGTTCTGCGACACGGATGCGGAAACGTTCACGATTGATCCCGCGGATATCGAAAGAAAGATCACACCGGCCACGGTCGGAATCATTCCAGTTCATCTCTATGGACAGCCTGCGGACATGGGCGCGATCATGGCGATCGCGAAGAAGCACAATCTTTGGGTGCTCGAGGATTGCGCTCAAGCACACCTCGCCAAGTACAACGGCCAGTTCGTGGGAGCCTTTGGCAACGTTGCAACCTTCTCCTTTTATCCAGGCAAAAATCTGGGCGCCTATGGGGATGCCGGATGCGTTGTGACCAATGACGATCGCCTCGCCGACTGGATGGCGACGTTCGCGCGTCACGGTGGCAAGGGCGATCACGTCATGGAAGGCATCAATAGCCGCATGGATGGTCTGCAAGCGGCAATTCTGAACACGAAACTGCCCCATTTACCCGTCTGGACTGACGCCCGCCGTCGTGTCGCTGCGCTTTACAACAGGTTTCTGCAAGACGTAGATGACGTTATCACGCCAAAGGTCGGCTCCGACCGCGACCATGTCTATCACCTCTACGTCATTCGCGCAGAAAACCGAGATGCTTTGAGAAAACATCTCACCCAGGCGGGTATCTACACGGCTTTGAATTATCCCAAAGCGCTCCCATTTTATCCTGCCTATGCTTATCTCGGTCACGGTCCAAAAGATTTTCCCGCTGCTTACGGCAACCAGTCTCGCATTCTTTCCCTGCCCATATATCCAGAAATTACTGACGAAGCGATTGAAGAGGTGACGTGTCAGATCAAGAACGCTTTCAAGCTCGGTCCTGGACGTGGGCCAAGCCACGACGTAGTGCGGCCGGTTCTAACGCCAACTGCGACGAGCTAGAGTACCAGAACGATTACGATTTCGGCTGTGGACCAAACTGTCATCATCGTCGGCCTCGGAGAGGTCGGCAAACCCTTGCTGGAGATCGTTAAGAGCAAGCATCAAACGTTCGGTGTTGACATCGATCTGTCGGCGCCGGTCGCGAGATGCGATGTCATGCATGTGTGCTTCCCGTTCCAGAACGACACGTTCGTTGAGCAAGTGCTGGAATACATTCGCAAGTACCGGCCTGCTCTCACGGTAATCAATAGCACGGTTGCTCCTGGAACCACCCGCAGCATTGCGGCTGAATCCAGAACTGCAGTCGTACACAGCCCGGTTCGCGGGAAGCATGTCCGAATGCAGGAGGAGATGTTGCACTATGCCAAGTTTATCGGAGCGCTCGACCTGCGGTCAGGCCAGCGCGCCGTCGAACACTTTGAGGAAGTCGGGATGAAAACCAAATTGCTTGCCTCTCCAGAGGCAAGCGAAATTGCCAAGCTCGCGGAAACGACATATTTCGGCTTGATGATTGCATGGGCACAGGAGGTCGAACGCTATTGCATAAAGTTTGGCGCCAATTACGACGAAGTCGTGTCTTTCTATGACGAGATTAAATTCTTCCCGCCAGTGAAATATTTCCCTGGTGTGATTGGCGGCCACTGCGTCATGCCCAATATCGCCATCTTGCGTCAACAATTTCCTTCCGGCCTTTTGGAGGCTATCGTGAAGTCGGACACTCTTAAGCAGAATAATCTTGGCTCGGACGGGTGGTTGGACGCGAATGGCTCGTCGACGCCCTAACCCACTTAAGTGCCGGAATATTGGAGTATCGCCTGCGCCTCTTTGACGCTCTTTTCATTTGGACGCAAATCCTCACCTCCGACAATGTTGATCATCAACGCCGATGATTTTGGACGCTCGGCGGCTGAGACGGATGCAGCCCTCAGGTGTTACCGAACAGCGAGACTCACCTCCGTCAGCGCGATGGTCTTTATGGCGGATTCCGAGCGCGCGGCGGAGCTGGCAAAGGAAAACAAACTGGATGTGGGATTGCATCTCAACTTTGCTGAGAGATTCACTGGGAATAGGATTCCAAAAACGCTTGGAAATTATCATGACAAGATAGTTCGCTTTCTGATGCGAAACAGGTACTCGCAACTTCTGTATAATCCTTTTCTGCGGAGAGAGTTTTCTTATTCGTACGAAGCGCAGGTCGAGGAGTTCACGCGTCTGTTTGGGAAACCGCCGTCACACATAGACGGGCACCATCACATGCATCTGTGCGCCAACTTGCTTCTGAGCAACCTGATTCCAGCGGGTATGAAAATCCGTCGCAACTTCTCTTTCTGGCCCGGCGAAAAGAGCTGGTTCAACCGTGCCTACCGGGCTCTTGTCGATCGCTGGCTCGCTCGAAGATACCCGCTTACGGATTATTTCTTCGATCTGACCCAGTGCATCCAGGAGAAGAAATTAGACCGAGTAGCGGCATTAGCGCGGTCAAGTAATGTTGAACTGATGACGCATCCGATCGTTCGGGCAGAGGCGGAGTACCTCTTGAGCGACGAATTCTCTGGAATGCTGCGGCGTTTTGAGGTCGGCAGTTACACATTGGTCTGAATCAAATCGTTCGACCCATAGTTTCTGCTAATCGCAAAACGAATTCAGCT
>WNGL01045967.1_pt1 | contig 12476 bp, 11 predicted proteins | sample 5400591 | NCBI WGS metagenome assembly WNGL01 (sample SAMN13153377, study PRJNA577476) | soil metagenome | isolation source: 80 cm soil or saprolite under Garry oak tree replicate 1 | place: USA:California | collected 2016-06-15
ATGGCAGTCTCTTGGCATCGAAACTTCCCTTGAGTTGTTGGCGATAAAGGAAGAAAAATACGACGATATTAATGCAGATGACGAGTAAGCCGGGTAAGAATAGGAGGCGCAGAAATGTCCAGAGATCGAGATGGAATGTCGTGAGAACGATAATGTTGATAGGATTGCTGACAGGCAACAAGAATGAAGCTGTATCGGCTATGAAGGTGCAGGCAAAGAGAAAAGGGAGCACGGGGAGACGCAGGCGTGTAACCAGGGTGTAGACGATTGGCGTCAAGATCAGTGCTGTTGCATCATTCGAGAGCACCATCGAGATCACACTCCCCAGGAGAAAGGTGTTGAGGAGGAGACGCCGCGAACTGCCGCCTGCCAGGCGTGCTGCCTGGGCTGCTAACCAATCGAAGAGTCCAGCCGCCTCAGCCAGCGCTGATAGAGCCATCATACCCAGGAAGAAGAGGAAGATATTCCAGCCCTGCCATAGCGATCATGGCTTCATTCCACTTAAAGGGGCGAACCATGATGCCAATGAGTGTCAGTATTGCGATGAGTGAGATCAGCAAGGTTTTGGTTAGTGGGGGCAGGTGAAAGAATAGCAGCATTGTTAAGCTTCCTCTGCGATTTACATAGCGGTACTTTGTTGACTCGGGAAATATGACCTCTTCGCTAATATGCTGATAGCTGGCTCCGCCTGGATACTTTGTACCTACGTCAACAGAAACCGCTTGTTCTCGCTTGAGGAACAATCCGTGTCAACAAAGTACCGGTAATCTGTATTTCCCTGCTCGATCTATTCCAAGCGAGCATAGAAGTCGAACTCCTCGATAGGATGTTTCGGTGAGCGGACAAACTGGTTCGCCTGGCGCTTGCCAGCGGTTGAACAACCTGCGGAGCGCACAGTTCGAAGTCGCCAGTGGCTGTCAGCAAGCCTAAGCGAATCTTTCATTATTTCTCGTGGATTCGCTTTGCGATCGTGTATGCCGCCAAAACGAATGATGAGCCTTGCTCTATCGTCACACAACGAAGCCAATCTTTTCCAGACAATCGATAGTTCATGTGCAAATAACGCTGGAGAACTGTGCATCAACTGATCATCTGCAATATAAACGACTTCAGGTGGGCCTCCAAGAAACCAGTTTCGCAGCCATTGGTCGGGAACATAGGTGCGCATGCCATAATACGGCGGTGATGTGACAATCCACTTGATTGCCTCAACAGAAGGAATTGTTATGACTCTGCTATCACCCCGAATGACTTTTCCATAAACTTGAGGAATATGGTATCCATAGTAGCGGCTGGCCCGCTCCCGCACGACAGCGAGAATATCAACGCGTCGTGGTCGAAATCCTCTTTCCTTCCAAAACTTCACGGCATAATCAGGTTTCGCCGCATATGTCCGCGGCATCTGGTTCGAAAAGTAAGAGTCTTTCGTCTTTGACTGAGGTCCATGGAGCGCACCGAGTAGGATTGCTCTAAGTGCTATTCTCTCATCAGATATGCAATCCTCCAGAAGTCTCGTCCTGAGCTGGCAAAGTGTTAGCAAGGTTTGTTCTTCATAACAGAGCTGCCAGAATTCTTCTTTTGGAACATCTGCGTCATAGGAATTGGAGGCTAATAGCTTTTCACATTCGAGGACGATACTATCAGGCACTGGGGCAACCAGTTTGGCTGCTGCAATGGCTGCGGCGACGGGATTACTGTCCACTCCTATAGTGTTCAACCCTTGAAGTCTGGCGGCGAAATTTGTCGTACCTCTTCCGCAAAATGGATCGTAGACCCAATCGTCCTTTTCCGCTCTCTTAAGCGCTGTAAGCGGGAAGTCAAGCGGGTACATCGTGTAATAGGGACATATGCCGTTAAGTACGCTTGAACCAACATTACTATTCATAGCTTTACAAATGACATCCTTATTCTTTAGCTTTTACCCAGACTGTTGTAGCACCAGGTTTCGACTTCGATGGTTTGTTCTCCCGGCTCCAGCCACCCTTTCCAAAAACCCTGTCTAATACAAAGGGTAAAGAATTGTAGACGAAGTTGTCAGGGTCCTCAAAGTCAGCAGGTAGGAAACCTTTTAACGTTTCCATTACTCCTTTATATGGTATTCCTTTCGCGCGAAGACGTGTTAAGCTAGTTTGATCTTCTCTTAACCCCTTAATGAGTCGTGCTCGATATAAAGTGAGCGTATCGCCAGAAGCGGCACCCTCTGCATTCCACAGGGAGGGTATGTAATCGGTTGGCAATAAATCATCCTGGTGGAATATAACATCTCCAGCTTCCACCATTGACTCAGTATTTGCGATTGTCTCATGTAACTCTTCCTCGAAGTGTTTATGAAGTTGTGCCGCGTAAGTGTTGGCAAATGGAGCTACATAATCGGGATCGCGCACTTTGTAAGCATCTTCAAATGAAAGTATGCGAAGGGGAATAGGATATGCCCGGCCAGCTACACTGCTCCAAAAGACACCATGTCCTGCAATCGGCTCGTTGAGGAGAGCGCTCAGGAGATCTTCACTGAAGTGGGCATTCGCTCTCCGCACAGCTTGCAGGTCACCTGAGGAAAGCAGATGGAAGATAAACCAGTTATCTCCCTGGCTCAGAATTTCCGGTGAAATACTTCCAGGTTGTTGCGTGATCAGCATTGCACCCAGGTCGTATTTACGACCCTCCTTCACCCACGCGATATATGCTGACTCTGCTGAAGCTCTGCCACTAATGGAAGCTCCGAGCACCGTCTGCGCCTCCTCGATGACAGCGATGGTCGGAATCGTACGAGGCACAGCTTTGGTGAATTCCTCCTGATTTGTATCGAAAATACGGCGCAGGATAAGGCCAGAAAGGATGAGAGCAGCCTCACCGCGCATTTGTGACACATCCACGACACAAAGCTTGCCGTTCCGCAGAGCTGTCAGCAGCATATCCATCATACGACTCGACGGATCGTGCAACTGGCGCACAATTTGTGTCATGTTGCTGCGAGCCGCAACCGCCTCAACATCACCTGAGGTGTTATCTAGCTGGAGCAATTCTTTGATGTGGTTGAGATCGGCAGCATTGCCGTTCGTATATATTTCATCAACTAACTTCTCCCAATCGGTCTGCCGCATTCCTTTTAACTTGCGCACATTCTGCTGGTCTTGCCGTTCAGGTGATAGTGCGATGGAGATGACATCAGTCGACCGCAAGCGTCGTATATCAAGCCGTATATCCCCCGCGATGAATGATTGGTAGAACTCACTGGGCCCTTGTTTCGGAGTGAAAACTACGATCTTTTCCTCAAGCTCCGGAACGTCGCAGAGTCCTGGGCGATTCTTATCATCTGGCCAAAAGTATTCACCTTCGGGATCGAAAATAACTGTTCCCACGGGAACGTGTCGTCCTCCTCGCTTTTCTACAGTTGGTGTCTCTCGGTAGAGATTGCTGAAGAGCAACTTTGTTAAGTTCGATTTACCAAATCCGGCGCGTGCAAAAACAAAGGTTCGGCGCGATACCAAGCTTGTGATGTCAAAGCGGGGCACAACGCTTGGTTTAATCACTTGCATCCAGGGCTGGCGTTTAAGGCGACAATCTCCTTCTGCGTAAATGAACTCCCCAAGTGCGAAAAAGCCGATCTCAGCACTGTGTGTTGGGTCAATGTTATGCCCGGTGATCTCTTTGAGCACTTCTTCTGATGGAAAGACAACGCGACTTCCCACATGTGGCAGCCGACGATGCGATGCAGCGAAAATGAGATTTCCGTCGTTTCGTCGGAGGACTCCAAGCACACGAATATTCACGCGGTATTTCAAGTACTGTTCGCGCAAATCCTCGGGTACCGGCCGATCTTCTGCTACAGCGCGCAGTCCGTAGTCTTCACCAGTACTTGAAGTGAGTTTGCCATCGGAGAAGAAGGATGTAATCCTTCCTAAGACCCCCTCATCTTCGTGCGCTAGCTGAACGAGGAGAAATTGACCATGCATCGGGATACTCTGAAATTCGTTCTTGTAAGGCAGTATAATGTCAGCGTGAAACTCGAGTCCACCTTCACTAAAACCGCGAAAGATTCCTACCACTCGATCTTTGGGGAAGAGACTTGAAGCGCTCATGAGAGCTCCTTCCTACTCGTATCGTAAATTACTCGGATCAGAACCAAAGCGGAACGAATCTAATACATGTTTCTTATCGTTATCGATCGCGGACCGGATCGCGAGAAAAATCTCTTCCTGTAGCTTTCTGCAGACATCGGGGATAGAGGGGAACGGGGAAGCCGTCTAATGCGTCGGCAAGTAAGTGACCAAAAATGATAGGGGCATCTCCCACCTGGGAATTCAAGATATCAACAGCCCATATGGGATCTCGTCGACGATTGCCAAATTTGGTGAAGAACATACGACCAGCGACGAACTTGGGAGCTTCTCCAGTACCTGAAGACTCGTCCCCTAGAGCATACTCCGGCCATACATAGGCTTTCTTCTCGATGTCACGTGGTATCTCGACGAAAGCCGGATATTCTTCCTGAAGAATACCCTCAAGGGCCATTGCAAGTTGATAGCGAGTGAGCACTTTGCTGTGCTTCGCAAATCCGACAAGGTAGATCTTTCTTCGCTGCTTTTTTGCCTTCTCTTCGATCGCTGAACGGAGTCGCGCCATCATTTGGATGAAGAGATCGCCCGCGAACAATTTGCTTCGTAGCAGTCCGTCACGTACAACTAATGTATCGGTTGCAAACTCCGTGCGAACAATGCGATCAAACAGTACTGCCCACTCACAAAGATCCCGGTAAACAAATACCCACGACGGTTTAACAGTGGTGTCATCTTTCAACTTGCGAGGATCGGAAATCATCGTGCTTAACTCATACAGCTTACGAACACCTAGTTCTTCCATCATAAAACCCAGGGCTGTATGCTCTGCAAGTTGCCGCTCGCTCAATTCGACGACGTTCGTTGTCGGAGTGACGGCATCAAGGCACAGTTCCTGCCCATATGAATCTACAACTCGAACGAGCTGAATAAGGAAAGGATCAAATTTGAGCGCATTATTTCCGCCGTCACTTGCGACCAGTGATACAGATGTGGTGGAACGTGGCGCTATACGACGGGTAGCGTCTTTAAGCGGGCGTATCTCTTCTCTCAACTGCTGAAGAAGAAAGCTATCTTCACGTGTTCTTGTTTGTATTGCTTCACGCACGCGGGGCAGGTTATCAGGATCAAGCATCTTACTTTCTCCTAGGAGAAAAACCACCTCCATCCAGCAAGTGAGAATTTAGACACTCGACATTGACAAGCTCTAAACAAGGTGGAAGCCATCAAAGGCAACCATATTATATCATAACTCCTGTAACAGTAATGAATCATGAGAGCTCTCCATCCTTCAGGGTGATTTTGGGGAAGTCCCAACCCCAGACGCGATAAATCGAGTCCCTACGCCCTGCTCCTTTTTCACCCGCAAGGATGGAGAACCTGAAAAAGGGATTATTTCTTCTCATTAAAGACTATGACGACATTCCTTTTATCACCTTTAGATAACGGGGGTTTTTGCGACAAGACACCGGTAGAAGGGCGTGTGAAATCGTCAGATGCAAGGGACGCACCTGTGACCTTGACCGTCTTTGGATGACTCCTCGGTGGGCGACCGACTTTCCAGTGGTTCCTTTCGTCATAAGGCTATATCTTGCCTTTGAGAAGCAATTCACGGGCGGCCAACTTCCCGTAGCGCCACATCGTGCGCACAATTACCCCATAATCGAGCGTGCTAAACACGGAGTCGCTGAACCCAAACGGAAGCATCAGTGGGATGGGGCCACGCGCGTATTCCAGCATCCAGGCGTGATCGGGAATACGATAGCCTTTGGCCTGCGACTTGCCCAGATAGGCACAGTCGCCTGGAGTGTAGACCGTGCGCTCGGTTTCGCCGGCGGTGTAGCACCACATTTCCCCATCCAGCATGAAGTCGAAGACTTCCGTGAGATAGCGCCCAGAATGGCCTTCGGTCTCAATAGGGGTGCCAAAAAAGAGCACATACTCCGAGAGAGAGCCGTGCAAGAGCGACAGGACTCCCATCGCGCCGCCCGCATTGTTAAACAGCCACGTATGGTCGTAGCGCACATGCCCAGGATAGCACATCGCCAGTTCTTCAGCCAGCGCCGAAAACATGGCCTGAATACGCATCAACCTAAGGATGATGGAAAGTAGAAAAGGGAAAGCTTCTGTGACATGATAGAACCAATAGAATCTTGAGCGTGTATCATGCAAAGGAGCTTTCTGATGAGCAGTAGAGCACAGGTCAGTGAAACGATGCAGACGATCTTGACGAGTCGTGCTAAAGCCGTGGAGCGCGAGACGGGCTTCGTCTCGCGCTCCACGGTGCACCTGGACGGACCGATCTTTAGCCAAACCGCGGTGTTGACCTGGATGCACACCCCGCAGGCGAGCTATTCGCAGTTGCGACACACGGCGGCCAGTTTGGGGGTGCAGGTGAGCAACCAAGCGATCGAGCAACGTTTTGGCCCAGCCTCGGTGCGGCTGTTGCGCGCCTTGCTCGAAGAGACGATTGGCCAAGTGATCAGCAGTGAAGCCAGCGCTCCCGAGGTGCTGGCACGCTTCAACGGGGTCTATTTGCAAGATGGGACGGTGATCAGCTTGCCGGCGAGTTTAGCCCGGCAGTGGCCGCGCGGTGGTCAGGCGGGTCAGGAAGCGGCCTTACGCGTGCAAGGGCGGCTGGAACTGGGCTCGGGCCACCTCTCGGGACTGTGGCTGCAAGCTGGCCGTGAGGCCGAGCGCAGTGGCCCAGCCATCACCACGCCCTTGCCGGTTGGCTCGCTCTTCCATGGGGATATGGGCTATTTCACGCTCTCAGAGATGCGCCAGCGCGGCAAGCAGGGACAGTATTGGCTGACGCAAGCCAAGGCCACGCTGACCCTCATCGATCAGCGCGGCCAATGCTGGGACCTGCTCTCCTTCTTACGGGCACACAAGAGCGAGGTGGTGGATGTGGACCTGTTCGTGGGCAAGCGCGAGCGCTTACCGGTGCGCCTGATCGCCGTGCGCGTGTCGCCAGAGGAGGCCAAGCGGCGCCGCGAGCGAGCCAATGAGCGCATCACGCATCCGCCCAAAGGCTGTCAAGCCCCCTTGCCCGGCAAGTGCAAGCCCAAAGAGCAGCGTCAGGGCAAGCGCAAGGGCAAGAAAGTGAGCGCCGCTCGTCTGCGCTTAGCCGATTGGACCATTGTGCTGACCAATGTGCCACAGGAGCAGCTCTCCGTGCCCGAAGCCCTCGTCCTGCTGCGCTGTCGTTGGCAAATTGAACTGCTGTGGAAACTGTGGAAACAGTACGGCAAGGTGGATACGTGGCGCAGTTACAAGCCCGAGCGTATTCTGACGGAGATCTATGCCAAACTGCTGGGCCTGGTCATCACCCACTGGCAGCTCTTGATTGGCTGTTGGCAGGCGCCCAATCGGAGCCTCGTCAAAGCCAAACAGGTCGTCGAGTGGATGACTCCCTGCTTGGCGCTGGCTTTGGCAGGGGTGGTCGCTGTCGAGACCGTGGTCGGACGCACGGTGCAGATGATGGGCAAGGGCTGCACCATCAATGCGCGCAAAAGACGGCCCAACACCTATCAACTGCTCGCTGATCCACAGCTCAACAGTTCTTAGGTTGATGCGTATTAGCGCCGAAAACATGGCCTGCGGTGTGCCCAGGTCCAGCACCGCGCGCGTGGCTGCATGGAGGGCGTTGGGGTCAAAGATATAGCTCATTGGACGTGCAGGCAGCAGCAGAACTCCTGAACAGCTGCTTGACTCCTTTCATCGCAAAGATGCGAGAACTGGACGTGAGGGAAGCATGATAGCATATCCCAGCTACACCTGGAACGAGACCTCACCACGACCTGTTTGCTCTTCATTATACTACAGGTGTCTAAGCCTTGCACAAACCTCCTCGTATTATTTTGCTTTTTGATATGTACCTCTTGCTTACTAGAAGTCACTTTTAACACGTAACCTGAAACATCAGAGAACATTCTTCACTGTGAAGTATAGTTCACCTCCCAACAGTTTGCGGATTTTTCAACAAGATGAAGTATGTAGGGAACCTTTTACCCTTCTTTGGGTGTACTATTGTTACGGAAGGAGGAAACGCGTGGCGACCTGTGAGGCTGAACTCATCGAGCGCGTCTGTGGGACAGGCGTGAAGGCCAGGGATCACTGGTTAACGCCGGTCGGGTGACGCACGCGTGCAGAAAGAAGATGACAGCGAAGAGACTTGTTGGCGCGCTCGGCAGATGGCTGGGTCATACCCACTGGGGAACTGGTTCCTGCGGAACGAGAAGCGACGCACGCAGGAACCGGGGAGGGAGCTTTGACAGGTTCACCGTTTGCTCCTTTTGCGGCAAACAGCAAGACCAGGTCCAGCGCCTCATTGCAGGACCAGGAGGGGCCTATGTCTGCGACGAATGCGTCGCGGTCTTGAGTCATAGTCCTGAAGCACCTCAGGAAGAGCAAGGGCTGCGCTGCTCGTTCTGTGGGAAACACCGGCGGCAGGTGCTATACCTGGCTATTGGCCCTCGTGGGGTGAACATTTGTCAGGCGTTCGATGAGAGCCCGTTTGTCGGGGCCCTGCCTCTGGGCGTCGGACGAAGAAACCCACAGCTGACCGCCAGCGTTCTGAAAATGGCGAAATAACTCCATCACAGAGAGCCCTTGGTAGATCGGTTTGAGGATGCGCTCATGTTGTTCAAGCACGCCAGCCCTGGCAAGGTCGATCCAGCGTCCGCCCACGTAGAGGACCGTGCGTTGGTGCAGATCGACCGCCGCTGCGGCCAGGGACAGAACCCTGACGAGCACATTATGCGTGTCCGATTGTGTTAACATCAGACAAATATTCTCTGCTATCCGAGAAAGCTCCCCCTTTGTTTTTCATGGCATTCGTAACGAGAAGGTCCTTCCCCACGCATCGATCATGCTCCTTGTTCGATACTGGCATCCGCTTCGGGAATGTGTTCAGCAAAGATGATGAGGTTCCCAGAAGGATCTCTCATGGTAAACTCCTTGAAACCCCAGGGTTTGGTCTGCAAGGGAGCCTGGCGCGCTTCGGCAGGCAGATACTGCTGGTACAAGGCATCAATGTCTGTGGAAGCGATCCAACAGACAGAGTTTTTCCCCTTTGGGAAGTCCCGGAAGTAATTCAGGTGCAGAGACACCTTGTCCCGTTCAACGATGGCAAAATCCTCGTCGTGATACGTGGTCTGAAAGCCCAGTTGCTCATAGAAGGCCAGCGATTGCTCCAATTCGCGGACAACAAAACGGGGAGCAATCCCAAGAAAAGTTGGTTGGCTACTTTGTGACGATGACATTGGTCTGCTACTCCTTTCAAGATCAGTCTGTGCGCTCTCGGTTTCTTCCTGTCCTCTCAACTGCTCGGCCCACTGCTGCGCCCACGCCTGCAAAGGCGTGAGCGCTTGCAGTAGTTCCTGGCCCGTTCCCGTCAAGGAATAGGTGCTTTCCTCGGTATGGTAGATCAGCCCCGTGGTCTGGAGAAGGCTGAGCCGCTGGCTTAACATGCTGGGAGACATTTGATCGCAGAATGCCTGCAACCCGCGAAAGCCTATCGGCCCATTGCGCAGTTCCCAGAGAATGCGCAGAATCCAGCGCCGACCAAGCAGGTCAAGTGCTGCCACGATCGGGTAACCGGTCTGGAAGCCGGGTATAGCGTGTTCGGGCGTCGGTAGAGACATCTCTCCTCCTCGCGCTTCAATTTCAGAAGCGATGCTGCTTATTCGCTACAATTTCTGTAGCATAGAGGTAGTATAATACATTTCCAGTGTGGGCGCCAATTACAAAATTTCTCCAATGTTAACAACGAACCGCGACAAAAGAGAAAGCAAGTGCGTACGTTTGGTGCCTATTGAGCACATAGGAGCGTGATACAATACGCTGGGGAGGGCAGGGAAAGAGAGCGTCCCGTGCGGACGAAAAAGAAATGTATGGGCAACTCATTACACTGCCGCCACGTGGACGAGCTGCACACTGGAAGGGAACCTTCGGCAAGATGCGACTGATCCTGATACGTCATGGGGAATCCGACTGGGACCAGCGCGCGTCTCGATCCCGGCTCTACCTCGCTGACCGAGTGGCTCGTCGCACAGGAGGCGTGGCGGCTAGCGCGGTTCAATGACATCTCGCATGTATTTGATGGAGACGCGTATGATGAATGACCCCGAATTTGATCGACTGCTTGCCGAAGCCGTGGCAGCTCCGTTCTCCGGATGGGATTTCTCCTGGATCGAGGGCCGCAGGGTTGAAGAGGAGGATACGGTGACCACGTGGGATTACGAGGAACGGGCACGAAAGCTGGTTCAAGCGGCGGATTCCCTCTTAGACCTGGGCACCGGAGGAGGAGAGCGATTGAGCCGACTGGGTCCGTTTCCGCCACTCGCAGTCGCCACGGAAGCCTACGGGCCGAACGTGCCCATTGCCACTCGGCTACTGCAACCGCTGGGGGTCCAGGTCGTTCGCACGCACCCTGCCGTGCATGACAGCCGCGGCCCCCAGCCGGATGGCCGTTTTGCCGAGCGACGCTTGCCTTTTCAGGATGCAAGCTTTGAACTGGTGCTGGCCCACAGCAGCGCGTTTTGCCCAGCCGAGGTGTACCGGGTGCTGCGCCCTGGCGGTCTGCTGCTGACTGCGCAGGGCGCACCTTCCATCCCGCCCACGCTGGCCGACGTCCTGGAGGGGCCAATACCAACCTGGGCGCAAGCGGGGCAGGGGTGGGATATCGATGCGACGCCCGACGAGGCAGGCTTTGCAACGGTCGAGAAGCTCGACGCCTTCCCAAAGACGACCTACCTGGACATCGGGGCGGTCGTGTACGTGCTGCTTCCCAGTTCCAGATAGACCTCAGTCATGAACCTTTCTCCTCTATGCTCTGTTCCGCAATGGACGCAAGAACGCCCGCATGTCCTCGACCAACAGTTCAGGCTCCTCTAAGGCGGCAAAATGCCCGCCTCGTGGCATGTGCGTAAAGCTGGTCACGCGCAAGTGACGCTCTACCAATTCTCGCGGAAGGTTGACTCCTGGGGGCAGGTCTTTGGGGAAACGGGCGAATCCGGCGGGAACCTCAATGTGTTGTCCTGGAGAAAGTGGCTGCGGCATAGCCACATCTTGGTAGTACGAGCGGATTGAGGAATTGATCGTCTGGGTCACCCAGTAGATCATCACCTGGGTCAGCAACTCATCTTTGCTAAAACGCGTTTCCACCTCGCCATTGCAGTCACTCCAGGCGCGAAACTTCTCCACCATCCAGGCAGCTAAACCCACCGGCGAGTCGTTCAAGCCGTACGCCAGGGTTTGTGGTTTGCTCGCGTGCAGCATGGCATACGCGCCTTCCTGGAAGAACCACCCCTGATTGGCACCCACATACTGCTTCTCGGCGGGGCTGAGATCAGGCTGCCGAGCATTCAAGGTGTAGAAGCCCAGGTCGGTGACATGGATGCCGATCACCGACTCCGGGTGCGCGAGGGCCACCAGTTGGGTGACGGGACTCCCAAAATCTCCACCAGCCGCCGCATAGCGCGGGTAGCCCAGGACATCGGTCATCAAGCTGGCCCATAACTCAGCAGTTCGCGCCAGCGTCATTCCACGCGCCTTTGGTCGATCAGAAAACCCAAATCCTGGCAGATCGGGCACAATCACGTCGCATGAGTCAGCTGGATCGCCACCATACGTGGCCGGATCGGTCAGCATAGGAATGATTTTGTGGAACCGATAGAACGAATCTGGCCACCCATGGGTGAGCAGAAGAGGGATGGGATTGGGCCCCTTCCCATGCTCATGCAGAAAGTGAATGCCCAGGCCATCGATTTCGCTACGAAAGTGTGCAAAGGCGTTGAGTTGCTTCTCTTGGGCTCGCCAGTCGAAATCGTGTTGCCAGTAGTCCACCAATGCCTTCAAATAGGCTAAGTTCGTGCCATAATCCCATCCAGCGCTCTCTATCTCGTCGGGCCAGCGGGTGTGAGCTAAACGTTCACGTAAGTCATCAAGGGTTGCTTGTGGAATGGCTATGGTAAAAGATTGAACATTCATGAACCGTTCTCCTTCCAGAATAGACGCCGAAACATCTTCAAGCGAGCAGGGGCTTCGGAGATGACTGCTGTCAAAAACGTATCTCGCTTCACCTGTCTCTACTTCAAAGTATATCCTGGAAGGAGGACAGAATCAGCCCTCGTTTGGCGCCTTATCAGGTATCTCCTCCAACAGTGCGGTGGGAAAGCTGCAAGATCTTCTTCCTCAATGAGTCTGGCTACTCGACGCATCTCCCGGTCTATGGTATTATCGGCACAATAAAAACACTTTTTACAAAAGAGTAGGGCCATACTGTGTATCTCAAACGTTTGGAAATGCTGGGCTTTAAGAGCTTTGCTGCTCGCACTTGCCTGGAGTTTAGTACGGGCATTACTGCCGTGGTCGGGCCGAATGGGGCGGGGAAATCAAATGTTGCCGACGCCATGC
>WNGL01018037.1_pt1 | contig 12473 bp, 13 predicted proteins | sample 5400591 | NCBI WGS metagenome assembly WNGL01 (sample SAMN13153377, study PRJNA577476) | soil metagenome | isolation source: 80 cm soil or saprolite under Garry oak tree replicate 1 | place: USA:California | collected 2016-06-15
TCACGCGCGTGGCGCGCAGCCGTGGCGCGCTCGACGTCGCGGTGGGTGAGCGGCTCGCGGCGCTCGCCGTCGGCGACCGCGTGCTCCGGCTCGGCTTCTCCGGCATCGGCGACTACGGCCGCGAGCGGCTGGGCATGTCCGGTCGGATGGCGCAGGAGCTGGCGCGGCTGGCGCGCGAGCTGCGCGACCGGCCGGTCCTGGCCGAGGCCGTGCGCAAGGGCGAGGTGAGCTCGCGCAAGGCGGAGACCGTCCTGGCTGTCGCACGGGGCGAGCTGGCTCGAGGCGCCGAAGCAGGCGCTCGAGGAGGAGACGCGGCGCTGGGCCTTCCTCGACGAGCTGGCGCGGGTCGAGCCGGTCGCTGCGCCGGAGTGCGTGGCGCTGCAGGACCCGGCGCGGCTCGACGCCGAGCTGCGGGGGCTCGTCGGGCTCCGCGACGGCTGGGACGAGGTGATGGGCCACCTCGCCATGCTGCTGCAGATGCTCGGCCTCTGGCGCGACATGAAGTTCGCCACCTTCGACCAGTACTGCGCCGAGCGGCTCGGCATGGCGACCAGGACGGTGCAGCAGCGCGCCTGGCTGGCCCGGCGGTTCTATTTCCTGCCCGGCCTTCGCGAGGCCCTGCGCGCGGGGCGCGTCTCGTACGAGAAGGCGCGCCTCGTCGCCGGCTGCGCCAACGACCGCACCGTGGCGAAGTGGATCGAGCGCGCGGAGGGGACGACCTGCGTAGAGCTGCGCCGCGCCATCGAGGCGGAGGAGCAGGAGCAGATGTGCGCGCGCCGAGCGCTCGACGTCCGCGTGCCGCAGCGGGTTGCCAACTTGATGAGCGCCGCCTTTCGCGCTGCCCGCGAGGCCGCCGGACACTGGATCGATCCGAGCGAATGCCTCGAACGCATCGCCCGACACTTCATCGAGACCTGGCAAGAGGCCGTCTCGCCGCCGCGCACCCCCCAGGCGAGGGCCATCGCGCGCGACCAGGGGCTATGCCAGGCCCCCGGCTGCAGCCGAGCCGCCGTGCACGCACATCACGTGCAGTTCCGGTCGGCGGGTGGGGGAAACGAGCTCGCCAATCTCACCGCCGTCTGCGCGGCCCACCACCTCGTCGCCATCCACCGTGGGTACGTGCGGGTCCGCGGGCAGGCGCCGGAGAGGCTGCGGTGGGAGGTCGGCGGCTCATGACCGTCGTTCGGCGAGCCAGGGAGCCTCAGCGGCAGCGCATGAGGTCGCTGGCTACAATCAGACGGTCACGGGAGGTCACCCATGGCGCGCATCTTCATCACTGGCTCTGCCGACGGTCTCGGGCAGATGGCTGCCAGGCGCCTGGTCGCCTCCGGCCACGAGGTCGTGCTTCACGCGCGCAGCGCCGAGCGCGCGCGCCAGGCCATGGCGGCGGTAGCCGGCGCGCGGGAGGCGCTGGTGGGAGACCTCTCGAGCATCGCCGAGACGCGCGCCCTGGCCGAGCAGGCCAACGCCGCTTTACCGTTCGATGCGATCATCCACAACGCCGGCGTCGGCTATCGCGAGCGCAAAGCCGAGACCGTCGACGGGCTCGAGCACGTCTTCGCCATCAACGTCCTGGCGCCCTACCTGCTCACCGCGCTCATCGCGCGGCCCCGTCGGCTGGTCTATCTCAGCTCCGGGATGCACCGCGGCGGCGATCCGGACCTCCGCGATCTCCAGTGGCGGCACCGCCGGTGGAACGGTGCGCAGGCGTACTCGGACTCGAAGCTCTTCGACCTCGTGCTCGCCTTCGCCGTCGCCCGCCGCTGGCCCGAGGTGCTCTCCAACGCGGTCGAGCCCGGCTGGGTGGCCACCAGGATGGGCGGCGACGACGCTCCGGACGACCTGGCGCAGGGCCCCGAGACGCAGGTGTGGCTGGCGGTGAGCGACGATCCACTGGCCATGGTCAGCGGCCGCTACTTCTACCATCGGCGGCTCGAGCACACTCACCCGGCCGCCTCGGAGCTCGCGGTCCAGGATGGCCTGCTGAGCGCCTGCGAACAGCTCACCGGCATCGCGCTCCCCGGTGCGCACGCGGACGAGAGCATGACGACGTGAGCCCCTTCGCGCTGCGCAGCCGGCCCGTGTTGAAACGTAGGGCCATAGGCGCCGTTTCCTACATACCCATGAAACGGCGAAAGCGCGCACCGCTGCTTGGCGCGCGTCAACGTCGCTCCGCGTCAAGGCGCCTAGAGTCGGGGACGTGCCTGGAGCACGAGGACGCTCCGCGTCCGAGCCGGGGGGCTCATGCGCTCGATGATCGACTTCGCGACGCTGGGGCTGCGCGATGCGTACGACTTCGCCATCATGATCGAGGAGGACGCGCAGCTCCGCTATCGGCAGCTGGCGAACCTGCTCGGCCACGAGCCGGGCGGCGCGGGCGACGTCTGCCGGTCGATGGCCGCGAGCGAGGGCCAGCACCTCAGGGTGCTCGTGGCCCGCCGGGCCAACCTGTTTCGCGACGGGCCGCCGCGGCTCGAGATCTCCATTTTGGACGCGGGCATCGAGTGGCCGGACGTCGAGGACGACGAGCTACCCAGCACGGCCCGCGAGGCGCTCGAGCAGGCGATCGCCGGCGAGTGGCGGGCGCACGCCTTCTTCGCGTCGTCCATCCCGCACCTCGCCGACCCCGACACCTGCGCCTTCTTCCAGCACCTCATGGAGGAGGAGGTCGAGCACGCGCGCTACCTCGCGACGCGCATCGCCGGACTCCCCGAGGCGGGCGGGGCCGAGCTCGCGGCTCACCTGCGGCCGGGCCCCGGTCCTTGGGCGAGCCCCCCGGCCGCGCCTTACCCCGATGGCGCGCGGCTGGCGGAGGTGCTCCCCCGCTTCGACGCCGCCACCCGAGCCGTCGCCGGGGGCGTGATCGTGGCGGGCCTGGAACCGCGCGAGGTGGCCCGGTCGCTGGGAGTTTCCGGGAGGACCGTGGAGCGGAAGCTCGCGCGGTTCGTCGCGCTGGCCCGGCAGCAGGTCGCCGCGGCTGCGGCTGCGGCTGCGGTGAGCTGACGGCGACGGACGAGCCACCTACGGACGCGCCGCGGCACGGCGCAACCGGTATCGCGCCCCGCGTGTCGCGCCGACGCGCTGCAGGAACTCGGCGGTGGCGAGATCGCGCGTGGCTTGCCGGCGCGAGGCGCGGCCGCGCAGGGCGGCGAGATAGTCGCTCATCGTGATCGCCTGCCGCCGCTCCGCGAGCCGCCGCAGGAGGTTCAGGCGCTCGGTGCGACGCAGCGTCCCGTGCAGGCCCGGTCCGAGCTCCTTGGCGAGGGGCTCTTCACGCGAGAAGTAGCCCCAGCGTGCATACTCCGCCAGCGACTCCTCGACGTCGCGCCGCGCCAAGGCGCCGGCGAACGCGCGCGTGCCGAGGAAGAAGCGCTCTCCTGCGGCCGGCGCGACGTCGGCGAGGACGAAAGCCGCCACCGCGTCGAGCTCGCGTGACCGCGCCGCGCGGCGCGCGAACTCGAAGGCGACCGCCAGTGCGTTCGGCCAGCGCGCTCGAGCGAGCGCGCGCCGCAGCAGGAGCGGGTTCAGCCGGTCGTAGCCGCGCGCGAGCAGCTCCACCAGGACCCAGAGCAGCCTCGGATCGCTCCGCGCCGCCTGGGCCGCCACCACCACGATCTCCTCCGGCGCGAGCGCGCCGAACCGCCAGCGGACGCGCCGCCCTTCGGCGCGCGCGCCGAGCGCAGCCAGCTCGTGATACAGGCGCGGCAGCTCGTGCTCCTCGAGCGGCATGCGAGCGAGCTCGTTCATCCGCTCTCCATGAGGTCGTCGAGGAAGTCGGCGGCGTCGGCGGCGCCGTGCACACCGCGCGCGACCAGCGCCTCGATGCGGCGCTCCACGATGCCCAGGTCCGGCTTCCGCCGAAGGAGCGCGCGGGCATGCCCGACGTCCTTCTCCCGACCGGCGAAGCACTTCATGATGAGGAGGTCCTCCACCCCGAGCACCATGACGCGGAGGCGTCGGCCGGCGAACACCTCCTTCAGGCGAACGCCGTAATCGGCCGGCAGCACGTGCGCGAACGTCTCGAAGTACGGATTCAGCCAGTCCTGCGAGAGCCCCACCTCTCGTCCGACCTCCCTGACCAGCGCTGCGATGTCGTCGAGGCGGCCGGCGATCGGGTACGCGTCCACGTCGGTGGTGCGGACGGGGAGGCCGTAGCCGAGCATCATGGCGCTGCCTCCGCCAACCACCAGCGTGACGTCCGACGGCAGGCGAGCGTCGAGCGCCTCGAAGGCTTCCTTCAGCTTCGAGAGGTCGAGGGTGCGATCGGCGGGACCCATTTGCGCCACCATTATACTGGGGCGTAATGGCGTCGCAACCTGTGAAGCCACTGGCGGCGCGCGGCCCCCACCGCCCCGTGGCCGGGCGGCAACGACGGGGACGCGGGAGGCGGCCGTGGCGCGGCCGTCGCGGACCGCGCGCCGGTGAAGTAGCATGCGCCTCTCATGCTCCCGCACGCCGGCGCGCCGCGCGCCTCCCGCAGCGCCGGGCTCCCGGCGAGCTTTCGTCACGCTCTGCGCGGGCTCGTCGAGGTGGCCGCCCGCGAGCGGAACATGCGCATCCACCTCTTCGCAGGAACGGCGATCGGGTTGGCGGGGAGCGAGGTGCCGCTCTCGCTGGCGGCTCAGCTCGGCCTCTTCCTGTGCGTGACGCTGGTGCTGGCGGGCGAGGCGCTCAACGCCGCGCTCGAGGCGCTCGTCGACCTCCACACCGTCGAGTTCCGGCACGAGGCGCGGCGCGTGAAGGACGCGGCGGCCGGCGCCGTGCTCGCGCTCGCGGCCGGGGCGGTGCTCTCCGCGGCCGCCATCCTGGCGGGGCACTGGACGGAGTTCCGCGAGTCGTGGAGCGTGGGCCGCGCAGGGCTCGACGGTGCGCTCCTCGGGCTAGCGGCGGCCGTGCTCGGCCTCCGCCTGGCGCGGGGCGTCGTGCTCGCCATGGGCGCGGCCGGCGCGGGGTTGCTCACCCTGCTCGCGCTGCGGAGCGTGAGCTTGCCGTTCACGGCGCTCGCGGCGGCGCTGTTCGTCTGGGCGGTGGCCGCGCGGCGGCGGGGGACCAGCCCCCGCCCCACGGAAGCGGTTCAGCGGGGCGATCGCGATACGGTCGACCGTGAGGGGACGAGATGATCGGGAATCGGCTGGTTGCAGTTGCTCTCGCCTGCGCGCTCCCCCTGTCGAGCGCGCTCGCCGCGGACGCGCCGACGCTGAGGCCGTCCTACGACCTCGCCACCGACGTCGCGGTGACCGCGGCGGCGGCGGGCGGCACGCTCGCCATGCTCGCGCTCAAGAGCGACCTCGCCCCGGTGGCCTGCCGCTGGTGCAATCCGCCGGGGTTCGACGCCCAGGTCACGCGCTCGCTCGCCTGGAGCAACCGGGGCGCCGCCTCGACGGCATCCGACGTATTGCAGGTCGCGCTGGGCGCGGGTGTACTCGGGAACGCTTTCGTCGACGGCTACCGGCGCGGCGGGTCGGAGCTCGGCGTGACGAACGTCCTGCTCATCACCGAGGCGACCAGCATCGCCATGCTCCTCGATCAGGGCGTGAAGTACGCGGTGGGCCGGTCGCGGCCGTACGTTTGGCTGGGCCGGACGGGCACGGACACGCGCGACGGGAACCTCTCCTTCTTCTCCGGGCACACCACCTTCGCCTTCGCGCTGGCCGCCTCCTCCTCGACGCTGCTCCTCTCCCAGCACGCGCCCGGTGCGGAGGTGGCGAGCGTCGTCGCCTTCGCCGCCGCCGGCCTGACGGGCTACCTGCGCATCGCCGCCGAACAGCACTACCTCACGGATGTCCTGGCGGGCGCGGCGGTGGGGACCCTGGTCGGCTGGGCGGTGCCTCACTTCCTGCACGCCCCGCGCGAGGGCGGCCTCGCCCTGCAGCCGGTGGCGGGGGGGATCTCGATAGCGTGGTGAGGGAGGTGCTGGCGGCCCGGCGCGCCCCGGCGCCAGGTTCTGGACGCCCCGACCCGACCCGGTCAGACTGACCCGAGCATGCCGCAGCTCCTCTCCGCGCTCGGGCCGCTCCTCGGCCGTCTCCTCCTCTCCGGGATCTTCTTCCATTCGGGGCTCCAGAAGCTCATCGCGACGGGACGGGCGGCGGCCAGCATCGCCGGGCACGGTCTGCCCTTCGCCACCAGCGCCGCCTACGCGGCGGCGGCCTTCGAGATTTTGGCTGCGGCGCTGCTCGTGCTCGGCCTGAAGACGCGGCTCGCGGCCCTGGCGCTCCTGCTCTACCTGGCGCTCGTATCGTGGCTCTACCACTGGCAGCCGGCGCTGCGCGGAGACCACGCCCAGATGGTCCAGCTCCTCAAGAACGCGGGGCTCATGGGCGGGATGATTCTCCTCGCGAGCTTCGGGCCGGGGCGAGCGTCGATCGATCGAGGCTGACGAGCCAGCCCCCTCACCCCGACCCTCTCCCCCGCCGGGGGAGAGGGAGAATCAACGGTCATCGATCCCCATCCCGCCGGGGGAGAGGGAGAGAAGCCGAAGAGGTCGCGGAGAGGTCAGGCGTGGCCCGCGAGGCCGTTGGGGTGCGCCTGCCGGAGCAGCGCGGCCACGCCGTGGTACGCGTGCAGCCGGTTGTTGTGGGCCACCACCTCGATCTCGCCGTCCTCCGCCAGGATGCGGCCGATGAGCTCCTCACCGAGCGAGTCGACCCGCGCCAGCGGGCCCTGGCAGAACGAGCACACCTCGTCGTGATTCGTCCCGAGCGCCTCGCAGTTGCGGCAGCGCCAGCCGGCCCGCTGGAAATCCTCCTCCAGGATGAGCCGGTGCACGCGGCGCTCGTTCACCGCCAGGACCACGTCCTCTTCGCCGAGCACCGCCAGGCCGCCGCGCATGGCCTCGCCGATGGCGTGCTCCACCTGAGCGGCCTCGGCCGCCCGCTCGTGCGCGATCACCTTCTCCACCACCTGGCCGACGAGCGCCGCCTTGCCGTTCCCCTTCCGGTTCGCCGTGCCCGGCGGGCGCGGGAGGCGCGCCACCACCTTCCCCCGCATCCGCTCCGGCAGCTCGCGCTCGAACGCGGCCACCTTCTCGCTCGTCCCGACGAGCACGAGGTTCGCGCGCGGGTCGCGCTCCCAGACTTGCCTGAGGAGCTCCACCGCCTCGCGCCGGACCCGCCCGATGACCTCGTCGACGTGCCGCTGGTTCTTCCGCTCGCGCTCCACCCGCGAGTACGCGACGCCGGAGGGACCCTGCGACGAGCCGAGCACCCCACCGCGGACGCGCCCTCCCTCGCCATGCCGGCGCGGCACCGGCCGCTCGATCGTCGCCTCGTTCACGATGGCCCCCAGCGCCACCTCGTACAGCTGCGCACCGTGGTCTTGGACGACGGCGATGATGGCCGGCTCGACGTCGTCGGCCAGCCGCGCCAGCTGCAGGAGGTGCGGGCGGGCGTCGACGGTCAGCGCGGTCTGGAAGGGGCGCGGCGCGGTGAGGACGCGCCAGAGCCCGAGCGACTCGCAGGCGAAGACCGCCAGCCCGGGCTGCGCTCCCTCGCCGGCCTGATCGATGCGCTGCGCCGTCTCCGCAGCCACGCGCGCCAGCGTCCGGCGGAGCGCCTCCAGCTGCGGGTGAGCGCTGTGGCGATCCACCGTGCGCCGGACCGCTTCCTGAACGGAGAGGCGGGCCCGCTCGCGCTGCTTCTCGTCGGTCCAGGCGGTGTCGAGGTAGAGCGTCACGATGGGCTCGGCGTCGCTGCGCACCTCCGACAGCTCCGCCAGCGCGGCCTTCAGATCATGCTCGGTCATGTCGATAGAACCCTGGGCACGGCGGCGCCGGAGCGCGAGGCCCACGGACAGCACGCCCGGCCGGCGCCTGTGCGCCTGCGGCGCAGGGCCCGGAGTGTTACAACCGCCGGCCGTGGCCCTGATCCCCCGCCCGATCTGCCCCCGTGTGATCTCGCGGAGCTGGCCGATCTGCTCGACGCGCACGGGCTGGCGCCGCTCGCCTCCTACCAGCTCGAGTCGCGCCGGCTCGGCGCGGACATCCCACGGGCGCTGCGCGAGCGGCTCCTGCCGCTCTACCAGGGCGCCGTCAACGACAACGTCTTCAAGCTCATGACGCTGAAGGGCGTCCTCCGGCAGGTGGGCGTGCCGGTCGTCGTGCTGGGCGCCGCCTCGTACCTCGATTGGATCTACCCTCACCTCGCCTTCCGGCCGGTGGGCGAGCTCCAGCTCGCCGTGCGGGGCGCCGATGGGGCGCGCTTCGCTGCCGCGCTGGCGGAAGTCGGGTTCGCCGCCGTCGAGACGGGGCCGGGCGGGCATACCGCCACCTTCGACGACGGGCGGCTGCCGCTCCACATCCAGGAAGGCCTCCTCGCCGGGCGGAGCGAGGAGCACGGCCTCTTCGACCACACCGAGCCCTTGCCCGCGCTGGGCGCCACGGCGGCGCGCCCCTCGGCCGGATCGGCGCTCCTCCACGCCATCGGCGCGCTGGCGCAGGCTGGCCTCTACGCGCCGCTCCTCGCCTACCTCGACGTGCGCGAGCTGCTCCTCCTGCCGGAGCTCGCCGTCGCCGGCAGCCGGGCGAGCGTGCTGGAGCGGGCCCGCGCGGCCGGGCTCGAGCGCGCCCTGTACGGTGCGTGTGCGCTCGTCGCGCACTACTTCCCGCAGGCGGCCGAACGAGCTGACGCCCTGTCGCCGGAGCTGGGGCGCACCGAGCGGGCCGCCGTCCAGGCGATCGTGGAGAGCGCTGGCGATCCGGCGAAGCTCCGGGTGGCGCGCGGGGCCGAAGCGGCGGCGAAGCTGCTCCTGCTGCCGTGAGGGCCGGCGGGGGACGAGCCCCCGCCCTACGGGGCGTGAAGGCTGCGGGGGGACGAGCCCCCGCCCTACGGGCGCAGCGCTCCAGCGGCCCTACGCCGGCTCGCGGCACTGTGCTAGGTTCCCGCCGCCCAATCCAGGGGAGCACGCCTTGAAGATCGCCGTCATCGGAACCGGTTACGTCGGCCTCGTCACCGGCACCTGCCTCGCAGAGTCTGGGAACGACGTCACCTGCGTCGACCTCGATCCGAAGAAGATCGCGACCCTCCGCCAGGGCGGGATCCCGATCTACGAGCCCGGCCTGGAGGAGCTCGTCCGGCGCAACACGCACGAGAAGCGGCTCCAGTTCACCACCTCGGTGGCGGACGCGATGCAGGAGGCGGAGGTCGCGTTCATCGCGGTGGGCACCCCCCCGGGCGAGACGGGCGAGGCCGACCTCTCCTACGTGCTGGCGGCCGCGGAGGAGCTCGGCCGGAGCCTCACCCGCTACACGGTGGTGGTGAACAAGAGCACCGTCCCGGTCGGAAGCTCCGAGCGCGTGCGCGAGGTGCTGGCGAAGGTCGCGCGCGCCGAGTTCGACGTGGTCTCGAACCCCGAGTTCCTGAAGGAGGGCTCGGCGATCGACGACTTCATGCGGCCCGACCGGCTGGTGGTCGGCGTCGCGTCGGAGCGCGCCCGCAAGGTGATGGCGGAGCTCTACGCGCCGTTCGTGCGGACGGAGCAGCCCATCCTCTTCATGGACCCGCGCTCGGCCGAGCTCACCAAGTACGCCGCCAACGCCATGCTGGCGACGCGCATCTCGTTCATGAACGACGTGGCGGCGCTGTGCGACCGGCTCGGCTGCGACGTCGACCAGGTCCGGCGCGGCATGGGCTCGGACAAGCGCATCGGTTACCCGTTCCTCTTCCCGGGGGTGGGGTTCGGCGGGTCCTGCTTCCCGAAGGACGTGCGGGCGGTCATGACGATGGCTCGCCAGCTCGGGCTCGACTTCGACCTCCTCCGCGCGGTCGAGCGGGTGAACGAGCGGCAGAAGCGGCTCATGTTCGACAAGGCGCTGAAGCACTTCGGCTCGCTCGCCGGCAAGCGCTTCGCGCTGTGGGGCCTCGCCTTCAAGCCCAAGACGGACGACATGCGCGAGGCGCCCTCGCTCACGCTCATCCAGCTCCTCACCGGCGCCGGGGCGGAGGTGACCGCCCACGATCCGGTGGCGGCCGAGGTGGCCCGCCCGCTGGTCGGTCCGCACGTGCGCCTCGCCGAGGAGCCCTACGCCGCCGCCGAAGGGGCGGACGCGCTGTTCCTCGTCACGGAGTGGAACGAGTTCCGCTCACCCGACTACGAGCGCCTGGCCCGCGTCATGCGCGGCAGGGTCCTCTTCGACGGGCGGAACGTGTGGGACCGCGCGAAGGCCCGCGCGGCGGGGTTCACCTACCACGGGGTGGGGCGGGCGGCGCAGGAGTAGGGCGGGGTTCGGTTGCCGTCCGGTCTCGGCGACCTCGCCTCCCAACGGTCGTAGGGCGGGGGTTCATCCCCCGCCACCCCGGCCGGACGGCCGGCGGGGGACAAGCCCCCGCCCTACGAACATGGCGCGGAACCCGCATTCCGTGACGGCATGGTTCGCCCCCAGTTCGCTTCGCGGAAACGCATCCGTCTCGATCCGGCGGCTTACGCCATCGTCGGAACCATCTGCTCGGTGACGATCGGGGTCCGCGGCCGCTCCCCGGTGTTCGCCGACGTCCGCGCGACGGCCGCAGCCATCGATGTCCTGCACGGACACGCCACCAAGACGTCTGTCCTCGTCTACGGCTACTGCATGATGCCGCACCACGTGCATCTGGTGATCGGCCCGTCGCCCCAGTGCGACGTCATCGCGTTCGTCGGCGGGTTCAAGGGCTTGGTCCAGCGCGCGGCCTGGAAGCTGGGGGTAAGGGTCGGCTTTGGCAGACCGGTTTCTACGACCATTTCCTCAGGGTGGAGGAGCAGGTCGAGCGTGTCGTGGAGTACGTGCTCGACAACCCGATCCGGGCAGGGCTGGTCACCTCTCGACGCGAGTACGCGTTTTCGGGATCCCTCGTCTACGGTCCGTGACCCGGCGGCGGGGGACAAGCCCCCGCCCTACGACGAGGAGCGCCAGGACGCGACGATGCCGGCGGAATCCGCGCACCCGCAGCACCGGGAAGAGCGCCGGCAACGGGCGTCATCGTCCCGGCACCGGCGCCCTGCGGGAGGAGGAGCAGAAGCGGCACCTAAAGAGCGCCGGCACAGGCGTCATCGACCCGGCACCGTGTCGCGCCCGACGGTGCATCACCGGCAACCATACCGTAGGGCGGGCGCTCATCGCGCAGGTCCAGTCCGCAATGGCGCTGGTCCGCCGCCGCGATGACATCGGCACAGGCAACCACACCGCAGGGCGGGCGCTCATCGCGCAGGTCCGGTCCGCAATGGCGGTGGTCCGCCGCCGCGATGACATCGGCACCGGGAACCAAACCGTAGGGCGGGGGCTCGTCCCCCGCCGCGCTGTGGATCACGCGCTCGGGGTTCGTCCGCGCGACAGCATGAGGATGACGCTCGCCACCTCGCCGGTGACGAGGTCGAGGCGCTTCGCGACGTCGAGCTCCTCGATGACCGCGATGCGCGGTCCGGGCTCGCTCACCACCGCGGCGGCCACGAGATCGGCGAGCTGCGACGGCGACTCGGTGCGGGTCGCCAGCTCGGCGAGCTGCGGGGCGCCCGACTCCGCGGGCAGCACCTCCGCCAGCTGGATGACGCAGGCCTCGAGCGCCTGCCGCTGGCGGACGAGCGCGGCCGAGCCGGCGGGCGGGTACACGTCTTTCAGCAGCTCCCCCCGGAACTCGCGGTACGGCTTGCCGTTGTCGAGCTCCTCCGCCAGGCGAACCCGCGCCAGCCCGCGCACCACGATGTGGAAGCGGCCGTCGGGGAGCTGCTCCTCGGCCTCGATGAAGCCCGCCCCGGCGATGGGTTGGATGGGGGCTCGGTCCTGGCTCGCGCCCTCCTCGGAGGCGAGGGTCGCCACCGCGATCATGCGGTCGCCGGCCAGCGCATCGGCCACGAGCGCGCGGTAGCGCGGCTCGAAGATGTGAAAGGGCGTGGGCGTCCCCGGGAGGACGACCACGCCCGGCAGCGGAAGGACCTTCAGCTCGCGGCACGACCCGGCCAGCGTGGCGCGGAGGTCATCCAGCTCGTCGTCGTGGTCCGCGTCAGGCATCGAGTACCCGGCGGCGAGGGACCACCCACCGGCTCGCGCCAGTGGGTACCCGCCCGCCCCTACGGCGAGTGGCCGGAGCGGGAGCCGCCCCGGCCGGCGGACTACCCGTGTGCCGAGGCCGCGGCGCTGCCGCTCTCCTCGGCCGCTGCCGCCCCGGTCTTGATGCGCATGGCATAGAACGAGCGCCACACGAAGACGAGCGCGACGGCGAGGAACACCAGGAAAGCGGCGATCTTGATGTGCGTCTCGACGCGCAGCGCCAGCTCGACCGCCAGCAAGCCAAAGAGGGTGGTGAACTTGATGACCGGGTTCATGGCCACCGACGAGGTGTCCTTGAAGGGGTCGCCCACCGTGTCGCCCACCACGCAGGCGTCGTGGAGGTCGGTGCCCTTCGCCTTCAGCTCCACCTCGACCACCTTCTTGGCGTTGTCCCAGGCGCCGCCGGCGTTCGCCATGAAGATGGCCTGGAAGAGGCCGAAGAGCGCGATGGAGATGA